>Ga0114129_10004412_pt1 | contig 19856 bp, 17 predicted proteins | sample RhiMetdeltSRZDD1_FD_80071 | JGI IMG/M metagenome (GOLD analysis project Ga0114129, IMG submission 80071) | Populus rhizosphere microbial communities from Tennessee, USA - Rhizosphere MetaG P. deltoides SRZDD1 (version 2) (version 2) | ecosystem: Host-associated > Plants > Roots > Rhizosphere >...
GCGGAGCGCGCGCGCGGCGATCGAGACCGACAGAGGCTTCGTGGCGGTGTGCTTCGACGCGCCGCTCGTCGAGCTGGTCACGGACTTCGGACTGCGCGACCTGGGGCAGCTCGGCCCGGACGCGACCGCGGACTCGTTCGATGCGGCGGAAGCAGTGCGCCGCCTGCGCGGGCGGGGCGAGATGCCCGTCGGCGAAGCGCTCCTCGTGCAGCGGGCGCTCGCCGGAGTGGGAAACGTGATCAAGGCGGAAGCGCTCTTCATCTGCCGCCAGGACCCGTTCCAGCGGGTCGCGGCCATCGCCGGCGAGCAGCTCGCGCGCATCGTCGCTGAGGTGCATCGGCTGCTCGTCCGCAACCGCGAGTCCGGCCCGCGCACCACGCGCGAGGCGCTGAGCGGACCGCGGCTGTGGGTGTACGGGCGCAGCGGAAAGCCGTGCCTCGAGTGCGGCGCGACCATCCGCATGCGCCGGCAGGGCGCGCTGGGACGATCCACCTATTACTGCCCGCGCTGTCAGGGCGCGGCGATCTGAAGCCGCGCGAGGACGCCCTCGACGATCCGGTCGCAGCGCTCGCCGTCGAACCCGAATGGCGGGAGCGCGGCGACTCCGATGCGCTCGAAGAGCCCTTCGCGCAGGGCGCCGCGCGCGCGGTGCAGACGCATCTTCACCGCCTGCTCCGACAGGTGGAGCGCGTCAGCCACCTCGGAGGTCGACATGCCCTCGACGTCGCGAAGGACGAACACGGTCCGATAGCCGACCGGCAGCGCGTCGACGGCCTTGGTGAGCACCTGCTGGAGCTGCCTCCCCAGCGTCTCCTGCTCCGGGTCGTTCCAGGGGGACGGCACGGCGCGCAAGGGGGCCTCCTTGACGTCCGCGATCCTGCCGCGGCGCCGCAGACGCGCCTTGGCTTCGTGGACCGCGATGTGGGTGAGCCAGGACGCGAGCCGCTCCGGCTGCTCCAGCTGTGCGAGGTGGGTATAGGCGCGCACGTACGCGTCCTGCAGGACGTCCTCGGCTTCCGCGTCGTCGCGAAGCAAGGAGCGCAGCACGCGGAAGAGACGCTGGTTGTAGCGGCGCATCACCAGCTCGAACAGCGCCGTCTCGCCGCCCCGGATCCGCCGCACCAACTCGGCGTCGTCGAGCGGACCGCCCATGTCGACCAGCAGCTTGCGCGCGTTCAAGACCCCTCCCTCTGTCCCTTTCCTGAGTCCGTTCGTCCGCAAAGGTTTCAAAGGTGACCCGGGGCTGGGCTTCCCACTCTGGAGCATGCGCACCTCATTCGAACGCGGAGGAAGCTCGTACGCAACCGACCGTCGGCCCCACCCGACCTGCAGCCAGTCGCCAAGTTGCTCGGCGCGGAGGGAATTCCTGAAGGGCCTCTGAGGTTTCCTTTATTCGGGGTGAGGCATCGGGCCGGTCGCGCGGCGGTTCGTTCGCGGTAGAATGACCGATCCCGCGGAGGTCTTCGGTGGAATCGGTCCAGGGTCTGCTCGATTTCGGCTGGTGGTTGCGCATCGTCGCCGTGGCGACCTACGCCGCGGCATTCGTCGGCTATGCGGCGCGTCTCGCCGTCCAGAAGCTGAAGCTCGACCGCGCCGCGACGGCGCTCGCGGCGCTGGCGGTCGTCGCCCACACCGCGTACCTGGCGACGCGATGGGTGGCGGCCGGGCGGATCGAGATCCTCGCGCGCCAGGCGACGGGCGACGTCCTCACTGCGACCGACCGGTTCTGGTACATGGTCTCGCACCCGCCCTACACGAACCTGTTCGACGCGCTGAACTTCGTCGCCTGGGCGATGATGGTCTGCTACCTCATCATCGAGCGGAAGTGGGGCCTGCGCATCGTCGGGGTCCTGGCCGTCGCCCTCGCGCTCGTCGCCATGGGCGAGGCTTCGCTCGTCACGGACAAGCAGATCGAGCCGCTCGTCCCCGCCCTGCAGAGCTACTGGATCCTCATCCACGTCGGCATGCTGTTCATCAGCTACTCGCTGTTCACGCTGGGGGCGATCTGCGCGCTCCTGTACCTGGTGCGCACGGGGACGGCCACGGCATGGCTCGGCGCGGTGCAGGCTTCTGCGGCGGCCGTGCTGCTTGCGCTGGTGGGCGGCACCAGGCTGCTCGTGGGCGGGACGTTCCAGATGGCTCCGGGCTGGGAGCACCAGATCGCCAGCCGCCTGCACCCCGGCAAGCTCCTCACCATCACCACCGCTGTCCACGTCATCCAGCCCGGGACCGACAAGGCAGTGAAGTTCCTCACTCCCGTCGCCGGGGTCGGGCCGCTGCTGCTCGCCGCAATCGTGCTGCTCGCCGCGGGAGCGGTCGTCTACTTCCGCGCTCGCAAGGGACCCGAGGAAGGCGTGCACTCGCGCGGCTACAAGATCGTGGCAGCCGGATTCGGGCTGCTCACGGTAGCGCTGGCGCTGCTCGTCTATCGCATCCTGACCAGCACCGAGATCGTCCTGCCGGCGGGCGTGCAGCTCGCGCCCGGCGAGCACGGCCCGTTCCGCCTCGCCCTCGCCTCGAACTACGCGCTCGGCCTCATCGCGCTCGTCTGGGGCACCACGCTAGGCTTCCTGCTGACGACGCCGCTGCGCGACCGCATCGGCGCCGCGCTGCCGGATCCGCGCAAGCTGGAGGACATCACCTACCGGGTGATCATCGCCGGGTGGCCGCTTCTCACCATCGGCATCGTGATGGGGGGGATGTGGGCGAACGAGGCGTGGGGCCGCTTCTGGGGATGGGACCCGAAGGAGACGTGGGCGCTGATCACCTGGGTGGTCTACGCCGGGTACCTGCACACGCGGATCACTCTCGGCTGGGCGGGCAAGCGGCCCGCGGCGATCGCGGTGTTCGCCTTCGCCGTGGTCGTCTTCACCTTCATGGGCGTCAACCTGGGCCTCACCGGCGAAGGCCTGCACACGTACGGCTCCGGCTGAGCGCGTCGGTCTGAACGCGCGCGAAGGGGCTACCCCGACAGGCGCGCGTGGCGCAGCGCGGACTCGACGAACTCGAGCCGGTCGTTGCCCCAGAAGCTGCGCTCGCCGACGAAGATGGTCGGCACGCCGAACACTCCGCGCGCGAGCGCCAGGTCGGTGTTCTTGCGCAGCTCGTCCTTCACGTCCTGCTGCGCGACCATGGCGACGAACTGCTTTCCGTCCAGGCCCGCGTCCCCCAGCACGCGCTCCACCACCTTCGGGTCCGAGATGTCGTCGCCTTCGCCCCAGTAAGCATGGAACAGCACCTGCATCGCGCGCTCCCCTTCGCCGCTGCGCCCCGCGGCGACCACCGCGCGCAGCGGCAGGATGGTGCTCACCGGAAATGCCTTGGGGATCTGGATGGGCACGGCGTACTTCTGCGCCCAGCGAGCCGTGTCCTGCGCCATGTAGTGGAGCTGCTGCGGCGGCGGGATCTGGTGGCCGGTCGCCTTGCGCACCCCGCCGAGCGTGATCGGGTAGAGCCGCGGCCGCGCGCCGGTGCGCTCGGAGATGCCTCGCAACTGCGTCGAGGCGAGATAGCTGTACGGGCTCCCCAGATCGTAGAAGAAGTCGAAGGTCGCGGCATCCATGGAGGCGGCAGCGTAGTCCTCGGCCGGTCCCGGTTGCAATCCGCGTTGACGTGCCCTTCTCGTCCGGCGACAACATCGGCGGAGATGTTGAAGATCTGCCCCATCTGCCGGCGCACCTGGAGCGGCGGACGCGACTGTCCGCACTGCGGCGAGGGGCACCCGCTGATCGACGTCGCCGAGCCCTCCGGACGCAAGGTGTTCCTGCGCGACAAGGAGCTGGCCGCCGCCATCCGCGGCTATTACGGCGCGCGCACCGGCATGTTGGTCGCGTTCTGGGGAATCCTGCTCGGGCTCGTGCTGGCGGTGGCGCTGGCGCGCAAGGCAGCCGTGGCGCCGGCGGGACACGCAGCGGCCTGGTGGATCGCAGCGGCGGTGTGCGCCGTCGTCCCCTTCGTCGTCGCGGTGCTCGTCGGCGACCGCATCGTGCGCCGTTTCTCACGCGGTTGTGTGGGCCGCGCGCCGGGTCCGCAGGACATCCGCGTGGCGCCACGCGACCAGTCGCGCCGCGATCACCTGGCTTTCGGGCAGCGCGGCTAGTCGCCGGCGGTCTGCGCCGGCGCTACGCCTTTGCAGCGCGGACGGGTTGTGGGACGCGTTCTAGGCTACGTCGTCGGCCGGGACCTGCAGCTCGGCTGCGAGCGCGATCAGCACGCGCTCCGCCACGGCGGCTTCTTCCGGCATGCGCGCCAGGATCCGCCGGACCGCCTGCTCCACCGTCCCGGTCCGCAGCGTGTCCATCTTGCGACCGCGCGGCGTCAGACCGAACAGCGCCCGCCGCGCGTCCTTGGGATCGGACCTGCGCACGATCATCCCGCGCTGCTCGAGCCGCCGCAGGACGCCGGTGAGCGTGGACGGGTGGACGTGGAGGACTTCCGCCAGCCCGCCGGCGGAGATGCCCGGGAAACGTCCCACGATGCGCACCACGAGCCGCTGCGGGCCGGTGATGCCGAACCGGGACTCCATCCTCTTCGAGACCGTCTGCAGGCCGTGGTCCAACGCCCACAGCTGCTTCATGAACTCGAGGACAGGGCCGAGCGGCTCGTTGCCTTCGGACTTGGAAGAAACTTCCCCCATGGGCGATCGGCCTCCGCGCGGACGATCGTCGCGCGAACGGAGGTCCCCTGGCAAGTTCAGCGGATCAGCGGCGCCAGTTCCTTGAACTCGGGCGTCCCCGCCACTCCGAGCAAATCGAAGAGGACCGTCTCGGTGCTGGTCAGCGTCGCGCCCGCTTTCTCGCACAGGCGCAGTCCGACCTGCCGGTTCTCCTCGGTGCGCGAGACGATGGCGTCCTGCGGAACGAAGACTGCGAACCCGCCGCGTACCAGGTCGCGCACGGTCTGGAAGACGCAGACGTGCGCCTCCATCCCGACGACGATCGCCTGCTTGCGGCCGGTCTGCAGGATCTCGCGCGCGACCGGCTTCGACGCGCCGCAGGAGAACTCCAGCTTCTCGACCGGCGCGTCCTCGAGCAGCTCGCGCAGCTCGGGGACCGTGTCGCCAAGCCCTTTCTTGTACTGCTCGCTCGCGACGACCGGCAGGCCCAGGCGGCGCGCGGCCTTGAGCAGGATGCCGGCGTTCTTGGTGAGCCGCGCCATGCCTTCCCTCGGCATGGCGCGCGCGAGCTTGTCCTGCACGTCGACGAGGAGGAGCAGCGCGTCTCCGCGGTCGAGAGCGAGGGCGCGCAGATCGGGGAGGTCAGATGGCATAGCCCTGGGCTCCGCTTCTGGCCGGCGCATCCGGATCCAGCATGACGTTCACGCAAGCGACGGTCCCCGAAGCGACGGCGCGCTCGAGCGCGGGCCGGATCTGCGCCGGGTCCTCGACGTGCTCGCCGTATCCGCCAAGCGCCTGGACCACCTTGTCGTAGCGGGTCGGCGCAAGCAGCGTCGCCGGGCTCTTCTCCGGCCCGAAGAGCTGCACCTGGGGCAGCCGGATCTGTCCCCAGGCGGCGTCGTTCCCGACGACGCACACCATCGGCAGCTTGAACCGGAGAGCGGTGTCGAAGTCCATGCCGTTGAATCCGAACGAGCCGTCGCCCTGGATCACGAATACGGGCCGGTCCGGGTGGAGCAGCTTGGCCGCGATGGCGAACGGGGCGCCCACGCCGAGGCATCCCAGCGGCCCCGGATCGAGCCACCGGCCCGGACGGCGCAGCTGGATCACCTTGGCGGCGATGGCGACCCAGTTGCCGCCGTCGGCGACGAACATGCTGTCGCCGGCGGCGCGCGCGACCTCGTCCAGCTCCTTGGCGAGCCGGAAGTGGTGGATGGGCCTCTCGTCGCTGCGCTCGTACACGGCTTGCCGCTCCGCCTTGGCACTCTCGCGCGCGCGAAGCTCGGAGAGCCAGGAGCGCGCCTTCTTCGCCCGGGGCAGTGCCGCCTCGAGCTGAGCCAGCACGCTGCGAGAGTCGCCGACGATGCCCACTTCGACGGTGCGGTTGCGGCCGATCTCGCTCGCGTCCGAGTCGACCTGGACGATCTTCGCCGCCTCGCCGAACCCGGCGCCGTACCCGAGCCGGAAGGCGAGCGGCGTGCCGATGACGAGGACCACGTCGGCCTCGGCGAGGGCTTCCTTCCGCGTCTGCGAGAAGAAATGCGGATGATCCGCGGGCAGCGCGCCGCGGCCGGCGCCGTTCAGATAGACGGGCGCGCCGGCGCGCTCGGCGAAGGCGGAAAGCTCGCGCGGCGCGTCGTCCCAGAAGACCGAGCTGCCGGCGATCACGGCGACGCGGCCGGCGCCGCCGATGAGGCGCGCTGCCTGCTCGATCATCTGCGGGTCGCCCGGCTGCCTCGCGCGCGTCCGGTATCCCGTCGGGAGCGGGCAGTCGGCGTCCTCGACCCCGTTGGAGAGCGCGTCCCAGGGAACCTCGAGGAAGATGGGCCCCGGGCGCCCCGAGAGCATCAGCCGGAACGCCCGGGCCATGAACGCCGGCACGCGATCGGGCGCCGGGATCCGGTCCGACCACTTGGTGATCCGGGTGAACAGGTCGACCTGCTCCATCTCCTGGAGCGATCCTTTGCCGGCGTTGAACGACGGCGCGGCGCCGCCGAGCAGCAGCACCGGGCTCGACGCCGCCCAGGCATTGGCGATCCCCGTCACCGCGTCGGTCACTCCGGGCCCTGCCGTGACGCAGCAAACGCCGATGCCGCGGGTCAGCCGCGCCGTCGCGTCGGCCGCGTGCGCCGCGGCCTGCTCGTGGCGCGTATCGACGACGGCGATCCCCTCCTCGACGCACGCGGCGTAGATGGGGGCGACGTGGAGCCCGGAGAGGGTGAAGACGTGGCGCACGCCCTCCGCCTTGAGCATGCGGACGAGCAGCTGTGCGCCGGTGGAGACGGGCATCGCGCCTTCCTCGCATCGCGCCCTCTACCGAGCGCGGACGGCTGCGGGTTATCGCATGGCGCGCGCGCGGCGTCAGCCGGTCGCCTTGGCGGCCTTGCGGAAGCGGGAGAGGCCCGGCGGGAGCTGCGCGAGGGGCGGGAACTTCTCGTCCGGATGGAGGCGTTTGGCGCGCTCGTAGAGGACCTGCTCCGACTCGACCATGTTCGGGTCCGGGATGCAGCAGTCGACCGGACAGACGGCGGCGCAGGCCTCCTGCTCGTGGAAGCCGACGCACTCGGTGCACAGCTGGGGGTCGATGACGAAGATGTCCTCGCCCTGGCTGATCGCCTGGTTGGGACACTCCGGTTCGCAAGCGCCGCAGTTGATGCAGTCCACCGTGATCGTCGTCGACATGGCGCTTCGATTCTAACCGACGGGGGCGCGGGCACCTTCCCGCCCGCGCCCGCCACGCTATCGAGGGCCGGCCTGGAAGGCCGCCTTCAACCCCGCGAGCGACTCCTCCGGCGCCGGAGGTGGGACGGCGGCGCGGCCGATCTCCTCCCATTCCTCGAGGGGAATCCGGGTGAACGCCGCGACCACCTTGGGGTCGAACTGGGTTCCGGCGCAGCGGGCGATCTCCTCGCGCGCCTCCACGGGCGGGCGCGCCGCACGGAACGAGCGGCCGGCCGTCATCGCCTCGTACGCCTCGCAGACGTGCAGGATGCGCGCCCCGACTGGAAGCTGCTCGCCGGCGAGCCCGAGCGGATAGCCCTTTCCGTCGAACCGCTCGTGGTGGACGAGGACGAGCCTGCGAGCGTGGTCGAGAAACGGGATGCTGGCGAGCATCCGGTAGCCCAGCTCCGGGTGGCGCTTCATCTCCGCCCACTCCGGATCGGTCAGAGCGCCCTTCTTGAGCAGGATCGAATCGGGGATGGCGATCTTCCCCACGTCGTGGATCAACGCAGCCTGCTCGAGGATCGCCAGGTCCGCCTGGTTCAAGTCCAGCTCGCGACCGAGGCGCACGCAGAGGGCCGCGACCTTGCGCGAGTGGACCGCTTCGGCGCCGCGGCGATCGAGCGCCGTGACGAGCGCCTCGATCATGTCGTGGGTGCGCTCGATGACGTTCTGTTCGAGGTTCTTGTTGAGCGCGGAGAGCTCCGCGTTCTTCGCGTGCAGCAGCGCGGTCATCTCCTGGTAGTTGCGGCGCAAGTGGAAGTCGTCGACCGCGCCGCGCACGATGGCGAGCAAGTCGTCGCGGTCCCACGGCTTGGGCACGAACCGGTAGATCTCCCCGCGGTTGATGGAGTCGACCGCGGCGTGGAACTCCTCCACTGCGGAAATGAGCAGGCGATAGCTCTGCGGCGACAGCTCGCGGGCGTGCTGCAGGAACTCGGCGCCGTTCATCTCCGGCATGCGGTAGTCCGAGCCGATGACGACGAAACCCGGACCGTTCTTGAGCAGCTCCAGAGCGTCCGCGGGACGGTGGGAGGTGACCACCTCGAAGCCCTCCAGCTCGAACGTGCGCTTGAGCGCACGCAGCACGAAGGGCTCGTCGTCGACGAACAGGAGGCGGTCCATGACGGGCTGGAAATCGGCCGTTTTCCCCCGATCTGGAGGGGTACCTTTCCCTACTCGGTGCTGGCGAACGCCTGCTCGCCGCCCTCGCCGATCCAGACGGTCTTCCAGTTCACGAACTCGCGCATCCCGATGGCGGACAGCTCGCGCCCGATGCCGCTCGCCTTGACGCCGCCGAAGGGCAGGCGCGGGTCGGACTTGACCATGCCGTTGATGAACACCTGGCCGGACTGCACCTCGTCCGTGAAGCGCCGGACCTCGGCGGGATCGCGCGTGAAGGCCGACGCGCCCAGGCCGAACTTCGTCGCGTTGGCGAGCTGGATCGCCTCGCCGGCGTCTCGGGCCTTGAAGAGCGTGGCCACCGGGCCGAACAGCTCTTCGTCGCGGCCCGGCGTGCCGGGACCTGCGTCCGTGAGCACGGTGGGCTGGAAGAAGAAGCCGGCCCGATCGACCCGCTTGCCCCCGGCGAGGACCTTCGATCCCTTCGCCACCATGCGCTTCACCTGGTCCTCGAGGTCCTCCAGCACCTGCTTGGACGAAAGCGGGCCGACCTCGGTGGATTCGTCGTTGGGATCGCCTACGCGAAGCTCCGACATGCGCCGCGCCATCCGCTGGGCGAAGTCGTCGTAGATCCGCTCGTGCACGATGAACCGCTTGGCGGCGATGCAGCTCTGGCCGGCGTTCTGGATGCGCGCCTCGACGCCGACCTTCACCGCCTTCTCCAGGTCGGCGCTGGGCATGACGATGAACGGGTCCGATCCGCCCAGCTCGAGCACCACCTTCTTGATGTTGCGCCCCGCCGCCTCGCCGATGCTGCGGCCGGCTCCCTCGCTTCCGGTGAGCGTCGCGGCGGCGATGCGCGGGTCGTCGAGCAGCTTGCTCGTGCGGCTGCCTTCGACGAGCAACGTCTGGAAGGCGCCGTCCGGGAAGCCCGCCTCGCGGAAGATGTCCTCGATGACGAGCGCGCACTGCGGCACGTTCGAGGCGTGCTTGAGCAGGGCAGCGTTGCCGGCGACGAGGCCGGGAGCGGCGAAGCGGAAGACCTGCCAGAGCGGGAAATTCCACGGCATCACGGCGAGGACGACGCCCAGGGGCTGGTACCGGACGAGGCTCTTCGCGGCGTCGCTCTTGACCTCCTCGTCGGCGACGAACTTCGGGCCGTTCTCGGAGTAGAACCGGCAGCCGAGCGCGCACTTGTCCACCTCGCCCAGGGCAGCGTTCTTGAGCTTGCCCATCTCCAGCGTCATCAGCCGGCCGAGCTCGTCGCGGCGCGCCTTGAGGATGTCCGCCGCCCGTCCCATGCGCTTGGCGCGCTCCGGGACGGGCAGCTCCCGCTGCAGCCGGGCGCCGACGACGGCGCGGGCGAGCTTCTCCTCGACCTGGGCCTCGGTGTGCGGCTGGAAGGTACGAACGGTCTTGCCGGTGGACGGGTCGACGGTAGCGATGGCCATGGCGCTGATCTAACGCTTCGCGAGCTCGCGCAAAAGTCGCACCACTTGCGGAAAGTCGTCGGCCGTCCATTCAGGCGACTCGGTGCGCAACGTCGCCTCGTCGTGCGCGCCGTACGTCACCGCAACTGCGCGGAGCCCGGCGCCGTGCGCCATCAAGAGGTCGTGCGTCGTATCGCCGACCATCACGGTCGCCGCCGCCTGTGCCCCGAGGCGGCGCAGCACCTCCGTCGCCATCTGCGGATCGGGCTTCGGCCGCTCGACGGCATCGAAACCGGCGACGACGTCGAAGTGGCGCGCGATCCCGGCCAGCTCGAGCTGCGTGACCGCGCCGCTGGTGACCTTCGAAGTCGCGACGGCGAGCTTCAGGCCCAGGTCCCGCAGCAACTGCACGCCTTCGGCGACGCCCGGGTACAGGAGCTCCGCCGACCTGGGGACGACGTTCGCGCGCCAGATGCGCCGGTACTCCGCGACGACCTGCTCGACTTCGGCTGACCCTTCGTCGAATCCGAGCAGCCCCGCGAACGCGACCGTCAGCGGCAGCCCGATGGTGGCGCGGATCGCCTGCGGCTCCGGCATCGCCCACGGCCTTCCGCGCAGCGCCTCCAGCGCCGTGTCGACGATCACCTTGGGCGTATCGACCAGCGTCCCGTCCAGGTCGAAGATCACGGCCTCGAGCACGCGCACACTCTAACTCGTGCCAGCACGAGCTCCCCGGATTAGCGAAAGTCGCGGGATGGCAAGGTGAGCGCGTCGTCCAGGGACCAGAAGCGGTCGCCCTTGACGCTGGTGACGCCGTCGTAACGCTCGAGGCGGCCTTCCACGACGAGCAGCGCGCTGCAGAGGACGGGGCGGCGGTTCTTCTCGAAGGTGGGCGGGTCGATGACGATGTTGGAGATGCCCGTCTCGTCTTCGAGGGAGAGGAAGACGAATCCCTTCGCGGTGCCGGGCCGCTGGCGGACGATGCACAGCCCGCCGGCGCGGACCCTCTGCCCGTTGCGCATCCTGGGAAGCTCCGCGGCGCTGCGGACGCCGAGCTTGCGCAATCTGTCCCTCTCCAGCGCGACGGGGTGCGGGCCCACGGTCATTCCGGTCCCGCGCAGATCCGCGGCGGTCCGGTCGCGCACGCTCATCTCGGGCAGCGGCGCCGCGGCGGAAGCGTCGTCGTCGTCGGGTTCGACGTCCGCGAACAACCCCGGCGGCCGGCGCAGCGCCGCTTCGACCTGCCAGAGCGCGGCGCGTCGCGTGCCCGGAGCGGCGCCCGGGTGGAGAGGCAGCGACGAGAGCGCGCCAATCTCGGCGAGCGTCGCCAGCTCGTCGCGACGCAGCGGGACGCGGGCGGAGAGATCGGCCACGGTGGCGAACGGCCGCCGCGCGCGCTCGGCGACGAGCGCCTTGACCAGTTCCTCGCGCAGGCCGCGCACGTAGCGCATTCCGAGCCGGAGCCGCAGCTCTTCCTCCGGACCGTCGCGCTCCAGGGTGCACAACCAGTCGGAGCGCACCAGGTCGATCGGCCGCACGCGCACGCCGCGGCGCTGCGCGTCCTTCACCAACGTCGCGGGGCTGTAGAAGCCCATCGGCCAGCAATTCAGCATGCCGGCGTAGAACGCCTGCGGGTGGTGCACCTTGAGGTACGCGCTCGCGTAGACGAGCAGCGCGAAGGACGCGGCGTGGCTCTCGGGGAAGCCGTAGAGCGCGAAGCTGGTGATGCCCTGCACGATCTCGTCCTGCGCCTTGGGCGAGATGCCGTTCTTCGTCATGCCCGCGCGGAGCCGCTCCTCGATGTGCTTCATGCGATCGACGCTGCGCTTGCTGCCCATCGCTCGGCGCAATTCGTCCGCTTCGCCGCCGGTGAAGTTCGCCGCCACCATGGCGATGCGCATGAGCTGTTCCTGGAAGAGCGGCACTCCCAGCGTTCGCTCCAGCACCGGCCACAGGCTCGGATGCGGCACCGTCACCTTCTGGCGGCCCGCGCGGCGCTCCAGGTACGGGTTCACCATCTGCCCGACGATGGGGCCCGGGCGGATGATCGCGACCTCCACCACGATGTCGTAGAAGGTCGTCGGGCGCATGCGGGGCAGCGTGGCCATCTGCGCGCGCGACTCGACCTGGAAGACGCCGACCGTGTCGGCTTTCTGCAAGAGCTCGTAGACGCCGGGGTCGCCGGGCGGAAGCTGCGCCAGATCGACGTCGACTCCTTCGTGCGCGCGCACGAGTGGAATCGCCTGCTCGAAGACCGCCATCATGCCCAGGCCGAGCAGGTCCACCTTGATGATGCCCAGGTCGGCGCAGTCGTCCTTGTCCCACTGGACCACCACGCGGCCCGGCATCGAGGCGGGCTCCAGCGGCACGATTTCGTCGAGCCGGTTCTTCGCGATCACCATGCCGCCCGAGTGCTGCCCGAGGTGCCGCGGAAGTCCCGCGATCTGCCGGCAGAGCGTCAGGAAGAGCTGCACGCGGCGGTCGTCGCGGCCGAAGCCCGCCTCCGCGGCGCGATTCGCCAGATCGTCGTATTCCGAGACGAACTCGAACTGCGGTAGCAGGTGCGAGAGGCGGTCCAGCTCCGCCTGCGGCAGCCCCAGCACCTTGCCGATCTCGCGCGACGCGGAACGCGCGCGGTAGGTGATGACGTTCGCGGTCATCGCGGCGCCGGCTTTTCCGAAGCGCTGGTAGACGTGCTGGATGACCTTCTCGCGCTGGTCGCCGGAGGGCAGATCGAGGTCGATGTCCGGCCAGCACTTCTGCCCGCGCACGTCACCGGATGCCTCCGCCTGCGGCTCCGGCCCGCCCCGCGGCGGAGCCGCGTCGCTCCGTCGCTCTTCCGAGAGGAAGCGCTCGAACAGAAGGCCCATCCCGACGGGGTCCACCGCGGTGATGCCGAGCGAGTAGCAGACCGCGCTGTTCGCGGCCGAGCCGCGCCCCTGCACCATGACCCGCTCGCGTGCGCAGAACTGCACCAGGTCGTGGACGATGAGGAAGTACCCGGCGAGGCCCAGCTTCGCGATGAGGTTCAGCTCGCGCTCGATCTGGGCCACCGCCTTGGGCCAGCGCCCGCTGCCGGGCCCCCCGTAGCGCGTGCGCGCGCCGTCGAAGGTGCGGTGCCACAGCTCGCCGTCGAGCGTCGTCGAGTACGAGAGGTGCGGGTCGGGGAATTCGTAGCCGAGGTCCTCCAGCGTGAAGGCGCACCGCTCGGCCACGGCGCGGGTGTTGCGGACCGCGTCGGGGAGGTCGCGGAACAGGGCGGCGGCCTCCGCGGCGGGGCGGACGTGGCGCTCGGCGTTGCGCGACAGTGCGCGCCCCGCGACATCGAGCGTCGTCTTCAGCCGGATGCAGGTGAGCGCGTCGTAGAGCGGCTTGAGGTGCGGCGTCGCGTGGCGGATGCCGCCGCCGGCGACGACGCGCAGCCCGCGTGCTCGCGCGGCGTCGAGGCGGCGGCGGTTCTCGCGCTCCTCGGCAGGGTCGAGGTGGCGCTGCACCTCGGCATAGAGCGACTCGGTGCCGAGCACGCCTGCGGCGGCCACGAGTTGATCGGGCGCGCCGGCGGACAGGGCGACGAGCCCGCGGCGGAATTCGGCGAGCTGCGCGAGCGTCACGGTGCACTGGCCCTTCTCGCGGCCTTCGTGCCCCAGCGTGAGCAGCCGGCACAGGTTCTTGTAGCCCTGGCGATCCTCGCAGAGGAGGGTCAGCGCTCCCGCGCCCTGCACGTCGAGCTCCGCGCCCACCAGCGGCCGCAGGCCCGCGGCGCGAGCCGCCGTGTGAAAGCGCGGCGCGCCGTAGACGCCGCCGACGTCGGCGAGGCCGAACACCGCGTGGCCCGCGTCCGCCGCAGCGGCGGCGAGGTCTTCCGGCAGCGAGGCGCCGTGCAGGAAGCTGAAGGCGCTCCGCGCGTGCAGCTCGACGTAGTCGGTCGACGCCGGGGGTGCCGCTTTGCGCTTCTTCTTCGCGGGCTCCACCTCGGTGGAACCGAACGGCACTAGCGACGGCTTCGGCGCGGGCGTCTCGACGAGATCGTCCGCGGGGTACGGCCCGAGGCGCGACTCGGGCGGCGCGCGCTCCCGCAGGACGTCCGCGAGCGGATCGATCTGCCTCTCCTGCACCAGCCGGACGCGCTTGCGGTCAGTCATAGACCGCCTCGATCCACCACGCGCCGGAGGACAGCTCGCGCGAAGCGCGCAGGAGCAACCCCCCCGCGACCTCCAGGTCGTACGAATCGACCGCGATCGGGGTGTCGCTCCACCACTCCGCCACCGTCCGCCATGGGCCGGCGCTCGCCACCACCCGCCCGCCCAACGCGCCTTCGCCGATGACGAGGAGCGGATTCCCCGCGGCGTCGCAGCGCACTTCCGCGGTACGCGGCGGCCGCAGCGCTCGCGCGACGAGCGCAATTTCAGCGGCCGGCTCCTCGGGCGTGCGCGGAGGCGGGGGAGGCGCGAAGCGGGCCACTTCGGCGGCGAATGGCGTCCAGCGATCCGGCGCGACCGGCTGGCCGACGCGCTCCGGCCCCATCAGCGCCGAGAGGCGTGCCACTGCCGCGGCGAGCTGGGTGGGGCTCGCGCCGCGCGGCCCGAAGAGCGGCAGCTGATCGAGCACCTCCGGCACCGGGACGGCGCAGAGCCGGACGGCGGTGACGCCGGCGGCGGGCGGACGTCCCTCGACGAGGAGCCGCAAGAGCTGCAGCAGCGGCGCCACCTCGCGCGCCGGAGCGGCGAGATCGACCGTGCGATCGTCCCAGGATCCGTCCGAAAGCCGCAGCCGCAGGAGCAGCTCGCGCGCCATCAATCCCCGAGCTCGCATGCGCTGCGCGAGCCGATCGAGCAGCGCCTTCCAGACGAACAGCAGCGGCTCGATCGACTGCGCGTCCCATTCCAGCTCCTCGCCCTCCTCGAACCGCTCGGACACGGGCCGCGGCGCGAGGGCGGACGCATCTTCCCCTCGCGCAAGCCGCCAGAGCACCGCGCCTTCCGGCCCGAGCCGCGCGGCGAGGGGGCCCGGCGGCAGGCGCGACACTTCGCCCAGCGTGTGCAGCCCGAAGCGCCGCAGCGTCTGCTGCAGCTCGTCGGACAGATCGAGCGCGAGCAGCGGCAGCCCGGCGAGGAAGGCGGCCTGCTCCTCCGGCGCGACGACGCGGAACGCCCCGCCGCGGACGCCGTGTGGAGTCGGCTCGAAGGTCAGCTCCGGCGCCGCTGCACGCGCGGCGAGCAGCGCGACGGACTTGCCGCCTCCGGCCCCGACCGCGGCACGCACGCCGACACGCTCTGCCGCGGTCACGAGCGAGCGCGCCACTCCGCGGTCGTCGCCGAACAGCCGCGAGAGACCTTCGGCGTCGACGTAGACGAGCCCCGGCGCGGCCTCCTCGAAGCGGGGCGATACGGCCGCGGCGGCCTCCAGGGCCGCTTGCGCTGCCGCCCGCTCTCGCTCGGGCGACGCCTGGCGATGCACGAGCTGGGGACAGATGGCGCGCGCTTCCGCGAGCGTCTGGCCCGGCTCGACTCCCTCGGCGAGCGGCGTCGTCCCCAGCACGTGCGCGCGGCCGCCCAGATCTCCGCGCTGCACGACCGCGAGCGGCGCTTCCGCCAAGGAAGGCTCCGCGCGCAGGGTCGCGCACAGCGGCAGATCGGGCACCCACAGGCAAGCGATGCGCGCCATGGCCGATCACGGCGCCTCGAGGGGGAGGTGGAAGGGCAGCGGAGCCGAGGGCGGCATCCGTTTGCGCCTCGCGACCGCTCCGACCGAGCGAACACCGCGCAGGAGGCGGCCGGCCGTGCCCGGTGGACCGTCCCACAGCGTCGGACCGCGCTCGAGCTCGATGGTCGCCGCCGCGAAAGTGCCGGCTTGCGCCTCGCGCCCCAACACGAGCAGCGCGCCGCCGTGCTTCTCCGCGCGCCGCGCAAGCCGCGCCCAGGGCGACGAGCCCGGCGAGGACCGGCGCTTCTCGAACCGGACGACCTCCACGACGCCGCGCGGACGCTTGCGCGGGGGCGCAGCGCCGGCGAGATCGAGCGCGACGAGCGCGAACCGCGCCTCGAGCGCGATCTCGGCAGCGCGCAGAGCCTGCACCGGATCGACCGGGCGCGCCCAGAGCAGCCGGCGCAGGTCGATGCCTCGCGTGCGCGGGTCGAACGCATCGGCCGGATCGATCAAGGCGCACAGCTCCCCCGCGCTCGTCGCCGCGCCTAACGCAGTGAGCAAGAGCGCCGTGCCGCCGGCGCCGGGCGGCGCGACGATCTCGTGCAGCTGCCCGCGCAGGAGCCCCCCTCCGAGCGCCGCGTCCAGCCGCGGAATTCCGGTGGAAAGGGGCCGCGGCGCGGGCGGCTCGAACGCCGGCGCCCGGTGGATCTGCCCGGTCCGCAGCAGCTCATCGATCGGGCGGAAGTCCTTCCCGAAGCGTCGCGCCGGCAGGGTCACATCGGATCGATCTAGCTAAACATTGGTTCAGGTGCAAGTGCTGCGGGGATCGGGGGGGGGGTGCAGCCCCCCGGGCACCCCAGGCATCCGCGCGGCGCAATTCCCGATTCAGGTACTGTCGCAGGGTGTCTTTCTCCGGTTTCCCCCGCGACGGCCTGACCTTCCTCGCCCAACTCGCCCACCACAACGACCGCGACTGGTTCGAGGCGAACCGCGCCGTCTGGGACGACCAGATCGTCCCCGCCATGCTCGCCTGGTGCGGCGCGCTCTGCGAACGCCTCGCCGACGTCATGCCGCGCCTCGTCTTCGTCCCCCGCATCGGCGGCAGCCTCTACCGCCTCAACCGCGACATCCGCTTCTCCCGCGACAAGAGCCCGTACAAGACGCACGTGGCGGCGCTGCTGTGGGAAGGCGGCGACAAGCACGACGCGCCGGGCGTGTACCTGCACGTCTCCCCGACCGAAGTGATCTTCGGCGGCGGCATGTGGATCTTCGAGCAGGAGGGACACCTCGACCGGTACCGCAAGCTGCTGCAGGACGAGAAGAGCTCGCAGCGTCTCGACGCCGCGCTCGCGCACGGGCGCAAGTCGGGCCTCAAGATCGAAGCCGCCGAGCAGCTGCAGCGGCCTCCACGCCCGTTCACGCCGGACCACCCGCGCGCCGAGCTGTCCCGCTACAAGGGCCTCACGGTTGGGAAGCGCGTAGCGCCCGGCCCCTGGCTGCATACCGCCGAGGCGCTGCGCCGCAGCGAGTCCGCCGCCCGCGCGTACGCCCCTCTTCACGCCTGGCTGCGCGACGAGGTCTGCAGCTGAATCAGACGAACAACAGGTGGCTGTTCACCACCATGGCGAGGCCGGCCAGTCCGCAGAGGACGGCGGCGATCCACAGCTCCTTGCGCCGGGCGCTGGCGGCGACGGTGGAGAGCACCACGCCGGCCTGGAGCACCACGAAGGCGTACTGGAATCGATCGCCCTGCTTCTGATGCCGCTTCTTGTCCGCGTCGAGCGCCTCCGCCTTCGCCTTGATCTCGACGAGCTCCGCGTCGTAGCGCTTCGTCGCCGCCGCCGCGCTCGCCTCGAGCTGCGCCAGCGCCGGTGCCAGCTCCGGCCGGCCTGCGGCGAGCGCCCGCTCCATCTCCAGCTGGCCACCGCTGATGTGCCGCTTGATCGACTTCGCCTGGTAGAACGCCCACTGATCGCTGGCCTCGGTCTGCGCCAGAATCGTGTGCGAGAACTGGTTCGCGTACGCGCCGGACGCGACCGCGGCCAGCACTGCCAGCACCGCCGTCGTGCGGGCGACGTGATCGGTCCATCTCCGGCCCGCTGCCTCGGACTGCTCCGCGGCCTCGGCGGCGAGCTTGTCTGCAGGAATCGCCATGGCCGCGATGCTACGCCAGCATAACCTCTCCGCGGAAGCGCTTGGTCGGCCGCCGGACACGGTGCTAGCGTCTCGCGGCGCATCCAGGCGGCGCCACCATGCCGGAACAGTTCGGCCGCTACGAGCTTCTCAAGCGTCTCGCCGGCGGCGGCATGGGCGAGGTGTATCTGGCGCGGCAGCGCGGGCCGGCCGGGTTCCAGAAACTGCTCGTCATCAAGATGCTGTTGCCGCACCTGTGCGAGGACGAGGAGTTCCTCGCCATGTTCAAGGACGAGGCGCGCCTCTGCGCCCACCTCGTCCATCCCAACATCTGCCAGGTCTTCGAGTTCGATCGGGCCGCCGACACCTGGTACATCGCGATGGAGTACCTGCGCGGCGAGGACCTGCGAAAGCTGTGGCGCGCGTGCGCGCAGCAGGAGAGGCCCCTCCCGGTGCCGCTCGTCTGCCGCATCGTCGCCGACGCCGCGGCGGGCCTCGCCTTCGCGCACGCGCTGCGCGATCCGGCGGGGCGTCCGTACGGGATCGTCCACCGCGACATCTCCCCGCAGAACATCCTGGTGACGCTGGACGGCGGGGTGAAGATCATCGACTTCGGCATCGCCAAGGCTGCCGGCCGCGCGCAGCACACGCGCACCGGTGCGCTCAAGGGCAAGTGCGGATACATGAGCCCGGAGCAGGCGGACGGGGCGAGCATCGATGGGCGCGCCGACATTTTCGCCCTCGGCGTCGTCTTCCACGAGCTCCTCACCGGCCGTCGGCTGTTCAAGGACGAGGACGACGTGCGCACGCTGGCGCGCGTGCGCGAATGCCGCGTGCCGCGTCCGTCGGAGCTCGTTCCCGAGTTGCCGCCGGGCCTCGACCTCATCGTGCTCACCGCGCTCGCCAAGGACCCCGACGGCCGATATGCGACGGCGCAGGAGATGCGGCTCGCCATCGAGGAATGGCTCATCGAAGGCCGACGGAGCGCGTCGAGCGCGCACCTGGCGGAGTTCCTCAAGGTCGTCTACGCCGACCGGCTGGAGCGCGAGGCGGGGGAGGCGACCGCCGAGCTTTCCACCCCAGCCGCGACGCGCACCCCCGGAGGAAGCTTGCGAAGCGGCGCCGGGCAGTCGGCGGTGCGCACCGAAACGGGTGCGCGGCGATCGACCGCCCGCCGCGCGACCGTCGCCGCGACTGCCGCGGCAGCGCTCGCGGCGGTTTCGCTCGTGGCCTTCCTCTCCCGCCGCGCCCCCGCGCCTCCGCCCCCTGCGGCAGTTCCGTCGGCGGCACTGACGCCGGTGCCGTCGGAGTCGCCGGCGCCAGCGCCGAAGGTGATGGTGGTGCTGAAGACCGATCCTGCCGGCGCGGAGATCGCCGAAGGCAGCACCGTCATCGGAACCTCCCCTCACGTGTGGAGCGCGACGCGGGGCGAGCACCAGCTCCGCTTCCAGCTCGCCGGGCACCGCGGCGTCACGCAGGAGATCGTCGCCGCGGCGGACGGTCAGGAAATCCTCGTGCGGCTGCCGCCCGTCCGCGCTGCCCACCGCGTCGTGAAGGATCCCGCGATCAAGGCGGAGCGGTGACGTCGTTGCGGGGCACCGCGGCGGCGGCGGCGCTCTTCTGCGCTCTGCTCGGCTCCACCGTGCGCGCCGACTCCGTCGCCGACGAGGCGGATTTCCGTTTCCACCGCGGAGTGAAGCTGTATGCGCAGGGCCGCACCGAGGACGCGCTCTCGGAGTTCCTCGCCTCGAACCGGCTGGTCCGCAACCGCAACGTCATCCAGAACGTGGCGCGCTGCTTCGAGCGGCTGCGCATGTACAACGAGGCCTGGCGCTGGTACTCGGAGCTGCTCGCGGAGCCGCTGCCCGAGGCCGATCGGCGCGAGCTGGCAGCGTCGCTCGAGCGGCTGCAGCCGTCCCTCGCGCTTTTGCGCATCTTCAGCGACCCGCCCGGCGCGACCGTCTACGTCGATCGGAAGGACCTGGGAGCCCGCGGCCAGACCCCCGTCACGCTCGCGCTGCCGCCCGGAACGGCGACCGCGATCGTCGAGGCGCCCGGTTACCGTTCCGCGCAGGCGCGCGCCGAGCTATCGACGGGAAAGCTGACGCTCCTGCAGCTGCCGCTGCGGCGCATCGAAGCCATCGGAGACTCGATCGAGGAGTGCGTGCGCATGCTGAAGGGCCGCGGAC
>Ga0114129_10004413_pt1 | contig 19852 bp, 16 predicted proteins | sample RhiMetdeltSRZDD1_FD_80071 | JGI IMG/M metagenome (GOLD analysis project Ga0114129, IMG submission 80071) | Populus rhizosphere microbial communities from Tennessee, USA - Rhizosphere MetaG P. deltoides SRZDD1 (version 2) (version 2) | ecosystem: Host-associated > Plants > Roots > Rhizosphere >...
CCAGCCGTTTTGCCAGCGAACCTCATTCGGGTCTGCCGGGTTTAACTCCTCCACGTACACGTCGTGCTGATCGGTGCCGACGATCGTCAATCCCCACGCGACGCGTTCGTTGTGGCCCAGGCCGATGCCGACGAACGGGGCCTCGCTCGCGCCGATCACGTTCCAGCCCGGTGCGTTGAGGTGAAAGATGTAGCGAAGGGAAGGATTGCCGACTTCCCTGTGCGGATCGTTGGCGACCACAGGCTTTCCGGTGGACGACAGCGCGCCGCCGACGACCCAGTTATTGCTGCCCGGTTCCTTGACTCGATCTTCGACAAGCGGCGTGCGCGCGTCATGCTCGAGTTGTGGGGCGGAGAACAGTCCTCGGTAGCCCGGCACGATCTGCGGCCGCGGCATGCCCCGGCCGCCGCCACGCGTGGCCGCCAGCACGTCGTCTCCGATGCTCGCCACGTCGAGGCCGTTCGGAACGGCGAGCTCGTCCCACGGATCGGGATTGCGCCGGCGGTTCGCGGCCGCGACGCCCAGCGAGGCGACCTGCCGCGCGAGCTGCAGCTCGCTTGTCGCGTCTCCAAACGTCACCTGCCGAAGCAGCAGCGCCTCGACGCTCCACGGCTCCGGTTTGATGCCGGTAAGCACGAATTCGACAGGCAGCCGATCGGCATGTGATGCGATGAACGCGTTCACGCCGGCGACGAACGCTGTCATCAGCCGCTTCGCGTCGGGGTGATAGCTCTCGAACTCTTCTGCATCGAACCGGCCGCGATACTTGAGCAGCCTGGCCATGCGATCGCGGCCGACCGCCTGTGGTCCGAGCACTTCGGCCAGGCGCCCCTCCGCCGTGCGCCGCCACATCTCCATCTGCCAGAGCCGATCCTGTGCAGCGACATACCCCTGCGCGAAGAAGAGATCGCCGTCGGACTTCGCGTAGATGTGTGGCACGCCCCACGTGTCCCTGACGATTCGCACGTCTGACTCAAGTCCCTGGACCTTCGCGTCGCCGTCGATTCGCGCGAGCGCGCGGGAGGACAGCTCTTTCAGCGACGCCGATTGGGCGCCGCCGGTCAGGATCCCCGCGGCAACGGACGCCGCGGCGAGGCCGAGGACGGCCGTCTTAGCACTCGACAGACTCTGCAGCATAGGAGTAAAGAAGCCGGAAGCCTATTGCCGGGTGAACAGCGCGCTCGGGCCGTTCTTTTCGAGAATCGCGACAATCGCATCGCGTCGCGCGAGAATGGCGTCGCGCTCCCACTCGCTCAGGAATTCATCCGTCGCAGCCTTCAGCTTTGTGGAGTCCAGATGCTTCAGCCCGTCGAACACGGCCTTGTCACACCGCGTGATGCTGGCCGGATTCTTCAGTTCCTTGTGCAGCCGGAACGCCCGTGTGTGATCGATCGCCCACACGTTCCAGTCCTTGGTGATGATCAGATTGCCCATGTTGCGATCGACGTTGTAAATCAGCTGGTCGAAGATGCGAATGAGCTGCATGTATTCGTTCCACTTGGCGGGGCTCGGCGGCTGCACGTTCTTCTTCAGACGTTCGCCTTCATCCATCATCACGCCATCGATCCACCACGTGAAGGCTGACGACTTGGACTTGTAGTCGCGCGAGACGCTGACCGGGACCAGCTTCAGGCCGATCAACCGATCCAGCCGGTAGGCCGCCACGTTGAACGCCCAACTGTCGCGGAAGTTCAGCTCCGAGCCTTGTGCAGCAGGCCCGGACTGCTTCCGTTCGTCGACTTGTTGAATATGCGCGTCATGTTCGACGACGCCGTCGGAAAGGGTGGCGCGAATCGAGTTCGTGACGCCCTTTGGTACTCCTTTTGTCCGAACGATCTTCGCTTTGGACAGGAACTCCTCAATCTGTGCATCCGTCCAGGTTTCGACGCCGGCGGTCTGCGCCGGCACCGCCCGGGCGAGAGGATGCACGAGGGTTGCCCCGATCGCCAGAGCCAGAACCAACCAGCGTAAACCCCGGGATCCGTGCATACGGCCAGCGTTCACGAGACACCTCCGCGGGCATTGTCGTGCTGGCTGAGCCCGGATGCAAGTCCGGCCTCCGCTCCCTCGAAAGTCGCCGATCCGTCCGGTATAGAATCGAACACTCATGTCCAGTCAACCAGAAGTGTGGCTGCGCGGCCCCGTTTCGGGAGTCAGTCCTCGGCTTCAGCCGGCAGCGCACGCGCTATTGCAGACAGTCGAGGATGTGGAACAGGCGGTCGACGGTTTGAACGCCGACCAGCTCTGGACGGCACCCGGCGGCGCCGCCAGCGTCGGGTTTCATCTCTTGCACCTGGCCGGCGCAACCGATCGGCTGCTCACCTACGCCCGCGGCGAAACGCTGAACGATGCGCAGCGTGCACGATTGCAGGCTGAAAGGAATCCTCCACGCACGGATGTGCAATCGCTGCTCGCCGATCTGAGAAGAGCGGTGGAGGGAGCGCTGGAGCAGTTGAGGGCAACACCAGACCAGACTCTGGAGGAGGCCCGCGCGATTGGCCGCGCGGCTTTGCCGACGACAGTGCTGGGACTCCTGTTCCACACGGCTGAACATGCGCAGCGGCATGCAGGACAGGTCGTAACGACCAGCAAGATTCTGCGCGGGCTCGGCTCTATTCAGGCGACAGCATCAGCGAACGCACCGAGCTGACGATCAGCTCGACGAGCACCGGCGCCTGCATGGTATCGAGCACCGCCGGATCCAGGTCGCTCAGGTCGTGCGCGCGAATGATGTTCACCAGGTGCCAGGCCGACAGCGCGGAGAGCTGGCTCCGCAGCAGCGCTTCACCCTTGCGATACACAGAGAAAGGATTGAGGATGCTCTCGGCCGCGGGCGGCGCAGCGAAGTCGTCGGCTGGCCTGTCGTAGGTCGGCCGCACCTCCACTGGCTCACGGGGAGTTCGAACCAGCGGTTTCAGCGCCCGTTCCAGCGCCCCCTCGAGATACACAGCTGTAAGGCCCGTCGCCCAATAGATCGCATCCTCGCGCTTCGGCTGTGTCGTCTCCCTGCCCGACCGCAGGACGATTCCGCCCGCGGCCGGCTCGAACTCGATCCATCCTTGCCAGAGTCCGTCAGGCATCTCGCCACCGCACACGCGCGCATGGTAAATCCGACCGTCGGCAGCGATCACCGGGTCTGTAAACTGCACAAAAACTTCAGCCACCGCGACCTCCAGCCCGCCGCACTGCAAGAACACCACCAGCGTGCTATAGATGAGTTGTTCTTGATTTAGTGAGGTCGGACTACGGATTATGGGGGAGGCGGTGGCAGCTGCTGACCGCAGTCGTTGTTCGTAGCTCGTCGCTCGAAAGGCTTCTTCGAGCAACGGACCACTGATCACGAACCATGGCAGGAGCGGCGGCAGCCTAGAGCCATATGAACAAGCCCATCAACCCCAAAGTCGACATCGGCCACGTGCACCTGAAAGTTGCAGATCTCGATCGAGCGTTGGCCTTCTACCAGGGCATCCTGGGATTCGATGTGACACAGCGGATGGGCGCGAGCGCCGCGTTTCTCAGCGCCGGCGGCTATCACCATCACATTGGTCTGAATACCTGGGAGAGCCGCGGCGGGCAGCCGCCGGCATCGGGCACGACCGGCCTCTATCACCTAGCCATCCGATATCCCGATCGCGCAGCGCTTGGTGAGGCGCTGCTACGGCTCGACCAGGCAGGCATTCCTCTCGAGGGCGCCAGCGATCACGGCGTCAGCGAGTCCCTTTATCTTCGCGACCCCGATGGCAACGGGATAGAGCTCTACTGGGATCGGGCGCGGCAGGACTGGCCGAGAGCTGCGGACGGCTCGCTGCAGATGGTGACCGCGCCGCTCGATCTCGAGGCCCTCCGCGCGGCTGCCACCGCGCGTGCCCCGGAACCCTCGCAGCCGCCATCACCTTACACCCCGATGGACGAAGGGGTGCGCTCCCTGCTCCGCGAACTGCGGGGCCGGCTGCTGAATCTGCACAAGGTGTTGCTGGACGATGCCCGATCCGCCTACGAGATGGATCGTGGACGAGTGCCATCCAACTATTCGTTGTTGCAGCTTGTCATCAACGATCCGTGGTTCGCCTGGCTCCACGCGCTATCGGAACTGGTCGTACGGATCGATCAGACGGTCGAGCCCGAGGCCCCGTCAACAGCGGCCGATGGCACCGCGCTAGTCGAGCAGGTCGAGCGTTTGCTCACACCCTCTGAAACCGGCGAGGCGTTTGCACGCCGATATTTCGAAGCGTTGCAGCGTCAGCCGGCCGTCGTCCTCGCACACGCCGACGTCAGGCGCGCCATCAAGGCCTTGCGATGAAGCAAAACGGCTCGGTTGCGGGAGGCGAGGCCGCCGCAGGCTCGTCCGGCGCGGCCACATCCAGCGCCCCCTCCGCCGGCAGAGTCGGCGCTCGCCGGCTCGATCGCAGCATTGTCGAAGGACCGCTCGGACCTGCGGTCTGGAAGATTGCCTGGCCGACCGTGCTGCAGAACGCCATCGGAGGGCTGCAGGGGATCATCGACCACGCACTCGTGGGCCACTTCGTCGGTTTTACCGCGAATGCCGCGATTGGGGTCAGCTGGCAGATCTTCCTGGTCGTCATCGTGTTCATCAGCTCGTTGTTCACCGGGATGGGTGTGCTCGTCGCGCGCTTCGCCGGCGCGAATCAGCCGGAACGCGTGAACCGCACGGTCTATCAGGCGTTCCTGACCGCCGTCGTCATCGCGCTCGGCATCATGGCGCCGATCGGCTACGTGGCCTCGCCCTACTTGCTGGAGCTGGTGAATGCGACGCCCGCAGTCCGTGCCGAGGCCCTGCCGTACCTGCGGACGATGTTCATGTACAGCATCGGCTTGCTGCTGTTCTTCATGCTGGGAGGCGCGCTGCGATCGGCTGGCGACGCGCGGACGCCACTGCGGCTCGGCGTCTGGCTGACTATCCTCAATATCACCCTGAACGTGGTGCTTATTACTGGCGCCGGACCGTTCCCGAGATTGGGTACGCGAGGCGCTGCGCTGGGGACCGTGATCGCGAGCGGGATCGTGTCGGCCGCGGCGCTCTGGATGATCTTCGCCGGCCGCCTCGTCATTCACTTCCCGCGATCGATGTCGCTGAAACCGGATTGGGAAATCATTCGGTCGCTGTTCCGGTTTGGACTGCCGGCTGGCATTCAGGGCGTGGCGATGAACATCGGCGGCGTCATGCTCCTGCGATTCATCGGTTCCCTTGAACACAGTGCCGAGGCGCAGGCCGCGTACGCCGTTGGTTACGCGGAGCTGTTCTCGCTGATTACCTGGACATCGGTGGGGCTGATGGGCGCCGCTGCGGCGGTTGCGGGTCAGAATCTCGGCGCCGGGCATCCCGAGCGCAGCATGCGCGCCGTTCACCTGGCCGCGCGAATCGGACTCTGCGTAGCGGCCTTCATCGGCGCGCTCTTCATCTTGATTCCCAGCTATCTGCTGGCGATCTTCGGCGTGCAGGATCCGGTGGTCGTATCCATCGGAACCGAGTTGCTGCGGTATCTCAGCGTGTCAGGATTCTTCATCACCGTCGCGTTGACGTATACCGGCGGCCTGCAGGGAACCGGCGACACGCGCAGTCCGCTGTACATCTCGATTGTGTCTCAGGTCCTCCTGCCGATCGGGTTGTGCGCGGTGCTCCAGAGCATGGGGAAACTCGAGGCGTCGGGCGTCTGGACAGCCATCCTGCTCGGCCATTGCACCCGGTGTACGTTGAGCGTTCTCCGCTTCCGTCAGGGGAAGTGGAGGGATATTGTTGTGGACTGAAATGACGTTACCCGTATAGGTTTCCTTCGTATATCAGGAGCAGAGTCATGAAATGGACCCCTGGAGATCGCGGCAACGTCGAGGACCTGCGCGGCCGATCGGGCGGGATGCGTATGGGCGGTATCGGCCTGGGTGGCCTCCTCGTCGTGTTACTGCTTACATGGCTCACCGGCGTGGATTTTCTGTCGCTCATTGGCGGTGGGGGCGTCCCCTTGCCTGACACGGCACCCACCACCGGAGGTCCCGTCGCGTCGTCGCCCGACGAGGAGAAGATGGTCGACTTCGTCGATGCCGTGATGGAGGACGCGCAGGGCCTCTGGGGCGGCCTGCTCGGCGACCGGTATCGCAGGACGACGACGAGGCTGTTCAGGGATTCGATTGAATCAGGATGCGGGTTCGCGCAATCGGCGACCGGGCCGTTCTACTGCCCGGCGGACCAGCGTGTGTATCTCGATCTCGGGTTCTTCAGCGAGTTGCGCAGCCGGTTCGGAGCTCCGGGTGATTTTGCGCAGGCCTACGTCTTGACGCACGAACTGGGGCATCACGTGCAGGCGTTGATCGGCGTCGAGTCGCAGGTCCGGCAGATGCAGCAAGCACGTCCAGACCAGCGCAATGCGCTGTCGGTACGGATGGAGCTGCAGGCAGACTGCTTCTCCGGCGTCTGGGGTCACCACGCCGCACGGCCGGGCCGCAGCCAGCAGGGCAGAGTCGAGCTCGAACCGGGCGATTTGGAAGAGGGGATGAATGCCGCCGCGTCGATCGGCGACGACCGGTTGCAGCGGATGGCTGGCGGCCGCGTCGCGCCAGACCGCTTCACTCACGGTACGTCCGAGCAGCGCGTTACCTCGTTCCGCCGCGGGTTCGATAGCGGTGACCCGAGGGCGTGTGAGATGTTTCAATAGCGCGACCTGTCGTGGTTCGTTGGTCGTCGCTCGTTGCTCGAAAAACGTATCGCCACGATTTGCCCTACGAGCTACGAACCACGAGCTACGAACCACGGACACCAAGGCGGATATGGCTCTTATCGGCACTCCAGTCGTTCGGCGCGAAGGGCGGGCCAAGGTCACCGGTCAGGCCCGGTATGTCGACGACATGGTCCTTCCGGGAATGCTGCATGGCGTGACGGTGCGCAGCCCGGTTCCGCGGGGGACGCTCCTGGGCATCGACTTCCATTCCTCGATCCCCTGGGATGAGTTCACGATCGTCACCGCGAAGGACGTTCCCGGTTCGAACCGCGTGACGCTGATCGTCGACGATCAGCCCGCTCTGGCTGACGGGCACATCAATCACCCCGAAGAGCCCGTTGTCCTTCTGGCCCACCCCGACAAACACATGGCGGAGCTGGCGCGTCAGCGCGTCACGCTTCGAATTGCGCCGCTGCCATCTGTCTTCACAATCGAGGACTCGCTCGCGGCCCGCGAGGTGATCTGGGGCACGGACAACATCTTCAAGAGTTATCAGGTCGAGCACGGCGACGTCGATGCTGCCTGGAGCGAAGCACATCTCGTCGTCGAAGGTGAGTACGAAACCGGCGCGCAGGAACAGCTGTACATCGAACCGAACGGGATGATCGCTGTCGCCAGCCCGGACGAAGGGGTTACGGTCTGGGGCTCGTTGCAGTGTCCGTACTACGTGCACCGCGCGCTGATGTCGTTGTTCGCGTTGCCGGCCGGCCGCGTGCGCGTCGTGCAGATGGAAACCGGGGGTGGTTTTGGCGGCAAGGAAGAGTACCCATCGGTGATCGCCGGTCACGCCGCGTTGCTGGCGTGGAAGTCCGGCCGGCCCGTGAAGCTCGTGTACGACCGCGCAGAAGACATGGCCGCGACGACCAAGCGGCACCCATCGCGAACACGCCATCGCACGGCGGTGGCCGCGGACGGCCGATTGCTCGCGATGGACATCGACTTCGTCATCGACGGCGGCGCGTACTGCACCTTGTCGCCAGTCGTGCTCTCACGCGGGACGATTCACGCCTCCGGTCCGTACAATTGTCCGAACGTCCGGCTGAGAGGGCGGGCCGTTGCGACGAACGCTCCGCCGCACGGCGCGTTCCGCGGATTCGGGGCGCCGCAGAGCCTCTTCGCTCTCGAGCGGCACATGGACCGCGTCGCCGCTGCGCTGGACCTGCCGCCGGAGGAATTCCGCCGGAGGAATTTCATCAAGACCGGCGACACGAGCGCTGTCGGTCAGGTGATGCGCGATCCGATCGACATGCAGGGATTGCTCGATCGGGCGTTGGCCCTGACGAACTATCAAGAGAAGCGCGCGCGATTTGCCGCTGAGAATGCCGGCACTCCCACTAAGAAGGGGATTGGCTTTGCCGCGTTCATGCACGGGGCCGGTTTCACGGGTTCGGGCGAGGAGCACCTCGCCTCGGTGGTCGAGGTCGAAGCAACCGCGGAAGGGTGTGTCCGCGTCCTGACCTCGAACACCGAGATCGGTCAGGGAACCATCACGATCTTTTCGCAGATCGCCGCCGACGCGCTCGGGCTGCCGGTGGAGGCCATCGAGATCGCACAGCCTGATACGGCGGTGGTTCCCGACAGCGGCCCCACGGTCGCCTCTCGTACGTGCATGGTCGTGGGCCGGCTGGTCGAGACCGCGGCGAAGAATCTTCTCGCACAGTTGCAGTCCGACGGCGGCCTGACCGCGAAATACAGCGCCGCTGAGTTTCGGCACGCCGCTGCGGAGTACGCGCGCAAGTCGGGAACGGCTGCCCGCGCGACCGCGCGGTACAGTCCTCCCGAAGGTCTCAAGTGGGATGACCAGCGGTATCAGGGTGACGCGTACGGCACCTATGCGTGGGCAGTCTACGTTGCAGAAGTGTCGGTAGACACGACGACATGGGAGATTCGCGTCGATGACTTCGTCGCGGTTCAGGAAGTCGGCAAGGTGATCAACCCAGTGCTGGCTGGAGGCCAGATCGAGGGCGGCATCGCGCAGGCCATTGGTTGGGCGCTCTCCGAAGAGGTGGCCTGGCGAGACGGGCGGATGGTGAACTCGCAGATGACGAACTACATCATGCCGACCTCGATGGATCTTCCGCCCATTCGGGTGTTCTTCGAGGAGCGCCCGTATGCACACGGTCCTGCTGGTGCCAAGGGCATTGGTGAGCTGCCCATGGATGGTCCGGCACCGGCCATCGCCAACGCCGTCGCGCACGCGACTGGCGCAGACGTTCGCACGCTGCCGCTGACGCCCGAGCGGCTGTTCGATTGTCTCTCGGTCCAGAGCAAAGCGTTGGCCTCGTGACACGAGATACTCCCGACACAAGCGCGCGGATTCGCTGCCGCGTGAACGGCACCGAGGTAACCGTTACCGCGCACCCCATGACCCGCCTGCTCGACGCGCTACGCACCGAGCTGAAACTCACCGGAACGAAGGAAGGCTGCGGTGAAGGCGAGTGCGGCGCCTGTTCCGTTCTCCTCGACGGCCGGCTCGTCAACAGTTGTCTCGTGCCGCTGTTGCACGCCGACGGGGCAGCTATCACGACAATCGAAGGCGTGGCTGACGGCGATCGGCTCCATGCGGTCCAACAGGCGTTCGTTCAATATGGCGGCGCACAGTGCGGCATCTGCACGCCGGGGATGATCCTGGCGGCGGTCAACCTGCTCAATCACACCCCGCAGCCGTCGATGGAGGACATCCGGACGGCCCTTGCGGGGAATCTCTGCCGCTGCACCGGCTACATGCGCATCTTCGAAGCGGTGCTGCAGGCCTGCCGATGAGAAGCTACCTGCCGTCTTTCGATCTGCACGCGCCGGACAGCCTTGCGGCGGCGCTGGAACTGCTCGCGACCGAGCCCGGGCGTTGGCGGGCGTTAGCGGGCGGCACCGACCTGATGGTGCTGTTCGAGGCCGGAAAGCTGACGCACACGCACTACCTGAGTCTCTGGCATCTCGACGAGCTGCGCGGGATCGCCGTCGGTCCCGACGAGGTCGTGGTTGGTGCGCTCAGCACCTACACCGACGTGCTGGAGCATCCGCTGATGAGGGATGAATTCCCTTTGCTGTGTCGAGCCGCCTCGGAAACAGGCGGTGTTGCGACGCAGAACCGGGGAACGATCGGCGGCAACATTGCCAACGCCTCGCCGGCCGCCGATACGCCGCCGGCGCTCATCGTGTACGACGCCAGCCTCGAGCTCATCTCGATCCGAGGCGCACGCATCCTCCGTTACGAAGACTTTCATACCGGCTACAAGAAGATGGATCTGCGAGACGACGAGCTGATCCGATCCATCCGGCTGCCGCGTTCGAGCGTGCGTCACGCGCAGTCTTACCGCAAGGTCGGCACGCGCCGCGCCCAGGCGATATCGAAAGTCTGTTTCGCCGGCACGTTGTCGTTCGGCAGGGGAGCCGTCGCCGACGCCCGGTTTGCGTTCGGCAGCGTTGCGCCGACCGTGGTGCGTGCTCGAGCGGCTGAAGCTGCCGTCAAAGGCCGAGCGCTGGATCCGCCGACGATCGCCGCCGCGCGCGAGGCTCTCACGTTGGACATCGCCCCCATCGATGATGTCCGTTCGACCGAGCGCTACCGGCGTCATGTCGCACAAGCGCTTCTGGAGGAGTTTCTGACGTCGGTACGAGCCTGACGGAGGGGACGGGACGGGGGGTACGGAGGGAACGGAACGAGCTTCAAAAACGGAGACACGGAGCAACGGAGGAACACCAGCCAGGCTGGACGCGAGATGGGTCCGTCGTCACCGCGGTCCGCCGATGCCGCCGCGCTTGCGCGGCGGGCGATCGACTGATACCCCGGGACCACAAGTCACGGTGCGATGAATGGTGACTTGTGATCCCGGGTATCAGTCGATCGCACGGCCCGGCCACTGGCCGGGCCGTCATCGGCACATGAGCCGTTTGACCGCTTGCCCCGTGTCTCCGTGTCTCCGTTTTTGAAGCTCGTTCCGTTCCCTCCGTACCCTCCGTCCGCCTCGGTCACTGGATTGCGCGATAAGATCATTGGATGCGTCTGGTCATAACCGCTCTACTCATACTCACAACCGCGGCTGTCTCCGCCCAGGAGGGCACGCCCGGCTCCGCCCCAAATCAAAGTGCCGCCATCGAGAGGGCGCTGGCCAAGGTAGCGCCCAGTCTTGTGCGCATTCACGTCGTTTCCGTCGAGCATCAGGACGGCCGCGAGCTGAAGCGCGAGGCTTCGGGCAGCGGCACGATCATCAGTGCGGACGGACACGTCATCACGAACCATCACGTGGCTGGGCGGACTCGCGCGATCTGGTGCACACTCGCATCGCGGGAGGAAGTTCCGGCCGAGCTGGTTGGAACCGACCCGCTGTCCGACATCGCAATCCTGAAGTTGAAGCCGTCGAAGCCGCGTCTGTTTCCTGTGGCGACCTTTGGCGACGCGTCGACGCTGCGCGTGGGCGACCGCGTGCTTGCGCTCGGCAGCCCCCTCGCCCTCTCGCAGTCGGTCACCATGGGCATCGTCAGCAACACCGAGATGATCCTTCCCGGCATGTTCTGGCCGTTCAACAGGATGACGCTCGATGGCGAGGATGTCGGATCCATCGTGCGCTGGATCGGCCACGATGCGCCGATCTTTGGCGGCAACTCTGGTGGTCCGCTCGTCAACATGCAGGGGGAGATCGTCGGTATCAACGAAATCAGCATGGGACTCGCCGGCGCGATCCCGTCGGATCTGGCCCGCGAGGTTGCGGAGGCCATCATGCGCGATGGCCGCGTCAAGCGGGGCTGGCTCGGGCTGGAAGTTCAGCCTCTGCTCAAATCGTCGACACAGGCGCGCGGCGGTCTTGTCGGCGGGACGATCGCCGGATCCCCTGCGGAGAAAGCGGGCTTCCAGTCGGGAGACATTCTGCTGAAGCTGGGCAGCCACGATGTGACCGTCCGATTCGCCGAAGAGGTTCCGCCGTTCAACCAGATGGTCATGCGCCTCCCAATCGGACAGCCGGTCGAGGCGACGGTGTTGCGGGGCGACACGGAGAAGGTCTTGAAGGTGACGCCGATCGTGCGCGAAAGCGTCGAGTCCCAGATGATCGAGCTGCCCATCCTGGGAGTGTCGGCGTCCGACCTCACGGCATGGTCATCCAAGGAGCTGGGCCGCGGCCGAGAGGGCGCTCGCGTGCGCAGCGTTCGGCCGGGGGGCCCCTCGGACGAGGCCAGGCCAGCCCTTCGAGACGATGACGTGATCGTGACGATCAACGGCAAGGACGTTCGCAACGTCTCGACGCTGGAGGAGCAGCTGACACAGGCGACGCGCGGCAAAGAGGATCGCGTGTCACTGCTCGTCGGATTCGATCGCTCTGGCGAGCGACTGTTGACGGTGATCGAAGCGGGCCGGGCCGGGCTCGAAGATCCGGGCCTCGAGGCGCGCAAGGCCTGGGTCGCTGTGAACGTTCAGGTTCTCACGTCGGAGCTTGCTGACGGCATCGGCGTCCAGGGCCGGACCGGCGTGCGCGTCTCGCGCGTGCTCGGCGGCTCGGCCGCCAAAGCAGGCCTTCAGGTTGGCGACATCATCACGGCCATCGACGGCACAGCGATAGAGGCGTCGCAACCGACCGACGCCGAGCTGTTCGCCACGATGATCCGTCAGTACAAGATCGGCACCCAGGTCGCGCTCAAGGTGCTCCGCAACGGAAAGGAGCTCACGCTTCCGGTGACCCTCGACGCCTCTCCGCGGCTTGCGCGCGAGATGAAAAAGTTCGAGGACGTCAACTTCGAGTTCCGCGTGCGCGACGTCGCGTCTGCCGATCGACTGCAGGAACGGCTGCCCGAGAACGAGTCCGGCGTGATCGTCGACGCCGTGCGCGAGGGTGGATGGGCGGCGCTCGGACACCTCGCAGAGGGCGATTTCCTGATGGCCATAGACGGAACGTCCGTTCCGGACGTCGAGTCCGTCCAAAAGAAAATGGCCGCCATCGCCGAGGCCAAACCAGGTGCCGTGGTATTTCAGGTCCGCCGCGGTATCCGCACGTTCTTCGTGGAGCTGCAAACCAGTTGGGCCGCCGAAAAAAGATGACGTGTTCCGTTTGCCGCAATGTTTGGGAGCAATTCATGCGATTCGTCACGTTGACTGCCGTGCTCGTTGGGATCACCACCGTCCTGCCAATCCCCACCTCTCCCGCCCACGCGCAGGAGGGCCGCGCCGCGCTCCGCGAGATGGTCAAGAAGTGGCAAGACGCCGTCGTCAACGTTCGCGTCGTGCTCAAGGTGCGCATGTCGATGGCGGGGCGCGAGATGAACTCCAGCGACGAGTCGGTCGATACGGTCGGCACCGTCATCGACCCGTCCGGCCTGACGGTGCTTTCGCTGAGCGCACTCAACCCGGGCGCGATGATGAACAAGCTGATGAGCTCGGCGGGAACCGGGCAGGATCAGATTGGCGTGACCAGCGAGCCGACCGACGTCAAGATCAGGATGTCGGATGGGCGCGAGGTTGCCGCGCGAATCGTTCTGCGTGACGAGGATCTCGATCTGGCATTCCTGCGGCCAACCGTTGCGCCGGACAAGCCGCTCACGGCCGTGAACCTGGCCGAGGGCGGGAAGCCTTCGATGCTGGATGAGGTAGTCGTGCTGTCACGGCTGGGCCGCGTCGGCGGCTGGACGCCCTCCGCCTCGCTCCACAACATTGGCGCGGTAATTGAAAAGCCCCGGACGTTCTACGTGCTCGGCGGCGCCACCGGTGGAACCGGGACACCGGCATTTCTGCCGAACGGCCGCATCGTGGGATTGCTGACCATGCGGCAGGTCGATCCGGGCCGGGCAAGCATGATGTCGATGATGGGCGGCACCGAAGGGCTCGGTCTGCTGGCCGTGATTCTTCCAGCCGCCGATGTGTTGGAGATCGCAAGTCAGGCGCCGCCGTCGAAATAAGAGTCGATCAGGAAGCAGGCACGAGTGACGACGAGGGCAGTGCGCTGGATTGCGATCGCGGTTGGAGCTACTCTCGTTGCGGTGGCCATCGCCGCGAGCATCGGCTCGCGGACGGCAACGCTTCGAGGCCTCGTCGTGAGCACGCTCTCTGAGCGCCTCGACAGCGAGGTGGAGCTGAGTGCATTCAGCGTCGACACCTTTCCCACAGTAACCATCCGGGGTGACGCCCTCGTCATCCGGCATCGAGGCCGCCGCGATGTCCCGCCGCTCGTCAGCGTCAAGAGCTTCACCGTTACCGGTGGAATCTTCGATCTGCTCGTGCGCCCGCGGCGTTTCAGAACGGTCACGCTCGACGGCCTCGAGATCAACATCCCGCCCGGCGGGCTAAGTATGAAGCGAGGCGACCCCCAACCGGCGACCACTCAGGCTGGCGTCGGACCGTCGCCGCTGATCGTGGAACGTCTGTTCTCGCGCGACGCGATGCTCCGGATCATTCCGCGGCGCGCGGACAAGAATCCGAAGCTGTTTGCGATTCACACGCTCGAAATGAGCTCGCTCGGCCTGAGCCAGCAGATGCCATTCAAGGCCGAGCTCACGAATCCGATCCCGAAAGGCTCCATCCAGACGAGCGGGACGTTCGGGCCCTGGCAGCGTGAGGATCCTGGCGCCACACCGCTCTCCGGACGTTACACGTTCGACGATGCGGATCTCGATACGATTAAGGGGATTGGGGGCATCCTGGATTCGACCGGCGATTTCAGCGGTCAGCTGAATCGCATCGAGGTCAAGGGCGAAACGAGCACGCCCGACTTTCACATCGACATTTCCGGCCAGCCGCTGCCGCTGAACACGAAATTCGAGGCGGTCGTCGACGGCACTGACGGCGACACGTATCTGACCAACGTCAGCGCGATGCTCCACGAGACGTCAATTACGGCGAAGGGCGCAGTGACCGGCACCCGCGGCGTCAAGGGCCGGACGGTGAAGCTGGACGTGCAGATCGACGAGGGACGCATCGAGCATCTCCTCAAGCTCAGCGTCAAGACCGAGAAGCCGCTGATGGTCGGCGACGTCGCGCTGCACACTGATTTTCTGCTTCCACCCGGCGAAGCAGACGTGATCGATCGCCTCCGGCTTGCCGGCCAGTTCGGCCTGGAGTCTGCCCGGTTCACCGATAAAGGGGTACAGTCGAAGATTGCCGGCATGAGTCAGCGAGCCAGAGGAACACCGGATGGGCCACCGGGCGAGAACGTCATGTCCGATCTCAAGGGGCGCTTTCGACTGCAGGACGGCGTGCTGTCGATGTCGAATCTGACCTTCGCAATTCCCGGTGCCACGGTCAATCTTCAGGGTAACTACGGCCTCAAGAGCGAAGCGATTGCCTTCGATGGAACCCTGCGGATGCAGGCAACCATTTCGGAAGCTGCCGGGGGAGGCATGAAGTCGGTATTCCTGAAACTGGTCGATCCGCTCTTCCGCAGCCGAAACGCAGGCGCTGTGGTTCCCATCAAGGTCACGGGCACTCGAAAGGATCCGAAGTTCGGGCTCGACGTGGGAAAGGTGTTCAATAAACGTAGTCCGTAGTCCGTAGTCCGTAGTCCGTAGTTCGTCGCTCGTCGCTCGGAAAGCCATATCCCTGCTGGGGGCTCTACGAGCGACGAGCAACGAGCAACGAACCACGAACTCCGGCACATCTCAGGTTTTGATGATGACTAACAAGACAGAGCAGTTCGAGGTAGTGAAGTCAGATGAGGAGTGGCGCGCGATTCTGACGCCGGAGCAATATCAGGTGATGCGTCATCATGGCACCGAGCGCCCCGGTTCGTGCGCATTGCTGCACGAGAAGCGCGCGGGCACGTTCACGTGCGCGGCGTGCGGACAGAAACTCTTCGTCGCCGATCGCAAATTCGAAAGCGGAACGGGCTGGCCGAGCTTCTTCTCGCCGATCGAGGGATCGATAGGGACCACCGTGGACAACGGCCACTTCATGACGCGCACCGAGGTGCACTGCAGCCGATGCGGCGGACACCTCGGCCACGTGTTCGATGACGGCCCGCCACCGACCGGTCTGCGCTATTGCATCAATGGCGTGGCGCTGAATTTCGAGCCAATGTAGCGTCCGGCTTCAGACGGACTGCCGTAGCGTCCGGCTTTAGCCGAACCGGACTGCCGTAGTGTCCGGCTTTAGCCGGACCGACCAGTGATCAGACTAATCAACTCAATCACCGCGCCGCCAGCCCACTCTCCGCCAGACAGGCTGGCGTGTGGCGAGTTGATCCCCCGGTCCCTCGCCGCGCGTTCCTCGAGCGCGCGAAGGCGCCGCTCCTGCTCGCGCATTTCTTCCACCTGAAGTGCGCGGGTCTTCTCCAGGCCGCCCGCGTGGATGAATGCGACGATTTGATGCAGCTCTCCGGCATCGAGATAGGTGCCGTGGCCGCGACACACGTCCACGACTGTCCCTGAGACCCGTCCGAAATTGACCCGGTTCATCATTTTTCCGCAACGCACGCAGGGGCGGTAGCGTATGCGTGCGCTGAGGGGCTGGCGGTTGGGGGAGAACCGATGGAGCACGGCCGCCTGCGCCTCCCGGTCGGCGACGATCCTTTCGAATACGTCGCCGTCGACCCAGACGCCGTCGCACGCGGCGCACTCCATCACCGCCGTGGCACCGACGGTGACCTGCTGAAGCTCCTTCTTGCACGCCGGGCATCTGGCGGATGTGCCCTGGCCCGCCGCCCGCGCCCGAGGGCTGCCGCACTTCGGGCAGAAATCGGAGGAGTCGAGCATCAGCGCAAAGCAGTTCCCGCAGCTGATCTTTGCCAGCCGCGCCTGGCAATAGGGGCAGCGGGGCGCATCGGATCCAACCGCAGCGCCACAGTTCGGGCAGTGCAAGGACGCAGCATCTGTCATGGTCAGGCATTAGAATAAGCCGAATCGGCCGACTGACGACTGGCGACTACATTCGGAGGACTTCTATGGGACTGATGGACTTCATCAAGGGCGAACTGATCGAGATCATCGAGTGGACCGATGACTCGCGCGACACGCTCTCGTTCCGATTTCCCGACGACGACAAGGCGATCAAGAACGGCGCGCAGCTGATCGTCCGCGAGTCGCAGACCGTCCAGTTCATCTATCTCGGCGAGTTCGGCGACACCTTCGGGCCGGGAAAGCACTCGTTGACGACCGACAACATTCCGGTCCTGACGAAGCTGAAATCGTGGAAGTACGGGTTCACGTCGCCGTTCAAGGCGGACGTGTATTTTCTGAACACGCGCCTGTTCACCGGGAACAAGTGGGGCACCGCCAACCCGGTGATGATGCGCGACAACGATCTTGGGATCGTGCGTGTCCGGGCCTTCGGCACCTACGACTTCAAGATCATCGACCCCAGGGTCTTTCTCAAAGAAGTCGCTGGCTCCGATCAGAACTTCCGCCTCGACGAGTTCGCCGAGACGATGCGCTCGCGAATCGTGAGCGTGTTTGCTGAAGCGCTGGCGTCGGCGAAGATTCCGGTTTTCGACGTGGCAAGCCGGTATACAGAGCTCGGCCAGGCCCTGCTGCCGCTGATCAACCCGGCCATCAACGCGAAGTACGGTCTCGAGGTGTCCAGCTTCATCGTCGAAAACGTCTCGGTGCCGCCGGAGGTCGAGGCGGCGGTCGACAAGCGCTCGAGCATGGCCGCTGTTGGCAATCTCAACGACTACGTGAAGTTCCAGATGGCTCAGGGCATGGAGAAGGGCGGATCGTCTGGCGGCATGGCGACCGAGCTGGCCGTGGGGATGTCGATCGCTCAGCAGATCATGCAGCAACAAGGTGTGCCCGCGGGCACGGCCGCCGCGGCCGCCACGAGCGCCGTCGTGTTGCCGGACCTGCTCGCGCCGGCAGACGTGGCGAAGGCCCTCGGCGTGCCTGAGCCGGACGTTATGACGATCATCGAGTCCGGTGAGCTGGCTGCCAAGAAGATCGGCACGTCGTATCGCGTCAAGCGCAGCGCGCTCGACGACTATCTGGCAAAGTAGACCTACAAGCGACGAGCTACGAGCGACGAACTACGGCCGCTTAGACTACAGACCCGTCTGATTAATGTCGACCGTCTCTGCTCTCCAAAAATATCCGTGCGCAGCGTGTGGCGCGCAGGCCGAGTGGAATCCCTCGAAGCAGCTTCTCGTCTGTGCGTTCTGCGGGACGTCCACGCCGTTCAAGGTCGATGCGGCAACCGGCCAGATTGAAGAGCTCGATCTGGTCAAGGCGCTCCGGGAGCTGCCGGACGATCAGCGCGGGTGGGCCACCGAGAAGCGAACGGTGCAGTGCCAGAGCTGCAAGGCGGTGTCGGTCTTCGATCCGACTCGCGTCGGGCAGAACTGCGACTTCTGCGGATCCCCTGCGCTCGTCGACTACCAGGAGATCAAGGCGCCGATTCGACCGCAGAGCCTGCTGCCATTCAAGGTCAGCGAGAGCCAGGTCCGCGAGCAGATCCGTCGCTGGTACGCGAGCAAGTGGCTGGCGCCGGGACGTCTGAAGAGCCGCGCGCTCGTGGACCGCGTGCACGGCGTCTACATTCCCTACTGGACGTTCGACGCGCACGTGGTCTGTCCATGGACGGCCGAGGCGGGTCACTACTACTACACGACCGAAACGTACCGTGACAATCAGGGCCGTCAACAAACGCGTCAGGTGCGACACGTGCGCTGGGAGCCCGCGGCTGGCGAGGTCCGGCACTTCTTCGACGACGAGCCTGTTCCGGGAACGCACGGCGTGTCGCAGGCGTTGCTGAGGAGCGTCGAGCCGTTCCCGACGAAGGAGCTCGTGCCGTACGACACCGCTTTCCTGTCAGGTTTCGTCGTCGAGCACTACCAGGTGGTCCTGGTGGACGCCGCGCAGCGCTCAGAGGCAGCGATGCAGCGCAAGCTGTATGAGATGTGTGCTGCGGAGGTCCCTGGTGACACGCAACGCAATCTTCAGATTCGGCCCTCGTATTCGGGGAGGACGTTCAAGCACATCCTGGTACCCATCTGGCTGCTGACTTACCTGTTTGCCGCAAAGGCGTATCAGGTGGTTGTCAACGGCTACACAGGGCAGATGGCCGGCGACTACCCGAAGAGCCCGTGGAAAATCGCGCTGCTGGTATTGCTGGCGCTCGTCGTGCTAATGATCGTGATCCTCAGCAGCCAGGACTGATCGGGCCCGCCAGGCCCATCGAGGTGGTGACCGACATGAAGCGTGTGGCAGCGAGTCGGGCGCCTAAGACACCAAACTGCAAAGACCAAAAACCTGGGCACGCACACCCTCTGACGAACGACAAACTCTGGGGGGCGAGTGTATGTTTGTGAAAAACACTGATCAATGGCGGTTCGCACCTTCGTTGATCAATTCTCGCTTTTGCCCGGAGACCCGGCCCATTGGATTTCGGCCCGGAGGGCACGGGAAGGTAGGGGCATAATGATAGGCTCTGAGCGCGTTGGTCTCTTCACACCATGAGTCGAATTCTCGTGACCGGCGGCGCCGGTTTCATTGGGTCGCACGTTTCCGACGAGCTGCTGCGGCGGGGTCATGAGGTTGTCGTCCTCGACGACCTGAGCGGCGGGTTTACCAGCAACGTGCCGCGCGGCGCCCGCTTCGTGGAGGGCAGCGTGACCGATCACGCCCTCGTCGACCGTCTGTTCGACTCGTCACGATTCGAGTACGTCTACCATCTGGCGGCGTACGCCGCCGAGGGCCTCAGCCACTTCATCAAGCGCTTCAACTACACGAACAACGTCATTGGCAGCGTGAACCTGTTGAACGCGGCCATCCGCACCGACGCCAGGGGCTTCGTCTTCGCCTCGTCGATCGCCGTGTATGGGTCGAGCCCGGCGCTGCCGATGCGCGAAGAGGCGGTTGTCGAGCCCGAGGACTCGTATGGCATCGCCAAGTTCGCCATCGAGTGCGAGCTGCGCGCCTGCCACGACGTGTTCGGGCTGCCCTACGTGATCTTCCGGCCGCACAATGTCTACGGCCCGCGCCAGAACATCGGCGACCGCTATCGCAACGTCATCGGCATCTTCATGAACCAGATCCTGAACGGCCAGCCGATGACCGTCTTCGGCGACGGAACGCAGACCCGTGCTTTCAGCTATGTCGGCGACGTGGCGCCGATCATGGCCGAGGCGCTCGAACGGCCCGCGGCGTGGAACAACGTCTTCAACATCGGGGCGGACCAGCCGTGCACGCTGAACGATCTGGCGCGCGGCGTCGCC
>Ga0114129_10004414_pt1 | contig 19851 bp, 17 predicted proteins | sample RhiMetdeltSRZDD1_FD_80071 | JGI IMG/M metagenome (GOLD analysis project Ga0114129, IMG submission 80071) | Populus rhizosphere microbial communities from Tennessee, USA - Rhizosphere MetaG P. deltoides SRZDD1 (version 2) (version 2) | ecosystem: Host-associated > Plants > Roots > Rhizosphere >...
GGCCACCTCCGATGCTGCGTTCCTCGAACGTCGAACGCGAAGAGAAGAAAGACCGCATTGAGAAAACAATGCCCTGACATCACCAACGAGCTGGATTGACAGGGTCGTTCCATATCAGTTTAGACCCTGGCGCTCTTGGCGATTTCCGTGGCCGATCGCAAAGTGAGGGCCACGAACGTCAGCGTGCCATTCGTACAGCCCCCGGTCGGTAACGTCGGTGAGCCGACGATGAAGAGGTTCTGGTGATCGTGGGTGCGGCCGAAGCTGTCGCACACGCTCGTGGCGGGATCGGTGCCCATCCGGCAGCCGCCGGCCGGGTGATCGAGATACTGCGAGTCATTGCTGATGTTGAGAATCCGCGCGTTGTTCGCCCGCGCAAGCCTCTCGAATAGGTCGGTGATGTGCTCCCTCGTGCGCGTCGCTCTCCCGCGCGTCGGTTCGTCGAGTACGTGACGAATGGATGGCAGGGGATCTCCCCACTGGTTCTTTCGTGATGGATCGAGTGTGAGCGCGCTGTCCGGTGAGGGATGGACGTCGTAATACGCGCGGACGCGCGCCGCTCCACGTGTCGTCCGCCGGCGCCAGTCCTGGAGCAGCGCGTCACCGAACAGATACGTTCCCGACGCGTCCTTGAGCCGCGGCTCACGGCCCGCCGAGCTCTCCCAGATGCGCAGATCGTGTCGAACGTACGGGACGTCGCTGCGACAACGAAAGAACTGCCGCGAGATCAGGCTGTGCTGTTCGTTCATCCCCGGATAGATTCTCGCGTCCATCTCGATCTGTGCCGAGATGAACGAGTGCCCTGTCATGTAACGGCCGACGAGGCTGGAGCTGTTCGCGAGGCCCTGAGGGAACTTGCCGCTCGCCGACAACAGCAGGAGGTGGGGCGACCAGCAGTACCCGGATGCGAGCACGAACGTGGTCGCCCGATACTCCATGCGCTCCCCGTTGCGTACTCGGGCGACCCCCTGCGCCGCCTCGATTCGTCGTCCGTCGGGCGAGACCACCAGCCGGCGGATCAACGTGGCGTCGTGCAGCGCAAACTCTTTCTTCTGCAGCAGCTGCTTGAACGTGAAATCCGGTGAGTAGCGAGCGCCCGTTGGACAGATCTCACACGTGTTGCATCGCATGCACACCGACCGTCCATCGTAGGGACGCGTATTCTTGGCCTGCGGCGTACTCCAGAACGGAATGCCGCTCTGCTCGGCCCAGGCCTTGAGCTCGCGCAGGTTGTGCGACAGAGGCATGGCCGGCATCGGATACGGTTCCGATCGCTGGTCTTCGGGCAGGGGACTGGGTTCGCCCGACACGCCCAGCCGACGCTCGGCTTCGCAGTAGAACCGCTCGAGCTCCGCCCAGGGGATCGGCCAATCCATCGCGAGTCCGTATCGCGAGCGCAGCGTGAGGTCCTCTTCCGAGAACCGGTTCGTCACGCCGCCCCAATGCAGCGCCGATCCTCCCACCGCCATCGTCCGCGAGATCACACCGCCGGCAGCCTGGTCCGCGATGAAATCACCGGGCCACGCGTTCTCGCCATAGTCGAGCATTCGCCGACGGTACTTGCCGCGGTTCTCGAGGTCGAAGATTCGCGCACCGGCTTCGACCACCGTCACCGTGAGCGACGGCTGCAGCTCGAGGAGCTTCTGCGCGAGCATCGCGGCGCTGATGCCGCCGCCGATGATGCAGACGTCCGAGGTCACGGAGGTTGCGGAGTTCACGGACAAGGCGTTCACCACAGAGTCACGGAGTTCACGGAGAAACCAATTCCGTGTTGTCATTCATTCAGCGCGGCCGGCGGCTTCTCGGATCCGTCCAGCCCGCGGCAGGCGTCACGGCCGATCCGGGCGCGGTAGCAGAGATCCGCTGCCGCAGACGAATTGAAGTAGAACCCCATCAAATCAGCGGCAATATGGGCGCCAGTCGGACGCTGCGGCAGCCGTTCGACTTTTGCTTCTTTCAGGGCCCCGGCAATCACTGCGCGTCGAGCGTCGAGGTCCAGCGCGACGAACGCATGTCCATCCGGTCCCGGCTTCACTGCGGCTGCCGCGCGGTTGAGGGCCTCGAGCTGCTCGGAATACTTCGAGGCAGGCGACGCGCCGGTCGTCCGGATGCGAGAGAATCCGTACCCATGATCCATTTCCGCGTCTTCCCGGTAATCTCGAATCCAGCGGAGAAAGGCATCAACGACTCGCGCGCGGCCGTCTGCACCCAGCTCAGTCGGCAGGACGGCGTCGGCAATCGCCTGCAAATGCGCCGAATCGAGTTCCGGTGATCCTTGCTCGCGGATTGACAGACCGCTCACATGAGCGGCGGCGATTGGTGCAACGGCTGCGGCGCCGAGCGCCTTCAACGCCGAGCGCCGACTGCGCTGCTCCTGCACGGGTGTCTCTCCTGTCGATGCGGGTTTATGCGTTCGCGTGACATTCGTCGACGTCGAGGTCGTCGCGGGCATTATGCGATCGCCGGAGCGGAGAAGACAGAGGAGACGGGTTTGAAACCCGGCCGCGCGGAATCGGCGTCGGTCGAAGGATCTTTTCGAGCTCGAGTTCTTTTTCCCGGAAATTCATTCGTTGATAGAAGCGTCTGCCCGCAGCATTGCGAGCGAGAACGGCAAGGCGAATGCATCGAGCGCCGCGCGCCCGAGCGTAGTGTTCGGCGGCCGACGTCAGCTCGCGACCGATTCCTCGACGACGATAGCGGGGGTTGACGACGAGGTCCGAAACGAAAGCGTAGTCGGACGGATCGTGGTCAGGTTCCTCCGAGGGCACTCGCGCCCATACGCACACAAATCCAACGACCCCGGCTGCCTCCTCGGCGACGAACATCTTTCCGTCCCACTTGCGGCAGCGAGATCGCAGAACATCGATGTAGCGTCGGACCATTACCGGGCCTTTGGGCATCCTGGGGTCGAAGCGTCGTTCGTGGTTCTGGAGCGTGATCACGAGTTCGGTCAGGGCCTGCCGGTCACGGCTCGGATCGAGCTCTCGTACGAGCAAGATGACCTCCTGACTCTCTATTTGTCTGCGGCCCCTTCAGCTCAGTCTTGGCTCATTACAGGAGATCAGGAGGTCAGGAGCAAAGAAATATCCTACGAACACGTCTCTCCTGATCTCCTGACCCCCTGTGAGAAAGATGTCAGTCGGCAGCCACAGCCGTCCGAATGACGCTCAGGAGCGATTCCCCAAGGTCAGTAATCTTCTTGTCGCCGATTCCGTAGATCCGACGAAGCGCATCGATTGACGTCGGCTTCACGCGCGCCATTTCGCGCAGCGTCGTGTCGTGGAAGATGACGTACGGCGGCACGCCGCGATCGCGCGCGAGCTGCAGGCGCAGGTCACGCAGCCGCTCGAAGAGCTGACGATCGACGCCCTGCCACGACTCGGTTTCGATGCGCGACCGTTTTGGCAGTCGTTCGTTCGACGCCCGCCGCTGGCGGGCGAGCACGAGATCCGCGGCGCTCGACGCATCCTTCAGCAACGCCACGCCTCTTTTCGTCAACGTCAGCACCGGGTACTCGCCGTCTGTTTGTTGAACGAATCCATGCGCGGCGAGCTGTTCGATGTACCCGCGCACCTCGGCAACCGTCGCATCCTTCAGCAGACCGAAGGTGCTCAGCTGGTCGTGACGTCTGGCCGTCACTTGCGGCGTCGCCGCACCGCGCAGGACGTTCGTCACGTGACCCGCGCCGAACCGCTGGCCGACACGGGCAACGCACGACAGGATCTTGCGAGCGACCTGAGCCGGCTCCGGCACCGGCTCCAGCTCCTCGAGGCAGTAGTCGCAGGCGCCGCAATCGTCCCTGGCGTATCCCTCTCCGAAGTATTCGACGAGGCGGCGGTGACGGCAGCCGACGCTCACGGCGTAGCGCTCCATTTCCCGAAGCAGCGCTCGTCGGGCGTCGGTGAGCTCGCCGTTTCGCTCGAGCATCACGCGCCACTTCAGGAAATCGGCGGCCGAGTAAATGAGCACGCACTCTGCTTCGAGACCGTCGCGACCCGCACGCCCCGATTCCTGCTGGTAGTGCTCGAGCGATTGCGGCGCACCCGCGTGCACGACGAATCTGACGTCCGACCGATCGATGCCCATGCCGAACGCCACCGTTGCAACGATGACGTCTGCGCGTTCCTCCAGGAACGCCTCCTGGTTGCGGCTTCGCTCGTCGTCTGCGAGGCCCGCGTGGTACGGGAGCGCACGAACACCCGATCCGAGAAGCCATTCTGCGAGGCCATCGACCTCGCGACGCGACGGGCAATAGATGATGCCAGCCTGACCCTTGTGCCGCCCGAGCACGTCGAGCAGCTGACGCTTGAGATCGGCGCGCGCGAGGACGCGATACACGAGATTCGGCCGATCGAAAGACCCCACCAGCTCGATGGCATCGCACAAACCGAGTTGCGTGACGATGTCGCGGCGCACGCGTGCGGTTGCGGTCGCGGTGTACGCGTGCAGGCTGACATCACCGAGCGCGCAGCGGAGCCGTCCCAGCTGGCGATACTCGGGGCGAAAGTCGTGCCCCCATTGGCTGATGCAATGGGCTTCATCGATGGTGAGAAAGCTGACGTTGCTGCGCGCCAGCAGGCTCACGAACGAATCGCCGCCTTCCCCCGCGAGACGTTCGGGCGAGACGTAGAGGAGGCGGTAGCGGTTCTCGCGCAGCCCGGCCACGATGGACGACTTCTGATCGGCCGAGAGCGCGCTGTTGTAGCACACGGCAGGTACGCCGTTCGCAACCAGCGTGTCGACCTGATCCTTCATCAGCGAGATGAGCGGAGACACGACGACCGCTACGCCGTGGCGAACCAGCGCCGGTGCCTGAAAGCAGAGCGACTTGCCCGCGCCCGTGGGCAGAACGACGAGCGAATCGCGGCGGGAGAGGATCGCGTCCATCGCTTCGCGCTGGAGCGGGCGAAACGAGGCATAACCCCAGTACTGCGCGAGCACGTGTTCCAATGTCGGGTCTGCGAGCATCTAGGTTCCGGGGTCCGCAGGGATTGGAGCGTGTTCTCGCCGGCCCTCCGCTATGTCGGCGAGCCGATTGAGCTCTTGTTGATAGGCCGTTCGCAGCAGCCGCGTGAGCAGGAACTGCTCGATGAAACCGGCGACGCCGCCCCGAGTCCTCATGACGGTGTCGATTGTCACCCGTGTCGAACCATTCCCCGCTGGTTCAACCGTGAACGTTGTCACGTTCCCGGTGTCCGGGTACGTTTCAACGAGCACCCGTCCCGGTTCCGGCTCGGTGATCACGGCACGAAGCTCGTGCGAGGTCCCGAGGACCCGCATCGCGAAGCGTATCCGCGTGCCGGCTCCGGTGGCACCCTCCTCGACTTGCAGCCACGTGAAATACTTCGGCGGAACGATCCGGCGATGGCCGTCGCGATAGTCGGCGATGATCGCGTAGACGGTAGGAGCAACGGCGTTGACCGTGGCCGATGCGGATATCCGATACTCCATCGTAATTGGCTCCGGGCTCCGGGCTCCTGGCTTTGGGCTTTGGGCTTTGGGCTTTGGGCCTATTGCATCGAAATAATGGTGTCGGCAAATATTCGAAGGAAAATTGGCCGAATCCGAACTCCCAAACCCCAGAATCCCGGCTCGTGCGCGAGCTACCGAGCCACCGAGCTATCGAGCGACCGGCTAAATTTCTGATCAGCTATCGACACAAATATCGCGAACCCCGAAACCCGAATTCCGAGCCCCGGCTCGACTCACCGTTCAGCAAAGATCAAACTGCAACACGTCAGCGCCCCTTCCGCCTTGGCCAGCTCTGAGGTGGGCGTCGTCACGACGCGCAGCCCCGCGCGTTCGAGACGGTCGCGCGTACGAGGAGCGCCTTCAGCGCAAATGACCGTGTCCCCAACGCGCACGACGTTGGCGGCGAACGGCTCGTCGGGGTGCACATCGATCCACTTCGACCCCTCGAATCGCTCTCCATCAATCCATGCAGGATTGAGGACCAGCAGATCGTCAGCCGCGACCGTCACGGCGGATTTGAGATGCAGGCAGCGTTCGACGGCAAGCCCCGTCACTGTGTATCCGTACGGTCCGAGCGCGTCGGCGAGCTGACGGACTCCTTCCGCATTCGTTCGCTGCGAGATGCCGACGTACACGCGTCTGCCAATCTGCAGCACGTCTCCGCCGTCAATCGTTCCAGGCGCATCGATAGAGTGCAGCCGGCGATGCGGCGCCAGCGCCGCCGCAACCGTTTCAATCTCGGACCGCCGCGATTCCGCCCCCGGACGCGTAATGACTGCGATCTCGTCGAACACAACCGCGGCGTCTTCGACGAAGATCGAGTCCGGCAGCTCGGGCGTCGCGGCGATTCGTTCGACGCGACAGCCGAGCGAACGCAGCGTGTCCTCGTACCGCGCGTGCTGCTCGGTCGCGATTCTGACATCGATCGGGGCACGCTCGACGTGCGTGAGCTCGCAGTGGACGAACGACGGCGGGACCGCGCGTGTCAGTGCCACGTACATCTCTCGGTGCCATTGTAGCGTCGTCCTCGCGCTAATTCGCGCGCGTGCGATGCGCCTCATAGAATGACGTGAGATGGTCACTGAGACGCCGGCCGGCCTCTATTGCGAAGACGGGGACTTCTACATCGATCCCTGGCAACCCGTACCGCGTGCGGTCATCACACACGCGCACGGCGATCACGCGCGATTCGGCAGCAACGCCTACCTCTGTTCGACCGACTGCGAGCCGCTGCTGAGACGACGGTTCGGGCCGGACGCACACATCGAATCACGCCGCTATGGTGAGTCAGTCGCGCTTGGCTCGGTGCGAGTAAGCCTGCACCCGGCCGGACATGTGCGGGGGGCCGCTCAAATCCGCATCGAGGGGTCAGGCGGGATCGCGGTCGTTTCGGGCGATTACAAGCGCGCCGAGGATCGGACGTGTGCGCCCTTCGAGCCAATCCGCTGCGACACGTTTGTCACCGAGTCGACCTTCGGGCTGCCGATCTATCGATGGGATCCGACTGACGCGGTCATTTCCGACATCGTGGGCTGGTGGCAGGCAAACGCTGAGCCGGGGAAGACATCGGTCCTCTTCTGCTACACGCTCGGGAAAGCGCAACGGGTGCTGTCTGAGTTGGCGCGCGTGACCGATCGGACGATCCTGGTCCACGGCATGATCCTGTCGATGATCGACGCCTACCGGGAGGCAGGCGTACCGATGCTGCCAGTGCGCCTGGCAACTGAGCGTCCGCGCGGAACGTCGTTCGCGGGCGAGTTGGTGCTCGCGCCGCTCTCGGCCCGCGGAACGCCGTGGATGCGACGTCTTGGCGACCTTTCCGATGCTTTCGCCTCAGGTTTGATGCGGGTGCGCGGCGTCCGTCGTCAGCGCGCCTACGATCGCGGGTTCGTGCTGTCCGATCACGCGGACTGGCCGGCGCTGCTCGATACGATCGCCGAAACCGGCGCCACACGGGTGCTCGTGACACACGGTTACTCGGAGGCGCTCGCGCGATATCTACGCGAGCGTGGACTCGATGCCGGCGTCATCCGAACCGCGTGGGAGGGAGAAGCGATCGCGGATTAGACCTGACGACGAACACACCTGAGCCCTGAGCTGACTCTCAGCACATGCGCCGATTCGCTGAGCTCTTCGATGCGATCGATCGCACGACCTCGACGAAGGCAAAGGTCGCGGCGATGACAGCGTACTTCGCGAGCGCGCCAGCCGCGGACGCTGCCTGGGCCGTGTTCTTCCTGACGGGCCGGCGATTGAAGCGGCTCGTCCCATCCGCGGCCCTTCGTGACTGGACGCTGGCGGCGACCGGTCTCGCACCGTGGCTGCTCGAGGAGTGCTACGCGGTTGTCGGTGACGGCGCGGAGACGATCGCGCTCGTCCTCGATCAGCTGCCGTCCGTGCCTGGCAAGGACGTGCCTGCCCCGGGCAATGTCGAGGCGTCGCTCGCGGAATGGGTGGAGCAGCGGATCCTAGCGCTGCGTCATCTGGACCCCGTGTCGCAGCAGAATCGCGCAGTCGCGTGGTGGCGGACGCTCGATCGGCTGCAACGCTTCATCCTCCTCAAACTACTGACGGGCGAGCTGCGCGTCGGCGTCTCGCACACGCTCGTTGTCAGAGCTCTCGCCGAAGCCGCGCAGTTGCCAGCGACGACAGTCGCGGCGCGGCTGATGGGCGAGTGGACGCCGTCAGCCGAGTGGTATGCCTCTGTCTTGTCGCGCGACCGCAGCATCGATGACCGGTCGCGTCCGTATCCGTTCTTCCTGGCATCGCCGCTGGAGGATCCACCAGAGACACTCGGTGACCCTGCAGAGTGGTTGATCGAATGGAAGTGGGACGGAATCCGAGCGCAGATCGTGCGAAGGAGCGGCGCCGTGCACCTCTGGTCACGAGGCGAGGAACTCGTCACGCATCGATTTCCTGAGATCGCGGCGGCAGCGACACGGCTGCCGGATGGCACGGCGCTCGACGGCGAGGTGCTTGCGTTCCGCGACGATCGTCCGCTTCCGTTCGCGGCACTGCAGCAACGGATCGGACGTCAGAAGCAGGTCGCGCAACTCGCGCACGCCGTGCCCGTCGTCTTCATGGCGTATGACATCCTCGAGAAGCACGGCGTCGATGTCCGCGATGCGGCGCTCGTCGAACGACGCGCACAGCTGGACGAAATGATCACTGGAATGCGCGAACCGACCGTGAACGAACGGTCTGGCGTGCTGCGTATCTCACCGCTCGTTTCCGCGTCGTCCTGGGACGAGCTCGCGGCGATTCGCGCGAGGTCGAGAGAGCTTGGCGTCGAGGGTCTGATGCTCAAACGACGCACGTCGGCGTACGGTGTCGGCCGCAAACGCGGGGACTGGTGGAAGTGGAAGATCGATCCGTTCACCATCGACGCCGTGCTCATCTACGCGCAGCCGGGCAGCGGGAAGCGCGCGAGCCTGCTGACCGATTACACCTTCGGCGTGTGGGACGGCGATGAGCTCGTGCCGATCGCCAAGGCGTACTCGGGACTCTCGAACGAAGAGATCGACGAGCTCGACCGGTGGATTCGGCGGCACACCCGGGAACGATTCGGTCCGGTTCGCCACGTGGACCCCGTTCACGTATTCGAGCTTGGGTTCGAAGGCATTGCGCGTTCGAGCCGTCACCGGTCAGGGATTGCCGTCCGCTTCCCGCGCATGCTGCGGTGGCGACGGGACAAGGACGCGCGGGAGGCGGATACGCTGGAGGCCGTGCAGAAACTGCTAGGGAGTTGAAGCGTGCTGTCCGCCGTGACGGCGTTTCGCGATCGTGTCCAGGTTGGAATCGAGCGCGCGGACGGCGGCGATCACGGTCGACGTGGCGCCCGTAAAGAACTCTTTCAGGATCGTCGCCGAATCGTCGGTCGGCTGATGATGCTGCTCGGAGTCCTCGACGCCGAAGTAGATGAACGGAATCCCCGCTTCGTGGAAAACATAGTGATCGGAGTCGCGCGTCCAGTCCTCGGCCCGCGATCCGGGAACGTCGTGGCCGAAGACAAGTTTCACGGGCGGTTGAGCGACCTTCTCGAGGTACGGCTTGAGGAACGGATACTGATGCGTGCCTACCGCGAACAACCGATTGGTCGCGTCGCGTCCAATCATATCGACGTTGACGTTCACCGCGATCGACGAGAGCGGTACGGGCGGACGACGGACCAGATCGCGAGCGCCGTGCAGACCCAATTCCTCCGCATCGGTTGCAGCGAGGAGCAACGAGTGCTCCGGCCTATTACGGCTGAAGTACGCGCCGACGGCGAGCAGCGCCGCCACGCCCGACGCGTTGTCGTCGGCGCCGTTGTAGATCTGTCCGGCACGAACGCCGAGGTGATCGTAGTGCGCCGTTACCGCGATGTAGCGATCCCGACTTCGCTCGCCACGAATCACGCCGATGATGTTCGTGCCCGGCCGCTCGCGGCCGTCCGAACCCGCAAACGTGAACGGTCGCTCGTAAGAGGCATCGATCGGTTGAATGCCGACTTCCTTGAAACGGCCGACGACGTACTGGCGCGCCTTGTCACCACCGTGAGTGCCGGGCAACCGTCCTGACATGTCGTCGGCCGAAAGGACCTCGAGATCCCTGAACAGTTGACCGGCGTCGACGAACGCCTGTTGCCCGAGCAGGCTGACGACAGACGACGTCAGCGCAAGGCAGGCGATGCGGGTCGTCGTTCGGCGTGCCACGCGCGGCACGCTCCGTGACGAGGTCATCGACCGGCGGCGGTCGCCTGCTGCTCCGCAGCGGACCCGCGCATCGCCTGACGCCGGCGCGTGAGATGAGGAACGATGCCCAGCATTCGCTGGTACACCATCAACTGCGCGCGGTGGTGCATCTCGTGCTCTTTCACGCCGAGCAGCATCTCGAGCCGGGGCTTACAGGACGGCACGACCGGCGGCGGAAACGTGACCTGCTCCGCGAGTGTGTCGTCGGTCAGCGATTCGAGAAAGGACGCGAACTGCTCGCCACCTTCGACGAGCGCCTGCACGATGTCCTCCTTCGTCACGAGCTTCTGCTCCTGCGCGGTGTTCTTCGCCAGGTTGGTCGAAAAGAGCTCGAAATCGATGTGCGGGATGTGGTCGGTGTGCACCATGATCTGCCAGCGGGGTGCCACGGCGATGTGGGCAAGCTGCTCTCCGACGCTTCGAATGTCAGGAGTCGGCCTGAACCCGTACTGCTCGGCGGAAAAGTCTTCCGCGATTGTGACCGTGTTCTTCCGGACAGTACGGAATGCATCCGCAAGCTGACGTGCGCCGTATACGCTCATGAGGATCCTCCAAATACCCAAGGCTTGCTGAATCAGGAATCCCAGGAGTGTACTCGCGTGCCGCGCACTCGGTCAAAGCCCCGGGCGATCACCATCCCGACACGTTTTTCTTGCGCCAGGCGCAGCGACGCTGACAGAATTTCGCAGTGCGATACGGGACGAGGCGTCATTTCGTGTCCAGGGCGCTGATGGCGTTCACGCTGCTGTCCGCGGCGCGCGCCGTTCAGGCGCATCCCGCGCCCTTCAGCTACGTCGATGTGTACCTTGCGTCCGGCGGCGACGTCACCGGCACGATCGTGCTTCACGCGCTCGACGTCGCCCACGACCTGAACATCCCGGCCGACGGCCTTGCCAACGCTGCCTTCGTGCAGCAGCACGCTTCAGCGCTGTCGTCGCTGCTGACCACGCGGCTCGTGTTCACGGTAGACGGAGCGAACCTCCCGTGGACTGCAACGGACGTGCATCCGTTGCCCGATCGGTCCGCTGTTGAAATCAGGTGGCATGCGCGCGCGAGCCGGATTCCGGGCCGCCTCACGGTCCGCGCAGCGCTCTTTCCGTACGACCCGAATCACCAGACGTTCGTGAACGTGTATGAAAACGAACGGCTCGTGCGGCAGGAAGTGTTCAACGTTCAGCGGACGAGCATCGATTTCTACAGCGGCACGCGCCAGGGGCTGTTTGCGGTCTTCACGAGCTTCACCGCATCGGGCATCCATCACATTGCGATCGGACCGGATCACATCCTCTTCATCATCGGCCTCCTGCTGCTCGGCGGATCGCTGCCGCGGCTGCTCGCAATCGTGACGGCGTTCACTGCAGGTCACAGTGTCACGCTTGCGCTCGCCACCTTGAACATCGTCACTCTCCCATCACGCCTTGTCGAGCCTGCAATCGCTCTGAGCATCGTGTACGTCGGGGCGGACAACCTGCTGGTCGGCTCGCGCGGACGGGACGTCCGGCCCTGGGTGGCGCTCTTCTTCGGGCTCGTGCATGGCTTTGGGTTTGCGAGCGTGTTGCGGGAAACCGGCCTGCCGGCCACCGCGCTGGGCCTGTCGCTGTTCTCGTTCAATGTGGGCGTCGAGCTCGGACAGGCGGTCATCGTCGTCGTGGTCGCTTCGGGGTTGTATCTGCTGCGCGATCGCAACGCGCCGCTCGCGGCACGCCTGGCGACAGTCGGATCGATTGTCGTCATGCTCGCGGGCGCCTTCTGGTTCGTAGAGCGCTTGTAGAGTCCGGCTTCAGCCGGACGCGTGGTGTCCGCCTTCAAGCGGACTTGTAGTCCGGCTTCAGCCGGACTTGTGGTGTCCGGCTTCGGCCGGACGACGTGGAGGAGGATGCGAATGAGACGGATCGCATTGCTCAGCACATTGATCGCCGTCGGCGCGACCGGCATTGCCGCGCGGCAGGCGGGACAACAGCAGCAGCCGCAGATCGCGGAGATCGAAAAAGTCCGCGACAACTTGTACATGATCAAGAACGGCGGCGGCAACACCGCGGTGTTCATCACCACCAAAGGCGTCATCGTGGTCGATACGAAGAATCCCGGCTGGGGCGATCGAATCATGGAGAAGATCCGATCCGTCACCGACAAGCCGGTCACGACCATCATCAACACGCACACCCACGCCGATCACACAGGGAGCAACGAGGCCTTTCCCACGTCCATGGAGATCGTGGCGCACGAGAATACAAAGGCCAACATGGAGAAGATGCCTGCGTTCCAGGGTGACAAGGCGCAGTTCCTTCCCAAGAAGACCTACAAGGACCGGCTCACGCTGCTCGGCGGCGCCGACCAGGTCGATCTGTACTACTTCGGGCGTGGCCACACGAACGGGGACACGATCATCGTGTTCCCGGCGCTGCGCGTGGCACATACCGGCGATCTGTTCGCCGCGCAGGGCACACCGCTCATCGACATGAACAACGGCGGCACCGGCGTCGAGTACCCGGCGACCCTCAAAAAGGCCGCGGCTGGAATCAAAGGCGTCGAAACCGTGATCCCCGGTCACAGCGCCGTGACCACATGGAACGCGTTCGTCGAGTACGGCGACTTCAATCAGGCGTTCCTTTCGGCCGTTCAGCAGGCCATCAAGGATGGCAAGAGCGAAGACGATGCGGCTGCTGCCCTGGCGTTGCCGGAGAAGTTCAAGGACTACAACATGGGCCGCGCGAAGGAGAACGTCACGAAGATCTACGGCGAGCTGAAGAAGTGAGCGTGCCTCCGCGCTGGTGGCAGTCTCTGATGGCTGTCTTCGCTCTGCTGTCCGGCCTCGTCCAGGGTCGGCAGCAGAGCGCGTTCCAGCTCGAGGAAACCACGATCGCGCAGATTCATGCTGCGTTCAAAGCCGGTTCGCTCACGTGCCGTTCGCTCGTCGAGCAGTATCAGCAGCGAATCGCGGCGTTCGACAAGAAGGGCCCGGCAATCAACGCCATCGTCGTCATGAATCCCGACGCGTTGGCGCAGGCCGAGGAGCTCGATCGGCGGTTCAAGTCGGGCGGACTGTCCGGACCACTTCACTGCGTCCCCGCGATCGTGAAAGACAACTTCGAGACCATCGGGCTTCAGAGCGCCGACGGATCTCTTTCGCTGGCTGGATCCGTCTCGAACCGGGATGCATTCCAGGTACGGCAGATCAAGGCGGCAGGCGCAATCGTGCTGGCGAAGTCGAACATGGCGGAGTTCGCGTTCACGCCGTACGAGACCGTCAGCTCCATTCTGCCGGGCTATACCAAGAATCCGTACGGGCTCGACCGCGTTACGGCGGGCTCCAGCGGAGGCACTGCGGCCGCGATCGCGGCCAACTTCGGCGCGATCGGCCTCGGCAGTGACACGGGCAACTCGATTCGGGGACCTGCATCGCATCAGGCGCTCGTTGGAATCCGATCGACGATGGGGCTCACGAGCCGCACTGGAGTCGCGCCGCTGAATCTTCTCGCGGACATCGCAGGACCGATGACGCGCACGGTGGAGGATGCGGTGGCCGTTTTCAGGGTGGTCGCGGGGCCGGATCCCGACGACCCGGTCACCGTTGCGGAGACGCCGATCGCACGTCAGTTCAGCCCGGCCGACAGGCCTGCAACGCTTCCGGATTACTCCGTTGCTCTGGTTCGTGACGGACTGAAGGGCGCGCGGATCGGCGTGCTGCGCCAGGCGTTCGAGCGCGACCCGACCGACGCCGAGATCGTCAAGGTGTTCACCGCCGCGATCGAGGACATGAAGCGCGCCGGTGCGACGATCGTCGACCCGGCGCCGGTCGTGCTCGATCAGACGCGCCGACCTCAGGGCGTCGGCACATGCGGCGGCTTCAAGTACGACATCAACCGCTATCTCGCCAGCCGTGGCGATCAGGTTCCGGTACACAGCCTGGAGGAGATCATCAAGTCGCGCCGGTTCCATCCCACAGTGCAGCGGCGACTGGAACAATCGCAGGAAGGAACGGAGAACGGGCCTGATACGCCTGCGTGCAAGGCGGAGGCGGAGTATCGCGAGCAGGTTCGCGCAGCGGTGCTCGAGACGATGAACACCGAGAAGCTGGATGCGTTCGTCTATCCGACGTGGAGCAACCCGCCACGGCTCATCGGCGATTTGAACACGCCTCACGGCGACAACAGCCAGTTCTTCTCACCGACGACCGGCTTCCCCGCGATCAACGTGCCCATGGGGTACACACGAGGCGTGCTGCCCGCTGGGATGACGTTCTTCGGCCGCGGCTGGGACGAGTCGACGCTGATCAAGCTCGCATACGGCTACGAACAGGCGACGCACCATCGGCATCCGCCGGCCCTGCCGCGTGAAGTGACGAAGTAGGAAGCCGGCATTCGTCCTTCTTACTTCGTACTTTCGGTCACCCGTTTGAACTGCAGGTCCCACACGCGATCCTGCGAGACGCTCAAACCAATGACGTTGCCTCGATCGTCTCGCCGGAATCGGACAAGGCCAATCGGCGCGCGGAAGGCGTCCTTGTAAGCCGGCGTGAGCCGAAGCGTCGAGTCGGGACGACGTTTCAGCACCAGCGAATCGCCGTCGAGGGCTGCGGTCATCGTGACTTCCGCTTCATCACTGGCATACGTGCCGGCATAGGAAGCCAGCGTCTCGCGATCGGGCGGCGCAGTCGAGACGCGCTCGTACGGTTCGACCGTGCCGAACTGATCGATTCGCTGAAATCCGTCTCCCTGTCGCTCGAGCCACGATCCGTTCGGCAGGCGGATTCGCGAGGAAGAGACCGCGAGGAGCGAACCGTCCGCACCCGCGAGCTGCAGCCGGCCGTTCACCGTAAGGATCGTCAATGGCTCGAACGTGTCCTTGCTGCGAAACGTGCCGACGATCGATTTGATGTCAGCATCGGTCAGCGTGTATGCGCGTTCAGCTCTGGAACCCGCCTGTTCGCTGCCCCCGTGGTCTGACCCTTGTCTGACCCCCGTCTGACCCCCGTCTGACCCTGGTCTGACCCATGTTTGACCCCGGTCTGACCCCAGTCTGACACCAGTTGAACCCCCGTCTGAGCCCACGAGAAAGACGTCCGCAACAGCGTGCGCGTACTGCGTTGCATTCCCGCTGCCGACGTTGCACAGCACGGCCACGGAGACCTTTCGATCGGGATAGTCGGCGAGGTACGCACGATAGCCGGCAGTCGACCCGCTGTGCTGCACCTCGCGCGTGCCCTTGTAGTCACCGATGAACAGCCCGAATGCGTAGTTGTGCGCGCGGCCGTCGTTGAAACGTCCGGGTTGTTGCTCGGTGTGGACGAACGCGGCATCACCGACCCTTGGCTCAGAGAAGTTGCGCGTCCACTTGAGGAGATCGGCCACCGTCGTCAGCAGCCCGCCGTTGCCGTGGACGTTCTCGAACGGCATGTCAGCGTGAAATCCATCACGCTCCTGCGAGTACGCGATCGCACGGCCCTTGACGACGCGCGTGTAATCGTCGCGCCAGGACGTGTGCGTCATGCCCAGCGGCTCGAAGATTCGTGCCCGCGTGAACTCCGCAAATGGCTGACCGCTCACGCGGGAGACGATAATTGCGGCGAGGTTGTAGCCGGTGTTGCTGTAGGACCAGCGCGTGCCGGGCGTGAAGTTCAGCGCTTTCTGACGGCTGACGATGTCGAGTACGTGGGCGTGCGTGTGCACGCGCGTTGTTCGCGGCCACCCGGCGATTGCGGCGACGTTTCCCCAGTCGCGCAGCCCGCTCGTGTGGTTCAACAGGTGGCGAATCGTCAGCGGCACGCCGTAGTCCGGCAACTCGGGAACGTACTTGCGAACGGGATCATCCAGCGCCAGCGTGGCGTCGCGTGCCAGGAGAAGAATGGCTGCTGCCGTGAACTGCTTCGACACGGAGCCCGCCTCGAAGATCGTCTGAGGCGTGTTGCGCACGTCGTACTCGAGATCGGCCATGCCGTACGCACGTTCGAGCACGACCGAGCCATTGCGGCTGACGCCGACCGCGCAACCCGGTGTCGTGCTGGTCCACTTGCTGAACACCTGGTCGACCTGTGTGGAAGATACCGGGCTGACCGGCGCCTGTGACGATGCGCGGACGATCGCAAGCGCACCAACGATGGCAAAGACAGTAGCGATTCGAAGATGTGATGTCATCGACAACCTGCGCATATCGCTCGCTCCTGCTAGCATTTCTTAGCGCTCGCGGGGCCCCACCCCCGCTCGCTGCGGCTCGACTCGCATCGCTCGCTCGCCGCGGCCGCAGGCGCTGCTGATTCAACTCCAGCCCTCTTTCACTTACATCCCAGCACGGCCACTCGTATGTCGACCCGAGGCTGTCTGTGTCTCTGTCCGTTCTCTTCTGACTTGTTTTTTCCTTTTTCCCTTTTCCCTTATCCCTTTTCCCTTTTTCACCCCGCCAGGCGCGCCTGACGAATCACCTCGCGGAAACTCGGGCGCGCACCGGTACTGAGGAGCCCGACTCGAAAGAGCCGCGCGCCCAGCCTGATCGCGATCCAGGTCGATGCGATCAGCACACACAGTGGCCCGGCGATTTCCCACCACGCCAGCCAGTCGGGCTCCATGCTCGCGCGCATCATGACGATCGATCCGGACGTGAACGGCAGCCACGTGAGCACGCGTGCCACAGTCCCGTGCGGTTCACGCAGCGTCACGCTCAGTAACATCATCGGCAGTGCCGCCGTGAGCGACCAGACCATCGCGAGCTGCTGCGCCTCGCGGATGTTCGAGCCGAGCGAGCCCGTGCCGAGCATCAAGCTGCCGAAGAACAGAAACGCCACGATGAAGAGCGGCAGCGCGATTGCGAGCGCCAGCCACGGGATCTCCACGTTGGCCGCGACCAGCATCGGAACGACTCCAACGCCTGTCACGAGCATCATCGTCATCCAGACGCCAATCTGCAGCAGACCTGCGCCGCCGAGGCCCGCCAGCTTTCCGGCGAGGATCTCGTCGGGATTCGCGGACGCAAGCAGCACTTCGACGACTTTGTTCTCCTTCTCGGTGGCGGTCCCTTGCAGCAGGTACCCGGACGTCATCAGCACCGACATGAGAAACAGGACCGTGAACGAGATCGGTGTGGCGATCCGCGCAATCGTTGCGCTCTCACCGGCATCTTTGACTTCCCCGGCACGCGTCACGCTGAACCGCCGGATGTCCTTCAATGGAGTAATGATTCGCGCCGCGAGCGCCGCGTCGGCGCGGCCGGCAACCAGCCGCTCGCGCAGCAACGCACTCAGCCCGCTCCGCGATTCTCCGCGGGCGAACGAAAACGTGTCCGAGGTGTACATGTCGACCGCGCCGATCTGAAGGTAGTCGTGCGGCAGCACGAAATACCCCCGGATTCGCTGTGCGGCGAGCGCGGTCCGCGCCTCCGACTCCCTCGAGAACGGCCGATAGACGATGGTCGATCGAGCGAGCGCCTGCGAGATGGCTTTGGCTTGGCCCGTTGCCTTCAACGTCTGCTTTATTTCGTCGGGCACATTGGACGATTCCGGCGCAGGAGTGTCTCCGCGCAGGTCGATCACTCTCGCGATGTCGACGACGCCGAACACGGTGAGCGCGCGATCCCTCTTCTCCGCGTAGTACGCCGGGATCGTCACGACCGCGGCGTACGCCGCAATGAACAGCGGCATGCCGAATGTCGTGACGAGATAGCCGGTTCGCTTCACCGTCGCCAGGAACTCGAAGACGGCAATGGTCCTGACCTTGGACCAGTGGATCATGATTGCCCCTCCCGGACCACCCGGAGAAAGATGTCCTCCATCGGCGCGAGCAGCGGCTCGAATCGATCGATCACCGCGCCGGCCACAACGAGCGAGCCAAGCACGCGCGCCGGCTCGTTGCCGTCAGCGAGCCTCAATCGCCACACGTCGTCTGCCTCGCGCACGGCGCTCTCCACGAGGGGGATTTGCGGAAGCGATCCACGCGCGTGCACGCGCACCTCGGGGAGAGAATAGCGCCGGCGCACCTCGGCGACCGTTCCATAGACGACGAGTCGGCCGCGATCGATCATGGCAACGCGATCGCACAGCGCTTCCACCTGATTCATCTGATGCGTGGAGAGGATGGTCGATCGGCCACTCCGGCGGCGCTCGATGAGCAGATCCTGCACCAGACGCACGTTCACGGGGTCCAGGCCGGTCGTCGGCTCGTCGAGAATGCAGAGCTCCGGGTCGCACATCAACACGCCGGCAATCTGCACCTTCTGCGACATGCCTTTGCTGAGTCGATCGACCTTCCACGTGGCAACCTGCGCGAGCTCGACACGCTCCAACCACTCGAGCGCTCGTCGTCGCGCCTCGGCTCTCGAGAGGCTCTTCAGCGCGCCAAAGTAGGTCAGCACGTCGAGGACGCTCAACCTCGTGTAGAGCCCGCGCTCCTCCGGCAGGTACCCCAGACGATCCAGGTGCTGTCGACGTCGCGGCTCGCCGAACACGCGTACCATGCCGGAGTCCGGCCTGATGATGTCCATCAGGATGCGGATTAGGGTGCTCTTGCCGGCGCCGTTGGGACCGAGCAGGCCGAAGATCTCTCCACCAGGCACGTCGAAGGTCACGCCCCGGAGCGCCACGGTGGATCCGTAGCTCTTGGTGATCTGCTCGAACCCCAGGATCATGCGGGGAGCTTAGCGGTCAGAGCCGCCTCCTGGCAACCGGAGGAGACGGAGGACACGGACAAACCCTTCACCACGGAGGCACGGGGTTCACAGAGAAAACGCATCATCTCGTTTTTCTCCGTGCCCTTCGTGGCTCCGCGGTAGACGCTTTTCTCCGTGATCTTCGTCTCCTCTGTGAGCGAGGGCGTGCACACGCATCACCAATCGGTCTTGAATCCCGGGCGGGTGATATCAGCAAGACACCTGACGTCCAGGCCCTCCGCAGTCCCACGCTCGATGAAGTCGCGGCGGACGCGCGACAGACATTCGAGACCTTTCAACCCGCCGACCGAATGCCCCGCGTGTGGAACGGTGAGATGCAGACCGTTGGTCAGCGCTCGAAGAATTTCATCGCCGAAACGGGGTGGCGTCACGGGATCGAGCATGCCGGAGAAGATCAGGACGGGCCGCTGCGATGCCACTGGCTCGCGGTGCCAGCGCGGGACGTCGCCGCGCGGCCACTCCGCACAGGCCGCGCGTTGTTCGCGGACGCGATAACCGCCCAGATACGTGTCCTCGTCGTCTTCGGCCGCGGACGCGGGGACGAATGGCACGTCCTCGGTGCAGGTGATCGACAGATACAAGCCATCGAACGTGCCTCGCGCGCGGTGGTCGAGCAGGTACTGCGCGATCGATGAGAAGTCTCCGTTGAACGCCTGGTGCAGATACATCGGCACGTACGACGCGTGATGCGAGGAGTACGTCATATAGCGGATCGCCTCGGCGATGTTGTCGCGCGTGACGATCACTTCCGACCGACGCACGATCGCTGGATGCCTGACCGTCGCCTTGACCGGTCCCTTGCGCAGACGATCGAAGACGATTCGAGCCTCTTCGCGAATGCGGGGAAACGCGTCGAGGCATCGCGTTGCCGCGGCGCATTCGTCGAGGAGCCCGTCGAGTCCTTTCTGCGCCACGCGACCAAAGCCGGCCGGGACCGCAGCCGCGGGCGGCACCGGCCCCTCGAGGATGACCGTGCGGACGCGCGACTCGA
>Ga0114129_10004417_pt1 | contig 19845 bp, 16 predicted proteins | sample RhiMetdeltSRZDD1_FD_80071 | JGI IMG/M metagenome (GOLD analysis project Ga0114129, IMG submission 80071) | Populus rhizosphere microbial communities from Tennessee, USA - Rhizosphere MetaG P. deltoides SRZDD1 (version 2) (version 2) | ecosystem: Host-associated > Plants > Roots > Rhizosphere >...
ACGTGCCACCGGTCAGCAGCCGTCGACCGCCCGGATCGTCGCGAGGTCGGCGAACCGGATGCTCACCTGGCCCTGCGGGGTCTCGAGGCGTACGGTGCCGGGCGGCGCGTCCAGGAGCGTCCCGCAGACCCGCTGCCCGTTGGCGACCTGCACGGCGACGGTCGCACCTGCGGCGGCGGCCGCCGTACCGCTCGGCCACCACGCGGACATGGCCGCGATCGCGAGCGCGCCGACGGCCAGGAACGTGACCCGGATGCCCGAGCGCAGCTGCCGGCTCGCCGCCTCCGCCCGCTGCGGTGCACTGCCGAACGCGGCCGCGCCGTAGAACGGGTACGCCACACGGCCCACGAGGTAGATGGCCAGCCCGACGAGTACGAGGGCGCCGACGGCGAGGAGCCCGGCGAGCCACTGGAGCCAGGCGGGCTCGTCGCTGCCGCTGCCGGTACGCAGCACCCCGCAGATGCCGATGAACCCGAGCACGGCCAGTTGGATGCTGTGCCAGCCCTTGGCCGAGGCGGCCAGCCGGGCCAGCGGGTCGTCGGCCGGAGGCGGCGCCGGTACCGGGGCCGGGGCGCCCGGGAAGTATCCAGGTTGCATGGGGACTGTCTACCGGACGCCGGAACGAACGTCCGCGTAAAAGGACGCGCTATTTGCGAACCGACGGGTGGACAAGCAGGGACTAACGCCGGCTTGCCGGGCGAACAAGCAGGGACTAACGCCGGCTTGCCGGGCGAACAAGCGGGAACGGCAGGGTCTCCCGGATCGTCTGCCCGGTCAGGAACATGACAAGACGGTCGACGCCCATGCCCAGCCCGCCGGACGGCGGCATCGCGTACTCCAGGGCGCGCAGGAAGTCCTCGTCCAGCTCCATCGCTTCGGGGTCGCCCCCGGCCGCCTTCAGCGACTGCTCGGTCAGCCGCCGCCGCTGCTCCACCGGGTCGATCAGCTCGGAGTATGCCGTACCCAGCTCGGTGCCGAACGCCACGAGGTCCCACCGCTCGGCCAGTCTCGGGTCCTCGCGGTGCGCCCGGGTGAGCGGGGAAACGGCGGTCGGGAAGTCCTTGTAGAACGTCGGCTCCCTGGTCTCGTGCTCGACGAGGCGCTCGTACAGCTCGAGGGTCAGGTCACCCCGTTCCCACTTGGGGTCGTACGGGATACCGGCGGCATCGGCGAGCTCGCGCAACCGTTCGACCGGCGTACCGGGCCCGATCTCGGTACCCAGTGCCTCGGAGATCGCGCCGTCGACCGTCTTCACCGGCCACGTGCCGCCGATGTCGTACGCGGCGCCGTCGTGGACGATCGTCGTCGAGCCGTTCGCCGACTTCGCGGCCGCCTGGATCAGCTCGCGGGCAACGTCCATCATGGACAGATAGTCGCCGTACGCCTGGTACGCCTCGAGCATCGTGAACTCAGGATTGTGCTTGAAGGACACGCCTTCGTTGCGGAACGTGCGCCCGATCTCGAACACCTTCTCGACCCCGCCGACGCAGAGCCGTTTGAGGTACAGCTCCGGCGCGATCCGCAGGTAGAGCGTCATGTCGTACACGTTGATGTGCGTGACGAACGGGCGGGCATTGGCCCCGCCGTGCACGGGTTGCAGCATCGGCGTCTCGACCTCGATGAACCCGCGGTCGTGCAGGCTCGTCCGCAGCGCGTGGATGACGGCGCTGCGCGCGGCGAGCGTCGCCCGCGCCTCCGGGTTGACGATCAGGTCGAGGTACCGCTGCCGGACCCGCGCCTCCAGGTCGGAGAGCCCCGCGTGCTTGTCCGGCAAGGGGTGCAGGCACTTGGCGGTGAGGGTCCAGCCGGTGGCGAACAGGCTCGGCTGGCCGCGCCGCGAAGTACCGGCCTCCCCGGTCACGCCGACATGGTCGCCGATGTCCACAGTGGACTTGAACTCGGCCAGCCGGGCGTCCGGCCCCACGATCACCTGAGTATCGCCCGTCCAGTCCCGCAGGGTGGCGAAGCACAGCGCGCCATGGTTACGAACGAGGACGACCCGCCCGGCGGCCGAGACCTCGTCCCCGGTACGGGTGTCGGGTGGCAGCTCGGCGTACCGGGCGGTGAGCTCACCGCAGCCGATGGTCCGCCGGTACCCCACCGGGTACGCCTCGACCCCGGCGGCCGCCAGCGCTTCGATCTTGGCGAGGCGGATGTCGGTCTGGGTCGGCGCCCTGGCCCCGGCCGGCGCCTCCGGCTCCAGTTCGGCCGGCGCGATCGGCTCGACCGCCGGGGCGGCCGCCAGCGTCGCCACGTCCGTTGCCCGCACCGTACGGCTGAACCGGTGGGCGAACGGTACGGTCACGAAGCCCTCCGCGATCGCCGACGCCAGACCGACCCGGGCCAGCTCGCGCCGCTCGCCGAAGCAGATGAACCGGGGCTCCCAGCGGGGCTGGTACTTGGCGTTGGACCGGTACAGCGACTCGAGCTGCCACCAGCGGGAGAAGAACAGCAGCAGCCGGCGCCAGAGGCGCAGGATCGGGCCGGCACCGATACGTGCGCCCTCGGAGAACGTGGACCGGAACACCGCGAAGTTCAGCGAGATGCGCTCGACTCCGAGCTGCGGCGCCTCGCGGGCCAGTGCGGTGACCATGAACTCCATCAGCCCGTTGTCGGAGTCCGGCCGCCGGCGCATGAGGTCGAGCGAGAGCCCGGTACTCCCCCACGGCACGAGCGACAGGATGGCGGCCGGCTCCCCGTCCGGGCCGAGCGCCTCGACGAGCACGCATTGCCCGTCGGACGGGTCGGCGAGGCGGGACAGCGCCATCGAGAACCCGCGCTCGGTCTCCGTGTCGCGCCAGGCGTCGGTCAGCGTGACGATCCCGGCCATGCGCTCAGCGGTTACGTCGGCGTGCCGGCGGATGCGGCTCGTGTAGCCAGCCCGCTCGACCCGGTGCACCGCCTGGCGGACGGGCCGCATGTCGCGACCCTCCACTGTGTACTCGCGGACCGTCAGGATGGCCTCGTCGCCGAGCTCCAGCACCTTGAGCCCGGCCCGGGCGTACGCCGTCGCCCCGACCTCGGACGCGCCCATGACGGCCGGGGTCCAGGCGTAGTCGCGGGCGGACTCGAGCCATGCGTCGATGGCCGGCCCCCACGCCTCGGGGTCGCCGAGCGGGTCGCCGCTGGCGAGGCTCACGCCGTTGACCACGCGGTACGTGATGGCCGCCTTGCCCGTTGGCGAGAACACCACGTTCTTGTCCCGCCGGGTGGCGAAGTAGCCGAGCGAGTCGTTCTGCCCGTACTGGGCGAGCAGGCCGCGTATCTTCGCCTCGTCGTCGCGGCTGAGATGGGAGGCCCGGCGCTGCGCGCGGAACAGGGTGAACAGCGCGGCGAACAGGGCGATCGCGCCGAGCAGGCCGAGGATCAGGTTGACCCAGCCGGGTGCCCGGCCATCGCGACCGTAGCTGAGCTTGATGGCCCCGCCGAGGACGTACTCCGCCGAGTACGCCAGCCGGTGTCCGGCGCCGACCGAACCGGGGAACAGGGCCACGAGCCCCCAGCCGAGCGCGATGAACACGACCAACAGGCCGGCGAGCACACCGAGGGCCTTGAGTACGCTGGCCCGCTGCACCCGGGCCGTGAACTCCTTGCGCGCCAGGATCAGCAGCGTGAAGACCGCGATCGAGATCAGCGAACCGATGACGAACACCGGCCGGGCCCACCACGGCACCGGGATCGCGTTGCCGGCCTCGTCCTCGTACACCGCGCGCGGGACGGCGAACAGCAGGATCGCGAGCAGCGGCTGCGTGACCGCCAGGAATCCAAAGTAGACGGTCAGGATCCACCAGGCGATGCGCTTACGCCGGGCGACCGCCGCGGCGAGGATCGCCAGGAAGGCGGCGTAGGCCAGGTTGGCCGGCGCCGGCAGGAAGAGCATGTCGATGGTCTGGCGCACCGGCTGGACGCCGCGGCGGAATACGCCGCCGATCGCGGCGACCGCGCACAGCGCCGCCACCAGGCCGAGTACCCAGGCGAGAATCCGGGGAACCCGGGCCCGCCACCCGGGCCGGGAGCTGACCGGGCGCCGCCGGGCGCTCTCCTTCGTACCCTGGGAAGGGCCCATTCTTGAGATTTTGCCGCACCGACGCCCGGAGCGGTGAACCAATCAGATATACATACACACCATGACGGACGCGGCGCTGGATTCGATGTCGCTGCAGGCCGTCACCGCCGAGTACGGCGAGTCCGGGCTGCGCGACCGGTTCGCGCGAGAAATCGACGGATTCGATCCGGCGGACCGGACCCGGCTCGAGCGCGCGCTCGGGTTGGCGAGCCGCCTGCACCGTCATGACCGGCGCATCCGCGAGCCGTACGTGAACCACCTGCTGCGCGTCGCGATCCGGATCAGGCGGTACTACCAGGTGTCCGATGTGGACGTTCTCGTCGCGGCGCTGCTGCACGACTCGGCCGAGGACCACCCGGCGGAGCTGGCCGGCGGTGCCCCCCAGGACCCGACCGGGGCGGCGTTCGGCGTGCTCACCCGCGACTTCGGCCCGCGCGTCGCCGGGCTCGTGCGGTCGGTGACGAACCCGACCTACGACGCCGAGCGTGACGAGCACGAACAGTACCGGGAGCACGTCGCGCACAGCCTCGACGCCGACCCGTGGGCGCGGGTCATCAAGGTCTCCGACTTCACCGACAACGGGGTGAGCGTCGTGCGCGCGCTCGGCCCGAAGGCGTACCGCTGGGCGGTCAAGTACCGCCCCCTCGTGCCGGTGCTGCGCGAGCTGGTGGCGCGGCCGGACACACCGCTCACCGGCGACGTGAAGCAGCACATCTTCGACCAGCTCGATCTGGCCGAGGAACGGTTCCGCGCAATCCTGGGATAATGCCCCGTTTGCCGGCTTATCGTCGACTCATGACCAGTGCGCCGACCCGGTTCGCGTCCACCACCAGCCCCGCCCGGCTGGCCCTCGGCTTCGCGGTGCTCGTCGCCGAGCGGGTCCGGCCGGGTGCGCCTACCCGCGACGCGGTCGCGACCACGGTGGGCGTCGTCGGGCGATCGGCCGACCTCGCCGGCCGGGCCGCGCGCCGCGTGACCGCCCGGCCGGTCGGCCTGGCCCGCCGGAGCCTGCGCTGGGCGGCCGGCCTCCCGGGCGCCTCGCTGGTGACCGACCCGCTCGCCCAGGCCCGGGACCGGCTGGCCGACGCCGGAGCCGCGGCGCGCGACCGGGGCCGGGCGACACTCGACTCCAGCCGCGCCGGAGCGGCGGCGTTCGTACAGTCCACTATGGACGAGGAGATCATGCCGTACGTCACGTCGACGGTGGTCCCTCGCGTCATCGACGGCGCGCTGCCGGATATCCGCGCTCGCGTCCTGCCGGTGGTCATCGAGGACCTGACCAACGATCCCCGCATCCGCGAGCTGGTCGTCGAGCAGAGCCGCGGCGTGCTCGACGAGGCCGCCGACCAGCTGCGCAGCGGCACCGCGACCGCCGACGACCGCCTCGAGACCGCGTTCCGCCGGCTCGTGGGGCGGGGAGCGGCCCCCACCGAGGGCGGCTGACCGATGGCCGGGCCGGCGCACGCGGGACTGGTCTCCCGGGTCGCCGCGCTGACCGTCGATGTCATCGTCCTCACTCTCGCCGGGCTGGCCGTGACCCAGTTGCCCATCCTGGCCTGGGAGCAGGTCGTCGGCACACCGCCGGGCTGGCTCACCGCCGGCTCGGCCGCGGTCGGCGCCCTCCTGCCGTGGGCCTATTTCACGACATGCTGGTGGTTGACCGGGCGGACGATCGGCAACGGCGTGATCGGCGTCGAGGTCCGCACCCGGGCCGGGCAGGAGCTTTCCTTCGTACGCGCCGCGGCGCGGGCCGCCGTCGGGCTGCTGCTCGCTCCCCTGTGGCTGCTCGGGCTGGTCGCCGTACTCCTGCGCGACGACCGTCGGGCTCTCCATGATCTGGTCTTCGGCACCGCCATGTACTACCAGACGGTGGTACAAACACATCATGGTGCGCTCTGACCAGCACCAGCCGATCATCCGCGAACTGCTGGTCCGCTACCTCGACACCTGGACGCCCGCGGCGTTACACAGCGGGCGCACGGTGACCTACGCCTCCAACGCGGGCGCCGACTCCGCGATCGCGGCCCTGCGGGTGTTCGGCGAGTTCGCCGACCGGCTCGCCGGCCACCGGCTGGTGATGGCGCTCACCGCACCGGATCCGGAGGCGCTGCGGCGCCAGCTCGATACCGTCCACAGTGAACTCGGCGGCCCGGCCGAGCTCGTCATCCAGATCACGACCGGGGACACCACGATCAACCCCAAAGGGCCGCTCTTCGGGTACGCGGAGGAGCCCGTCGACCTGTCGACGATGGTGCTCGGCAAGCACGCCGAGCTGCTGCTCGCGGTCGACCGGGATGTCGAGATCACCGCGCTGCCGTTGAGCCTGCGCGTCGAACTCGTCGACCACAGTGGACAGTCGGTGCTGCTCGTGTTCGCGACCGCGGCGGCCAAGCACCTGGAGCGGTTCAAGGACGAGCTGTGGGCCGTCGACGAGTACGCCGGCGTGCGGTACCGGGATCCGCGCGACCGCGAGGGCACGCTGCTCGACATCTCGTTGACCCCGGACCTGGCCCCACTGCGCCGCGCCGTCCTGCGGCTCGTGACCCGGAGCGGCCGTACGGTGGCCGACCTGCGCGCCTACACGCAGGTGGAGACGATCTACCGGGTCGCCGACGTCAACCGGCTGCTGCCGTCGATGCTCACGGCGGGCACGCTGGCCCGGGAGCCCGAACGCGGCCGGTTGACGCCGGACACGGTCGTGCGCCGCCCCTGATCAGCGGCGGCCGATCACAGGTAGCAGCCGACCCGCTCCGGCTCCGGCGTCTCGATGCGGTTGCCGGAGCGGAGCGCGTACAGCTCGGCGAGGGTCGCGCCGTAGGGACCGATGCCCTCGCGCGTACCGAGCCAGGCGGCCGCCTCGGCCGGGGCGAGCCGGCCGACCTCGATCTGGGCCAGGCAGCGGCCGGGCCGCACCACGGCCGGGTGCAGCCGGGTGAGGTCCTCGTTCGTCGTGATCGCGACGAGTACGCGCCGGCCCTGGCCGAGCATCCCGTCGGTGAGGTTGAGCAGCCGGGCCAGCGCCTGGCCGGTCGCCTGCTTCGCCTCGCCCCGGATCAGCTCGTCGCAGTCCTCGACGAGCAGCAGCCGCCACGTGACGTCGTCGTCCTCGCCACCGACGGCGACGTTCATCAGGTACCCGACGTCGGCGAAGAGCCGCTCCGGGTCGAGGATGCAGTGCACCTGGCACCACTCCCGCCACTCGCGGGCCAGCGACCGCAGGACGGTCGTCTTGCCCGTACCCGGCGGGCCGTGCAGCAGCATCAGCCGGCCGTCGATCGCCTCCGGGTCCACCGCCATCAGGCGGTCGATCCGCGTGGCCGCGCCGGCCGCGTAGTTGGGCCGGATCTGCGCCCACGGGTCGGCGGTGATGGCGCGCGTGGTCCGGACGGGCCCATGGGCGCCGTAGCTCCAGAAGCCGATCGACACCGCCTCGTCGGGCGGCGGCGGTGGTGCGGTGCAGTCGGCGACGATCCGCTCCACAGTGGACTGCGCGAGCTGGGCGGTCACGGCGGTCACCGATACGTAGGCGTTCCCACCCGGCCACAGGATCGCGTGCAGCGTCCAGCCGTCACCGCGGGCGAGCCAGGTCCGGCGCGCCGCCGAGACGGCCGCCCGCAGCAGAGTGCCCTCCGTGGGCACGAGCTCCACGTCCTTGCGCACCTGGTCGATCTGTGCGCCGTGGGCGAACGGCTCGCGGCCGGTTGTGAACGCGGCCAGCGCGAAGGCGTCCAGCACGTCAGCCGGCGAGTCGCCGTCGTCGAAGGCGAGCGCGGACGGCACCTCGGACGAGATGTCCGGGTGCACGACACGCTCGTCGGCCTCGACGGCACGACGGGGAAGCTGGCGGAGGACCATGGCCTCCATTCTCTCAGCGGAACCCGTTGGCCGACACCGATTTTTCTAGCCGCGAACGGGTCGATGGGTATCCGCGAACACACTGTACACAGTGGACGGTGAGGGCAGCGAGCCGGTCGTGGCGACGTACCCGGGGCCGTACCAGGGAGGCTCCGTACCGTCGCCGGTACGCAGTCCCGCGAAGTGCCCACCGGCCTGGGTGACGAGCAGCGAGGCCGCCGCGAGGTCCCACGGGCTGACGTTCAACCCCAGCGCGACGTCCGCCCAGCCCGCGGCCACGTAGGCGAGCGCGAGGACGGTGCTGCCGACCCGCCGGACCGTCGCGTACGTGCGTACGAGCGTGTCGAAGCGGGCCAGCGCGCGGTCGCGGTCCTCCGCGAGGTGCCGCGGCGAAGGGTAGCCGGACAGCAGCAGTGCGGCCGTCTCGGCGGCGGCGCCCGTACTCGTCAGGCGCGTGCCGTTGTGCCAGGCGCCGGCCGGGCTCGCGGTGAACAGGTCGTCCCGCAGCGGGTCGTACACCGCCGCGGCCACCACCCGGCCGTCCACCGTCGCCGCGACCGAGCTGCAGAAGAAGGCCAGCCCGTGCACGAAGTTCGAGGTGCCGTCGATCGGATCCACGTACCACCGGACGGCTCCGGTGCCGGTCACGCCCTCCTCCTCGCCCACGATCAGGCTGTCCGGTTCGCCGGCGAAGATCGTGTCCCGGATGCGCTCCTCGGCCGATCGGTCGTACGCCGTCACCGGATCGTGCCGGTCCTCCTTGTAGTCGACGTCCGGGCGGGACCGGAAGCCCGTCCGCAGCCCGTCCGCCGCCCCGGTGACGGCGTCGGTCGCGATCGCCAGCAGCCGGACCCCGTACTGTGCGTCCACAGTCCTCATCCAAGCACGGTGTTAGTGTGGGCCGTGCGGATCGGCCTGTTCGTCACGTGCGTGAACGATCTGGCGTTCCCGCGTACCGGCCGCGCCGTCGTGACGATCCTGGAGCGCCTCGGTCACGAGGTCGCCTTCCCGCCCGAACAGACGTGCTGCGGCCAGATGCACGCCAACACCGGGTACCGCGACGAGGCGATGCCGTTGGTGCGGCGCTTCGTCGCCCAGTTCGCCGGCTTCGAGGCGGTCGTCGTGCCGAGCGGCTCGTGCGCGGCCATGGTCCGCGACGCCTACCCGCGGCTGGCCTCCGCCGACCCGGCCCTGTCCGCGCAGGTCGACGCGCTGACCCCTCGGGTGTACGAGGTGAGCGAGCTGCTGGTCGACGTCCTCGGCGTGACCGACGTGGGCGCGGTCTTCCCGCACCGCGTCACCTACCACCCGACCTGTCACGGGCTGCGGCTGCTGCGGCTGGGTGACCGTCCGCTGCGCCTGCTCCGCGCGGTAGGCGGGATCGACCTCGTCGAGCTGCCCGGCGCCGAGGAGTGCTGCGGCTTCGGCGGCACGTTCGCCGTGAAGAACCGGGACGTGTCCGCCGCGATGCTGGCCGACAAGTGCACGGGTATCACGGGCACCGGGGCGCGGTACGTGGCCGCCGCCGACAACTCCTGCCTGGCCCACATCGGCGGTGGGCTGTCCCGCCGTCGCGCCGGGGTGTCCGCCGTGCACTACGCCGAGATCCTGGCCACCCGGTGAACCCGCTCGTCGGCGACCAGCCGTTCCCGGTCGCGGCCCGGGCGGCCGTCCGCGACGAGCAGCTGCGCGCCAACCTCGAGCACGCCACCCGGACGATCCGCGCTAAACGCGCCCAGGTGGTGTCCGAAGTGGACGATTGGGAGGCGTTGCGGGAAGCCGGTTCCGCGCTCAAGGCCGACGTACTGGCCCGGCTGCCGGAGCTGCTCGTCCAGTTCGAGACCGCCGCGACCGCCGCGGGGGCGCAGGTGCACTGGGCCCGCGACGCGGGCGAGGCCTGTGCGCTCGTGGCCGGGCTGGTCCACGCGGCCGGCGCCGACGAGGTCGTCAAGGTGAAGTCGATGGCCACGCAGGAGATCGGGCTCAACGAGGCGCTGGCCGAGGCCGGGATCCGCGCCGTGGAGACCGACCTCGCGGAGCTGATCGTCCAGCTCGCCGACGACCGGCCGTCCCACATCCTCGTCCCGGCCATCCACTACAACCGCCGGCAGATCCGCGAGCTGTTCGCCACCCGGATGTCCGGTGTGGACCCGGCCACGCTGACCGACGAGCCGGTGGTGCTGGCCGAAGCGGCCCGGCGGTACCTGCGCGAGAAGTTCCTCTCCGCGACCGTGGCCGTGTCCGGTGCCAACTTCGCCGTCGCCGAGACGGGCACGCTCGTCGTACTGGAGTCCGAGGGCAACGGCCGCATGTGCCTCACGCTGCCCGAGACGCTGATCAGCGTCGTCGGCGTCGAGAAGCTGGTGCCGACGTTCGCCGACCTCGAGGTCTTCCTCCAGCTGCTGCCGCGTTCGTCGACGGGTGAGCGGATGAACCCGTACACGTCGATGTGGACGGGCGTCACGCCCGGCGACGGGCCGCGGCAGGTGCACGTGGTGCTGGTCGACAACGGCCGGTCGGACACACTCGCCGATCCGGTGGGCCGCCAGGCGCTCTGGTGTATCCGCTGCTCCGCCTGCCTCAACGTGTGCCCGGTGTACGAACGGGTCGGCGGGCACGCGTACGGATCGGTGTATCCGGGTCCGATCGGCGCGATCCTGTCCCCGCAGCTCACCGGGGGTGCCGATCGCAGCCTCCCGTACGCGTCGACCCTGTGCGGCGCCTGCTACGACGTGTGCCCCGTCCGGATCAATATCCCGGAGGTCCTCGTCCACCTGCGACAGTCCGGAGTGGACGCCGAGCGCGGGCACCGGTCGGCCGAGCGCACGGCGATGCGTACCCTCGGCTGGGTCATGCGCGACCGGCGCCGCTACGCCGCCGCGCTGCGCGCCGCCCGGGCCGGAGCGGCTCCGCTGCGGGTGGCGGCCCGGCTGCGGGGCCGGAGCACCGTGCGCCGGCTCCCCTGGCCGCTGTCGGGCTGGACGGCGAGCCGCGACGCGCCGCTGCCGGCCCCCGAGTCCTTCCGCGACTGGTGGGCGAGGTCCCATGGGCGCGCGTGAGGAAATCCTGACCCGGCTCACCGGCGGCGGGGTGCGGGTCGCCGTCCCCCGCGCGTACCGGCAGCGGGGCACGACCGACCCGCAGCTGCTCGTCGAGCTGCTCACCGACCGGCTGCTCGACTACCGGGCTGGGGTGCACCCAAGCCCGCCCGGCGCGCTCGGCGCGACGATCGCCGCACTGCTCGCCGGAGCCGCGACGCTGGCCATCCCGCCGGACGCGCCGGACGACTGGCTGCGCGACTACCCCGGCGAGGTACGCCACGAGCCGCTGTCGGTCGCCGATCTCGACGCGACCGACGCGGTCCTGACCGGGTGCGCGCTCGCCATCGCGGAGACGGGCACGCTCGTCCTGGACGCGGGGCCGACCCAGGGCCGCCGGGCGCTCAGCCTCGTGCCCGACCACCACGTCTGTGTCGTCCACACTGGACAGATCGTGGCGTCCGTACCCGAGGGTCTGCACCGCCTCGCCGATCCGCGCCGGCCGCTGACGCTGATTTCCGGCCCGTCCGCCACGAGCGACATCGAGCTGAACCGGGTCGAGGGCGTCCACGGCCCGCGCCGGCTGGACGTGGTCCTGGTCATCTGAGCGCGGCCGTCTAGTCCGGCGGCGGTCTAGTCCGGCGGCGGGACCGCGGCCACCTCCACCGGCGCCGCCGGTGCGGGCGGCTCCACCGCACCGGCCTCCAGGATGCCGAGCTCCTCGGCCCGGACCCAGACGGGCGCCATCGCCGTGTCCGGGTCGCGGTGGAAGACGCTCGCCCGGAGCCGGACGAAGACGCAGTTGCCCACCCGTTCGAGGATCGCCTGGCGGCGCAGGTCGGCGGCGAACGCCTCGGGCCCGTGGTACCGGTCGCCGTCGCACTCGATCGCGAGCCGCCGGCCGTCCGATGTGGACAGTACGAAATCGATGCGGAAGTTGCCGATGCGGAACTGCGGCACCGGCTTCAGCCCCCGCTCGTGCAGCCGGCGGAGCACCGCGCGCTCGAAGTCGTTCTCGCACCGGTCCTCCGGTCGCGCCTGCTCGTCGGCGGTGCGCGGGCGCAGGCAGTGGGCCAGCAGCAGCGCGCGGGCGTCGTCGGAGCGCAGGTCGCCGAGGCGGATCGAGTGGAACAGCCACATCTGGTCCCGCGCGCGGGAGGCTGCCACGTTGATACGGCGGTGGTAGTCGCGCTTGGTGAACGCCCCGATGTCGCCGTCGGCCGTGGCCACGACCATCGAGATGAGTACGACGTCGCGCTCGTCGCCCTGGAACGTGTACGGGTCGCCCACCCGCAGCGCGCGCCGCTCGAGCACCTCCGCGCCGATCTCCTCGCGTAACCGGTGCTGGAGGTACGCGGCCTGCCCGCTGCCGGACAGCAGGCTCACCACGCCCAGCGTCTTGCCGTCGTACGCCGGGTCCGCCACGATCTGCACGACCTTGGCGACCAGCGCCTCGGCCTCCGCCACGTTCACCGGGCCGTACTCGCCGACCTCCTCGCGGCGCGCGTCGGGGATGAACACCGCCTGGACCGGGGCGCCGATGCCGCTGGGCCGGTCGGCGCGCAGCGGCTGGATCTTCCGGTCGTAGTACGTGTCGCTGGAGAACGAGATGATGGCCGGTACGCACCGGAAGTGCTCGGTCAGCAGGATGCGCTCGGGCGAGCGGCGCACCGCGTGGTCGTACAGGCTGCTCTCGGTGTCGAAGTGCTCCGCGGACGGTACGTCGCCCAGGTGCGAATTGATCAGGGCGTTGACCCGGTCGGTGGGTACGCCCACGATCTGCGGGCCGATCTGCTGGTCGTCGCCCACCACCACGGCCCGGCGGGCGAGCGAGAGCACCGGCAGAGCGAAGATGTCGGCCTGGGACGCCTCGTCCACGATCACGACGTCGAACAGCGTCTCGCCGCCGCGGAACTGTTCGAGCGCGCGGTCGATCGACATGACCCACACCGGCACCGCGGTGACCGCCTCGGCCATCGCCCGCTGCGCGACGGCCTGCCAGTGTGCGGCCGACTTGCCCGTACCCTTGCCGATCTTGCGGAGGGCCGCCGTCCAGTCCGAGAGAGCCGCCTTCTTCCGGTCGTCGAGCGTGAGCGCGACCTCGAGCCAGGCGGACGTGATGACCAGCTCGTGCGTCAGCCGCCGGATCTGCTCCCGGCAGCGCTCGATGCGCCGGCCGATAGCGGCGGTGTCGGCCTCGCCGACCGTCTCGACGAACCAGGTCTGTGCCTGCCGCCATCGCCAGGCCCGCTGGGCCGCGTCCCCGGTCGCCGGCAGGACGCCCGGGTCGCCGGCCTGCACCGCCGCCGCCCAGTGCGGCGCCACGAGTGCCAGGCGGGAGTGCAGGGTGGCGAACCGGCCCGCCTCGTCCCGGACCGTCCACAGTCGACGGATCTCGGCCAGCGCCTCGTCCCACGCGCCGAGGTCGTCCTCCTGCCAGGCGGTGGCCAGGTCCCGCAACGGCGGGCTCGCGCTCGGGTCGCTGGCCCAGCGGGCGAGCCAGTCCCGCATCGCGTTGCGCTCGCTGACGAGGCGATCGACCGCGAGGACGTTGCGCGACGCCTCGATCGCCCCGGCCAGCTCACCCAGCTGGCGGGCGTCCACAGTGGAGTCGACCTTCGGGATCGCCCAGCGCAGGCGGCGGTGAAGGGCCGGCCACTGGTACCTCTCCCAGTCGAGCGCGTCGACGGCCTCGGCGAGCAGCCGCCCGGCCCAGAGCTCGGGCTCGGGATCGCCCGCCGGCACCGGGGCGTCGAGGCGCGTACCCCACTCCGCCCACCGGTTCGCCAGCCGCTGCCGCAGCTGACCACGCTCCACAGTGGACGCGACGAGGTCCACATCGGACACCGTACGCAGGGGTTCGCCGTCCACCCGGCACTCGGCGGCGAGCTTGGCCAGGTCGCCCTGGGTGAGGCGGTTGACCTTCTTGCCGGCGGCGTACCGCTCGCGCAGCTCGGCGAGCTGGTCGAGCAGCCGGCGGGGCTCGGCGGCGTGCCGCTCGGGCACCACGATCTCGCGACCGGCCAGCTCGGCGGTGTGCCGGCCGAGGTCGTCGAGCAGCTGCTGGGTCGACTGGACGTGATCGAGCCAGACCGTACGCCAGCTCGGGTCGCTGACCAGCCGGCCCAACCGGTCGGTCCACGAACCCTCCCGCTCGGACAGCTCGTCGGCGGCCATCCGCAGCGCGCGGGCCAGGTCCTCGAGCTGGGTCTCGCCCATCTCCCGTACGCCGTCGGCCACCACACCCCGGTCGAGCAGCGCGTCGACGACCTTCTGCGCGTCACGGAGGGCGGCGCGCCGCGTCGCCAGGACGTCGCCGGTCGGCAGGCTGCCGTCGGTGGGCAGCGTGCCCAGGGCGGCGTCGCGGTCGGCGGCGGGTACGCGTCGCGCCAGCTCCAGCAGCTCGCCCAGCTCGGCCGTCGTCAACGGGGGCGCGGTGCCGGGGGCGATCGGGTCGACGATGAAACCGTCGGTGGCGGCGTGCTGGCGCAGCCATTCGCCGACCTCGCTGGTCCCGACCGTACCCCCGTCAAAGGTGTAGGTGGCCGACTCGCGCTCGGCGACCGTGCGGAGCTCGAGCTGGGCGCGCGCCAGGTCGGCCTCGGCGGCCTGCAGGTCGCCGGCGAGCCGGGCCACCCAGGCGCCCTCCGCCTCCTCGTCGAGGGTCGCGGCGCGGTCGGTCAGCTCGCGGGCGGCGATCTGCAGCTGCACCAGCTGGTCGACCGAGCGGCCGAGGATCGCCAGGCACAGCGGCTGGATCTCCTCGGGCAGCCCGTCGCGCAGGACGCGCAGCGGGTCCTCCTTCTGCGCGAGGACGAGGACGCGCTTGCCGTGCGCCACGAGATGGCAGATCAGGTTGCGGATCGTGTGCGTCTTGCCGGTGCCGGGCGGACCCTGCACCGAGACGTTGCGGTGAACCGCGAGCCGGCGCGCGATCGACTCCTGCGCGTCGTTGGTGGGCAACGGCATGAGCAGCCGCTCGCCCAGCCGGTCCCACGCCGCCAGGTCGTCGTCGGGCATGCGCAGCTTGCTGGGCTCGTGGGCGAGGATGCCCGCGAGCGCGCCGATGCCGTCCTCCATAGTGGACAGTCGGGCGCGCATCTCCTCCAGGAACAGGCGCACCATGCGTTGCCGCGGCCGGACGAAGAGCACGCTCGTGTCGACCACACCGCTGCCCGGCTGCTCGGCCGGGTGGATCACCGGTTCGAGGCCGAGCCGGCGCAGCGCACGACGGGCGAAATCGTGCCGCTCCTCGGTGTCCCACGGGTCGACGTCGACCTGACCGCCCGCGCCGGCCAGCTCCAGCACGTCCGACAGCCGACGATCGTCCACACCGGACAGTGCGTCGGCCGACAGTCGCGGTGGGCCGAGCGGCACGATCGTGACGGTCGTCGAGTCGGGCTCGTACTCGATCGCGACCGGCGTCGCCAGCAGCGGGTAGTGCACGCGCTGCCCGTCGAGCTTCGTGTCCAGCACGGCGTGGCCCCAGACCAGCTCGAGCCGGGATGCGTTGGCGTCCAACAGGTAGCGCAGGTCGTAGAGCTTGTCGTGGAGGTCGCGGACCGCGGTCGCCACGTCGGCGGACCGGGACCAGGGCAGGTACGCGCGGTCGTACCAGTCGGCGAACGCGTCCCGCGCCTCCGCCGGCACGTCCGGATGGTCGGTCAGCTTGGGCGGCTCCGCGTACGCGGCGTCCCACACCAGGTACGGCACGATGGGCGTGCTGATCGACGGCAGCGGCGGCGGGCCGGGCCGGCCCACCCGCAGCCAGCTCCCGCCGGGCTGGGTCGGGCCGATCTCGCAGGCCACGTGGGCGGGCAGGTCACGCTGCCAGAACGCGTCCGCCGACGGCACCGTACGGGCCGGCTTCTCGATCAGCCCACGGACGCCCAGCAGGTACTCGACGAGAGCCGCGGCCCGCTCGCGCACGACCGCCGGCGTCTCGCCGCCGGCCTCGTCGGGGGCCGTTGCCATCGCCACCGTCGTCACCGTCGCGGTCTCGTCCGGTTCACGTTGCGGGTCCGTCACTCGCCTGTCCTCCCCGATGCCGACACACTGCCCTCGACGGTAGCCGGTTGACGCCGCCATCGCGTCGCAGGCCACAGCGTGCGCCGCTACGAGTTCGGCGACGACCCGCCGAAAAAGCAGTTGACGCCAGGGGGTGACACGGTCGCTCACCGCCGCTAAACTGCCTCCAGCGCGCCCCTATCGCCCGCTTCCCCCGTGGCAGGCGATCGGGGCGCGCGCCTGTCCTCTGGCTCCTCCGCCGGCCGCCGCGACCGCCCGCTTCGCCCGGACCGCGCCGGCCGGCCCGCCGCAAGATCGGCGCCGCAGGGCAGAAAGTCAACCGCAACTGCGCGACCGCACCGCGGACCGCGATCATGCGCCCGGATGCCTACCGAGTAGACGCGACACGCCGGACGAGCGGGCCGGGCGGAGCGAGGCCCAACCAGCACAGCGGCACGAAGTCGGGATTACTCCGCCTCCGGGTCTCCCTACCGTGGTTGTCAGACGGCACAACCAGGAGGGCACGATGACCACGGAGACCACCACCGCGTACCGCACCACCAGCACCGACACCGGCTCCGGCCTGCTGTACTTCGTGCTCGGCGCGGTCCTGATCGGGGTCGTCGCGCTGCTGGTGATGATGGGCTGACCAGCCCGCATGTCGTAGACCGATCCGCTGGGATGTCCCCCCATCCCAGCGGATCTTCTTATGCGCGGACCGCTCGGTCCAGCAGCTCCTGCAGCATCAGGCCGCGGTGGACGTCCAGCTCACCCGGGCGGCCGGCGCGTACCGCCGCCGCGAACTCCGCCGCCACCGTCGCCCACGTCCCGCGGTGGTCCAGCGGCCCGGCCAGTTCCCGCAGCCCGGACGGGCCGTACAGCTCCACAATGGACGGTGGCCGGGCCCCCGGCACTGCCCCGGACAGGGCCGCCTGGCTGACCGCTCCGCTCTCGTGCACGGCGGTGAGCCCCAGCCAGCGCCGCGGGTCTCCCGTCGCGCGGATCGACGCGACCGGCCCGAGGGCCGCCACCAGCAGGTCGAGCACGTGCGGGCCGAGATCGAGCAGCGCGCCGTGCTCCAGCCGCCAGGGCGTCGCGAAATCGCCGCCGAGGAACGCGCCGCTCACCAGGGCCGCCCGGGCGCCGAACGCGTCGAACCCGGCCGCCTCCGCCAGGAACGACCGGACCTCGGGGTGGTAGCGGTTGGTCAGCACCACCTGGGACACCACCCCGGACTCGTCCACCGCCGCGACGAGCCGGCGGGCCGCTTCCACGGACAGGGCCAGGGGCTTCTCCAGCAGCAGCGCCCGACCGGCCCGCGCGGCCCGCACCGCAAGCTCACACTGCACATTCGGGGGTACGGCGAACGCCACGGCTTCCACCCGTCCGAGCAGCTCGTCGACGGTGGCACACGCGGCCGCGCCGTACCCGCGAGAGAGTTCCTCGGCCGCCTCGGGCCGGCGCGCCCAGACGGCGCCCAGCCGGGTGTGGGGCCCGGCGGCCAGCATCGGCGCGTGCGCGAGCCGGGCCCACGGGCCGGCCCCGATCAGCCCGACGACAACGGGTTCCACGGCCCGACCCTACTGCTCGACCGCCGCGTCCTCGGCCGAGATCTCCTGCGCGACCTCGTCCTGGGCGGCCGGCGTGGACGCCCGGGGCGGCAGTACCGATTCGCCCTTCTCGATGGTCCGTCCGGCCTGGAGAGCCCGCCCCCGGGCCAGCTCGGCGTTCACCTCGACGCCGAACATCAGCGCGCAGTTCGACAGGTACAGCCAGACCAGGAAGACCACGATCGCGCCGAGGCTGCCGTACGTGGCGTCGTACGAGGCGAAGTTGGCCACGTAGAGCCCGAAGCCGATCGAGACGACCAGCCAGGCGAGCAGCGCGACGACACCGCCGACGGTGAGCCAGCGGAGGCGAGGCTGCTGGACGTTCGGCGCGATCCAGAACAGCAGCGACAGCAGCACGACCGCGATCAGTACGAACAGCGGCCACCGGCCGACCTGCCAGGCGGTCATCGTGCTGGTACCCAGGTGCAGTGCGCGGCCCACCGCCCGCGCGACCGGCCCGCTGACGACGAGCCCGAGCGCCACGGCCGCGAGCAGGATGAGCGACACGATCGTGAGGCCGATCTGCAGTGGGCGGAGGACGTACCATTTGCGGCCCTCCGGTACGCCGTAGATGGCGTTGGACGCCCGGGTGAACGCGCCGACGAAGCCGGCGGCCGACCAGATGGCACCGAGTACGCCGAAGCTCAGCAGCACCTTCGCGGACCCGCGCTTGGCGAGTACGTCGGTGAGCGGGCCTTGTACGGCGTCGACGACCGAGCCCGGCACGACGTCCCGGGCGGTACGCACGATCGTGGCGACCGTATCCGGACCGTCCGCCACGAGGCTGACCAGCGCGATGACGACGATCGCGCCGGGGAACAGGGCGAGGACGGTGTAGTACGTGAGGGCGGCGGCCCAGTCCGTGCAGTTGTCGTCCATAAAGGACACTCCGCTGCGGACGAACACGCCGCGCCAGGTGGACCAGCGCAGCTGGCTGAGGCGGCGGGGCAGGCGGGGGAGGGGCGTACGCGTCGGGACCCGCCCGCGGTCCACTGACATTGGCTCTCCCATGCGAGTCAGACCTTCAGAGTCGCCCAGACCACTTTCCCGTCCCCCGTGTGGATCGTTCCCCACGTCGTGGCCAGCGCGTCGATCACCAGCAGGCCGCGACCGTGCTCGGCATGGTCGCTGACCTGCCCCGGCTGGCGCACCGTGCGCTCGTCGCCATCCCGGACGGCCAGGTGGAGGTACGGCTCCCGCAGCATGAGAGACAGCTCCAACGGCGTACGGGCATGGACGACGGCGTTCGCCACCAGCTCCGAGGCGACCAGCTGGGCGGTCGACACCGCACCCGGTACGCCCCACGCGGTGCAGGCACCGGCGACAAGCGTGCGCGCGTGTTGCGGCGCCTCGATCGCCGGCGGGTAGACCTGCCGCACCCGGGGTGGCACCGGCTGGCGCCCGGCCTCGTCCATGGCCGCCGCCCGGGTGGCGAAGAACGGCACCGGCCCGGCCACCCGCCCGAGTGCGGCCGTCACCTCGGGGTTGGCGGCGCAGAGCAGGATCGCCGCGCCCGGCCAGTGCACCGCGCGCTCGGCGAGCGTACGCAGGAGCCCGAGCACGAGGTCGTCGCTGACCGACAGCTCGGCGAGGTCGATGACGAGGGCGGTCGGCTGCTCGGCCAGGCACCGGCTGAGCGCGGTACGGGCCTGGGTGCTCGTCCGGCGGTCGAGGCGTCCGCACAGGCGTACGAGCGCGACCGGAAAGTCGCGCTCGACGAGGCAGGTGAGGTCGGGGATCATCCGGCCACCCGGGCGGCCGCGTACGCGCCTTCGAGATCGACGACCACCCGCCGCCAGTCGTAGCGCACCTGGGCGCGGTCGACCGCGGCATCCGCGTACGCCAGCCGGTCCACCTCGCTGTGCAGCAGCCGGCGGAGCATCGTGGCGAAGCCGCGGACGTCGTGCGGGCGTACGAGGAGCCCCGTCACCCGGTGCACCACGCTGTCCAGCAGCGCCCCGACCGCGTACGCGACGACCGGCGCGCCGCAGGCCATCGCCTCGACGGCCGGCATGCCGAAGGCCTCGTACGCCGCCGTGCTCGCGTACACGTCCGCCGACCGGTACCACGCCGGCATCTGCGCGACGGGTACGGCGCCCACGAGGCGTACCCGGTCGGCGACCCCGGCGCGCTCCGCGAAGTGACGCATCCGCTCGGCGCCCGGGTCCTCGTCGAGCCGGTCGGGAGGCGGCCCACCGGCGATCACCAGCTCCGCGTCGGGTACGAGCCGCAGCACGGAGATCAGCTCGTGGAAGCCGTTGGGCAGCGA
>Ga0114129_10004418_pt1 | contig 19837 bp, 14 predicted proteins | sample RhiMetdeltSRZDD1_FD_80071 | JGI IMG/M metagenome (GOLD analysis project Ga0114129, IMG submission 80071) | Populus rhizosphere microbial communities from Tennessee, USA - Rhizosphere MetaG P. deltoides SRZDD1 (version 2) (version 2) | ecosystem: Host-associated > Plants > Roots > Rhizosphere >...
AACGATCCCTGCTTCCGCGTGATCGTGATCTCCTGGTGCAGGTGGTGCAGCGCGTTCTTGCGCACGTGCTGCCGCGCGCCGTAGCCGACCATCAGCAGCTCCGCCGCCGGCACGAGGCCGCCGCCGGTCCGCGGCAGCAGCGCCTGCGTCAGCACGGCGGCGAGCGCCATCGCCAGCTCCTGCCGAATCGTGTTCTGCCGCTCGGTGGGAAACGAGTCGGCGATTCGTGCCACCGTCGACGAGACGTCCGTCGTGTGCACGCTCGACAGCACCAGATGCCCGGTCTCGGCGGCCGAGACCGCAATCCGCATCGTCTCCGGATCGCGCATCTCGCCGACGACGATCACGTCCGGCGCCTGGCGCAGCGCGGCGCGCAGCGCGGTCGGAAAATCGGGCGCGTCGATGCCGATCTCGATCTGCTCGACCAGCGACCGGCCATGCGTGTGCTCGTACTCGATGGGATCCTCGATGGTGATGATGTGCCGGGCTTCGCGACCGTTGATCTCGTGGACGAGCGCGGCGAGCGTCGTCGTCTTGCCCGAGCCGGTGGGACCGCCGACGAGCACGAGCCCGCGCCGCAGACGGCTGAGCGCGTCCACCGGCGGCGGCAGCCCGAGCGTCGCCAGCGGCGGGACGACCTGCGGGAGCCGCCGAATCGCCGCCGCGGCATGCCCGCGCTCGCGATGCAGGTTGATCCGGAAGCGACCCAGATTCCGCGTGCGAAAGGAGGCGTCCGCGATGCCGCCGGCGCGGTACGCGCGCCGCGCATGCGGCGGCAGCGCCGGCACGACGGCGTCGGCGATCTCTTCGCCGGCGAGCGGCGCCTCGAGCAGACCGACGACCGCGCCGTCGACGCGCAGGCAGGGCGGCGCGCCCGGGACGAGCAGCAGGTCGCTGCCGCCGCGCGCGACCACTTCCTCGAGCCACGCGCGCAGCCGCGTCGTCTGGCCGTCGTCGTCGTCGTCGCGGCGCGACGCGCCGGCATTCAGCTCGGTGACCAGCGCGTCGAGATCGTCCAGCTCGTCCCGGCCCGCGCGGTCGGTCATCGCCGTCGGCCGGCGAGCGGCTCGTTCAGGAAGCGGACGAGCGGCGCCGCCTGTTTGAACACCGTGACGAGCTCGCCATAGAAGCGCGGCGAGGTGGCGAGCGACGCCGGCCGCTCGGCGACGACGAGGTACTGGCGGAACCTGAGGTACTCGGCGGCTTCGTGGTCTGGATCGAAGCCGCGCGGCACACGCTGGAGCTTCTCGCCCTGCAGCCGGCCGAGCACGCGCTTGAACGACGGCGAGTCGACGATCGCGCGCAGCCGGCGGGTGTTCGCGGCGATGTGATCGCGCTCTTTCTGGAGCGTGGGCGTGTCGGGCGAGTACATGCCGCCGCCGATCCACACGTCGTCGGTCGAGACGTGGAAGTACAGCGCGGCCCCCTGGTTCTTGCCGAGCGTGCGGTGCGGGAACACGGCGGCGACGTGCGTCTTGTACGGGGCCTTGTTCTCCGAAAACCGCGTGTCGCGATAGATCCGATACAGCGACGTCTTCGGGCTGGCAACCAGATCCGGCGCGAACGTCCGGAGATCGGTTGCCAGCCGTTCGATAATCGCGATCATCGGCGCCTGCAGCAGCGCGTCGTACTGCTCCTTCCGCGGCTTGAACCACTCGCGCCGGTTGTTGCGCTTCAGCGCGCGCAGGAACGCCAGCGCATCGCGCGAGAAGGAGGTCGCCGCCGGCATCTCACCGGCTCTGCGGTGCAGCCGCGGCCTGCATTTGCGCCATCCGCTCTTCCATCTGCCGCGTGAGGTGCGGCTTGAGGCCGATCATGCGCTGCAGCACCATCAGCTGCCCGCGGTGATGCATCTCGTGCTCCTTGGGCGAGATCAGCATCTCGAACCGGGTCTTGAACGGCTGCTCGCCGAACGGCAGCTTCACCGTCTCGGCGAGGAAGGCATCGGGCACGCCGTCGACGAACGCGGCGAACTCCTCACCCTCCGTCTCGAGGACCGCGATGATCTCGTCTTTCGATCGCGGCTTCGTCTCTTCGGCCATGAGCGGACCGAACACCTCCATGAAGTTGACCGTCGCCAGATCGGACACGTTGTTGCGATGAACGTGCAGCGCGATGCGAGGCACCAGGGCGATGTGCACGAGCGTCCGCGCGACGGTCCGCGTTTCCGGCGTCGCACTGAAGTCGTACTTGTTGTCGGGAATCTCACGCGCGATCTGCAGCGTGTTGTTGCGCACGGTCCGGAAGCTTCTGGCGATGTCCTTGCCACCGTAGTACGTCATGGTTCCTCCTTGGGGCTGCCGGCGACCGCCTTCGCGCTTCGCCTTCGGCGAGCCAGGGCAGGCGCCGGCAAACCCGACAAGACTATCACGCGGCTGAACCGCGGTCGAAACACGAAAACACTCGAGGCAGCCCGCCGGTCGGCGGCCGACCTGAAATGCCTGCGAACCGATCCGCTCGGCGCGTCAGTACCACGCAATCGGATCTTCGGACAGGTTGATGTAGACTTGTTTGACGTTCAGGTACTCCTCCACTCCCCATTTGCCCAGCTCGCGGCCGATGCCGCTCTGCTTGTAGCCGCCCCACGGCGCCTCGACGTAGGTCGGCTGCATGTGGTTCACCCAGACGATCCCGGCGCGCAGCGCCTTCACGGCGCGCATCGCCCGGAAGATGTCGCGTGTCCAGACGGCCGCGGCCAGCCCGTAGTAGGTATCGTTGGCGATCCGCAGCGCGTCGCTCTCGGTGTCGAAGGGGATCACCGAGGCGACCGGCCCGAAGATCTCTTCGCGCGCGATCCGAGCCGCGTTGTCCACGTCGTAGAAGATCGTGGGCTCGACGTAGAAGCCGCGATCCAGCACGCCGCCCGAGGCGCGGCCGCCGCCGGCGGCGACTTTGGCCTCGCGCTTGCCGATCTCCTGGTACGCGCGCACGCGATCCAGCTGCTCCTGGCTGATCACCGGTCCCATCTTCGTCCCGCGATCGAGCGGCGGACCGATCGTGATGCGCCGCGCCTTCGCGACCATCGCGTCGACGAAGTCGCGGTAGATGGATCGCTGCACGAGGATGCGGCTGCCGGCCGAGCACACCTCGCCCTGGTTGAAGAACACGCCGAACAGCGCGCCGTCGACGGCGGCCTCGAAGTCGGCATCGTCGAAGAAGATGTTGGGCGACTTGCCGCCGAGCTCGAGCGAGATCTTCTTCAGCGTGCCGGCCGCGCCGCGCATGATCGTCCTGCCCACCTCGACGCTGCCGGTGAACGCGATCTTGTCGACGTCGGGGTGCTCGACGATCGCCGCGCCCGTCGACTCGCCGCGGCCGGTGACGATGTTGACGACGCCGGGCGGGAGGCCGGCGTCGGCGAAGCTCGACGCGAGCGCGAGCGCGGTGAGCGGCGTCTGCTCGGCCGGCTTGAGCACGGTCGTGCATCCGGCGCAGATCGCCGGCGCGAGCTTCCACGCGGCCATCAGCAGCGGGTAGTTCCACGGGATGATCTGCCCGGCGACGCCAACCGGCTCGCGCAGCGCGAGGCTCATGGCGTTGTCGGGCACCGGCAGCACGTCGCCCTGAATCTTCGTCGCGAGGCCGCCGTAGTACTCGAAGCAGGTCGCGACGTCGGCGATGTCGAACTCGGATTCGACGATCGGCTTCCCGCTGTTGCGCGTCTCGAGCTCGGCGAGCTCGTCGGCGCGATCGCGGACGATCTGGGCGAGCTTGAACAGGAGGCGGCCGCGATCCTGCGCGGTCGCGTCCTTCCACGGGCCGCCGTCGAACGCCTCGCGCGCCGCGGCCACCGCGCGATCGACGTCGCCGCGATCGGCGTCGGCGACACGGCCGATGACGTCGCCCGTCGACGGATCGACGACGTCGATGGCGTCCGGCGATTGGGCTTGCGTCAATGCGCCGTTGATATAAAGCGGCGAGACCGGTATCACGGACCGGCAACTATATTCAGGTGCTCGAACCGTTGTAAAGTTGCCCGCATGCGAACCCTCACGCTCGCCGTCGCTCTGTCGTGCGTGGCTCGTCCCGCCGCGGCGCAGGATCCGCACCCGACGTTCAAGGTCGGCACGGCCACGGCGACCCGCGGCCAGACCGCGACCGGCGCGATCAAGGTGCCGCAGGGCGCCGACGCCGGCTACGACATTCCCGTCGCCGTCGTCCACGGCGCGAAGCCCGGCCCGGTGCTCGCCGTCGTCGCCGGGTCGCACGGATCGGAGTACGCGTCGATCATCGCGGTGGAAGCGTTGATCACCGCGGTGAAGCCCGCCGATCTGTCCGGCACCCTGATTCTCGTGCCGATCGTCAACATCGCGTCGTTCGAGAAAATCGTCCCGCACGTGAACCCGACCGACAACAAGAGCATGAACCGGTTCTATCCAGGCGCGCCGAACGGGACGCAGACCGATCGCGCGTCGTACGCGATGACGAAGGAAGTCGTCGAGCAGTGCGACCATCTCATCGATCTGCACGGCGGCGACCTCGACGAGAACCTCCGGCCGTACAGCTACTGGACCGTCACCGGCAATCAAAGGCAGGACGACGTCTCGAAGGCGATGGTCCTCGCCTTCGGGCTCGATCACATCATCATCTCCGCCGATCGTCCGAAGGATCCGAACGCCTCGCGCTATCTCGAGAACACCGCATCGACGCGCGGCAAGCCGTCGTTCACCGCCGAAGCCGGCCGATCGGGACCGGTCGACCAGGGCGACGTCGCCCTGCTGGTCAAAGGCGTCCAGAACGTGCTCGGTCACCTGAAGATGACGGCGACGCGGCCGACGCCCGTCGCGCGGCCGGTCTGGATCGAGCGGATCGTGAATCTTGCGGCCGAACAGGACGGCGTCTTCCACGCGCTGGTCGATCGCGGCGCGCACGTGACGAAGGGGATGAAGATCGGCGCGGTCACCGATTACCTGAACCGGCCGATCAAGGACATCGTCGCGCCCGAAGACGGCGTCATCACGTTCATCCGCGCGCTGCCGTCGCTCCGCAAGGGCGATACGATTGCGAATATCGGTGTGATCAAGAAGGGCGCGTAGACGCGATCCTCGCTCGATCGCGTAAGATGGACAGCTCGAACAGCGGACAGGAGGGACCTATGGCCATGACCCTGCCGAACGTGCTCGTCAGCACCGATTGGGTTGCGCAGCATGCCAGCGACGCGGGCGTGCGCGTCGTCGAAGTCGACGTCGACACGACGGCCTACGATCAGGGCCACGTGCCCGGCGCCGCCGGCTGGAACTGGACGACGGAGTTGTGCGACACGCTCATTCGCGACATCGTGCCGATCAGGAAACTGGAAGACCTGCTCGGCAAGACCGGCATCGACAACAAGACGGCGATTGTGATCTACGGCGACAACAACAACTGGTTTGCCGCGTGGGCGCTCTGGCAGCTGAAGATCTACGGACACGAGGACGTGCGCATCATGGACGGCGGCCGCAAGAAATGGCTCGCCGAAGGGCGCGATCTCAGCACCGACAAGCCGGCGGTTCCGGCGAAGACTTACAAGGCGAAGGGTCCGGATCTGTCGCTGCGCGCGTTCCTGCCGGAAGTGCAGCAGGCGGTGAAGGACAAGAGCGCGGTGCTCGTCGACGTGCGCAGCCCGCAGGAGTTCACGGGCGAAATCCTCGCGCCGCCCGGACTACCCGAAACCTGCCAGCGCGGCGGCCACATCCCCGGCGCGAAGAGCATCCCGTGGGCCAAGGCGTGCCACGACGACGGGACGTTCAAGAGCTACGAGGATCTGAAAGCGCTGTACGGCGGACAGGGCGTGACGGAGAACAAGCCGGTCATCGCGTACTGCCGCATCGGCGAGCGATCGAGCCACACCTGGTTCGTGTTGAAGTACCTGCTCGGCTTCGACAACGTGAAGAACTACGACGGCTCGTGGACCGAGTGGGGAAATCTGGTGGGCGCTGCGGTGGAGAAGCCGTAAGGAAGCGCCCCTTGAAGCCGGAAGAATACACGCGCCGCCAGGAGGAGCTGGGCGGCTGGAAGATCGCGATCGAGACCTACAAGCTGGGCGACATCTATCACTGCACGATCGCCAACGTCGATCCCGGCGCGCGGGTCGCGCGCGCCGACGGATCGACGCGCGAGGAGGCCGAGGAGCGCGCGCTGGAGAAAGCGCGGCGCTACCTCGCGCAGACCCGGAAGTTTCCCGCCTGAATGCCGGCCGTCACGCCCGCGCTGGCGGTCGTCATCTTCGGGGCCGGCGCCGTGGCCGGCTCGCTGGGCGCGCTCGTCGGCATCGGCGGCGGTGTGTTCCTCGTTCCGCTCCTCAACCTCGCGCTCGGCTTTCCGTTTCCCCTCGCGGCGGCGATCAGCCTGGCGACCGTGATCGCGACGTCGAGCACGGTCACTGCCGGCAAGGCCGGCCGGCAGCAGATGAACTTCCGCTTCGGCATGCTGCTCGAAGTCGCGACGGCGGCGGGCAGCGTCGTCGGCGGCTTCACGGCGCAGCTCATCGGGCAGCGCGCGCTGCAGGTCCTCTTCGGCGCCGTTGCATCCGCGGTCGCGGCGCTGACGCTCGCGCGATCGAACCGGCGCAACGTGATCCTCGATCCCACCGTCGATCCCGGCGTCCTTGGCGGGCGCTTTCACGACGAAGACAGCGGGCAGACCGTCGTCTACCGGGTCAGGCGGCTGCCGCTGGCCCTCGGCGCGTCGTTCGTCGCCGGCAACGTCTCCTCGCTGCTCGGGATCGGCGGCGGCGTCATCAAGGTGCCGGTGCTGAACGGCTGGTGCGGCATGCCGCTGCGCGCGGCGGCCGCCACGAGCGCGTTCATGATCGGCGTGACGGCGACCGGCGGTGCGATCATTTACTACGTCAGCGGCCTGCTGCTGCCGTCCGCCGCTGCGGCGGCGATCCTCGGCGTGCAGGTCGGATCGTGGACGGGCCTGCGGCTGTCGCCGCGGCTGCCGGTCAGGACGTTGAAGCTGCTGCTCGCGGCGGTGCTGGCGATTGTCGCCGTGCTGATGTTCGTCCGAGGTCTGTCGTGAGCGCCGCCAACGGCGATTCGGATCTCGAGAATCTGATCGGACGCGTACTGCGTGTCGGCGTCGGGATCAGCACGGCGTGCCTGCTCGTCGGGCTCGCGCTCGAGCTCGCGGCGCCTGCACTCGGCGTGCGGGTGCTGAACCTCGGCATCGTGCTGCTGCTCGTGACGCCGACCGCGCGCGTCGTGCTGTCGATGATCGAGTTCGCGGCCCGGCGGGAGTGGAGGTTCGCGGCGCTCACCGCGATTGTGCTCGCCGAGCTCGTCTCGGGCGCGATTGCGGCGGTCTGGTTCCACCGGTCGCTCGGCTAAAGCCTCGCGCTACAGCTGTTACGCTACACCTGATACGCTTCGCGCACGGGGCGCAGCGGTCGATCGAACCAGAGCGGCCGCCGCAATCCTCCCGGACCCGGCGCCGGCCGCGTCATGGCCAACCATTCCTTATAGGCCTCGCGCGACTTCTCGGTGTCGACGAAGATGTCGCCGTAGCGATCGTCGGGGCCGGCCTTTTCCAGCCTGACGCGCTGATGCCAGCAGTGCATGCCGCTGACCGGATCTGGCTGAACCGGAAAGGTCAGGTTCTGATGGACGCCGACGTCGGTCCACCAGATGCGCGAGCTGTCCGGATCGGCGCTCGCGAACGGCTGCGCGCCGTGAATCTGCGTCACCTTGTACGCCGTCCCCTCGCGCACGATCTTCACGAGCGCCGACGCCGTGCGATTCCCTTTCTTCTCGTCGAGCCGCCAGCGTCCGAGGTGGTGCGACATCCCGAGGACGCCCGGCCGCACGCCCTCGGTCACCCACGCGCGCGTCACGAAGTAGCCGATGCGCGTGCGCACCTTCACGAGATCGCCTGTCGCGATGCCGAACCGCTGCGCGTCGGCGGTCGCGATCCACAGCGGGTTGTCGTGCGAGATCTCGTAGAGCCATTTCACCGGCGAGCGCGTGTGGATCAGCGTCGGCAGGCGGAAGTTCGGCAGGAGATCGAATTCGCCCTGCTCGCGCTTCAGGTCGCGCCAGTGGACGTGTCCCTGCACGTAGCGCGGGACCGCATGCTCGGGCCAGCCCCAGTCGACGAGCGTGCGCGCGTAGAACTCGAGGCGGCGCGACGGCGTGTTGAACCCCACGCGCGGCACGCCGTCGACGAGCACGCCGATCGGCTGTCCTTCCCTCGACACAGACGCGTTCTCTTCGTCGATCGTCGCGCTCCGCACCGCGTCCTCCGGGAGCGGCGCTGCGTACGGACGGTAGATGAGATCCCGGACCTTGAACACGCCGTACTTGCGCATGTAGGCGAGCGGCGTCAGTCCCTCCTTGCCCGCCACCTCTGGTAACCCGGGCACGGAGTTCTCGAACATCCACCCGTAGTACTCGTCCATCGTCACCGGCTGGCCCGGCCGGTACGGCGACTCGAAGTGTTTGCGGATGCCGAGCGAGCCGTCCGGATCGATGCGCCAGCTGAGCGCCGCCCAGAACTCGCTTTCTTCCCAGACTTCGCCGGGATTGGCTTCGTGCGTCGCCGCGATGGCGTCGCCGCGCTTCTCGCGCGCGACGCGGACGACGGGCTGACGGAATCCGAGCCATTGGGCGGCGTGCGTCTCCTGGCTCATCGTGTCGTGGCGCTCGGTGCCGAGCCCCATCGGCAGGATGTAGTCGGCGAACCAGGCCGTTTCGCTCCACGTCGGCGTCAGCGCGACGTGCAGGCCGATCTGCTCGCGGTCCTGCAGCATGTCGATCCACGCGAAGCCGTCCGGGTTGGTCCACACCGGGTTGTAGACGCGCGTGAAGTACACGTCGACGCGGCCGCGTTTCTCGCGGAGGAAATGCGGCAGCAGGAAGCTCATCTCGAAACAGGCGAGCGGATACTCGCGCGGGAAGAGCAGCTCGTTCCAGTACCCCGGCGGCGGCGGCGCGGTTGGATGCTTCGGCACGAACTTGTGCGAGAGATGCAGACCGACGCCGCCTTCGGTGCCGACCGACCCCGTCAGGACGACGAGCAGGTAGAGGCAGCGCGTGATCTGCCAGCCCCACAAATTGCCGGCGGCCGCCGATCGCCAGTTGTGCGTGCTGAACCGGCTGCCGGCGCGCCCGATCGCGCGCGCCGCGGCGACGATCTGGTCGGCGGGCACGCCGCATTCCTCCGCGGCGAACGCCGGCGTGAGCTCCGCGTAGAGCTCTTTCAGCGCCGCGATGAAGTTGTCGAACGTGACGGCGACGTCGGGCCGCTCGGCGCGCAGGTACCCGCGCCAGTCCACCCAGGTTCGGACGAACTCGCGGTCGTACAACTCCTCGTCGAGCAGCACGCGCGCCATCGCGAGGAGCAGCGCGCCTTCGGTGCCGGAATATGCCGGCATCCACATGTCGGCTTTGGCCGACGTGTTCGACAGCCGCGGATCGATCACGATGAGCGTCGCGCCCGCGGCTTGCCCTTCGATGATCCGCTGCGCGTGCGGATTGAAATAGTGGCCGGTCTCGAGATGCGACGAGAGAAGCAGAATCGTGCGCGCGTTGGCGTAATCGGGCGACGGCCGATCGCTGCCGCACCACAGAAAGTGTCCGAGCCGCGCGGACGAGGAGCAGACGTTCGTGTGGCTGTTGTGGCCGTCGACGCCCCAGGCCTGCAGCACGCGGTTGGCGTAGCCGTCCTCGCCGGGGCGGCCCACGTGGTACATGATTTCGTGGCGGCGGTTCTCGACGATCGCCTTGCGAAGTCGCGACGCGATGTCGTCGAGCGCCTCGTCCCACGTCACGCGGCGCCACTGGCCCGATCCGCGATCGCCGTCGCGGATCATCGGATAGAGGATGCGATCCGGATCGTCGAGCTGGTTCGGCGTCACGACGCCTTTCGCGCACGTGCGGCCGCGGCTCCCCGGATGGACCGGGTTGCCTTCGACCTTGCGGACGGTGAGCCGCTCCTTGTCGACGTACGCGAGGATGCCGCACGCCGACTCGCAGTTGAAGCAGATGCTCGGCACAATCCAGTAGCGCCGCGGATCCTTGGTCGGCCAGCTGGTCGACTCGTACTCGACGTAGTCGTCCCACTGCGAGGGGTCGGGATGCGATCGAAAGGTCATGACAGCGGCACGCTCTGGCCGGCCTCGACCCACACGTATTCCCATGCGAACGCGCCGCCGAGCGACAGCGCGGCGATGACGGCGGCGAGCGCCGGCGATTGCAGCGGCTCGATCGCGATCGCCGACGCGACGAGCGCCAGCGGCAGCAGCCCGCCCGCCAGGATCGCGCCGCCCCAGAACACCGACGCGAACGGGCCGCGCCGAATCGCGCGCACGGCGAGCTCGTGGTGGCGCGTCGGGCTCGGCGTCAGCTGCTCGACGGCGAGGACCCCGAGGTGGAGCAGCAGCGCGGCGGCCAGCGCGAGCACGAGCGGGCCGGCGGCGTTGCCGCCCGCGCGCGCCGATGGCACCAGCGCGAGCACGATCAGCAGCGCCGCGCCGCCTTCGACGATCGCCTGCGCCAGCAGGTCGAACGCGGCGTGCGGCCCCTGCCAGAGATCGCGCGCCAGGCCCTGGGCGAAGAGGAACGCGGTATAGGACGTCGCCAGCACGGACACGACGATCGCCGGCGGCACCAGAAGCGTCTGAACGTGCGGCAGATCGAGCCAGGCCGCGGCAACCCACGCAGCACACACGAAACCGTGGGCGGTGAGGAAAAAGGCGCCCCACGCCATCCACGAGCGCCAGTTGGGGCGGACGAGGATGTAATAGAACCGCTCCGGCCGCTCGAGGTCATAAACAAGGATGAGGGCGGTCAGCGTCGTGAACGCGGCCGCGACAGCCGGGCCGACGATGGCCGTCAGCGGCGTGCGGATGCCGATTCCCCACAGGAGCGCGCTCAGCAGCATCGCGCCGGTGCCGATCCCTTTCGTCAGGAGATAGACCGCCATGTCGAGCCCCCACGGCTGGCGGTGCGGCGTGTCGTAGTCGACGCGCGGATCGGCGGCGCGCGACGCGTCGGGCTCGATCGATCCGACAGGACGCAGGACGACGCGGCCCTCTTTGTAGAAGAACGGCCGCGCGGCGATCTCGGGTTGAATCGCGCTCTCCTCGGCCGCGATGTAGAACACCTTCGGGATCGTCCCTTTCTCCGGCTTGCGAACCGTCACCGCCTCGTGCCGCGCGATGCGCGCGAGCTCGCTCGTCGGGTCGTCGAGATCGCCGAAGATCCGGCACTCGGTCGGACAGACGCTCACGCAGGCCGGCAGCAGCTGGTTCTCGACGCGATTCGCGCAGAAGTTGCACTTCTCGGCCGTGTACGTGTTCGGATCGATGAACAGTTGATCGTACGGACACGCCACCATGCACGCGCGGCAGCCGATGCACGCGTCGCCGTCGAGATCGACGATGCCGTCGGGCCGCTTGAACAGCGCGCGCGTCGGACAGATCCGGGCGCACGGCGCTTCGTCGCACTGGTTGCAGAGGACGGGAAAGAAGAACCGGCGCGTGTCGGGGAACGCACCTTTCTCGACCGACTTCACCCAACAGCGATTGACGCCGATCGGAATCTGGTGCTCGGCCTTACAGGCGATGGTGCAGGCGTGACAACCGATGCATTTGCGGAGATCGATCGCGAACCCGTAATTGGGCATCCGGCGCAGCGACTATACCACGCGAAGAAATGCAGCCACAGAGGCACAGAGCACACAGAGATCGACTCTTACAAAATGAGGATGATGCGTTCCGTTATTGCATTGAGTCGTTCCAGCTCTTCTTGAGCAATTAACTGAATAGTCATCTCCGTGCCCTCAGTGTCTCTGTGGCTGCATTTGTTCTGTACGCCGCGAACGCCGCATCACGCTCTTCGCGCGGTATCAACGGAAACGTGTTCAGAATGTGCGCGAGCTCCTCCGTCGTCAGCTGGTAGAGCCCGGCGACGCGCGCCTGGAGCCGTGCCATCGCCGCGGCACCGGGACGCCGCGCCAGCAGTCGCGCCAGCGCGGCGATCTCTCTGAACGCACCGGGCGCGGCGTCGCGCTCGGGGATCGGCAGCGCCTCCACGATCGCCGTGGTCACGTGCGTCGTCACGCGCAGGCGGACGAGATAGTTGACGACGAAGCTGTTGAACACGCCGCAGAGGAAGTGCTGGGCGTCGCTCGGCAGCGCCGTGCGCAGGCAGAACAGCGTGTGCGTCGAGACGCAGCCGCCGGGGAGGATCGCTGCGATCAACGTCTGCCGGTTCGTCGCGCTTGCGACGTCGCGGTACGCGAGCCGCGGCCGATCGTGTCGGCCCGGTCCGAGCAGGCGACGCGCATCCCGATCGGCGATGCGGTAGCGGACCGACTCGAGCTGCACGTGAAACGGCTGCAACTGCTTGCCCTCGACGACCGGCAGGCCGGACGCGCCGGTTCGGAAGACGCCGCGATCGTCGGTCGCGTTGAGCTCCCGCCCGAAGCGCAGGTTCCAGCCGCCCGGATCGCCGAGCGGCCGGAACAGCGTCGCCGCGCGCTCGACGATGGCGAGGTCGATCGGCGCCCGCAGGTCGGGGATCGACAGCGTGTCGCCGGAAATGTGCCGAAGCGCGTCCGGCGTGAGCCGCACGGGAAACGACGCCGACGCGAGCGGCGCCGCCTCGTCTATCCGTTCGTCGATGCCTTCGAGGGCCCCGGGATCGCGCTCGCCGAGCCGGAGCGCGATCGTGCGCGTCGGCGCTCCTGCCGTCGCGGTGACGAGCAGGAACCGGACGCTGCGGTGGATGGGAAACACCGCCCGCTGATTGTCGAAGCCGACGATGGCGTCGACGTCGGCGTCGCCGAGCAGCCGCGCGCGCAGACGGCTGCTGCCGTGATCGCTGACGAGCCCCGACGGCAGGACCAGCCCGATGCGTCCGCCCGCGCGCGTGAGCGACAGGGCGCGCTCGACGAACAGCTGATACCGGTTCGCATGGCCGCCGGACTGCGCGGTGTAGATGCCCGAATCGCGCGCGAACCGGACGAGCGGCGCCACGTCGGCGCGCGAGCCGGAGCGCGACTCCGCCGGACCGGAATCGGCGCGCATCATATCCCACGGCGGGTTGCCGATCACGGCGTCGAACCCGCCGGCCGGCAGGCGCCGGCCCGAGCGATCGAAGAACGCCTCCGGGAACTCGAGCTCCCAGTGGAAGAACCGCCGTTCGGCGGCGATCGTCGACGCCGCCTCGAGACAGCGGTTCGCGACGGCGACGGGAAGCGAGCCGCGTCCCGACAGCAGCGCTTCGGACAGGTCAGAGAATACTGCTGCCGGCAGCGTCCCGGGCGCCGAAAACCAGATCGCGCACCAGAGATCGGCAACCCGCTTCCACACGGCGAGCGCGCTGTCGCGCCCGCCGAGCAAGGCCAGCGCGCGCTCCTTCGCGCGCACCTGCTCGAGCGTGTCGTCCGGATCGTTCTCCAGCGCGAAGCGAATGGGAACAGCCGCCTGCAGCGCGCCTCGGATCTGCTCGTCGCCGAACAGCGGCAGCGTGGTCTCGTCGCTGCGCCGCGCGCGCCGGGGCGCAATCGGTGGCCGTGCGAGCAGATGCACCGATCCACCGACGAGGCTGTCGCCGACCTGGAGGTGGTGATCGAGAAACGTCAGCGGCCGATCGGCCGCGAGCGTCGCGAGCCAGAGCGACAGTCGGCCGAGCTGCACCGCCATCGGGTTGAGGTCGACGCCGTACAGGCATCGCTCGGCGATCATCCGGCGGATCGACGCGCGTTCCGCCTCGCCGACGTCGCTGGCGTGGCACTGCCCGGCGCGCGCGATCGCCTGCTCGTACGCGGCGGCGAGGTAGCGGCACGCCGCGACGAGAAACGCGCCGCTTCCCATCGCCGGATCGACGATGCGGAGGGCGAGAATCCGATCGGGGGATGCGTCGCGGACCAGCGGGCCGAGGGTCTGCCGGACGAGATACTCGGCAATCGGCTGCGGTGTGTAGAAGGTGCCGGTCGCCTTGCGTACGCCGGAGCCGCGCTCGAGCGCGACGCCGCCGCGAACCGCGCGCGGCTCGTAGTCGAGGAGCGTCTCGTACACGGCGCCGAGCTGCTCGACGCCGAGGTCCCGGTACGCGATGCGCTCGCGGCCGCACCGGTCGGGCGCCGTTCGCGTCGACAGCGCCAGCACGGCCCGCCGCGCCGCCTCATCGTCCAGATGGCGGCGCTCGACGAGCGGCGTGCGGGACGGCGCGAACAGTCGGCCGTTGAACGGCGTCACGCGCAGGTCGCCCGCCCGGCAGCCGGCGTGCGCGAGCCGCGTCATCGCGCGGACCGCCTCCCAGAATCCCCTGGCGCTGCCGGACCGCTCCGCTGCTTCGCGCAGCGCGTCGACGCTGTAGCTCTCGCGGTAGACGGGATGCCATAGCGGAACGAGACCGCGGGCTTCCGCGAACAGCAGGAAGAGCAACCGGTAGACGATCGTCAGCGCCTGCTCGAACGAGTCGGCGATCGGCCCGGCGCGCCGGCGTCCCGAGAGCGCCCCGACCAGATCGCGCGACGCGGCCAGCACGCCGTCGCGCAGCGTTCGGCACACGTCGGCGGCGTGACGGTCCGACTGCTCGACGACCGTCCGCATGGCGCCCGCGAAGCGGTCGGCGCGCAGCAGCCACCAGAACGCGGCGAAGCTCCGGTCGTCTTCGATCGCGAGATCGACGTCGAACTCCGTGAAGCGTCGCGCGTACAGGCGGCCTGCGTCCACGAGACGCAGATGGGTGCCGTTGAACAGCAGCGCCCACCCCGCCTGCCGTTGCACCGCGTGGACGGCCGCTTTCCGCCACAGCGGCGCGAGCGGTTCGCCCCACGGCGCGACGACGAGCACGATCGGCTGCGTCGCGGTCCGAAGCGAGGCGACGATCAGCGCCGCGTCCGGCTGCTCGAACCGTTCGGACGCGCCGAAGCCGATGGCGTCGACCAGCGGCAGCGCGGCGACCTCGCAGATCGCGCGGACGCTCGAGGCCGGACCGAGCGAACGGCAGCGGCGGCGGCACTCGCGCAGCCGCCGGCGGACCGCAATCGCGTCCAGGTCTGCGGAGAATCGATCGCGCGCGATCTGCAGCTCGAGAAAACATTCGGACACCAGGTAGCCGCCAAATCCCGGCAGCATGTCAGGGCACCCGTATTAGGAGCAGACGGGCGGGCCGCACTCGCACGTCGCAGGCGCGCCCGAGCTGCATCAGCCGACGCTGCGAGGCCATCCGGTCGGCCGATTCGGCGTCGTGTGCCGCCTGGCGAAGATGTTCGGCGCGCCGGTCGAACAGGCCGGCTTGAAAGAGGCCGTCCGCACAGCGGAGTGCGGTCGACGCGATCGCCTGTTCGCGCTCGAGCCGTCGTTCGGCGAACGCGCGATCGATGGGCGGTATCGCGATCGCGGTCCGCGCCCACGCCGTCTCGACGATCGCCAGCAGCGTGGCTCGATCGAGCGTTCGGGGATCGCGCTCGAGCTCGACGGCGAGCGGCACGAGCGCCGTATGCACGACGCGGCCGCAGCCGTCCTCGTACTCGAGGCGCAGGAGCGCGAGAACCGGACGCACGCGCCGGCCGCGCCCTCGGCCGTACGTCATCCATGGCGAAGTCGCTTCGAGCCGTGCCCGCGCGTGCGCGTCGGCGCGACGGGTGAATCGCTGCGCCTCGCGCAGCCGCGCAGCTTCGGCTTCCGCCGGAATCGACGCGCGCGCGAGCTCGACGTCCGCGTGCTCGCTCGCGGGTGCACGCGGCACTGCAAGCGCGGCCAGGGAAGGCACGACCGCGGCCGCCATCGCACGTTCCTCATCGAAGCCGAGGGGATCGGCTGCGCCGATGTCGGCCTGTGCGCCCGCGATGCGTTCGCGCAGCCGATCGACGATCCGAATCTCACCGGTCCCTCGACCGATCAGATGGATTGCGTGCACCCTCCTGCGCTGACCGATGCGATCGACGCGGCCGATCCGCTGCTCGAGCCGCATCGGATTCCACGGCAGCTCGACGTTGACGATGAACCGGCAGGCGTGGTGGAGGTTCAGCCCTTCGCCGGCGGCGTCCGTGGCGATGAGCGCCGGCGCGGATCGGCTGGTGAATGCGGCGAGCGCCGACGCGCGCTCCTCGCGGCTCAGGCCGCCGTGGAGGACAGCGGCGCCTGGCAGCCACGCGTGCACATGGTGCAGCGTGTCGCGGTATTCGGTGAAGACGACGGCGGGCTCGCGTACCCGCCGCAGCAGACGGACCAGCGCGGCGATCTTCGTCTCGCACCCCGACGCGGCGTGGGCCGCCGCCGCGATCGCGGCCAGCAGATCGCGTTCCCGGCCGATATCCGCAAGCGCCGGACCGCCGAACTCCACCGGCCGATCCGCGTCCGAGGTCTCGCCGTCCGGGTCGGCAAGCGGCAGCGCGAGCTGCGCGGTGTCCTCGGCCGCGTCAGGTCCAAGCGCGGTCATGCGCCGCTCGACCGTCAGCGCCAGCGCTCGTGCGCTCGACAAGGCGCGCTTGGTCAGCACCGTGACGGCGAGCCACGCGCCTTCGCGGTTCGCGCCCCGCGCCTTCACGTCGTCGCAGACGGTCCGGCTGAACGCGGCGACCAGCGCGTGCATCCGCCTTTCCGCGGCGCTCGGTTGCACCTGCAGGCGATGCACGCGGCGGCCGGCGCCGACGTCGACGTCCCGCCTCGTTCGACGGAACACCCATAGCCGATCGCCGCGGGCGCCCAGGCCGCACAACGAGACGAACGCACGTCGATCGCCGCTGTGCGGCGTCGCCGTCACGAGCACGACCGAGGACGCTCGCGCCGCAAGCCGGGCGACGGCCTGATGCCGATCGTTGTCGCCCGCCACGTTGTGCGCCTCGTCGACCACGAGCGCATCCCACCGGCATGCGTCGATCGCCGCCAGCGTCTCGGGTCGCTTCACGTAGTCGAACGACGCCACCGCCACCTCGATCGCCGACCACGGGTTCACGCCAGGCGGCAGCGTGGCGAGCCGCTCGCGGATCTCCTTTGCGCCGACGACCGACGCGTCGATCGCGAACCGCTCCCGGAGCTCCGCCGCCCACTGCTCGCGCAGGCCGGCGGGCGTGAGAATCAACGTGCGATCCGCGGCCGCACGCGCGCGCAGCTCGCACACGATCAAGCCGGCCTGAATCGTCTTGCCGAGTCCGACCTCGTCCGCCAGGAGCACGCGCGAGGCGAGCCCGCGGACGATCGCCAGCGCGGGCTCGAGCTGGTGCGGCAGGATGTCGATGCGGGCATGCCGCGCCGTGGCGAGCGACCCGGCCGGCGCGGTGTCGGCGACGAGCGAGCGGCAGGCGCGGCGCCACAGCCGGCGCGTCACCAGCCGCAGGCGGCGCGGTCCGTCCGCTTCGTAAAAAAGGTCGAATGGCGCCAGCAGCTGCCGGCGCTCGCCGACGTTGTCTGCGCCGGCCCCGTCGAGCGCGACGAGCTCGCAGTCGTCGAACGGACGGCGATCGACGATGCGCCAGCGGCGTCCGCGAACGTCGACGACGCTGCCGGCGGGTGGCAGTTTCTGCATCGCGTCTCGGATGCTCGCGCGCAAAAGCTGCCGGCCGGCGATCGGCGGCCGCGAGTTTTCAGGCGATTTGGTCGCGCGCGAGCGAACCCGCGATCGCAACGGCAAGACGAATGCCGCTCATGTAATACAATGAACGCTCCCCTCAGGCTCGGAGGCGCGAATGCGTTCGTCGTTGGTGTGGATGTGCGGCTGTCTGCTGGTGGCGTCGCGCCTGTGGGCGCAGGACACGCAACCGCCCGCCGAGCCGCAGCCCGTCGCGCCCAGCGGGCCGACGTTTCAGTTCCGCGGCTTCGCCGACATCAACTTCTCGGCGACGAGCGATCGGCGATCCGACGACGGCCGGACGATCGATGGCTTCACGCTCGGCAATGTCGTCGGCCACGTCTCGTCGTCGCTCGGCGGCAAATTCAGCTTCTACGCCGAGGTGATCGTCGAGGCGCGGCCGAACGGCTTCGACCTCGACGTCGCGCGATCGATCCTGCGCTACGACTACAACGATCGGTTCAAGGTGTCCGTCGGCCGCTATCACGCGCCGGTGGGATACTGGAACACCGCGTTCCATCGAGGCCTCTGGCTGCAGACGACGGTCTTCCGCCCTGATTTCGTGCGCGAGGAGTTCCTGCAGCCCGATCACTTCATGGGCGTGTTCGCCGAGGGCGTCGTCTCTCACACCGCAGGGCTCGGCTACATCGTGGGCTTCGGCAACGGCCGCGAGGGCGATCTCCACCTCGCGTGCGAGCAGGAAGCCGGCGCCGGATGTCTCAGCCGTCATCGCGCGGGCGTCGGACGACTGTTCGTCCGGCCGCCGCAGGTGGCGAACGTCGAGTTCGGCGGGGCGGTCTATCGCGACACGATCGCCGTCGACATCACCGACAACGAAGGCGTCACCAACGTGCACAACTTTCCGGAACTGATCACGTCCGCGTACGTCGCGATCAGCCGCGAGACGCCGGAGGTCATCGCCGAAGTCAGCAACGTGCGCCATCACGACCGCCGGAACGGAAACGACTACAACACGCAGGCGTTCTACGTGCAGGCGGCGTATCGCGTGCACGAGCGGGTCAAGCCGTACGCCCGGTTCGAAAAGGCGATCTCGCCGGGAGCACGGGAGCCGGTCACGGGCAATCTCGATAACTGGAAGGCGCTGGGAGGCCTCCGCTTCGAGCTCACCGACACGGCGACGCTGAAGCTGGAGTACGGACATCGACGGCGGCCGAACGGCGACCGCGTCGACGGCTTTTTCGCGCAGACGGCGTTTACGTTTTAAAGGATGAATATGGTGCGGCGGCAGATGATGGCGATGGCTGCGGTCTGCGGCATCGGGTTGGCGACACTCGCGCCGCGGCTTGACGCGCAGGCGGGCGATCTGGCGATCGTCGTCCACCCGAAAACGCCGGTCGACAACCTGACGTTTCCAGAGCTGCGGCGCGTGTTCCTCGGCGAGCGGCAGTACTGGACCCCCGAGATGCCGGTTGTCCTCCTGGTGCGCGGTCCGACGGGTCCCGAGCGCGACGCGGTGCTGAACAGCATCTATCAGATGAAGGAACCGCAGTTCAAGCAGTACTGGATTGCGAAAGTCTTCCGCGCGGAAACGCCGTCATCGCCGAAGATCGTCGCGACGAGCGGTCTCGCCGGCCAGCTCGTCGCGACCATTCCCGGCGCGATCTGTTTCATGACGACGGGCGAGGTCAAGCCCGGGACGATGAAGGTGCTGAAGATCGACAATCACCTGCCGGGCGAATCCGGCTACAAGCTCCATCTCACCCGCAAGTGACGATCCGAGCCCGCCTGATTGCGGCGTTCGCGACCATCCTGGCGCTTTTCGCCATCAGCGAAGGGATCCAGATTTGGGCGGCGACCAAGCGGGCGAGCACCATGCACACGCTCGACCGCGTGCTGAAGCGGCAAGCCCTGATCGCATCGGTCTATCGGCGCGTCGACAACCTGCACAAGCAGGCGGTCCTCAGCCAGATGGAGGGCGGCGGCGCGGAAAAGGCCGGTCGCGACGAGGTGAACGCGGAAATCGCGGGCGTCGCGACGGAAGTGCATCAGCTGGCCGAGCTGAGCGATGCCGGCGAACGCAAGGCCGCCGACGATCTCGAGCAGACCTACGCGAAGCTCGCCGACGCGTGGCGTCGCTTCTACGACGGCCTCGGCGTCGACGAGGCGAAAGCGATCGGGGCGTCGATCGAGGCCGAGCCGCTCGGCCACCACGTAAAGACCGACATCCTGCCGCAGATGCAGCAGCAGCAGAAAGACACCGTCACGCAGGCTGAAACGAACTTTCGGGAAGTGTCGCATCTGACCGAGCAGGTGAGCCTCGCAATCTTCGGTCTGTCGATGCTCGTCTCGATCGGCGTCGCGATCCTGCTGTCGCA
>Ga0114129_10004419_pt1 | contig 19835 bp, 25 predicted proteins | sample RhiMetdeltSRZDD1_FD_80071 | JGI IMG/M metagenome (GOLD analysis project Ga0114129, IMG submission 80071) | Populus rhizosphere microbial communities from Tennessee, USA - Rhizosphere MetaG P. deltoides SRZDD1 (version 2) (version 2) | ecosystem: Host-associated > Plants > Roots > Rhizosphere >...
GCAACGGATCGCCGCCGCCCTCGCCGCGGGTGGGACCGTCGTCGATGACAGCAACGCGCCCTCGCTCACCGTGATCGCCGACCAGGACGGCAACAAGGGAATCGTATGCGTCGACGTGTCCGCCGCGAAGAAGGAGTGAACCGCCAACTCGGTGCACCCGGGCCCTGGTAGGGCGTGATCGTTGTCCCGGTCGAGGCGATCGGCGGGGACGCGTCGCGTGACGAGTTGCTGATTCTGCTCGATCAGTTGGTCGCAAGCCGCCGCCGCGTTCGTTGCGTCAGAAGTCGGGCCGTAAGCCGGGCAACCAACGACTTCTTCGACTTTGGCGGAAACTCCTCGACGCCCCCGTCGACCAGCGCCGACATCATCGTGTGGGGCTCGTAAACTCGGTGCGGGTCTGTGACGTGCGCCTTGTGGGAGGTCTCGCCCGGCGCTAGCGGCGACGACGGGGTATGACCGCTTCGCTGGTTTACCTGCTGCTGCGTCAGATCTTGCAGATGCTTACCCAGCTCGCCCGCGACGGCGGCGCGAAAGATGTCGAGCTGCTGGTGTTGCGCCATCAGGTGGCGGTGCTGCGTCGGCAGGTACACCGCCCGAATCTGCAGCCTGCGGATCGGGTGGTGCTGGCGGCGTCGTCACGGCTGCTGCCCCGACCCGATGGGTCAGCGTTCTTCGTCACCCCCGCCACACTGCTGCGCTGGCACCGGCAACTGATCGCCGCACACTGGACGTACCCGCACGCGCGGCCCGGCCGGCCACCGGTCGACCGGGAACTCCACGAGCTGGTGCTGCGTCTGGCCGCGGAGAACCCGACCTGGGGACATCGCCGCGTGCAGGGTGAACTGGCTCGTCTGGGGTACCCCATCGCAGCCAGCACGGTCTGGAAAATCCTGCACCGCGCCGGCGTCGACCCGGCGCCCCGCCGGACCGGACCCAGCTGGCAGCAGTTCCTGACTGCCCAGGCCCACATGATCCTGGCGTGTGACTTCTTCACGGTCGACACCGTGCTCCTCAAACGGATCTACGTCCTATTCTTCATCGAACTCGCCTCCGGCCAGGTCCACCTTGTGGGTGTCACCCGCGCATCCCACCGGCACCTGGGTGGCGCAACAGGCCCGCAACCTGCTGATGAGTCTGGACCACCGCGCCGACGGGCTGCGGTTGCGGCTGCGTGACCGGGACGCGAAGTTCACCCCAGCGTTCGACACGGTGTTCACCGCCGCCGGTATCGACGTGCTCCGCACGCCACCACAGACGCCGAGGGCGCACGCCTTCGCCGAACGCTGGGTAGGCACGGTACGCCGCGAGTGCACCGACCGGATATTCATCGTCGGCGAGCGGCACCTGTCGACCGTCCTGACCGAGTACACCGCCCATTACAACGGCCACCGGCCACACCGATCGCTGGGCCAGCCACCACTGAACCCACGATCGCAGGTCGTCGACCTCACCGCCGCCCGCGTTCAACGACGTCCGATTCTCGGCGGGGTGATCAACGAATACACGCAGGCCGCATAGCCACAACCAGATTTACGAGCCCACAGGGTGCGCACCGCACCTTGTTCGCCGCGCTCACCAAGCAGCCGGGACTGCCAACGACGGGTGGGTCCGACCCCGACGGGTGGGACCCAACGACTCCAGGCCCGATCGTTCCACTATGGAGCCAGACGTGCGATGAACGGGTTCCGGCGGTTGTACCGCCCCGACGGTCTTGGCCTCATCGACGGCGCAGCTCGAGTGCGACCGCGCCGAGCACCAGGATCCCTCCGATGAACGCGCCGGCCCAGAGCGGCTCGTTGAGCACCGTCGCACCGATCACGGCGCCGACAAGCGGCGTGATGTAGGCGTAGGTACTGACGAGCGGCGGCGGCGCGGTCTGCAATAGGCGCGTGTAGAGCATGAAGCCGACGAGCGAGTCGAAGACGAGCAGGAACGCCGCCGCCCCGGCTGACGTCCAGTTGACGTCGGACCACCGAGCCGGATCGAGCTCACCGAACGCCATCGCGACCAGCAGCAACACGCCGCCACCGGCAAGCAACTGAACCGCGTTGGCGACGACTCGATCCACCGGCTGGTCGACGTTCGCCGTCAGCAGGCTGCCGGCGGCCCACAGGATCGGCGCGACGCAGAACGCCACGACCGCCCACGGCGCCCCGCCGATCGCACTGTCCGGTGCCGTCAGCACGACGGTTACGATGCCGCCGAACCCTGCCGCCAGGCGTACGTGCGACGCCGCCGATACACGGGTCCCGATGAACTCGCTCAGGAGTATGACCCATAGCGGGATCGCCGCCGCGAGGATCGCGCCGAGGCTGGCGGTCACCGCGGTCAGCGCTACGGTGGCGAGCCCTTGCCCGCCCACCAGCAGCAGCATGCCGGCGAACGCCAAGTGCCGCAGTTGTACGCGCGTGGGCCAGGGACGACCACGCGCGGCACTGGCGAGCACGACTCCGGCGAGTAAGAAGATCAGCGCTGCTCCACCCAGCGGCGGGATCCTGTCGACCATCACCTTCATCGCCGGAATGGCCGATCCCCAGCACGCATAGAGCGCGAGCAGCAGGAGCACAGTGCGATCGGGGGGCGCCACGGCCGTTTGCCCACCGACTCGGCGCCGCGCCATCCTGCCGATCAACGCGGGGATCCGGCTCGCCACCGTGCCGATGATCATCGGAAGCTCCCTCACGATCTCCCAGTCCACATCAACCGTCGGGTCGGAAGCGGACGTCGTCTCGGCACTCGGCAGGCCGTTCCGGCCAACGCGCTAGTCTCCGTACTTCAAACTTGCCGTGCGATCGTCATTAACCCGAACGAAAGTAGCCAAAACGTAGGCGTCGAACGCTACGCCCATCCGGCTACTTTCGCATCGGGTGGTAGAGGGTGGCAGAGCTATCACATCATTTCCAGCACTAGCAACGAGTATTTGACGGTTGGTTCCTCGTAGGATCGCAGGATGCGCATTCCTACTGAATCCAGCAATTCATCGAGTTCGTCGGTCTTGAACTTGTGGGACGTATCGACGATCACGGTCTCGTCTGCCTTGATAACGCTTTGCAGATTCAAGTCGGCTAGGTGGAATTCGATGTCGACGTGTGGCCAGATCCGCGCTTCCACGCGGCGGGCCTCCGTGTTGTACACCAGCCTGCTGCCGAACGCAGAGGGGTCGAAGTCGCCGCCGAATAGGTGATTGAGGCAGACCAACCTATTGGTCAGGAAGTTGTGCCACAGGTCGTATCCGGGTGGATCATTGTACGCGTTCTCCAGAACCGAGCGGGGCTTGTCGAAATCGACGCCCATCATGAACAGATCACCGGGCTGGCCCGCCGATCTTATCTTGGCCAGCAGTTCGCGCCGTTTCTCGTCGGACATGTTCCCTATCGAGCTGCCCATGAACAAGAACAGTCGCGAGGCTTTCGGCCGCTGCTCGACAACGCTCAGACTGGTGTGGTAGTCACCGGCAATGGGCCAGACATCAAGGCCGTCGATCGAATCGGCGAGCCGAGCCGACGTCCGTATCAGCATCTCCTCCGATACATCGATGGGTACATATCTCACCGGCTCGTGGGACCTACTGGACACTCGATTCAGTATCAGTTCTGATTTTGTGGCGGTACCACAACCTAATTCGACGACTTCGTCGGTATTTACAAGATCGCCAATCGAGTCGACGTTGCGTGCGAGCAGGTTCCATTCGGTGCGATATGGGTAATAGCTCTCCAGATCGCAGATTTTCGCGTACAGCTCGGATCCTCGCTCGTCATATCCATACACGGTCGGGATCAGGCGCGGAGCCTCGGAAAGGCCCGCCACTAGGTCGCGGATCTCGCTCGCCGCATCGTCTACTCGGACATCGATCAGATCATTGACTACGCCCATCATGCCATCCAATACAGATCTTCACAGGACGATCGTAAGATCGTTGATCTCGCGTGTGAAACACCATGTGCCGGCGCCGTTGGTGCCCACCTCCAATCGGCCGCTCTGGGCGCTGCCGCCAAAGCCATTCTGAGGTGCGAATATCAGAGGTGGAGTGATCGGCAGCGCGACGGATCACCCTGATTAAGTTGCTACGGTTGTGCTAATCCGGCGGGAATTCCCGGAACCCTCTACCCCAGATTATCCAACGTTGAACATCGATGTAACGCTGAGTCAGGCGGCGGAATGATCGTTGTCACGTGGGTCGCTCGTGGCGGCGGCAGCCGGTCTGATCTCGAGGCTGCGGCGATTGTGTGGATCAAATAGACCGTGGCGACGCTGCAAAAGAAACAGGCGGATCACAGCGTGGGGGTTCCAAACCCCGTCACTTGGCCTGAGCTGAGCCTTCACGCGACGCGTTCGTATTCGTTGATCAGCCCGCCGAGGACGGCTCGTCGTTTGATCCGCTCCTGCGTCAGGTCGATCACCGGTCGGTCGGGACGTGGCGGCTGCAAGTTGCGGTGCTCGGTGCGGACGCCGCCGGTTGTAGTGGCGGGCGTACCGGTCGAGAGGTGCGGCGCAGGTGCCGCTCGCCGGCGATGCAGCATCCGATCGGTGAGCTCCGCCCGGACGGTGCGCACGAACCGCTCCGCGTACGCGTTCGCCCGCGGGCTACGTGCCGGGATCTTGCACACGGTGATGCCGGCGTCGGCCAGTACCGCGTCGAACACGGCGGTGAACTGCCCGGCCCGGTCGCAGCATGTCGCCATTTGTGACGCCCAACGCTCGAAGGATCTGTTCGTAGATATCCCCGGGGCACGGTCGCTGGCCTCGTAAGTAAGAGTGTTTTTCGTGAGGCGAGCGTCGATGGATGCGGCGACGTCTTCTTGATCGACCCGTGATGTGTCGAAAGTGGACACGACGGTGGTCGCAGGTAGAGCTGCTGGGTTGTGTGGACTCTTCAGCTCAGCGCGGACCGGCCGCCGCGCGTAGACGTTATGACCGGCCTGACCCACGCTCAAGTCGACGACCTCGTCCGCCAGCTACAGACCCGCGGCCTGTGGGCGATCCACCGCCACCGCGCGCTCGATCCACACCACTGCGTCGTCGCGGTGCTGCTGTACCTGCGCCATAACCTGTCGCAGCACCTGCTCGCCGCGCTGTTCGGCTGCTCGCAGCCGACCGTCTCGCGAGCCATCACCTTGCTCATCCCAATGATCACCGAGCTGCTCACCCCGCTGGCCGACCGGGTCGCCGACCGCGAGCTGCGCTCGACCGTGCGCGTGGACGGCTTCCTGGCACCGATCGGCGACCGGCGCGCCAACACCTACACGGCGGGCATGTACTCGGGGAAGCGGCACTGATGCGGGTTCAACGTGCAGGTTGCGACACGAGGTCGCACGGTCTGAGTGAGCCGCTGATTGGAGGGTCGCATCCGGCAGCGTGACTCCGGGCAAGTGTTCAGGTCCCGTCCCCACCCTGAGGTGCGTCGCTGGTAACGGCGGGGTTCGAAACATCAGGGTAGACGCCCAAGGGCATCTGCTTCATCCAGGTGTAATAGGCAAGGGGAATGCGGAAGTTTCGGTGGGCGGCGTTGGCGGTCATCACGTCGCGCAGCCATCCGCCCAGGACTCGGGTGGCCTCCGCGACCTGCCCGGCCTCGACTCCGTAATCCCGGAAGTCCGGCAGGTCCAGCAGGCCGTCGACCTCTTTCGGCCCGGTCCAGCCTTTCGGCGTACGCAAGACGATCATCGACCAGCGCGGCCGGCCGGTCTCGCCGTCGACCCGGGCGGCGTTCTGGATCGCGGCGATCTCGTCGAAGACGGTGTCCAATGTGGCCGCCAACTGGTGATGGACGATGTCGGGGTCGTTGCCTTCAACGAGGTTGGGCTGGTAGCCGTAGCCGGTCAGTAGCGCCGCCAGTTCGTCGTCGCCGATCCGGGCCAAAACGGCGGGGTTGGCGATCTTCCAGCCGTTGAGGTGCAGGATCGGCAGCATCGCTCCGTCGCCGGCCGGGTCGAGGAACTTGTTGGAGTGCCACGACGTCGCCTGGGGTCCGGTCTCGGCTTCGCCATCGCCGATGACGCAGGCGACCACCAGGTCCGGGTTGTCCAGCGCGGCGCCGTACGGGTGCGAGAGCGAATAGCCGAGTTCGCCGCCCTCGTGAATGGATCCGGGGGTCTGCGGCGCGACGTGTGACGGTATGCCGCCGAGGAACGAGAACTGGGTGAACCACCGGCCCATGCCCGCCTCGTCGCGTGAGATCGCCGGGTACACCTCGGAGTAAGTGCCTTCCAGCCACGCGTTGGCGACCAGGCCGGGTCCGCCGTGACCCGGGCCGGTCACCTAGATAAGGTCCTGCCCGCGGGCCGCGATGATCCGCGACAGGTGCGCGTACAACAGATTCAGGCCGGGCGTCGTTCCCCAGTGGCCCAACGGCCGCGGCTTGATCTGCTCGGGCGTCCGCGGCTCGCGCAGCAGAGGGTTGCCCATGAGATAGATCTGCCCGACCGACAGATAGTTCGCGGCCCGCCAGTACGCGTCGAGCCGGCGCAGTTCAGCGGTGGGCAACGCGTTCGTGTCCACGACACGCATCGCGGTCGATCAATCAGATTGGTTGGTGCTCATGCAACTCAACGCCCTAACGGGACACCCCGCGGTGGTTCGGCTCGGCCGGCCCAGCATCCCACTGCTGGCCGCCGCGTCGCCCGGTTCACCTCCGCCGGGCCACTGCACCCTCGCCACGCTGGCCAGCGCCTTCGGGCATAAGAGCGTAGGGTAAAGATGTCGCCCGGGTCCCCGGTGGCCGTCAGACTCGCCACCGCCTTCAACAGGGGCCCTGAGCGCCTCTTCACACGACGTCCGTTCGGCGCAAATACGCCGGCGCCGCCGTGCTGCTTAACCAACCTGCGCGCGTGACGCGGCGGGAACCTGATCAGTAAGCAAGGTAAGGATCGTGAGCGCGATGGTCGACATCGCCAAGAATCACGCCACCACCACCACTCCAGAAAGCTACCGGCTCTATCCCAAGCCCGGCACCGACCAGCGGCAGCCTGAACCCACCCAGCCAGGTCCAAGGCACGCAGTGGACCGTGTCGAGGTCCTCGCGCCCACCGCTCGTGCCGCCACCATGGCGCGCTACATTCTCGCCGGCATCCGCATCGCCCTGGGATTCGTGTTCCTGTGGGCGTTCCTCGACAAGGTCTTCGGCTGGGGATTCGCCACCACTCCGGCCAAGTCCTGGATCGACGGCGGCAGCCCGACCCAGGGATTCCTCAGCGGATCGAAGGGCCCGTTCTCCGGTTTCTTCCACACCATCGCCGGGACCACCTTCGCCAACGTCACGTTCATGCTCGCGCTCGCTGCCATCGGCACCGCGCTGATCCTGGGCATCGGTATGCGCCTGGCCGCCATCGGCGGCGCCGTGCTCACCGTCATGATGTGGGCCGCAGTACTCCCACCCACCAACAACCCCATCCTCGACGACCACCTCATCTACGCCGCGGTGCTGATCGTCCTGGCCCTGCTCGGCGCCGGCAACACCCTCGGCCTCGGCCGGGCGTGGACCGCAACCCCGCTGGTACAACGCGCCCCCTGGCTCCAGTAGCCACTCGGCGTACGCCGGCCGGGCGACCCACGGACTCACCCTCACCGTCTGACCCCGCGATTGCGCCGGGGTCAGACGGCCCCTTCCACGCGCATCGAGGCTGAACATGGACCACAACACCACCGGGACCGACCGGCGCATCGTCGTCGGCGTCGATGGCTCGGACTGCTCGAAGGCCGCCCTGCGATGGGCGATCACCCAGGCTCACCTCACCCAGGCGACCGTCGAGGCCGTCGCGGCCTGGCAGGACCCGATGACGTACGGCTACGGCGTCGGCCTGGGCATGGCCCCCGTCGTCCTGGCCGACGACAACATCCAGGCGATCACCGAGAAGGTCCTCGACGAGACCATCAGCGACCTCGCCCCCCACGCGGACGTACAGATCAAGACCCGCGTCCGGCAGGGCCACCCCGCCGCAGTCCTGCTCGACGCGGCCACCGGCGCCCAGATGCTCGTCGTCGGCAGCCGCGGGCACGGCACCTTCGCCGGGATCATGCTCGGCTCGGTCAGCCAGCACTGCGTCCAGCACGCACCCTGCCCCGTAGTCGTCATCCCGCCGGTGGCGCAAACCCACGATCTCCCGCCGGCCGTCGCCCACAGCACCGAGATCACCGAAACCGCAGTGAGGAGTACGCCGTGAAAGCGCTCGTCTACCAAGGCGCGAACACCAAGCAATGGACGCAGGTTCCCGATCCGGTGATCCGCGATAACAGCGATGCGATCATCCAGGTCGACGCCACCACGATCTGCGGCTCCGATCTGCACATCCTCAAAGGCGACGTACCCGCCGTGACGCCCGGACGGATCCTGGGCCACGAAGCCGTCGGCACGGTGACCGAAATCGGCACCGCCGTCAGCAGCTTGAAGGTCGGCGACCGGATCGTCGCCTCATGCATCTCCGGTTGCGGGCGCTGTGCCTACTGCCGGCAGGGCCGCTACGGGCAATGTCTCGGCGGCGGTGGCTGGATCCTGGGTCACCGTATCGACGGCGTCCAAGCCGAGTACGCCCGCATCCCGTTCGCCGACATGTCCACCTATCCGTTGCCGGCCGGGATCAGTGACGAAGACGCCTTGCTGGTGGCCGACATCCTGCCCACCGCGTACGAGGTCGGTGTCCGCAATGGACACGTCGAGCCCGGTGACACTGTCGTGATCGTCGGAGCCGGACCGGTCGGCCTGGCCGCTTTGCTGACCGCGCGGCTGTACTCGCCGTCGAACATCATCGTCGTCGACATGGCGGTCAACCGGCTGCAGATCGCCAAGGAACTGGGCGCCCACACCATCACCACGCCCGACGTCGATGTCCACGAACTCGTCAACGCGGCCACCGGCGGTCTGGGCGCGGACGTCGTGATGGAGGCCGTCGGTAGCCCGGTCACTTTCGAACTGTGCACGACCCTGGTCCGCGCAGGCGGTCGGGTCGCCAACATTGGCGTGCACGGCAAACCCGCCGTCTTGCACCTGGAAGACCTGTGGATCCGCGACGTCACCCTCACCACCGGGCTCGTCGACACCACCACCATCCCCACCCTGTTACGCCTGCTCGCCACCGGCCAGCTCGACGTGCACCACATGGTCACCCACCGGATGGGCCTCGCGGACGTCGTCGAGGCGTACGACATCTTCGCCCGGGCCGCCGACACCGGCGCGCTCAAGGTCGTCCTGACGCGATAACCCAGTGCCGAGCGCAAGCCCGGCCAGTTCTTTGATATTCACCAGAACGTGAGGAATATGACGCAGCCAGCCGTCCGGCGCGTACCCAAGCCGACTATCGCGGAACTCGCCGGGCAGCTGGCCGCTGTCGCCGTGGACATCCCCGTGTTCCTGACCTCACCGCTGTACCGGCGCTGGCACCTGCGGTGGGGAGCCACACCGGCCCGACACCGTCGTGCCGGTGGCTGCGCAGACCGACGAGGATGACACGCATCTGCCGTTGATCGCCGAACACGCCGACATGGTCGCCGTGTCGTTCGTGCGCATCGCCGATGATGTCACGCACGTGCCTGAGAGGCTGCACGCCGCAGGCGCCGAGCACCTCGGTCTCATCGTGAAGATCGAAACCCGGCAGGGCTTCGAGAATCTGCCCGCGATCCTGCTCACCGCGATGTGCCATCCTCGGCTCGCCGTGATGATCGCCCGCGGAGACCTGGCTGTCGAGATCGGTTTCGAACGGCTCGCCGAGGTCTCCGTCAGATCCTGGCGCTGTGCGAAGCTGCGCACGTGCCGGTGATCTGGGCGACCCAGGTCCTGGAGACCCTGGCCAAGACCGGCCAGCCCTCACGAGCCGAGATCACCGACGCAGCCGCCAGCCAACGCGCCGAATGCGTGATGCTCAACAAGGGACCACACATCGTCGACGCCATCCGAGCCCTGGACGCCGTCCTGGCCAGCATGGGTGAGGTGCAGACCAAGAGCCGGACCCTCATGCGCCACATACACTCCTGGGGCACCCACCAGAACTAGAAGCTGGTCGACTCTCACAAATGTTCAGACGCGATCCGGCCGAGGAGGTGAGTCGATGAACCGTTTTCAGATGCGGCGCCTGGGACCGCTGATGCAACCGCGACCAGGCGATCCGATGGAGGTCGAAGGCGTCCTGAACCCGGCCGCCGTCCGCGGCCCTGACGGTGACCTGTACCTGTTCCCCCGCCTTGTCGCGCGCGGCAACTATTCACGCATCGGCGTCGCCTGCATCCGGTTCAACGACGCCGGTGAACCCTCCTCGGTGCAGCGCCTGGGCATTGCGCTGGAGCCCGAAGCCGACTATGAGCGGCGTCCTGACGGCGGCGGTGGCTGTGAGGATCCGCGGGTCACCTTCGTACAGCCGCTGGGGCACTACGTCATGACCTACACGGCGTTCACGCCGAACGGTCCGCGGATAGCGTTGGCAGCGTCCGAAGATCTGCTGCACTGGCAGCGTCTCGGGCTGGCGACTTTCGAACCGTACGAAGGCATCGAACTCAACAGCGTGGACAACAAGGATGCCAGCGTGTTCCCCCTCGCCATCCCCGACCCATCAGGACAGCCGGCCCTGGCGTTGCTGCACAGGCCGTTATTCCCCGGCACCACACCCGAGGACAGGCTGGGTACCCGGGCATCCGAGCCGCCCGATCCGCATCGGGAAAGCATCTGGATCTCCTATCGCTCCATGGCCGTCAGCGGCGGCGTACCCGAGCATCTGTGCCACTTCACGTCACATCACCAGCTGGCCTATCCGCAGGCGCCCTGGGAGCAGCTCAAGATCGGCGGCGGTGCGCCACCGATCCTCACCCGACACGGATGGCTGATCATCTACCACGGCGTCAGCGCCACTTCGGAGCAAGCCACCGAGCCCTCCCGGCTTCGTTACTCGGCCGGGATGATGATGCTGTCGGCGAAACACCCTCACATGATCAGCTATCGTTCGGCCGAGCCGATCCTGGCGCCGGTGTTGCCCGAAGATCGCCGAGGAGCCATCTCCGACGTCGTCTTCCCCACCGGGATCGATCGGCGGGACGATCTCGGCCAGCCGGATCGCTTCGACGTCTACTACGGGATGGCCGACCGCATGATCGGCGTAGCTCGTCTTGACCTGCCAGACACGCTACCCCCTCTGCTAGAGGGCGAAGGCGAGACGTCGGCGGTGTTCAGATAGGTCATCGGATCACAGTAACCGGCTGCCCTTGGCGTAGCGCCGTGATGTGGATTGTCGCGGTGGAGTGCAGCTGCACGGAATTCCAATGTCCGAAGCAGACGATTTTCTAGGCGCTCGGGCATGCTGACGCTGACCGAATACCGCGACCTCATCGACATCGATCTGCCGTTCGACCCGACCACCGTGGGTGAGCCGGGCGCGAGCGACGGCCTCGTACGTGCCGTGGTGGCTATGCTCGCCGACGATCCAGCCGTGACCCGGGCGGTTAGGGCTGAGTCTGCTTATGTCTGTTGGGTTCTGTCGGGGCGGACTTCGATGACAGGAGCACTTTCGCAGCCGCAACGGTGGGTATCGCCATGATCGCGCCGGCGAGGCCGAGCAGGCTGGCGCCGATCAGGGTGGCCAGCAGGACGCTGACTGCGGGCATGTCGACGGTGTTGCGCAGCACCCGCGGGGCGAGGTAGTAGTTCTCGATCTGTTGGTAGGCGACGAAGAACAGCAGCACGACGATCGTGCGGGGCCATAGTCCGACGGTCAGTAGGGACACCACGAGGCAGATGACGGCGCCGAGTGTGGCGCCGATCGTGGGTATCAGATCGGCCACCGCGACGGCGAAGGCCAGCGGCAGCGCGAACGGCACGCCTATGATTTTCAGGCTGATGAAGGCCGCTGTACCGGCGACCAGCGAGACGACGATGTTGCCGAGCATGTAGCCGCCGACCTTGTCGACCACCACGTCGAGGGCATCGGCTACCCGCGGTCGGCGATTGGGCGGGTACAGACCCACTACATTGGTGCGGAGGCTGGGAAGCGCGGCCATGAAGTAGATAGTCAGCACAGCCACGGTGCCCACTGCCGCGAGCGTGCCACCGACCTTGACGACCGATCCGACCGCGCCGCCGGCCAGCCGACCGGGCAGGTCGGCGAGCATGGAGCCCAGTCGCTCGGTGAGGTGGTAGCGGTCGGTGATCTCACGGATCGCGTTGGACTCCTCCGACAGCTTGCTCAGCTGGCCGGGAAGGTCGACCGATAGCTTTGCGGCCTGTTGCGCGATCGGCGGCACAACCGACCAGATGAAGAGGACAAAGAAGATCAACCCGAGTCCGATGACGACGGTTACCGCCCACGACCGGCGCATGCCCTTGGCCATCAGCCACCGCACCGGCGGTTCGAGGCTGATGGCCAGAAACAGCGCGATGAGTACCAGGACGAGGATGTTACGCACCTTGTAGATGCCGTATGCGGCCACCAGCACCAGCAGCACCGTCACGGTACGCAGCGCGGTCGAGCGTACGATCCGCCCTGTGGAAGGTACGTCGTTGGCTGCCGGGTTCGGCTGTTCGCTCACCGCTGTCTCACTCATGGTCGTACGCTGAACGCACCGTAGCGTCTAGCCAGGCGCCACGATGGACCGACGGCTCATGCCGGCGAGCCAGAATGAACAAGCCCGGTACCAGACCGCAGCGACGCTCTGCGACTTGGAAGGCTGACACGGAGCGGGAAGGCATATGCTGTGCCCGACTCGTGTCTGCCGCTGGACTACCGGAGTGAGTCAGCGCCGGACTGCCGGATTCTGCCTTACTTGCTGAGGGCGTCGGCGTCCAGCCGTGCCAGTGCCGCGGTAAGGACGGCGTACTCTGCTTCCTCCAACGCGGCGTCGGCGAACGCGACCGCGGCGACAGCGTCGTCTTCGGCCGCGTCGGCGTGGCGCTGCGCCTTCTTGGCGTCCCGTTCCGCCTTCTTGCTATCCATATCCTCGCGGACATGGGCGACATGTTCTGACCATGTGATCTGGACGTCGCTCCACCATTGCGATGCGTTCGCGGCGGCTGTGGCGGTTTGCGCCTTGAGTTGCTCTGCCTTTCGTTGAGCACCGTCACGGGCTTTGGCCGTCTGCTTTTCCAGATCGGAACGTGCTTGTTTCTTTGCTGCTGCGACCCGGTCCTCGGCGCGCTTGGCCCGGTCGGCGAGTGCGGCCAGATCGTCGGACGCTGCCATGACGTAACCCCCGTACTTCGACGTCGTGTACCACATCAGTGTGCCGGATACCGTTTGGCGCCAAGGATCAAACGGCGGAATCGGGCCTCTGCGGGTCTTGCTCTTCGATGAGGCGAGGGTGATTCCTGGATGGCCTGGGTCAGCTCGGTGTGGTCTTGAGTTCGAGCTCCGGCTGACCGCGTCAGCGTGTGTTGAGCATTCGCGCGGCCACCCAGCTTATGGCGGCCAGGATGAGAGGCAGGACGATTCCCATGATGAGGAAGGACGTCGCCGAGCCGATGTGATCGACGAGCCAGCCGAAGTTCATTCCGAAGAAGCTTGAGACGACCGTGAGTGGAAGGAAGATCACAGTTACCAGGGTGAGGCGTTCGTTGATGAGCGTGGCCTGCCGGGTGAGGGTGTCACCGAGCAGTGCGTAGGCACGCGCCGCGGCGGCGCTGCTGGCCTCAAAGGTCCCGCTTGTCTGCCGCAGCCGGCGCTGCGCGGCCGGATCATCGACAGCTTCGGCCAGGATGCCGTCCGTTGCGCACATGAGGCTGTGCGCTGCCCACAACTGCTGTAGCCCGAACAGCCGGCGTCGCAGCAAGGCGATGCTACGCCGCAGGTTTCCCGAAGCGAGACCGGTTTTACCCCGATCGAGCCGGTCAGCCTCCTCGGAGAGGTCCTGTATCGCGGCGGTGGCCTGGTCGGCCAGGGCCAGCAGGACGGCGAGCAGTCCGTCTTGCGGACCACCATCCATTTTGGATACGAGATTGCGTATCACCGGCCGGAGCGGCTCGGGGCACATTACCACCAGTCCGTGCCGGCCGGCGTGCAGATGTACCTCCTGGTTGGCCAGGTCGTCCATTCTGTAACCAGCAGAGTCCTCGGCTGTTGCGAGGGCCACCACCGAGATGCGGTGGTCCTGCGCGTATGCCGACGGCCGGCGATGCGGCGAGGCCAACAGGTGTTCGGCGGCGTCGGCATCGGCGCCGACCCAGATAGCGGCCGTGATCGCGCGCTGCGGCTCGGACGGACCGACTATCACGCACACCGGCGCGGCTGGTGCGATCCGGTCGGTCTGCACGGCCGTGGCGTCGATGATCTCCACGTTGTGACCTTACGGCCACAGGGTACAGATCGGCGTCATACGGATAACCCCGATGGCGAGAACATCGACGACGCCATGGCTGGCCACGCCGATGGCCCGTCACCGTTGCGATGCACCTCAGCCTCGCTCGGTCCGTATAGAGAGACGGGTTGGTCGGCGGCCCGGCCTTGCGGCTTGGGCAGGAGGCTTCGTCGGGTCCGGTGCCTTCGTCCTGGGGAGCAGGATCCGTAGGGCGCCCGGGCGGATCTGGCACACGATCGGCAGATCCAGCGTTATGACTTCACCATCGATGCCGGCCGGTAGTTGCGGCGCCGTGCTGCGCAATGTGATACGCATAGCCGTCCAGGTGATGAGTCCTTCGCCGGGCGGCCCCGTATGGCCGCGCCGGAGTTCGCGGCCTAGCCGCGGGAGCAGGTCCGGTGGCCGCGCGCCGTCGGGTCGCTTGAGCACGATGCCGCCGAGGTGGCCGGTGTCGAGGGCGAAGCGGCGGCCGAGGCGTGGCAGCGTCGAGATGTCGTACGGGTTGTTGGACACGAGTACCACTTGGGGGAATTCGACTTCGCCCTGTGGAGTTTCGACGCTGGCGTTGATCCACTGCTGTCCGGCGAGGTAATCGGGTGCGATCTGGGCGAACGTGCGGGCCTTGGCGTCCCGGTAGCCCGGTGTGAGCAGGGCGTCGGCGTACGCGCCCAGCGACACGTTGTTGATGAACGTTCGTGAGCCGACCTGTCCCAGATCGACCCGGGCTACATCACCGGCCCCCAATGCGGATACCGCCGACGCTGGGTTCTTGGTGTTCAGGCCGAGGTCACGGGCGAAGTGGTTTCGGGTACCGGCTGGGATCACCACGAGCGGTCGTCCCGCCTTGGCGGCCACTGCGGCGACTGCCGAGACGGTACCGTCGCCGCCGGCGACGCCGAGAACAGTCGCGCCGCCGGCGATGGCCGCCTTGGCCAGCGACGCCGCGTCCTGGTCAGGGCTGGTCAGGATGACCTTCGCGCCCGTTTCCCGGGCCCGATCTGCCAGCCGGAAGCGGGCCACCTTCCCACCGCCGGAGTGAGGGTTCATCACCACGACGGCCCTGTCGGCGGTCCACTCGTCAACGCCCTCGGCCATGGCGATCACCTTCTCGTCCCGGCACCCGCGCTCAGGCGGGTGACCAGACGCCGGACCACCGCGGCACACGCATCGCCGACGACGGCGCCGATGGCGACATCGGATGGGTAGTGCACACCGGTATGGACCCGCGAGAAGGCGACGGCGATGGCGGCGGCGTGCAGCGGCGCCCACAGAACTGGCAGCGCCCGCCCCATCACCGAGGCGAACGCGAACGCTGAGGCCGCGTGGCCGGATGGGAACGACGTGGACACGGGCCGCCGAACCCGGCGCGAGTCCGGAGCGGGAAGATCATCGGACCGGGATGGCCGCTGTCGGGCCGCGAGAGTTTTCAGGACCAGATTCGTCACGGCCGACGTGAACGCCACGGCCAGCACGCCCTGGCCGGCCGCTCGCCGGCCGCGAGCGCCACCCACGGCGGCCACGACAGCAGCCGTGGCCAGCCACAGGCGCGAGTGGTTCGCCGCGGTCGATATGCCCACCAGCAGCTGATCGAGGCGGGGCGAACGTGTATCGGCTACAGCGTGGTACACAGCCTCGTCCAGGGCGTCGACCTCCGTACGCACCTCATCAGCCCAACGCACCTGCGGCCTCGCCATCCGCGACAGCTTCATCGTGGCTCGCTCCTTTCTCCAACGCCCACCCGGTCGGCAGCTGCGGCGAACACCGGCTCGCCCGGTGTCCCAGCCGGCACCGGACGACGAGGCGGGGCGGCACTACTTGAGCCGCTGACGGCCGTGGCGATGCCGCCCCTTGCTATCCCTTGCTATCCCTTGCTATCCCTTGGTATCCGTGCGTCTGATGAGCCGAGCAGCCGCTCCGCGTCGCGGGCCTGCCTGACGCGCCGCGAAGGCGCCGTTTGTTCACGCCGAGGCAGATCGCCCGCACGCCGACCAAGGTCCGCAGGCCGGTCCACAGGATGCCGAGGATCCAAAACCACACCGGAGCCCCGTGGCCTCTCAAACGTCGGCTCGCACGGCGTTTCGTGCATGTCCGTAGGTTCGCATCACTTGTGATGGCAACCTCCGTGATTGCCTGTCGCCGTGCGAAGACCAGAATCAGGAGCGCGCCGCCGTGGCGAGTTCCTGGGCGTACGCGCGGGCGTCAATGGCGTCCAGCATGGCCACCTGTGCGTTGTTCACCGCCCACCCGGCGAAGTCGAGCGCGTCTGCCGCATCGGCTTCCGCCCAGTCGGCGCCGGTGGCCGCGGTATCGGCGTCCATCTGTCGATTCCGCTTGTCGAACTTGGCTTTGGCGTTGTCCATCTTGGCTGCGGCATCGGCCTTCATCTGCGTCCATTTGGCGCGTGGGCCGCCGGCCGGCTGCTCGGTCGACTGCGGTGTGTCCTTGACCGATCGGTCAAGTTCGGCCTGCGCTTGGTCGATACGCTGTCCGAGTTGCTCCCGGGATTCAGCGGTGGCCGCCTGTACCGCCGTCCTGGTGGCCACGACCCGCTGCTGGAGCGCGTCGAGTTGTTCGAAGTAGTCCATCTTCTGCTCCCTGGATATGGTCGATCTGGCTGGTTTGATCGCGAGCGTGCGGTGGACGATCACCTCCGGCGCCGTGCCGGCACGCCTCACCCGCGCTGGTGGGTCCACAAGTCGGACGGGGTCGTGAGCATCCACCCGTTTCGTGTATCCGGTGGGCCGGCCACGCATGGTGCTACGACGTGCGTCGTCGTGGTCGCGCTATGGGCCTGATGTGTGTGCCGGACCTGCCTCCCGGCGTCGACCCGGTTCCGCATCATCGGTCCTTTGCAGGTCGCCATACCGGTCGCGCTCACGTTTCAGCATCGTATGACGGGAGGAGGGACAACAGGGACTTTTTACCCAAAGCGGAGTGACTTCTCTCTGCCTTGCGCCGCAGGAATCTCGATGGCCGGGCAGAGGCTCAGGCCATGAGGGCGACGGCCAGATAGGCGGCGGTGATGGCGAGGGCCACCAGCGCTGGTGCTGCCTCGTGAGAACGGTGGTGTGCCCGCCGGTGGGTCACAACAGCACCAAGAAGCAACAGCGCCATGCCGATGGCTGCCGCCACGCCGATGGGCCGCCAGAGCAGTCCGGCGATGACACCGCCGGCAGCGGCGAGTTCGGCGATGCCAAGGAGCTGATATCTCGCCCACGGTATGCCGAATTCGGCGGCGGCCAGGCGCATCTTCTGCTGCCCGGCAAGCTTGCCGGCGGCGGGAATGAGGCAGACGGCTGTCAGCAACAGCGAGACAACGACGAGCATATGAAACTCCATAATGGACAGTAAGGAATTCGAGTGTTGGGGCGCTTGGATGTTCGGTGGCGGTCAAGGCCGCCCTGGTATCAGCCGACAGCGCCCGGAGATGGCACCGCTTGTGTCGCCTCCGCGGCACGCGCGCGATGCCGAGGGTCTCAGCCGACGTGCAGCTTCTCCGTGATCACGTCGATGCGCCCGTTCCCGAACCGGCCGAAGCGGTGTCGTACTCCGGCATGTGCAGCGTGCCGTCATCTCGCCGTTGCAGCAGCGCGGCGCTGCGGATTACGAGGCTGCCCAGACCGGCGTCGAGTTGGCACAGCTCGGAGAAGGCTTGGTGGGCCCGGCCGGCGCCGGCGAAGCCAATGAGGATGATGGATTCGGTGGTCATCCTTACCTCCGTACGCGTTCTCGTTCTCTATGAAACATGTTGTCTCACATCTCGCTCTGAGACAACATGTTTCATAGTGATGTGCGTCATGGTGTGAGCGCCTCGGTGGCCTGCCCCGTACACCTCCGAGACAGAATGGCTTGAAGGGTTACAGTGAGTCACCTTGTCTCATAGTGAGGTGTGTAGTGGTGGAGGAACCAACCGATCCGCGAGCGGTGCGTACCAGGGAATCAATGCTGACCGCCGCCAAGGCGCTGCTCGCCGAGGATGGCCTCGACGCGGTGACACATCAGGCGGTGGCGAGCCGGGCGCGGGTCGGCCGGGCCACGGTGTACCGGCATTGGCCGCAGCTACTCGATCTGCGCCTGAGCGTGCTTTCCGCCGCCGAACACGACCTGCCACCGGCACCGGCGCAGCTGCGCGCCGCTTCCGGCGGCGACCCGCGCGCCGAGCTGGCCTTCCACCTGAGGACCATCGCCACCCGGTTTCACAAATCGGCAGGCATCGTGGTCGCAGCCATCATCGGCGGTGCCGAACACGACGCAGCCATGCGGCAACTGCGCACGAAGCTGGTAGAACCTATGATCGATTCGCTCCGCCCGGCCCTGGCCACGGCGGTGGAGCGCGGACTGCTGCGGCCCGAACTGACGGCCGAAACGTTCGCCATGACTACCATCGGCGCCCTGTTCTACCAGCGTTTCCTACTCGGAAAGCCGCCAGACGGCGCAAGTGTCGACGCCATCCTCGACACCGCCTGGCGGGCCCACGCCGAGACATCGGCACCACCGCCTCACGCCCGCCGCACCACCAAACGTGCCCGCGCAGAAGGCCGACGAAGACCGGAAGAATGACCAGCGGCCAGGCCGACTCCGGAGCGATTTCGCACCAAGGAAAGCTGCGGCACGGTTTCCGGAACCCGGCGCAGGAAGGTTGATCATCCCCAACGTGACCGCTTCGCCGAATACCGCCAGCGGCAGAAGACATCCTCGCCAGCACTCGCACACGCCATACACCAGAGCGCTATACCGATCCAACACATGGACAAGAGGGACAGCGACGCACTCGGAACTCGAGCAGGACACGGCACCAGTCATGAAGCAGATGGGCGATACGGCACAGCCGGCATGAGCCTGGCCGGAGAACGTTCCAGAACGGACCGCAGCTGTGCGACCGCCTCTTCGGCGGCGACCAGGTCACCTTCGTTCGTCCAGCTGTCGTGCCACCAGCTGTCGGGGCCGGTAACGGCGTCAACAGCTCAGATCGCCAGCCGCACGAGATCGGATGACGGGGCATCGGCAAGAAGAACAGTATCGATGCCCAGCGATTGCGCCCCGCCGGGGCGGGCCGCCGCGACCATGACGGCCGCGGCGATCGCCTCCTCCGGAACTATGTCACGCATGATCGACGATGGATCGTCCGCCGCCAGCGTCAGTACACGGATCACCTCGACAGTGCGTTCGGCCGGCGGTCGGGCGGCCAGCCCGCCGACGAAGTCCTGTGCGCTGTCGCTGCCGAGCAGGTCGGTTCCGAAGGTTCCCATCATCATCTCCAGCCTGATCAATCGGAGCAGCTCCAGCTGATCCCTTGTGGAACCATAGCGAGAGCTCCGGATTTCTCCGTTGACCAGACAAATGCCATGCCCAGATAGCCTTAGCGCAGCGGATCGTCCGGGCCAGGGCATTGATCGACAATTAGTCGGGAATCGGCGATGTCGCCGGTCTGATATCGCCGCCCCGCCGCCCCGTCACCCGGTGGGCCGATTCAGACTCCATCCACCCCTTTTGGCAGGTCAGGCGATCAATCTCGCCTTGAGCAAGGGTTGTGGTCGAGTTGTCCGGATGGAAAAACAGGGTGCAGATGGCCA
>Ga0114129_10004420_pt1 | contig 19834 bp, 19 predicted proteins | sample RhiMetdeltSRZDD1_FD_80071 | JGI IMG/M metagenome (GOLD analysis project Ga0114129, IMG submission 80071) | Populus rhizosphere microbial communities from Tennessee, USA - Rhizosphere MetaG P. deltoides SRZDD1 (version 2) (version 2) | ecosystem: Host-associated > Plants > Roots > Rhizosphere >...
CCTCGTTAATCATCGCGAGCAGGTTCGCGCGTATTTCTTTGAATGTATTTTCGAGATCTTCGGTCGCTAGGAGTGAGCGGTCCAGCAACGTGACACCAAGCGAGGCGCTTGCCGACTGGAGAAAGTCACGTCGCGAGAAGCTCATATCGCGTTACTGATGGCGCCTCGATAGACAGCGGCGAGGTCTTCGGCATTGTCGATCGAGACGCCGAGATCGCGCAGCAGACCGTCTTCGAGACCGTAGATCCAACCGTGTACTGTTAGCTCCTGACCGCGTTGCCAGGCGCTCTTAACGATCGTCGTGCGGCCGACGTTGAGCACCTGCTCGATCACATTCAGCTCACACAAGCGATTCAGACGCGTCTCTTCATCCTTCACCTTTGCGAGCAATTCGTTGTGCGTGTGAAGCACGTCCTGGACGTGGCGCAGCCAGTTGTCAATCAAGCCGAGCTGTAGATTGTCCATTGCGGCTTTTACGCCGCCGCAACCATGATGGCCGCAAACGATGATGTGCTCGACCTTGAGCACGTCGACGGCGAATTGCATCACAGCCAGGCAGTTGAAGTCAGTATGGACCACAACGTTGGCGACGTTGCGATGCACGAACATCTCTCCAGGCACCATGCCGACAAGCTGCGTCGCGGGCACGCGGCTATCGGCACAGCCGATCCAGAGGTATCGCGGTGATTGCTGTTTGGCGAGGGTTGGGAAAAACTCGGAGTCGCTTGCCTTGATGCCTTCAGCCCACGCCTTGTTCTGATCGAGTAGCCGCTTTAAGTCTTTCATAGTTTATTCGGAGCGCCGTTTCCATGAAGGTTTGGGATACGTCTTCAGCTTGCGCCAGAGCAGGGTGACGCCACCGCCATCATCGACACGGACCACGCGAAAGCCGACTAACACGTCAGCGCGCTTGTTGCTCGTCGAGCGCAGCACGTAAGTCATGTTCGGCGCCACTGGCAACGATGAACCGTACCTGAATCGCTCCAGCGCGAAGCCGGCGCGGTTTCGTCTGCTCAAACTCGCTGCTTCGAAATAGTCGGCGGGTGGGGTGATGTTGTTCAAACCGTCCACGCCATAAGTTTCAGGTGTGACGGTCTCGAGCGGCACGTCGCCGAGCGCGACCAGGACGCCGAGTGCTTCGCCGGTAAAGCCGGTGATGAACCTGCTGTTGATTAAACGCAGTTCGCCCCAACCGAGTCTCGGATCGACATAACCGTTCAGGCCGTTGCCGTGTTTTTGTTTCGAGAACGAATAGAGACTGGCGTAGGCGCCGAAACCCGGGCGTCGTCCGGTGGCGAGATCGGCGAGTGAAACAACTCGTCGCCTGCCCGGCGGGTACATGCGAATCAGTCCGGTGTCGGACAGGCGGAGAAAGTCGGCAAACTGCTGTCCGTCTTCAGTGGAAGGCTCCAGAAGTTTTTTCTCGAGAGTGTTGGGTTCGTATTCGCTGACCCAAACGTTGCGGCGCACCGTCGGTGCTATCTGTGCAGACGCGCTGACGAAGGCGCCGAGAACCAGAACAACTGTGACGACTGATTTCACGTTGATGTTGATTGGAGGCGCCCAATTCAAAGTAGCGGAAAACTATACAGCGGCCATCGCGTGCGCGGCGGCGCGTGGCACAAACTCCACCGGCAGGTCGCCGTTATCAGCGCGCAGGTACTGCCAATCCTTCGGCTTGAGCGACGCGATCAGTTCCCGTCGCGTTTTCACCTTCAACGGCTTGCCCGCATAGATCTTCCCCATGCGCTGAAGGTTCTTCTCGGAAATCGCTCCGGAGAACATGAGCAGCGGCCACGTGAAGTTTGGACCATTTAGACCGCGCAGCTTGTACAGCCACATCCCGAGCGAGCCAACGCGCCACGCCATCGGTCCCCACCAACTGTACTGCCCCGGCCTCAAATTCATCTTCCAACACTTCATCATGAGCTGCCACTGCAATGGCGTTAATTGCTTTGTCTGCGTCACGCCCGTTTCTTTTTCCATGCGCGTGTCGTGCAGCGGCGTAAAGATCGACGGGACAAGAAAGGCGAACAAGCCGCGTCGCTCTATCTCGTAAACGAGATCAATGGTCGCCATCACGTCTTCGTCGGTTTCACCGGGATTGCCGACAATCAATGTCATCGCTGGAAACCAGTTGTTCTCGTTGAGGACGCGCAGGCCTTCGAGTACGACGCTGGGCCAGTCTTCGATCGAAAACGGCACACCCTTGCTCGACATGATCTGCTTGGCCATGCGCACGGAACCAGTCTCGAGACCGATCAGCGGCGCCAGCGCCTTCTTCTGCGGATGACTGCTCAGGTACGGAAAATGAATCGGGCTCTTCGGAAGCAACAGATCCGAGAGCTGTTTGATGAGCAACGGATCGACGACTGCGGGCGCGATTGTGCAGTGACTGAGCACGTGCTGTTCGACGCCGGGCGTATTCACGATGTCCGAGTAAAGCTCGACCAGCGCCTCGCGATTCGGAAAGTAAAACGGCGTGTCAGTGTGAACTTGTCCCCAGATGAACATGTCTTCGGTGGCAAGCGAGATCTGCTTGTTGCCGTTCCTTACGTTGGCGCGAACCGCTTCCATGATCTTGTCTTTCGGAAGATCGATCTGCGGATTAAGGTCCGGCACACAAAACTTACAGCGGCGTCCGCATCCAGTGGTCATCTCAACCACGCCGAACGTCGTGCGCGTGTCGGGAAAGAGGATCGCTTCGCGCTCCACTGGGTGTCTGACTTCTATGCTGCGCGGCAGTTCCTCGCCCTGGATCGCCTTTCTAAAAAGCTCCAGCGTCTCTACGGATTCGCTGCGGCCTTCGACCACGCAATCGATGCTAAGTTCTTCGTAAGTATTCGTCTGAATGATTTGCCAGCCGCCTGAGCCGCCGACGATCACTTTGAAATTATTTCGATACGGGCTGGCCTTGATCTTGGCAAACAACGCTCGCGCGTAATGAGAGTTGATGGGCATCCTGGAAGAGCCGAAGATCGACGTGTAAACGCCTGCCGCGAACGTGACGCCCAGCGGATTGTGCGTCGAGACGGCGACGACACGAGTGCGTGGTCCTACAAACTTATGCAAGTCGTCTGGAAAACACGCAACGACGTCGTCGCTACGGTACTCGCGCAGCAAAGACTTCTCGACGAGTCTCACCCCGGCGGGCATGAAACGAGCCGAACCGTCGGGGTTATGCTCGACTTCGCGCCACTTCGGATATTTTCTGTTGATGACACCTTCCATCCAGATCGGCAGCGACGCCAGCGCCATCTGAATGAAATAGCCGGCGTGATCGATCACTTCCGTGAGCGGCGCAGTCAAAACAATCATGCGGCCGCCGTCGGCGGGGGGTTCGTGGATAATTTCTGTTTCGGTCGCTTTGCGTTTGGAACGCCTGCGAGGGGTACTCATAATGGGACGATACACTAATGAAAACGGGTGAGGTTTACAAGTACAAAGAATTAGCGGTCCGTCGCCGCCACGGCTTCGATCTCGATTAAGAAATCGTAATGAAGTTTGCCGCACGGGATGACAGCGCGGGCGGGACGATTCTCCCCAAGAACTCTCGAGTAGACCATGTTGACTGCTTCCCACAAACCGATATCAGCAATGGAAATGTTCATCTTCAGGACGCGGTCCCAATCGCTGCCGGCAGCTTTGAGAATCGCGTGAACGTTGCTGAGCGCTAGTTCAGTCTGTTCTTCAATCGAGCCCATCTTCTTCTCGCCGGTTGCCGGATCGATCGATAGTTGCCCGGCAACAAAGACGAGACCGTTATAAACAGTTGCTTGCGAGTAGTGTCCGCCGGGCTGCGGCGCATTTGGCGTATTGATTCTTCTGATTTCCATTTTGTTCCTTTATTTTAGCCACAGATGACACGGATAAAAAATCCGTGATTTATATCCGTGTTCATCTGTGGCCTAAAAACTTAGTTAAGCTTCGTGTCGGCGTATTGCCACGCCTTCTCGAATTCACCCTGTACCGACTTCGCGGCGCCCTCCTTGCCCTGCTTTCGCAAACTTTCGGCAAGTCCGAACAGCGCGCGTCCGTTGCGCGGCCGGCGCAGAAGCTCGTCGCGAAATACTTTCTCCGCGGCTGCGTAGTCACCATTCTGAAGTAACGCGCCGCCGAGTATTTCGCGGGTCGGCATGTCCCAATCGGCCGGTTCGGCGTAATACGTCGCGTCTTCAGCAGCGACCGCCTTCGTCAACAGATCGATACCTGCCTGCTTGTCTCCACGAGCCAACGCGATCTTTCCGTCGAGCGAGAACTCTGCAACCTTCAACACGTCGGACGCCGGATTGTTGAAGAGTCGTGACTCCTCCGTCAGCGTCTTGTCGACAGCGCGCAGAGCAGCGAGCTCGGCTTCAGCGTTCGCGGTCTGTTTTGTAGCGGCGTACGCACTGCCACGAGCAAAGTGCCAGAACGCAGTCACGATCTTCAGCGACGGATCCGGTTTCGGCTCTTTCAAGATTTCGTCCCACTTCCCAAAACGCGTCAGAGAAACGAGCGGATACGGCGCGAACATTTCCAGCATCGGCATCGCTTTGAGAACCGGCTTTACATTCGCTTCGAGCTCACGCGCAGATTTGATGGAGTCTGCGTAACGACCATTCGCAGCACTCGCCGCGGCGAGGAAGTGAACGTTGTGGTTGTAATACATCGCAGGATAGAGCCCATTGTTGCCGCTCTTCGTGATGTACTCTTTATCAACAACGATCGCGTCTACATTTGCTTTCGCCGCCGCGTAGTAGTCGCCGGTGCGAATGTAGACGTGCGACGGCATGTGGACGAGGTGTCCCGCCTTCGGCGCGATCTTCGCGAGACGATCGGCGCTGGGCAGTGCGCGCTCAGCATTCGTTGAAGCTTCGACGGCGTGGATGTAGTAGTGATTCGCGCCGCTATGATTTGGATTGCGACGCAACACACCTTCGAGTACCCCTACGAGCTCGAGCGTGCCTTCCTCCGGCTTGCCATCGAGCGTCCAGAGGTGCCACGGCCGCAGGTTCATCATGCTTTCGGCGTAGAGTGTGGCGGCGTCCAGATCGTCTGGATAAGCTTTCGCCAACTCACCCATGGCGTTTTTGTAACTGACTTCGAGCTGGTGCCTGTCAGCCTGAATGTCTTTCGAGTAACGCTTCGAGAGAGCGTTGATGTAAGCGCGATCGTGCTCCGACGCCTTTGGCGCGAGCTCGATTGCTTTTTGCAGATTTGTGTACGCTTCGAGTAACGCCGGGCCGTCTGCCGGAACGTTGTAATTCGAACCCATGGCGAGGGCGACGCCCCAGTAAGCCATGGCGAGTTGCGGATCGAGTTGAGCGGCTTGCTTGAACGAATTCACCGCCTCCGCGTGATTAAAGGCGTAGACGTACGACAATCCCTGATTAAAAAACTTCTGGGCTTCGGGATTGTTAGTTGAAACGGGGTGATTGATGTCGCCCAGGCCAGGTTCGAGGGTCACGGTCGCTGGAGCCTTGGCTGAAGCGTGGCTGCTGTGTTGACCAAAAACTACGATGGGAAATAGCAGCAGCAGAATCGCAAAGAACAGGTGCCTCATGTTGAAATCTCCTGCACCGGCAAACCATGCCGGCAATGGCTGTCACGAATTAGATTCTTCCAAAAGTCTAACGCGCAATGGTGCTCTGAAATGGGCCAGTTAGGGGGCGCCGTACTTTTGCTTTCATTTTTTCTTATCCGCGTTCATCCGCGTAAATCTGTGGCTAAAATTCTTTTCGCATCGGCACGAGCTCGAGTTTCACTCCATCCGTAAGCTCAAGATCGAAATCTCCGGTCCGCGCAAACCCACAAGACTTATAAAACTCGATGCCCGGCAGGGTCGCCATCAACTCCAGCCCACGAAACCCTTCCGCCCGCGCTTCACTCTCACACCGTTCAAGTATCGCGCGAGCGATTCCTTTGCGCGCGTGTTCGGGATGAATGAAGAACGCGCGAATCCTGGCCGGCTCCGACGCCGGATCGAGATAACCAGTATCTCTCGACGAGTACTGATCGCCACCGAAAAGCGTTTTTCTTTTACTCCAACCGCCACAGCCGAGCAATATGCCCTCGCTCTCCCCAACTAAGTACTTCCCATCCTCATTAAGATCGGTATCGACGCCAAAGACTGTCGCGATCGCCGTCTCAATCTGCGTGTCGTTGTAGTGCTCGCGGCTAAGCAGGCGCGCCGATGCCGCGATCAACTGCTTGATCGGCTCGCGATCTTCCATGGTTGCGCGTCGAATAATCACTTTATCAACTGTTCGACGATTTCTTTCGCGGCGTTCGGATGACCCATGCGCCGCGCGTTTGCCTGCATCGACTTGAAGCGTCCCGGATCGGCTAACAATCGACTGAGTTTGTAAGACAGCGTCGGCAGGTTATTGCAACGAATCGCGGCGGCGCCCTCCAGCAAGTGATCCGAGTTGCGCTCTTCCTGACCGGGTATCGGATTGACAATCACAAACACCAAGCCTTTCGCCAACGCCTCCGACGTTGTCAGACCACCAGGCTTGCCGAGAACCAGATCCGAGGCAGTCATCAGTTCATCCATCTCTTTCGTGTAACCAAACGGCTTCAGGGTCACCATCGCGTCAGGTTTAGTACGCGCCGCCAGTTTCGTCAAACGGTCCTTCAACTCTTCGTTGCGGCCGCATATCGCAACGATCTGAGCTCGATGTTGCAACGGAAGCAACGAATGCACGAGCGCATCGACTGACCCGACACCAAAGCCACCTGCCGAGAGCAGTATCGTGGTCCGGTCAGGCGCCAGCCTATGCTTCGCCCGCATCTCCTGCTTGTCTTTCTTGACCGCAAAAACCGGATCGATCGGAATGCCGCTGACGGTGATCTTTTCCGCCGGAATGCCCAACGCTTCGAGATAGACGCGCGCTTCGTCAAGCGCGACGAAATAACGCTCGAAGTGATGGACCAGCCACATTGCGTGAACGTCGAAATCAGTGACGATGATCACCTGCCGGCTTGCCAGACGCTCTTTGGCTTTTAGCCACGACACGATCTCTGCGGGAAGAAAGTGAGTGCAAACGATCAGATCGGGTTGGTACTCGCGCAGCAGCTTAACAAACGGACGCGTGTTGAGTTTGTCGAGCGCGAGACGCCGGCGTTCGTTCTTCCACGGCTTGTCGAGTTTGTCGTAAACCCAACCCGGCACTTCGGGCATTTTGTTGACGAGGTCGATGTAGGCTTTTGAGTAGAGATGGCGAAACAGTTTGTTGGTGTAGTTGAGCACGTCGAAGTGATGAACTTCCCTGTGCTCGCCATCGTCGAGCTGTTTGAAAGCCTTCTCGATGGCCTCGGCGGCGCGCACGTGCCCCGCACCAGCGGAAGCCGATAAGAGGAGGACTTTTTTCAGCATCGATAATGTGCTTGGTACTTTGAGCTTGGTGCTTTGTTTTGGCTCTCAAAGCACAAAGCACTAAGTACGAAATACAAAGACTACGGTCGAGTTGGTCGCGTGGGCGATCCCGTTGGTCTTGCCGGCGCCGGTGTTGCTCGTGCCGGTGCTGGTGCTAGTGATGCGGGATGCGTCCGGTTGTAATCGGCGATGAAGTCTTTCGTGATGTCGAGGTTGCTGGCTGCGTAAACAATCGGGACGCGGTTCGCGTCGATCAGCAACGTGATTCCTCTCGACTGAGCATACGCCGTCAATGCCGTACCGATATCCTGCTGCAACGGCTCGAGGACCGCTAACGACTCTTTCTGATAACTCGTCCGCGCGTCTTCAGCTTTACGTTGGATCTGAACCTCCAGTCGATTGGCTTCATCGGTTTGCTGCTCTGTCATGCGCGAGTCTTGAATCGCGCGCTTCTTTTGCAGGTCGGCTCGCATCGCAGCCAGGCGGTCGCGCATGCCACGAATCTCAGTGCGCAGTGGTTGAAACTTCGCCTCGATCTGCTGCATCCCAGCCATCACGCGCGCGATACCGTTTTTCTCGTCGGCGAATGCTGACGAATCGATGACGGCGATATTCGCCGGAGCTACCGCCGGGCGGGTCTGCGTTTGTGCCAGTATCGTAACCGCCGCAAAGGCAACTGCGGCTACAGCTATGCCAAATACTTTCATTGCTTTCTGCTCCTTGATGGTTTGCGTACTCGTCGGGGGAGTTTTTAAACCTGATGTTGTAGAGTGAATTTACCACCCTTCTCGATGCGCAGCATGTAAACCGGGACTTGCGCGTTACGGTTTGCATCGAGAGTAATCTTTCCAGTTACGCCGGGGAAGTCTTTAGTCTGTGCCAGTGCGTTTCTAACAGCGGAGCTCTCGGTCGATTGGGCGCGTTTGAAAGCGTCGAAGAGCATGCGCGCCGCGTCGTACGCTGTGGCCGCGCCAGCGTCAGGATCAACGCCATATTTCGCGCGATAATCGGCGACAAACTTCCTCGCCAGCGGATCGTCACTGCCCGCCCAGAAGTGATTTGCGAAGTAGACGCCTTCAAAGACGTCGCTTCCGCCCTTCATTAGATCTGGTGAGTCCCAGCCATCGCTGCCGACGAGCGTCGCTTTGATCTCGGCACGCTTTACTTCGCGCGCGACGAGTGGCGCTGTCGTGTAAAAGCCCGGTGCAAAGATGATATCAGGTGCGGCGGTCTTGATCGCCTGCATCTGCGTGCTCAGGTCAGTCGCGTTTGCTTCGTACATTTGTTGACTGATGATTTGCCCGCCGAATTGCTTGTACGACTCAGCGAAGAAGCGCGCTAACACTACGGCGTAGTCATTCTTATCATCCAGAATGATCGCCGCGGTCTTTGCTCTCAGCTTCTGAGTAACGAATTGTGCGATTGCCTGACCTTCAGTCGAGCTTACGAAACAGGCGCGAAAGATGTAGTCGCCTTGCATTGTGAGCTCCGGCTTCACGGACGCGGAAGAGATCATCACGATTCGATTCTGCTGTGCGATTGGCGCTGCGGCGAGCGCTCGTGTGCTGACGGGTTCGGCAAGTAGCGCTGATACCTTGTGCTCTTTAATCAGGTGATTGACGATGTCGGGAACGTCTTGTGTGTTTGAATGATCGTCTTCGATGTCGAGCTCGATGAGTTGGCCGTTGATGCCGCCGGCGGCGTTTAGTTGATCGGTTGCGAGGTTGATCGCGTTTGCGGCAGAGGTTCCGTACGCGGCGGTGGAGCCGGTCAGCGATAGAAATGCACCGATCTTGATCCGCTGCGGTGATGAACACGCGAAGGCCAGAAGCAGCAGACCCAGAAAAACCACACAAGTCTTATTCATGGCTGGTTATTAAAACCACTTTCTCGCAAAGGCGCAAAGAGGCACAGCAGCGGGGCAAGCCACCCTTCCTGACTTGCTCTTCAATCACATTCACAATTCCCAACACTCTAACAAGTCAGGAAGGGTGGCTTGCCCCCGCTGCTGCGAGTAGTGGTCCAGTTTTCTTGGCCTTTTCAGCAAACTGTGATAGGTTGCAGAAGCTTCACGCCCCCATCCGTCTGAGTTCTACAGCGACTTCTGAACGGGAGGAAACCCAGGATGCGATTCAGAATAATTGTTCTGGTAGTAGCAGCTCTGCTCTTTGGCGCCGTGATAACTGTTCCGCAGATTATCGAAGCTAAACGTTCCGCCGCCACAACCACGACACCCACTTTCTATCAAGGTCGAAAACCTGAAGTGACGGTGGGTGAGTCGATTCGTAACGACACGTCGCGGCCGGTCAGGGAAATGAAGCAGCAACCTGTTTTCAAACCCAAAAAAGAGGCGAACGAAAACCCAAAGATTCCTCATTTCCACCGTGACACTCCCGATCGCGTGGTCCAGAAGTCGATCGCCGTCGATGAGTTCACCAGCGCCAACATGCCAACGGCGGACATGAACTTCAATGGCATGCAGTTTCCCGGTGTCGCGTGCAACTGCGCTCCGCCAGATACCAACGGCGAAGTGGGAACGACGCAGTACGTTCAGAGCGTTAACGAAGGTTTTCAGGTTTTTGACAAGACCACCGGCGCTTCTCTGTTGGGACCGTCCGGCATTGAGACTGTGTGGGGCGGCTTCGGTGGCGTTTGCGAATTCAATGGCCGCGGCGATCCGGTAGTAATGTACGATCAGTTGGCGGATCGCTGGATCATCTCGCAGTTCGCCGGCGTTTCGGTGCCGACCGACGAGTGCGTAGCGGTGTCCACCACTGGCGACGCCACCGGTTCCTATCACCGTTACGACTTCCACCTGGGCTCCAACTTTTTCGATTACCCGCACCTGAGTGTCTGGCCCGATGGTTATTACATGAGCATGAACGTGTTCAACTCATCGGGCACGTCGTTTCTTGGACCGCAACCATTTGTTTTCGACCGGACCAAGATGCTCTCAGGTCTGCCGGCGACGTTCATCACGACCGGGATCACTGGCGGACCATCGGAAGAATCTCATCTTCCGGCGGATCTTGACGGTTCCACCTTGCCGCCTGCAGGAGCGCCGGCCACATTCGTTGAGTTCCCCAGTGGCGGCAGTTACAGGATCTTTCACTTTCATGCCGATTTCGTGACGCCTGCAAATTCCAGTTTTACTCTTTTTGCCAGTCCACCCGCCGCAGGGTTTACGCAGCTTTGTTCACTTACTCGATCGTGTGTACCGCAAGGGGGTACGACGGCTCGTCTCGACGGAATTGCCGACCGTTTGATGTTTCGACTCACGTATCGCAACTTCGGCACGCACGAGTCTGTGGTTGGCAACTACACGGTCAGCTCAGGCAGCGTGGCCGGAATTCGCTGGTTCGAGCTTCGCAATGTAACCAATGGACCAGCCACAGTGGCGCAGGAGAGCACGTACCAGCCTGACTCGACCTGGCGCTGGATGGGAAGCGCCGCGATGGACCGCGATGGAAACATCGCGATCGGTTACAGCGCTTCGAGCGCGACTATCTTTCCGCAATTGCGATATGCGGGACGACTGGCAACAGATCCTTTGAATGTGTTGGGTCAGGGTGAAGCGACTCTCTTCTCGGGAACGGGAAGTCAAACTGGTACGAACAGTCGCTGGGGGGACTACGCGGCGCTCACTGTCGATCCGGTAGACGATTGTACGTTCTGGTTTACGAGCGAGTATTACACGACGACGACGAGTTTCAATTGGCGCACGCGCATCGGGTCGTTCCGTTTCCCGACCTGCGGAGGCGCTCCGCCGCCAACTCCGACTCCGACGCCTGTGCCGGTCCCGAACGCGCCATCGAATTTGGTCGCAACGCCGGTGTCGACGACTCAGGTCAACTTGTCGTGGACGGATAATTCGGGGAACGAGGACGGTTTCCGGATCGAGCGTTGTACGGGCAACGGCTGCTCGAACTTTGCGCAGATAGCGCAAGTCGGAGCGAACGTTACGAGCTTTCCGGATACCGGGCTCACGCCCAACAATCGATATCGCTATCGCGTGCGTGCGTTCAACGCCGCCGGCAATTCAGCGTTTTCGAACATCGCCCAGGCCAAAACGCCGAACCGATAAACTTTTAGCCGCAGATTACGCGGATAAAATCCGGATTTAAATCCGCGTCATCTGCGGCTCAATTGATCGTGAACGTGATGTCGTCGCTGGTTTCGGAAAGTTTCTTGTCGGCTTTATTGAACGCTTCGACCTTGAAGCGATAACTGCCCTTCTCGAGCGGCTTGTTGACTTTGAAAGACGCATCGTCAACACGTTGATTCGTGTACGGCGGTGTGACCTGGTGATTGTCCGGATAGAGCGTGAACTTGTAGTACGCCGCGTCCGGATAAGCCTGCCACTTGAGCTCCAAATTCTCGCCGCTTACCGTCGAACCTGCCTTCGGATTCAGCACTTGCAGATCGCCCTTGAACAAATGCGTCGGCGTCACGAACAGCGTCTTATCCGCAACGACGTTGTATTTCGTCGCACTAATCCCCGCGAAGCCCGTCGTCGCAAACACGTATGAATCCGTATCGAACACGCGCACCGTCAATCCTTCATACTCTTTCGGCGGCACGTTCGTGATTACGAAATCACCTTCCTTGTCAGTCTTCGCGGTGTAGATCTTTCCGCCACAACCGCTGAGAAAGCGGCTGAACGTCTCGCACAACTTCACTTCGATATTCTCGACCGGTGCGCCGTTGTACAAAACCTTGCCTTGCACGTTTCCAGTCCCGGGCGCAGGCTTCACCTTCTCGACGCCTTCCACCGGAGTTGATTCCGCAACATTGGACGGCCCCGTCTTCTTTTTGCAACCATTGAAAGCGAACAACGCAATCAGGCAGACCAGAGCAACCACGAACCTATTGAGCATCGCCAAAAAGCACCTTTCGTTTTAGTATTGGCCGGGGATTGTACCACTATGAAAACATTAACCGCCCTATCTCTTGTTCTTTTACTCACCGCCACCGAATCTTTCGATGATTTCTGGCAGCAGTTCAAGACGGCAGTCGGCAAACGTGACGTGGAAACAATCGCGCGACTTTCGAAGTTCCCTATCGGAATGTCGTACGGCATACCGAGCATTAAGAACAAAGTCCAGCTTACGAGACGGTACCGGCAGTTATTCAAGGAACAAAGTGACGCGGCCGCATGTTTCAGCAAAGCAAAACCGGAGGTTGACGCGGCTAATTCGAAGCTGTTCAGCGTTGCCTGTCCGGACGCTGCTGGAAATGAAGTGGTGATTTATCACTTTGAGCAGACACGAACGGGCTGGAAGTTCACCGGCCTCGATAACCTGAACGAATGAACTCTAGGCGTTGTCGGCGGACTGAGTTGATAGCGCCGGCTTTTGTGTGACCATCGCAAGCTGCGGGCTCAAGAAGATCGTCCCTATGATGAAAACTGACGCGAAGATGTAAGGCGACGACACTCCCAACGTATCAAAGGACCAGCCAAAGAAAAGCGGCGCGATCGCCCGCGCGATTCCGCCGTAAGTCTGTTGCATCCCCATGTACAGCCCACGTTCGCGAGGACTGATCACGCGCGAAAGCAGCGCCGTCACACACGGGAACGTGAACGCCGTCCCCAGCGGAATCAAAGCGACTGCAATCGCGAGCATCCACAAGTTGCGCGCGAACGTCATGCCCAGCACACCGCCGCCGAGCAGCAGAAGTCCCAAACGCGAAAGCTTCGCCTCACCAAGCCAGTCGACCATCCGTCCCAACAACAGCACGCGCGTGAAAACCGAGATCGAACCAACGTACATGAAGAAGTAACCGATCGTCTGTTCCGTCACCTGAAAACGCGCATTGAGGAACAGGGCCAGCACCGAGAAACTGCCTTGATACGCGCCCATCGCGATCGCGTAGATCCAGATCAACCGCGACGACGGCTCGCTCGTGTGCGACACGACGCGCCAGATGGCCTGGCGCGAGGTTAACTTCTTTTCGCCCTCGATGGGTGCGTGTTCACTCGCATCTCGCGACTCGGTCAGGAAGCGTGCCGCGAACGCGATGTTTATCACGCAGAGGAGCGCCGCGATAATTCCGGGCGCGGCGTGGCCCATCTCCAGCGTCGCTGGACCAGGCATCAGGTCGCGTTTACCCAACGTGATCGCGAAAGATCCAACAACGGGTCCCAGCGCCACACCGAGATTCGTCGTTGCCGACAGCCACCCAAGCGCACGCGCGCGATCCTGTGGCGCAGTCGAATCCGCAACGTAGGCCTGAATCACACCTACCGTACCTCCGCCCGCACCCTGCGCCACGCGAGATAACAACAGTAGCAACAGCGAATCCGCGAAGCCGAAGATCAGGTACGCGACCGCGGCTGCGCTCAAGGCTATGATCAGCGTCGGTTTACGGCCGACTCGATCGGAGAATCGTCCCCACATCGGCGCGCTCACCAACTGCGCGACCGTGAACGAAGCAATAATGAATCCGGCAATGATGCCGATGCCGAAGTGAAATCCGAGAATGCTGATTCCGGAACCGCCGAATTTCTTCACGTAGAACGGCAACAACGGAAAGATCATCAACACGCCAACCATGTCGACGAACGCAGTCGCCATCAGCGTCAACAACTTCGCGGGAATCTTCCGCACTTCGCGCCACAACACGTACAGCAACCCGATTGCAATAACGACGAGCAGAATTCTGACGATGGGAGAGTGGAGTGCGAAGGGCTGTTGCAGGAGCATCAGTGATTCATAATACACTAAACCAATCTGTGTAATCTGTGGATAAAGGTGTATCGTAAGATCCATCATTTTGGAGGAGAGATTTAAGCGATGAAACTGACTGAGTTTTTTCGAGAAGAGTTGGACCGCGAAGTTGAACGTTCACGAAAGGCGCTAGAACAAGTGCCGGATGGGAAGTACCAGTGGAAGCCGCACGACAAATCGATGATCTTCGGCTATCTCGCAGATATGGTGGCGACGATCCCGACGTGGATCACGATGGAGATCAATCGTGACGAACTGGATATCGCTCCGGCCGAAGGTCAGGGCACGAAGAAGACGCCGAAAGAGACAAGCGCAGATTTGGTGAAGGCGCTCGATGAAGCGGCGGCAGAAGCACGCAGCGCGCTTGAAAAGACGACTGACGAGCATCTCGCGACGAATTGGAAACTGCTGGCACGTGGACACGTGGTGTGGGAAGGAACACGGATCGAGATGATTCAGGACACGATCAATCACTGGGCGCATCACCGCGGTCAGATGACTGTTTACCTGCGCCTGATGGGAGCGAAGGTCCCTGCGCTGTACGGACCATCCGCAGATGAGCAGGGTTTTTAAACGCGGATGACGCGGATTTAAATCCGGATTTTATCCGCGTCATCCGCGGTTGCTATGAGGTAAGTGATCGGGCGGCGCTCGTTTCCTTGTAATCGCCTGGCCCATGAAGTATTGAATTCAGGCCATTCCGAGGCGGCGAGGATTCCTCGTTCAGTAATATGGAATCCCACCGCAGCGTACCGCGGAGCGAGAACGTTATCGACGAATTCCAGCGAGAGTGGCGTGAGCCCCAATCGTTCAATCTCAGACTGATCGCGCTCGGGATCGAGCCCGATCACTACCTCCAACAACGCTCCGGTCGCACAAATCCGCCGCACGTTCCGCAGCACTTCAACTTCACCCGCGGCCACAGCACGCAACAGACTACCCCACGGAAAATGCACGTGCACTTCATCCGCGACGCCGTTCAACTCAGCCGGGAAATCTTCAACCGCCGACTGAATAAACAGCACATTAGGTGCGCCGCCTTTCGCCGGCTTGCGATAGATCTTCTCCGAGATCTTCTCCAGCGGCCGCGTGTTGGGATCGATTCCGATGTAGAACTTGTTTGGGTTCCGGCGCGCAGACTGGTACACAAAGCGTCCGTCTCCCGTCCCGATGTCGATGATCACACCTTCGCCGGTATGGTCTGATGAGTTCGTCGAAGGCGTTTTTATCCAGTTATCAGGTGGTACTGCCACGAATTGCCTTGATCATGATTGTTGCGGAGTCCTTTCGTCCACAGATTACACAGATTCACAGTAATGACTTGATCCAGCCGCCGTCAACTTGAATAGAGGTGCCGGTGATGTAGCTTGCACGTTCGGAAACGAGGAACGTCGCGAGCGCAGCAAACTCGCGTGGTTCACCGAGACGTCCCATCGGAATCTCTTTCTCCCACTTGCCCCTGAACTCGTCAGCGCTGATTCCCTGCTTCTCCGCCATCATCTGCGCCAGCTCGTCCAAACGCTCTGTGCGCGTGTAGCCTGGCATGATGTTGTTAACGGTGATCCCGTCAGCAGCGACTTCGTTCGCGAGCGTGCGCGCAAAACCCGTGAGGCCGGCCCGCAGGCTGTTCGACAACAGCAGGTTTTCCACCGGTTGTTTGACGGCTATCGAAGTAATGTTGAGTATCCGTCCCCAACGTCTCTCTTTCATTCCCGGCAGCACCTGGCGCGTCAATTCGATCGCGCTGAAGAGCGTCAGACGGATCGCATCTTCCCATTGCTCGTGGGTTAACTGTTCGAACCTTCCGGCGGGTGGTCCACCTGCGTTCGTGACGAGGATGTCGATCCGGCCGAACCTCTCGATGCCTGTCTCTACTACTTGATTGATATCGCCTGTCACGGTGACATCGGCCGGTACAGCCAGCACGTGAGCATTGCTGCTCTTCGCGATGGCGGCGGCCGTTTCGTCCAGGGTGCGCGCATCACGCGCGCACAGCACCAGCGAGGCGCCTTCCGCTGCGAGCTCTTCAGCGACGGCGCGACCCAGTCCACGACTTCCCGCAGCAACGAGTGCGACTTTGTTCTTGAGTCCGAGATCCATTTGAAATTACTTCCGCCGGAGATATTCGTCAGTCTTGTCGAGCCAGTCCTGGCGTGGCGGGCTGAAGATGTCGACGTCGAGAGTGTCTTCGAGCGCTTCCGCTTTGTGTTGGACCAGCGAAGGTATGTGTAACACTTCACCAGCCATCACGTCGACCACCTGCGCTTCATCTTCGCCAATCCAGAAGCGCAAACCTCCTTCGAGGATGTAAGTGATCTGCTCGTTCTCGTGAAAATGGCGCGGCACGATCGCCCCCTTCTTCAGGTAGACGTGCGCCAGCATCACGCGGTCGCCGGTTATCAAACGGCGAGCGAACACGTCCGTAAGCTCTTCCTTCGGCATTTCGTCCCAACGGTAGAAAGTCACACTGCGTTCACTCATTGTGTCTCCATACGCCACGGATTTTTTATCAGCCACAAAAAAGCACAAAAGGCACAAAAATACAAAAGCACAAGAAGGAACTCTTGTGCTTTGTGTGCCTCTTTGGCCCCGTGATTAATTCTTGTTCGGCTCGTTGCGAGCGCGGAGGATCTTGCGCAGCTTCATGCGCGCTTTGTGTAACTGCGACTTCGACGTGCCGACCGCGACGCCGAGCATCTTCGCGATCTCTTCGTGTTCGTGACCCTCAACGTCGTGCAACAGGAACACTGTTCGATATCCCGGCGGCAGTTGCGTCAGCGCGTTGTCGAGCGCGATACGGTCCATGACCGGCATCGCGTTCGGGTTTTCCGTGCCGCTGACGATTTGTACCGGTGTCTCACCTTCCTCGGTGGTCTTCTCCAGTTTCACGCTGCGCTTCCGGAAGTGCATCAAGCACTGATTCACCGTTAGCCGGTGCAGCCACGTCGTGAAAGCCGAGTCGCCGCGAAAACTGCCAATCTTGCGGAACAACTGAATAAACGCTTCCTGCGCGAGATCCTCAGCCTCGGCTGCGTTCTGCGTCATTCGCAGACATAGCGAGTACACGCGCCGGTTATGGCGTTCGTAAATTTTTTCAAAGGCGCTCATGTCGCCCTTGCCCGCCGCGATGGCCAGGGCAAGATCCGAGTTGGGTGCCGGTTCAGACTTCGTTGGGGCCGCCAGCCCCGCATGCACAATTGGGAAGACGTCGCTATTTGTCATGCCCTACATTTAGCAAACGCGGGGCCATGAATAGGACGTGAAAAAGCCCACAAATCACGAATTTGCTGCGGAAAATTCAGGGATTTTCGACGAAAGCGGGTCTTGGGTACTGAAACCGTGTACGGGATCGCATTAAAAAAAGTCATCCCGCCGGGTTATTTGTAGGGGCGGCACTCCGTGGCCGCCCCAGCGTTGAATTCGCACAGTGGGGCGGCCACGGAGTGCCGCCCCTACAATTACGGTCGCACCGGCTGCGACGACGAGCTCGAGCCCGGTTGGTTCAAGCCACGATTGATAATCATCTTCACGTCCACACGTCGATTCTGCGAACGTCCTTCACGCGTCGCGTTGTCAGCCACTGCATCCGTCTTGCCGTAACCCATCGGCGTCACGAACCGGCGCAGCGGGATCTTGTGCTGAACCGCCAGGTATTGCACCACGGCATCGGCACGCGCGCGGCTGAGACGGAAATTCTTCGCGTCGCTGCCCGTTGAATCGGTATGTCCGGCAACTTCGATCATGAACGCTCTCGCGCTCATTGCCTTCGTTGCGAGACCATCGAGCGTAGCCTTGGCTTCCGGCGAAAGGATCGCGCTGTTTGTGCGGAAGTTGACTGAAACGGTTTCCTGCACGTCGTAATCATCGAGTGCTGAAACGCGTTCGTCCACCCTCTTTACCTCAGCTCGAGCTTCGGCTGCCACGGCATAAAGCTCATCCATCTGCCCGGCCACGCGTTCCATGTTAGCTTCCACGGGTCCCACGCGGACATCCGTCGTTTGTGCTGCGCGCATGTCCGACTCGCGGAAGCGAATCTTGTCTGCCACTAACTGACCCTGCGAATCGCCACGGCCCTCGACCTCGACGATCAACCCTCGGAGGATGTCCGTAACCGGATATCTCTTTCCGGAACGAAGGAAGCCGCCGTTGGTTTTTATGCTCGTATTGTCAGTTATAAGTACTTGATAGTCTGCGCGACTCCGGTCGCGAATGGTGAAAACGTCAGCGTCGCGGCTAATTACGACACCCCTGAATTTCATCTTTGAGCCACTGGGAACAGAACGAATCGTCGTGCTTCGTTCCCGCGTGGCTTGCGTATTTGACTCCTGGCCCAAAACAGCAGGCGCTACCGACATCAAGACGGCCAGCATACAGCCCACTGCAAATGGGTAAAATCTCTTAAGGCTCATATTTTTTGCTCCTTCAATAACCTCAATCTCGGAATGCGCATCGCACACTCCGGGCGCTCTTCACTGTCGGGGCAAGTTGTGAGTTGGGGGTCGAAAAAAGAGTAGCAAAAGGGGCCGAAAAATCAAAGGGTGTGTTCAAATTAGAACAATGAGCCCTGCCTCGGATTAGCTCGCCTGCGCCTGTCGTCTAAAACGGTGCGTCCGTTGAGCGTTGGCGAGATTGCATTTTCGTGACGAATGAGGGCGTCGAGGTCTACCTTCGGCTCTAACTGCGTTTCGACCATGCGAACGAACTTGTCCAGACGCCGGAAGCCGTCAAGCTTCTCGGTGTGTCCGACTTTCGCTGAATCGAGCGAGCGGCGCAGGAAGTTCAACGACTCATCGTACGTTTTCAAGGGAACGGGATGGGGGTGCCCGTCTTTACCGCCGTGAGCGAACGCAAACCGCGCAGGATCGTTGAAACGACTGGGCGCGCCGTGCACCACTTCCGCGACGAGCGCCAGCGATTGCAAAGTGCGCGGGCCAAGCTTTTCAAGTAGCAGCAGCTCGGTGAAGTCGTGAAGGCCTCTTTCGTAAGCTACGGCTAGCACAGCGCCGAGACGTTTCAGATCGATGTCCTTTTCTCGAACTTCATGGTGCGCAGGCAGGCGCAGGTGACGAGCTTCGCTGATCGTCTTCTCGGGACGTTCGTTTGCTATCTCGACTAGCGCGGCTTGTGCGCGGTCCGCCTTGGCGTCGACAAGGTTCATGATCGTTCCCTGGTTCTCACCAAAGATCCCTGTGTGCGGCTCGGCGACAAAGTCACGCACTGAAGGCGAGTGCCAGTGATATCTGCGGGCGAGACCGTTGCGATCGTTCAGTCCTTGTTGCACGACTGCCCACTCACCGTTTGACGCGACGACAAAGTTGTGAAGATAGATCTGAAATCCGTCGGCGATGGCGTTGTTGTCGATGCGAGCCGTGAGCCTGCTGGTGCGCACGAGGGCGTCGCCGTCGAAGCCGCGGCGTTCTGCAAGTGAGCGGAGTTCGTTTGGTGTGTTGCGTGAGAACCTGCCGCGACCGCCGCAGACGTATAGTCCGACTTCATGAGCACGTGGAGCAAGCCCGCGCTTGAGTGCACCCATGACGGAGGTAGTGATGCCGGAGGAGTGCCAGTCCATTCCCATCACTGCACCGAACGCCTGGAACCAGAATGGATCGCTGAGGCGCGTGAGAAATGCCGACGTACCGTAGTGATGAACGATCGTTTCCGTGATCGCGGAGCCGAGCTTCGTCATGCGCTCGGCGAGCCACGGCGGCACACGCCCACCGTGAAGTGGAAGATCCGCGATACCCGA
>Ga0114129_10004421_pt1 | contig 19834 bp, 23 predicted proteins | sample RhiMetdeltSRZDD1_FD_80071 | JGI IMG/M metagenome (GOLD analysis project Ga0114129, IMG submission 80071) | Populus rhizosphere microbial communities from Tennessee, USA - Rhizosphere MetaG P. deltoides SRZDD1 (version 2) (version 2) | ecosystem: Host-associated > Plants > Roots > Rhizosphere >...
TCCCGCTAGCGCGGCGGCCCAACGAGAACGTCGGCATCAGCTTCACGCGGGGCCGGGGGACGCCGCGAGCAAGCAGGAACTCGTGGAGCTGGTCGTAGCGTCCCTGGACGCCCGTCGCGGTCACGTCGGTCGCCGTCACGATGGGGAGAAGCCCGCGGGCGGTGAGCCGGGCCACGGCCTCGAGCGCGCCGGCCCACGCGCCCGCGCCACGAATCGCGTCGTTGAGGGTCTCGTCGATGTCGTCGAGGCTGATGCGGATCTCGAGACTGTAGCGCGAGCGGCCGGCGAGATCGGCCAGGGCATCGGCCACGACATCCGTGATGAGCGTGCCGTTGCTCAGCACGGTGGTGGCCGCAACGCCGAGACTCTCGGCGATGAGAGGGAGCGCTTCGGCGTGCAGGAACGGCTCGCCGCCCGTGAAGTAGATCTCACGGACCCCGAGGCGTTCGGCCTCCGCGATGGCGGCGCGCACGACAGCCGGCGCCAGCGGCTTCAGCCACGGGTCGCGCGGCCCGCTCGCGTTCAGGCAGTGGGTGCACTCGAGATTGCACCACGTGCCCGTCAGCTGGATCCACAGCGTATCGAGGGAGACAAACGGGGCCGTCGGCGCGGCCACCGTCCCCTCCGGCATGATCGGCAGCGTCTGCTTCATGGCGAAGGCGCGGAGCTTGCGTGGCCAGCGTGCACGAGCGTCGCGACGTACCGGCGGCTGCGACGCGCGGGGCCATCGGCCTCGACGGCGGGAAACGCGAGGCGCCGAACATCCTCCGGCGTGTCCACGTCCCACCACGAGGGTAGCGTGACCGCGCGGAGCCGCAGCGCCACCGCGCGGTCGAGGGTCCGCGTCAGAACTTCGGGCGTGCTCCACGGCATCCCGGCGAACAACGCCGGCTGGGGCGCCGCGAGTCCGACGAGGCAATAGCCGCCATCCTCGACGGGAACAAGGGCCACGTCGGCGTCACCGGCCTGCAGGCGTGTCAGCGCTCGGGTGACGAAGTCCGCCGGCAGCGCCGGCGCATCGGCCCCAAGGAGGACGACCGGTCCGGCGCCCGCGGCGAACAGCGTCGAGAACACCGCCGCCATCCGCTCGCCGAGATCGAGGCCCGTCTGTGGCATCAGGCTGAAGTCCGGCGCGGACTCGGCGAACCACGCGCGCGCTTCGGCGGGCGCATAGGCGACCACGCGGGTAGCCGCGACGCCGCGCACGAGGTCGAGCGTGTCGAGGAGCATGCACCGAGACAGCTCCGCCGCCTCGGCCGCCGCGAGCGCCGGCACCAGGCGCGTCTTGACGGCGCCGGCCGTCGGCGCTTTCGCCATCACGGCCACTGTCGCGCCACCGCACGGAGGTTGCGTCACACCAGGCTCCTCGGTCGGTAGCTTCGCACGATTTGCGCAAAATGTCGGGTAGCCGGCAGGGTCATCATCGCCGTCCTCTCCCTTAAAGACACCCGGCCCGGGGGTTCGGTGCAGCCAAGTGGGCGATTGCCGTGAACCGATCCGATGCATGGGCGCGTCCTAAACGGCGATGAATGGGGTGGCCTCCGTGAACCTCGCGCGCCGGGTCCTGTGGTCGCAGCTCGACCTCCCACCCCGGCGCGCCGGCGTCTGGTTCGTACCCGGCGTCTACAAGATGGCGGCCGGTATATCGGTCGCGCTCGCCGTCTGGGGAGGGGCCGCGTCCGTCGGCGCCGTGCACATGGCCCGAGCAGCGCGGGAGGAAGTGTGCGCCACCAAGCTGGAAGCGTGGAGGGCGCGCAATCCAGCCCTGGCCAGGGACGTGCGCGAGGATCGAAGCGCCTGCATCACCATCGAGCGGCTCCTCGGCGATCAGCGTTAGCTGACCGGGCGTCCCGTCGCTGGCCGTCCAGCCGTACTGGCGGTGTACCCTGTCGTCAGCCGATCGCACGCCTGCGCCTGCCCGCAGCCGCGCGCGCTGGAGAACGCCCGACGACGACGATCAGCATCGTGATACCTACCCTCGACGAGGCGGCCAACCTCGCCCGGCTGCTGCCCGAGCTCCAGGAGCGCTGGCCCGACGCCGAGGTCATCGTGGTCGATGGCGGCAGCCGTGATGGCAGCGCGGAAATCGTGCGTCGTCATCCCCGGGTCCGAGGGCTGAGCTGTGCCGCCGGCCGGGCGCGGCAGATGAACGTGGGCGCGCGCGTCGCCACCGGCGCCGCCCTCGTCTTCCTTCACGCCGACACTCGCCTGCCATCCGGCGCGCTCGAGGCCATCACGCGGGCGCTCGACGACTCCGCGGTGGTGGGCGGGCGTTTCGACGTGACGTTCGACACCCCGCGCCGTCTCATGCGCGTGGTCGCCGCGCTCATGAACGCGCGATCGCGCTGGACCGGCATCGCCACGGGCGATCAAGCCCTGTTCGTCCGTCGCGAGGTCTTCGATGCGATCGGGGGCTTCCCCGAGATTCCCCTCATGGAGGACGTGGAGCTTTCCCGGCGTCTCAAACGCCGCGGCCGTCTGGCCTGCCTCCGTCTGCGCGTCGTGACCTCCGCGCGCAAGTGGGAGCGCGAGGGCGCCCTCCGTACGATCGGCCTGATGTGGCTCCTGCGGCTACTGCACGTGTGCGGCGTCTCGCCTCACACGCTCCACCGCTGGTATTACCGGCGCGAGGCCGCCCCGTGACCCGAGCTCAGCCGGCGAGGAGATGCCAGCCGCGATACTGAGTCGGGTAGCGCCTGATGTACGAATCCAGCAGGGCCGCATACTGGTTGATGGCGTCGGCAATGACGTCTTGCTTGTCGCGCCGCGACCCCACCGAGACCGGTGGCTCGATGATGAACCGCACCGATTCGTCGGGCTCCTCGACGCAGAACATCGGCAGGAGGGCCGCCCCGGTCACCCGCGCGAGATTGATTACTCCCGTGGCGAACGGTTGCACTCCGCCGAGGAAGGGAACGGAGAGCAACCGCTGGCCGAAGCGTCCGTCCCCCGCAATGCAGACGATACCTCCGACGGCCAGCAGCCGGACGATTTCCCAGGCGTAAGCGAGAGAGTCCGAGTCGGGGATGTCGATGATCCCGGCCACGGTCTCGCGCTCGAGCCGTGTGAGCGCGACCTTCAAGATGGACCGCGCGCGCGAGCGGACGCCTCCTGCCGAAAAACCGCCCACGTGAAGCTGCGCGTGAACCTGATGGATCGAAAATCCGTGGTCCTGGAGAATCTGCTTGGCGATGAGGCGGCGTCCGAAGTTACTGCTCTCGGACAGGATCACGCCTCGCCCCCCCGCCACCGCCTCCCGGAGGTGCTCGAGGCCGTCGGCGGCCACCAGGCGCAGCGCTCGACGCTCGGCTGGCATGAGCACGAGAGAAAATGTTTCGCGCCAGAATTCCCGGAACGCTCCCCTCACGACCCCCTCGTGGTCAGCGATGAGGTCCGCGCTCGCCATGGCCTGCGACACCGCCCGCTCCGTCAGTCGACGCTTTCGCGCCGACCAGAGATAGGCGATGCTCGCGATGCGGTCCACCACCCACTTTTTCACGGTGATGGACCGCAACCAGGTGACCACGAACACGAGCGCGACCGCGCCGGCAATGTACAGGTCCGAAGGAGCGAGCAGGCGCACTCGCCGCGCTATTGCAGTGCGTCCCGGCGAATCTTCCCGCTTGGGGTCTTCGGCAGCTCCGCGCGGATATCGATCACGCTTGGCACCTTGAACGGCGCGATCCTGCTCCGGCAGTACTCCAGGAGCTCATCCGCCGTGCATGGCCCGTTCGCGACGATGATGGCCCGTATCCGCTCGTCGCCGTACGAGGTCGGAACTCCGATGGCCACCGCCTCCTCGACGCTCGGATGGCTCTCCAGGACAGCCTCGACATCCCGCGGATTGACCTTGTAGCCGCCCCGATTGATCAGCAGGCTCTTCCGTCCGACGAGATACAGGAGGCCGTCCTCGTCACGCCTGCCGAGGTCGCCTGTCCAGAACGCCCCCTCGCGGAACGCCTCGTGCGCACCGTCGCCGGAGGCGCTCATCGCAAACGGGCTCGTGACGGTCACCTCTCCGACCTCGCCGGGCGCCGCCTCCCCTCCCTGCGCGTTACGCACGCGGACCTCGACGCCCGGGAGAGGCCGACCGACTGATTCGAGCGTTTCCGCCACATCCGCCCGCATGTTCACACTGATGCTCCCGGTCTCGGTAGATCCGTACAGCTGTCGCACGTACCGGCCGAAACGGTCGGCGAACAGTCGATTGAGCGCGCTCGGCAGCGGTGCGCTGGCCGACACACACAGGCGAAGTGACGAGAGGTCGGGACGCCGGCGAAACTGCGCCTTCGCGAGCATGGCGAACATGAACGGGACGCCGATGAAGACGGACAGATGCCCGTCCTCGATCGTTGCCGTGACGGCCTGGCGGTCGAACTTCGGAAGCGGATACAGCGCAGCTCCCGCATGCACGCTCGACATCATCGTGCGCATCAAGCCATTGACGTGAGAGAAGGGCGTCACCCCGAGAAACCGGTCGTCCGGCGAGAAGCTCAGGGTCTGGCGCAGGGCCTCGAGCTCGCCGAGCAGCTGCCGATGCGTCCGGGCAATGCGCTTTGGCCGGCCCGTCGAGCCGGATGAGAGCTGGTACATCGCCGGCGCGTCAGCGCTTGTGGTGCGGACGCGTGCGAGCGCTTGCGCGGGGGGCCGCCACGCATCCGCCGCCATCTCGTCGAGGACGACCAGCGCCGCCGGGGGCTCCAGGCCGGCCGCGGCCGCGCGGCACCGGGGTGCCGCCTGTCCCGCGGTGACGACGGCCGACACCATGCAGACCTGAAAGAAGCGCAGGAGCTCTCCTTCCTGGTAGCTCTCGCTCAGTGGCACGACCACCGCGCCCAGGGCCGCGCACGCAAAGTAGGCGGAGACGAAGTTGGCGCCGTTGGGAAGCACCACGGCGACGCTGGCGCCGAGACGCACGCCCTGAGCATCCAGGTGTGCGATCAGCGCCAGCACACGCTCTTCGAGATCGGCGAACGTGATGGTGATACCGGCTTCGACGATCGCGGGGCGAGAGGCGTGGCGATGGGCCACGGCAAAGAACATGTCCGACACCGTCCCCGGATCGGCCGCGCCCTCACGATGCATCGAACGCATCCTGCTTGCGGGCGACGTATTCCGCCAGCGTCGACATGGTGGAGAACAATGCAACGGTCAAATCGGTGTCGTCGATCTGCAGCGAAAATCGCTGCTCGAGCGCCGTGACCAGCGCCAGCGCCTCGATGGAGTCCAGACCGATGCCCTGACCGAGCAGGGGCGTCTCACCACCGCTCCGGGCCAGCAGCTGCGCGTCCGCCCCGAGCTCGTCGACGAGGATCCGCCGGATCTCGATCTCTATGTCCTCTCGCCTGGCGGGCGGTATACTCACCGTCGAATATCATCGCAGGGCGGACGCTCGCATGCGAAATCCTTCGAGCGCAGGAGGCTGCGGCGACGCAGACGGTGGCCTCGTTACCTCTCAGCCGCGTTGCCCAAAGTTAGCATCGGGCTGCCCGTGTTCAATGGCGAGCGCTACCTCGCCGAGGCCGTCGATTCGCTCCTCGACCAGACGTTTCGGGACTTCGAGCTGATCTTCTCCGACAACGCCTCGACCGACGCGACGGCCGCCATCTGCGCCCGCTATGCCGACCGCGACCCGCGCGTCCGGTACTACCGTCAGGATCGGAACGTCGGCGCCTCCCGAAATTTCAATATCACGGCGCAGCTGGCCGTCGGCGAATACTTCAAATGGGCGGCGCACGACGACTCGCACACTCCGGACTATCTGGCTCGCTGTGTCGCCATCCTGGACACCGATGCGTCTCTCATCGCCTGTCACACCAACGTTCAGGTGATCGACGGCGACGGCCATCCCGTGCGCGAGCACGTCTACCCGCCGGATCACGCGGGCTCGCCCGACGCCGTGCGGCGCTTCGCCGATCTGCTCCGCGAAGACCGCCGTTGCCTCGAGATCTTCTCTCTCTTTCGCCTCAAGACTCTTCGTGACACCAGGCTTCTCGAGCCATACGTTGCCTCGGACCGCATCCTCCGCGCCCATCTGGGACTCCTCGGGCGCTTCCACGTCGTCCAGGCGCCGCTGTTCCGCAGCCGCGACCACCCCGCGCGCTCCATCCGCGCGCTACCGGCTCATCACCTCCGAGCGCAGTGGTGGGACGCGGCCAACACGGCGCTCCGGACCTTTCCCCACTGGCGAATCCTCACGGAGTACCTCCGTTTGCTCCTGGCGTTTCCCCTGTCCGCTCCGGATCGTCGCCGCGGCATCCTTGCCCTGTGTCGGTGGTGCCTGCGAGATCTCAACTGGGCGCGGCTCGGAAGCGATGTGCTGACGGCCTTCGCGCCGGGCTCGGCACGACTCATCAGTCCGGCCGTTCGGCGCGCATCGGTTGGCCGGGACGGTGGCGGCACGGGCCCGTAACCGCCGCCTCGTAGCCGGCATCAAAAGCATCCGGAATGAGCGCCCGCGTCAAGAACCCCGTCGAGCCAAAATCCACGTCAGGCGCCTGCCATGCCATTCATCACGACCAAGGACGGCGTCGAGATCTTCTACAAAGACTGGGGAAAGGGCCAACCGATCGTCTTCAGCCATGGCTGGCCGCTGTCGTCCGACGACTGGGACGCGCAGATGCTGTTCTTCCTCAGTCGCGGCTATCGGGTCATCGCCCATGACCGGCGCGGTCACGGACGCTCCACCCAGGTGGGCGACGGTCACGACATGGATCACTATGCCGCCGATCTCGCCGCCTTGACCGCGGGACTGGATCTGAAGCACGCCATTCACGTCGGCCATTCCACCGGCGGGGGTGAGGTCGCACATTACCTGGGACAGCATGGCGAGAGCCGAGTGGCCAAGGCCGCGCTCATCAGCGCGGTGCCGCCGCTCATGGTAAAGACGGACGCCAATCCGAATGGGCTGCCGAAGAAAGTGTTCGACGACCTGCAAGCGTCGCTCGCGGCCAATCGCTCAGGCTTCTATCGCGAGTTGCCTGCGGGTCCCTTCTACGGCTACAACCGGCCTGGCGTGAAGTCCTCCGAGGCCGTCATCCAGAACTGGTGGCGTCAAGGCATGATGGGCGGCGCCAAGGCGCACTACGACGGAATCGTGGCCTTCTCGCAGACCGACTTCACCAACGACCTCAAGAAGATCACGGTCCCGGTGCTGGTGATGCATAGCGAAGACGATCAGATCGTTCCTTATGTCGCCTCAGGGCCGATGTCGGCAAAGCTATTGAAGAACGGGACGCTGAAAACCTACAAGGACTTCCCGCACGGCATGCCGACCACGCAGGCGGAGACGATCAACGCCGACCTGCTGGCGTTCATCAAGGGGTGATCGAGGTGCTCACGGGCAATCTGAACTGAAAGACGGCTCCGCGGGGCAGGTTGGCCGTTACCCACAGCCGCCCCCCGTGAGCTTCGATGATGGAGCGGCAGATCGAGAGACCCATGCCCAGACCGTCGGGTTTGGTCGTGTAGAACGTCTCGAACAGCCGCGCCATACTCTGCGGGTCCAGCCCGATGCCCGTGTCGCTGACGGCGACGCCGATGAGACCGGATGCCTCCTTCCGTGACTGGACGATCAGCTCCCGCGGTCGATCGGCGACCGGCTGCATGGCTTCGATCCCGTTCATCACCAGGTTCAGGAGCACTTGCTGCAACTGCACGCGATCGCCCTCCACCGTTGGCAACCCGGCGGCCAGTTCCGTGCGCATGGCAACCTGATGCCGGTGCGCTTCGAGCGTCATGATGGCGAGCACTTCCTGGATCGCTTCGTTGAGATCGACCGGAGCCTTGACCGGGGCGGCTTTCTTCGTCAGCATCCGGATCCGGGCGACGATCTCGCCTGCGCGGAATCCATCGCGCACGATTTGGCGCGCACACTCCTGTGCCTTCTCGATGTTCGGCGGCGTGGCCGCGAGCCAGTTGACGCAGGCATCGCCGCTGCTCACCACCGCGGCCAGCGGCTGGTTGACCTCATGCGCGATGGAGGCCGTCAGCTCGCCCAGGGTCGTGACTCGCGTGACGTGCGCCAGGTCCGTCTGCGTTTTCCGCAAGGCTTCATTCACCGCGATGAGCTCTCTCGTCCGCTCGGCGACCCGCCGATCGAGCTCCTGGGCGATCCGCTTCTGTTCGATCAAGCGCCGAGCCTCCTGGAGTCCGATCACCGCCTGGTTCGCCGCCACATCCAGGAGAAGCTTCTCCGTCGGCGTTGGAAAACCCGGTCGTGCGGAAGCTGCCACCAGGACTCCCATATCATCCTGGAACCCCAGGCGCAGAGGGGCGATGGAGACCTTCCCATCTCCGACAGGATTCGGTACCACCAGCGGTACGGTGGGTGGGTCGGCCGTCAACCACGGATGCAGGGCTCGGCCAACGTCCGCTGACTGATCCGGAACATTTCGACGTTGCGCCACCTGGACCATCTCGATCGGCGTGCCGGCCCCGATGGCCTCGCCCAGTCGGATATACGCGAAGTCCAGCCGCAGCATACCGAGCAGCGCGTCCAGTAGCGTACGGCACATCTGCGATGTCTCCCCACCACTCCAGATAGCGGGAAGCGCGAGCACACTGATCAGATCATTCATACAGGTCCGGAGGGCTTTGACCTCATCGGCTACCTGTTCCATCTAATCCCCTGGACGCTAACCGGCACCGCGCTGACGCAACTGCCGCAGGAACTCATCCGGCGGAACGAAAAATGGATTCCCCTGGAGGATTCCCCCAATGATGATCATCGGATGCGTGCGCATGATGTCAACGACGATCGTGCCGCCAAACTTGGCGAGGTCGTATGTTCATATGACGGGGTCTTTGTACCGGGGCAAGAGATAGTTCAGCCTCGTCTCGTACTCCACGAGATCATCAACGCCGGGCCGGTCCTCCAGAGCCCATTCCATGTGGGCAACCAGGCGAGTGAGCGCGAATCCCTGCCGTCCGCCGCTTTCCAGCACCTCTTCGATCAACGCCAGCATCCGCTCCTGATCAAAATGGCCCTCTCGTAGATACGCATCCGCCCAGTTGCGCAGCTCGAAGCGGCCACTCTTTTGTGCCGCGCCCACATCGATGCCTGCCGACATCAATCGGCGGACGTGATCCTCCCGCAGCTCCGGGTCGACGATATGGAAGGCCTTCTCACCGCGCTCGAATCCCTCCACGATGAATGGCAGCAACACCCGATACTCCTCGTCAGCGCTGTGAAAGAACGCGCACACATGACGTTGCGCGCCGAGCACCGAGCCGGCCAGCCGGATGGGTCGAGTGTCGTCCGTCTTCGAATCCATCGCGTTGCGCCTTTCCGCCGTCACCGACGACGAATGGGAAAAGCTCCATTTCAGGTCTCAGACGGCGAGTCTACCGTACGTCCTGGCCGAGCGCCCGGCGTTGATGCTCGTGTGGCCGGCCGGTGTCACAACGGGCCGGCCAGTCCCGTCAGGTGCCGACGCGCTCGGGTCGGACCAGCACGTCGATGGTGCCGCAAAGCCGGGTAAAAACTGTGGTGTCGCCTTCAGCTCGCAGCGAGGTCGTGAAGGTGTCGGGGCGGCTCGTGTGAGATTCGCAGATCTTCACGGAACAGAAGGCGTCGGTAGGTGATCTGGCAGATGAACGTGGAGTCGTGAAGATGCATTCGCAGCGACGGGATATTTTGCCCGCTGATGGCGCTGACGAACTCCGTGTAGCCCTGGAGAGCAAGGTACGCCTGTGCGAAGAGTCCCAGGCGACGGACGATTCCACGGCTGCGATACTCCGGGATGCAGAAGACGTCTCCGGCCCACAGCTGCCCTCGTTTCGGAGGGAGGACGCGCGTAATGAGGGAGTAAGGCGGCAAGTCCTCGCTGTACCAGCGGGTGGCCACGATCTTCTCGCGGTGACAGGCGAGAAAGCGCCAGACCTGGCCGTTCCCGCTCGGCGGTCGTGGTGTCGCCCCGCGAGACCGATCGAATTCCCGCAGGCCATCGACATCTGCCGGTCCGCCGAGGCGAAAACGAATTTCCCCGACGCCGTCGACGGCGCTCGGATCAATCCGGCTGGACTTGAGTACAACGAGGTCCCGCGAGCAATAGACGGATCGGCCCCCGACGGCCCGGACAGTCGCGCGCAGGCCGCGATGACGGAGATAGCGCCAGCTGTAGCGCACCGCGTTCAAGCCGTGCCTCCTTTCACCACGAACCGGCCTGAGCGCCGGAACAGTCCAAGCTATACACGATCCGGCGATACCGCGCAGGCGGTAACGCCCTTACCGCGCGCTGATGGGGTCGCAGGGTTGCAGGCCGTGAGGCGAGATCACCGAGAAGCGCGCCCCGCTTCGGACGATCGGCCGCGACTCGAGGAAGCGGGACACTGCCGAACCATCGGCGCGGACGACGCGGATGGCCCATTCGAGTGGCTCACCGGGGTCGACGAACGGACGGAATCCCCATTTCCACTTGTAGCGGGTGATCCCGTCCGTCAGCCACGGCCGGGACCGGCCCATGTCGAGCCACTGCACGCCGCGCCCTTCGGCGACGCGAATGGCAAACGCGTACACGGCCGCAACACCGCCGCCGTGCAAAACGGCTGGATCCGCGTCACGAGTCCCGAGGTGCGCGCACCAGAGCACGTCACCGCGCGGCACGACGATGAGGACGGCATCCGGGTCATCAGCATCGGGCCGCCAGGCCAGCAGCGCGAGCCCGGAGGCAAACGAGCGATCGATCCACTCGAACGTCGGGACCCATGCCGCGTCGCCGAAGCGGGCGCGTAGATGCGGCACGATGTAGCGCTCGTAGAACCGGACGCTGTCCGACCGGCGGTACGGGCGTACCTCGAGGCGATAGCCCGACCGCCGTACGAGGCTGAGATCCGAGCGAAGCGACTTGTCCGCCACGCGCTGGAATCTCGACACTGTCTCCGGGCGGCCCCCGAGTCGCAGTGTGGCCGGCACGATCATGCAGTCCCGCCGACGGAACGCACCGGCGAGCGCCGGCGTGGTCGCAGCGACGAGCATCTCGGCGGCACCCGCGGGAAGCGCCGCCGCCTGCCTCAGCGCTGCGGCATACGAGCAGCGGCCGTGCCATTGCACCGATGGCTCGCCGTCGAAGAGCAGGTCGAGGAGCGGCTGCAAGTCGTGTGGCCGGCCCCACATGGTGACGGTGGCGAGACGTCCCGCACACAGGCCCGACCACACCCCCAGCGGCTGCGATAGGTAAAAGGCGGCCGAGACTCCTCGGACTACCCCACCGGCGAGCGTTCGAAGCGGACCGTCGACTCGGGCCAGGATGGAGGGCGGCACGTAGCGGACATACGCGCACCGCGACCGGTGCTCGAAACGCCTGAGAGCAGCGATCACATTCTGCAGCCCGCTCGGCGCGGATGGAGCGGCAGGGGCCACGGTCGGATCGATCAGGGCTGGGAGGCCGTCATCAGGCTTTCCGCGAGCACGGACAGCCCAACGTATAGCCCGGTCGGGGCTCGCGTCAATGGGACTGTGATTCCGCTCGTCGCGCGCGCGAACGATAGGCTATCTTGAGCCATGCCGGCGCGGAATTGCGGCCTCCTGCTGTGATTCGTGCCGGCGTCCCACCGCGGCGCCTGACACACCCCGTCGATGCTGTCCTCCCTTACCCGCAGATGGTCGTGGCGGGGCTGCAGCACGTGCTGGTGATGTACGCGGGAGCGATCGCGGTGCCGCTGATCGTGGGCGGCGCGCTGCGGCTGCCGAAGGAGCAGGTCGCGTTCTTGATCAACGCGGATCTCTTCGGCTGCGGCGTGGCGACGCTCATCCAGTGCGTCGGGTTCTGGCGGGTGGGCATCCGGCTACCGGTGGTCATGGGCGTGACGTTCGTGGCGGTGGGTCCGCTTGTCGCGATGGCGTCGAGTGGGGTCCCACTCACCGCCATCTTCGGGGCGGTGATGGTGGCAGGCGCCTTCACGACGCTGGTGGCGCCCGCGGCGAGCCGGCTGGTGCGGTACTTTCCACCACTCGTGACGGGGACGGTCATCACCGTGATCGGCATCACGCTGCTGCGCATCGGCATCACGTGGGCGGGCGGCGGGGCCGGCGCCAACAACTTCGGCGATCCGATCAATCTCGGCATCGTCGCGCTGGTGCTGGCAACAATCGTGCTGATTCACAGGCTCTTCACCGGCTTCGTCGCCAGCATCGCGGTCCTGGTCGGCCTCGGCGTCGGCTTTGCGGCGGCGCTGGCGCTCGGCCTCGTCGACCTCGCCGGCCTGCGCGGCGCCGACTGGGTGGCGCTCGTCTATCCCCTGCGATTCGGGCTACCGACGTTCGACCTCGGCGCGACCCTCTCCCTCTGCGTGGTGATGATCGTGGTGATGGTCGAGTCGAGCGGCATGTTCCTGGCGCTCGGTGAGATGTGCGGCAAGAGGATCGGCCGCGAGGACATCGGGCGGGGGCTCGCCGCCGACGGCCTTGGCACCATCGTCGGCGGCCTCTTCAATACCTTCCCGTACACGTCGTATTCGCAGAACGTCGGCCTCGTCGGCGTTACCGGCGTGTGCAGCCGGTGGGTCGTCGCCGTCGCGGGAGCCCTGCTGATCGTGCTCGGTCTCCTGCCCAAGCTCGGGACGGTCGTCGCGTCGATCCCGCCGCCGGTCCTGGGCGGGGCGGGCCTGGTCATGTTTGGCATGGTGGCGGCGACGGGCATCCGGATTCTCGCGCGGGTCGACTACGGTCCGCGCCACAACCTGCTCATCATCGCGATCGGCATCGCCCTCGGCATGATCCCTCTGGTCGCGCCGACGTTCTTCGCCCGGCTGCCGCGGTCGCTCGGCCCGGCGGTCAACAGCGGCATCACGCTCTCCGCGATCGCGGCGGTTCTTCTCAACGCGCTGTTCAACGGTGGCGGGACGGCGGTCGAGACCGAACGAGAGGCCGCCGATTCGCGCAACCCGCGGGACCCCTGACAAGCGCGCCGCCGGCCTCAGCGCCGCGGCGACAGCGCGACGGCGAAGCGCGAGCTCGGCTCCCAGTGATGCCAGTGGCGCGGCAGCCGCTGGCGGGGACCGTCGGCCGTGATCTTCCAGTCATAGCCCTCGGCCAGCTCCTCGACCAGCATTCGCGCGGCAACGTGGCTGGCGTGGGGAGCCAGGCAGGCGTGTCGGCCCGCGCCGAACGGCGAATACGCCGCGTGGGTCGACCTCTGCTGAAGGAAACGATCCGGATCGAATGCTTCGGGGTTCTCGAACAGCGTCGGGTCGCGGTGACTCTCTCGGACGCACAGGCGAAAGCGCCAGCCCGCGGGGATCTGATAGTCGCCGATCGCCAGCGGGCTACGCACGAGGCGATAGATGTACTCGCTCTGCTCGAGCCGCAGAGTCTCCATCACAATGCGCTCGGCGAGAGGAGCGCCTTCCGCGCGGACCCGCTCACCCAAGCGCGGATGGTCCGCGAGCATCTTCAGCACCCATCGCAACAGGCTCGAAACGTTCTCGACGCCGATGGTGAAGAGGAACATCAGATTGTCGAGGACGGTCCGATCCGGCGTTCCGGGCACGCTGCGGAGCCATTCCCCGAGAACGCACTCCGGCCCTGCGTCTCGGTCCAGCCGTTCGATCTGCTGCAGCGCGAGGGTGCGTAGATCGGCCAGGGCCGTCCTCGTCGTCGGCGCGAGCGAAAGGGCCAGATTCTGGGTCTCGAGCGCCGACCAGGTGGAGCGGAATCGCTCCAGATCCTCCGATCCCGGCGCGAATCCGAAGACGAGTCTCGCGAACGACACGAACATGGCGCGCTGCAGATATGGCGCCGGTCGAACGCCCGTGTCGAGACGAGAGTCTCCCGCCATGCTCTGCAGCTCGACGCGGATCGCCTGGCGGATCGCGGGCTCGGCCGCCGCGACCACGGTCCAGGAAAACGCGGCGCGGAGCTTCGGGGCATATGCTCCGTGCATCTCCGGGGTCATGTAGCGAAGGAAGCCGCCGGGGATCTCGGCGCTGAATGGCTGCGGCGCCGGTGAGAGCACGTCGTCGGGAAGCCGGATCAGCTCGTGCCCTCGTTCGAGTCCGACCACGCACACCACCGGCTTGTGGAACTGGAGCATCTTGAAGACCGGCCCGTGACGGCTGGCCTGCTTCAGATGGAAGCGATGATCGAAGATGGCCTCGAGCGACGCGAGCAGGGAGAGCGAGCCGGGCGGAAGGCCGCGTGACGACCCATAGCCCGGCCGCGAGAACCAGTAGCCCGCGGCCATACCCGCGAGCGCCAGGGCAGCCAGGACGTGGAGCGCCGCTGGCAGCCAGACGGCCACGGCGGCGACGATCGCGAGATAGCCGGCGATCCCGGCGGCTAGCAGCGCGGCGAACCGGCCAAAGCCCCCGATGAATCCCTCGATGCGGAACAGTCGAGCAAAGGGAAGGACCGCGGCAGCGAGGACGACGATCTCGAGGCTCCGCACGAGCGCGATAGTACCTCGGGCACGGCCGGCATCTGCCCCCACGTCTGCCCGCAGAAAATTCTTGCGAGCAGCTACCTCGCCCTGAGGTGGCCGACGGCGCCACCGTCTTCTGGAACAAGCTGAACGGCCGGCCCGGATTCGCGTTCGAACGGCGGCGGGACTTCTACCTGGCGTGGAAGGAGTACGGCTGGATTCACACGAAGGCGCTCATCGGGGAAATGAAGGCGCGGCTGGTCGGAAACGTTAAGTTCGACATCCCGCGTCCGGTAGCGTACCGTAGGTGTCGCCTACCACCGGACCCCTGGCTGACGCACCCGGGCGTCACGTCCCTTGGCATCTGGCTTTGCCGCGCGGTTGTGAGCACAGGAGAAGGCGTACCGTTCCCCACGCTGGGGGACTGGCTCTCCATGACGATCTATAGGCTGTCGCTACTTGCGTCGCTCGTACCGACGTGTCCGCCGCTGGACCCGTGGTGCGCACGGTCTTCACCGAAGACCGCGGAGGAAGAGGTGAGGTCATGAGTCAGAAGCTATTCATCGGAGGGTTGTCATTTTCGACGTCTACGGACCGTCTACGCCAGTTCTTCGCGGGCGTGGAGGGCGTGGAATCGGCCACGGTCGTGACCGATCGCGGTACGGGGCAATCGCGCGGCTTCGGGTTCGTCGAGATGACGAACGCGGAAGCCGCCCAGACTGCCATGCGCGACCTGAACGGCCAAGAACTGGACGGCCGCCGCCTGCGGATCGAACTCGCCAATCCGAGTGGTGAGCGACGCAACGGGCCTGGAGGCGGACAGCGTTGGTGAACGGGCCAGGACAGCCGACATGCAAGTAGCTGCAGTTACTAGCCCACGCGACCGCGGCTGGCGCTGGCGTATCGTCAACTACGCCGGTGAACTCGTCGAGGAGTCAACCGACGTATTCGCCACTATCGCGGCCGCGATCGCACAGGGAAGTGCGCATCTCGTCACCCTGAACGTCGTCGATCGCTCCGAAGCAAGCCGGCCATGGCGCCGCGTGTCGCACCAGTGAGTGAGCCGCGCAGTGCGGCCACTCGACGAGGAGGTCCATGCCTCGCGTGATCACTGCGGCGCGGATCGAGGTCGGCACCAATCCACTGGACCTCGCGCTGAAGGCGCTCAAGAAGCACATGCTGAAGGAAGGGATCTTTCAGGAGATGAAGCGCCGTGCCTTCTACGAGAAGCCTTCAGTGAAGAGGAAGCGAAAGCAGGCCCAGGCGCGGAAGCGACAACGCAAGGCGCTGAAACGCGCCAACGCAGGGGCCAGCTGGGATCTTTGAGGCACCTCGACATCCCACCCGCGGCTGAGTCGCGGCGAGATCACGGCATGCGCCTCAGCCTCCTGTACCGGATCGCAAGAGGATTGCCCGTCCTACTCCTCGTGACGCTCGTCCTTCTTGGTGCATCGAGCCGAGTCCACGCCGACGTCCCGAGGTCGTCAGACATCGTGGCCTGCAACGACGAGGCGCAGGAGGCGGCACGCAAAGGCAATGACTCTCGTGGTGCCTCACCTACCGCGAAGGATCACAGCCGAGCCGCCGACGCTCGCCGCGGCGACCCCGCTGCCGCGGCGCCGCGTGCGACCGAGCCGCAACTCGAGGGTATGGATTCCGACGGGGCCAAGGATCCGGCCTACCAGGCGGCCTACCGAACGTGCATGCGCAAGGCCGGCTTCTGATGAGCGGTGGTCCGATCGGCGAGCGGGGAGACGGTGGCCACAAGCCGTCGTCCCGTCGCGTGACACCGCGGCAGCCTGAGGGCGGCGAGGACGTCGAGAGTCCGTTGCCGAACGCGTGGCCCACGGGCGTGCGAACCCTTGGATGTCTCGCATGCGATGTGCCGTTCGTCAGCTCAGGTAGGCACGAGCGCCTGTGCGCATTGTGCCGACGGCCGAAGTCATCATGACGACGTGCGCGCCCTCCTCAGCTCGCGGTTGCTCGGATCAGCATGTTCGTCCGGCCGCACGACAAGCACCGCGCCGAAGCCACGACGAACTCGCCTAGCTGTCCGAGCGCCGCAACAGCGGCGGCGGCTTGCTGGAGACTCAGCCCGGCATGAATCGCAAGGCAGCTCTCGCAGAATGCGCGGCCAACATTGTGACGGAGGAACCGCTCGGACGACATCTCGGTAAGCCTGCTGTCGATCATGGCGCCAACCTTTCGCTCGTCACGGTCAGTGAATTCCAGAAGCGCTCTTGATGGGAGGCCGGCGGCTCGTCCATGGGCGCTCCTCGGTGCCCGCGCGGAGAAGGAAACCGTAGTCACCGAGGTCTCGACGCCCTGTAGGCGTCACCCATGAAGGCCGGGTGAAGGTAGTGGCTAGCTTACACCCTCATCCGCAGGGCGGCCGGCCGAGTTGCCGCGAGGCCGCCGCCCGCCGAAATACTGCCGTGCCGCGGGCCCCGCCATGGTTCAGTGGCATCAGGTCCCGACGCCGATGCCGAAAGTTCGCTACGTGCTGGCCCTCGTCTGCTACGTCTCGATCCCCGCAGTTGTGATCGCGGGAGTGGCGCTGTTCGTCCTCATCGATCCAGAGATGGCGCGCGGTCACGCGAACTACACCCGTGACTACCACCTGCTGGACATGGCAAGGCTCGGTGTGCTCGGGGCCACGGCGGCGCTGGCGCTTGTCCTCTGGACGGGTTGCTGCTATCTCGTGCTCAAGTCTCGCCAGCGTTCCCTGCGCTGGCTCTGTCTCGCCGCCGCCGGGCCGCTGGGATTCAGCGTGATCGCCGCCCTCGCGGACCGATCGCCTCCGCCAGGCGACCTCTATCAGCGGCTCATCGGGAATCTGACGACGTACTGGCGCGTTCCGCTGGAGGTCGCCGTGTTCGTCTGCGTCTGGTCCCTCGCGTACGAATCCGTGGTCCTCGAGCGCGTTGTGATGCTCAACTTCGAATCGCTCGCGACCGGGACGCCGGTCTCGACGATCATTGCGCAGCAAACTGCATCCAGCGGTATGTGGGCCGCCGGCGAAGGGATCAAGCAACTCTACCTGGTGCCACTGCTCTATCTGTTGTGGCCGATCGTGTTCAATAGCGCCGGCTGGATTTTCAAGCTGCGTTCGTTTGCGCCACAGCACGATCGGCGGCGGCACGTCTGAGCGCGCGGTCGTCTCAGGAGGCAACGCGACGTTCAGCTTGCGCGGGGCTCACCAGCTGCCCGACGCGCCGCCACCGCCGGAGCTGCCGCCGCCGCCCGAGAAGCTGCCGCCCGAGGAGCCGCCCGACGAGAAGCCGCCGCTGCCGCCCGAGACAGTGACGAAGCCGCCGAGGGTCGTCGTGCCTTTCGTCTTCAGGTCGACCGCCGCTTTCCGGTACCACGCCGTGTGCGCGAGGCGACGTTTCGCCAGCGGATAGCCGATCAGGTAGGCCGCGACGAGCACGAGCGTCGGGATGGGGCCGATGAGCATCACGGGAAAGATCGACCAGAACGGGATCAAGAACACGTACAGGAACCAGCCGGTGCCGGGCGTGATGAGACCGATGAACGTGAACAGGCCGAGCATGCTGAAGACGAAGAGGCTCAAGAGGATCCGTACCGGCCACTCGAGGTAGGGACGCTGGAAGCCGCCATTGCGCACCGGCCGGCCGACGCCGTGCGGTGCCGCGGCCACGACATTCTTGCCCTCGAGTCGCGCGACGATCGCAGCGACGCCGTTCTCGACTCCCGCATCGTAGTCGCCGCGCTTGAACGCCGGTGTCATGACGTCGCGGATGATGGCGCCGGCGGTGGCGTCGGGCAGGATCGGCTCGAGGCCGTACCCCACCTCGATCCGCATCCTGCGATCCTGGGGCACGACCACGACGAGGACGCCGTTGTTCCGCCCCCTCTGGCCGAGCTTCCACGTCTTGAAGACGTCGACGGCGTATTGCTCGATGGTCTCGGGCTGAATGCTCGGCACGGTCAGAACGACGATCTGATTCGACGTCGCCTGCTCGTGCGCGATCAGCACGCCGGTCACCCGTGCACGCGCAGCCGGCGACAGGATGTCGGCGTTGTCGACGACGCGGCCGGTCAAATACGGGATGTCGGCGGCAGACGCACCCGCCGGAGCGACCAGGGCCGCGACCAATGCGAGGACCGCGCGCGTCATCGGCCACGCTCCTCGATCGGGCGGTCTGGTAGCTCGTTCGCCACCCGGGTTCTGGCGTGGAAGCCTTTCGACACCAGCGCGGCCTCGACGGCACCGAGCCCGGCCTCGAGTGCGCGAACCGGATCCGCGTCTCGCAGGGGCGGCGTCATCGTCTCGATCACGTGCCGCCAGTCCGCTTCGCCCAGCCGGCCATGAAGGCCGGTATCCGGGAAAATCTCGACCCGGCGCTCGAACTGGCTGACGAGGAGCAGGACGGCCGTGCGGTCGCGCGTGGCGAACAGCTCGTGTCTCAGGAACAGCGCCTCGGCGTACTGCTTCACCGCCGCGTGGCTGTGGGTCTCGCGCAAGAACAGTCGCGCGAATGGGGCAGCGAACATCGCCAGCAGCGCGCACACCGCGCCCGTGCCGAGGACGACGAGGGCGGACAGAAGCGCCGTGGGGAACGTCAGCGAGTGTCCTGGCCCGATGTCGGCGACCACGATCCCTAGCGCCGCCAGTGACGTACCGAGCGCGCAAGCCTTCCACGGCAGCTCGAGGTAGTCGTCCGATCGCGGCACGACGGCGACGACCACCTGCACGCCGGTGCGCGCTTCCACGTCGGCGATGCGCCGGTCGATCGCGTCCGATTCCGCCGGCTGCAGACGCATCGCAGGTCTCCCGCGCGCTGGTGGCAGCGCCCGGCCGTCCACTGTGGGCGACCGGCACGCTGTCTCTACCGTAAGCGCAGGGCGGCCGCCGGCGGAAGGTTTAGGTGCGACCGCGCGGCGGAAGTGGTCGAGGCGAAATCCAGAGAACGGCCGCGACGAGCGCACCGACCGCGCCGGTAAGCCCGCCAACCCCAAACCCGGCTCCATAGCCGTGTCGGGCGATGACCGGGCCAAGCGCGAGTGAGCCCAGCGCCAGGCCAAGGTAGATGGCGGTGCTATAGCCTCCCATCACAAGACCACGCACGGCCGGCGGCGTCGCCCGCGTGAGAGCGACACCGATCGCGACACCGGCCGTGCCGCTGACGGCGCCGAACACGGCCACGAGCGTGAGCAGGCCGATCTGGCCACTGACGTGCGGAAGCAGGGCTGTGACGACCGAGCCGATGAGCACGCCGCCGATCGCATAGAGCGAGGAATGCTTCGTGCGATCCACCAGCCAGCCCGCCGGGATGCGGGCCGCGGTATTGGCGAGACCCAGCACAAGGAAGACGACACCGATACCGGCCGGCGTCAGACCCCGCTGATCAGCGAGCAACGGGAAGAACGTGTACACCACGCCCTGGGTCACAAGGCCACAGAACGAGATGATCCATCCGGCCCAGACAATCGGGTTGCCTTGCACGTCA
>Ga0114129_10004422_pt1 | contig 19831 bp, 16 predicted proteins | sample RhiMetdeltSRZDD1_FD_80071 | JGI IMG/M metagenome (GOLD analysis project Ga0114129, IMG submission 80071) | Populus rhizosphere microbial communities from Tennessee, USA - Rhizosphere MetaG P. deltoides SRZDD1 (version 2) (version 2) | ecosystem: Host-associated > Plants > Roots > Rhizosphere >...
AGTAGGTGAGGGTGGCAGGCATGTTCGTGGTGAAGAACTGAGGCGCAATCTGGCGGATCATGACTCTCAAGATACCATCGCGCATTGCCGTGCGTTCCTGACGCGTTCTGCATTTCACGTAGCTTGATCGAGCCGACGCCAGGTCCGGCGGTGACTAGCGTGCCAGAGAAGACGCGTCTAGGCGCTGCCGCCATTCTGCTGCGTGTGCCGCGCGCGCTGCGTCTGGCTGCTCTCGATTCCATCGGTCGTAGAAGTCCGCGACGAAGCGAATAGCTCGGGTCGAAGGGGCCGTCTTCGCCGGTAACTGCGGCACTGACTCGAGCAGGATCGCTTCGGCCTCGGCCCGCCGACTGAGCGCGGCAAGGGCCATTCCCTCCTGAACGCGCAGCTGCTGCGTGAGCGCCGTCCCCTCGCCGATGTCCTCCCCCTTGGCCTTCTTGTCTGCGAGGATCGTCAGCTGACTCCGCAAGAGCGCCTCCGCCTCGACCGCTCGTCCAAGGCCCAACAGCGCCCGCGCGCGGGTGCCGTGCGCGGCTACGGTATCGAGGTGCCTCTCGCCGAGGGTGGCCAGCGCTCGCGCGGCTGCATTCGCCGCGAGATGCTCACCTTCCGCGAAGCGGCCCAGGTTGACGAGCACCCCGGCCAGCCGCTCGCTCGATTGCAACGTACGGGCGTGGTCCGGCCCGAGCGCGCGGCTGCGGCCCTCGAGTGCCCGGCGGTGGAGGGCTTCGGCCTCCGCGTCATGTCCGACCAGCTCGTTGAGGCTCCCGAGGCCATCCACGGTGTTGAGCGTCGTCGGATGACCGGCGCCATAGAGCTCTGTCTTGAGCGCGAGCGTCTCGCGCATGAGGGTTCCGGCCTCCTCGTACCGTCCCAGCAGCGCCAGATCGTTGGCGAGGTTGTTCATCTCGCTGACGGTGCCGGGCGCCTTCGGTCCCTGGACGCGACGCCGCGCCTCGAGAACGCGGCGATGGAGGGCCTCGGCCTTGTCGTAACGTCCGGTCTCCTGATAATGGTTCGCGAGATTCCCCATCGTGTCGAGCGTGCCGGGATGGTCGGCGCCGAGGACACGCAACCGCGTCTGGAGATTGTGCTCGTACAGTGGCTCCGCCTCCTGGAAGCGCCCGCGTGCGCGGAACACGTTGGCCAGGTTCATCTCGTACGCCATCGTGTCTTCGTGGTCGTCGCCGAGCCGGCGGCGCGTGACGTCGTACGCTTCTCGAAACAGCGGCTCGGCCTGGTCGAGTCGTCCCTGGCGCCAGTGGAGATTCGCCAGTTGATTCACCGCGCGGACGGTCTCTTGATGGTCGGCGCCGAGCGCGCCGCGCCGTAACTCCACGGCGCGCCGCAGGTGGGGCTCCGCCGCCGCATACTCGCCGAGCGCCTGATACGTGTACCCGATCGCGATGCGAATCGCCGCTTCGACGAGCGGTTCGGAGGCGAAACGTCCTGTGCCCTGAGACGCGCGATCGATCCGCTCGGCCGCGACGTCGAGCGCCTGGCGCACCGTGACGTCCTTGCCCTGGCCTCGCGCCGCCGAGGGGGCCGCGGCAGCGAGCAGATCGTTGTTCAGAAATCCGTTGACCGCCTCGGCGATGGCGGTCTGGCGCCGCGCTTCCACCGCTTCCGTGGCGGCCTGCCGTTCGGCACGCACCGCCCGCAGCAGCGCCCAGGACGTGCCGACGACGCCGGCGATCAATGCGAGGACGACGGCGGCGGCGGCGACGACGCTCACGCGGTGGCGGCGGAACATTTTGCGCGCGCGGTAGAAGCCGCTCGGGGGACCCGCGAGGACCGGCTGGTCATTGAGATGGCGAAGGACGTCGAGTGCGAGCGCGTGCGCGGTTTCATATCGCCGCACGCGGTCCTTCTCAATCGCCTTCATCGTGATCCAGTCGAGGTCGCCCGCAATCGCGCGTCCAAGCGCGCGCACGTCTACTCGCCGGTTGCTCGCCGAGACCGTCGAATCGTCCGCGCCGTAGGTGACTCGGCTGCTCGGCCGCGGCGGTTCGTCGTGCCGCAGCTTTCGCTGGATCTCGGCCATTCCGGCCCGCCGCAGCTCCTTGGCATCGAATGGCTGATGGCCCGAGAGCAGTTCGTAGAGCAGCACACCGAGCGAATACACGTCCGTGCGAGTGTCGATGTCGAGATTGGTCATCTCGGCCTGTTCGGGGCTCATGTACTCCGGCGTCCCGACCAGCTGTCCGAGCTCGGTATAGGCCGTGTGCTCGGTGAGCCGCTGCGAGATCGCCTTGGCGACGCCGAAGTCGATGATCTTCGGGATCCGCTCATCGTCTTGCGTCGAGACCAGAATATTGGACGGTTTGATGTCCCGATGGATGATGCCCTTCTGGTGCGCGTGCTGCACACCCTCGCAAACGTCGACGAACAGCGTCAACCGGTCGCGGATCGCGAGCCGATGCTTGTCGCAGTACTCCGTGATGGGAATCCCCTGCACGTACTCCATCGCGAAGTAAGGGCGGCCCTCCGCCGTCGCCCCCGCGTCGTAGACGCGCGCGATGTTCGGATGATTCATCAGGGCCAGGGCCTGTCGCTCGGAATCGAAACGGGCCAGGACTTCCCTGGTGTCCATGCCCCACTTGATCAACTTGAGCGCGACCGTCCGGCGAACGGGCACCTCCTGCTCCGCCTCGTACACGACGCCCATGCCGCCTTCGCCGACTTTCCGCAGGATGCGGTAGGGACCGACGCGCCGCGGGCTGTCGCCGCCCGCCGGCGCCGGCATCCGGGTAAAGGTCGGGCGGTTGCTATCGTCCGGGCGGTCTTCGGCCATGCTGCGTCCTCGCGTGCGATCCGGCGTGGTAGGTGACCCCAGAATAGTCTGGGAGACGGCCGCCGCTGGCAAGGGGAATCGGCGAGGGCGATGAGGAGGGGCGGACTTCCCTGCGATGACGTGACGACAGCTGCGGCCGCAGCATACTCGGATCATAATGGTGAATGCCGCCCGTTGATGTCGCGCGCTGGACGACGACACTGACGGCGTCGTATCTGGCGATCACGGCCGCGTTGGTTGTGATCCTCGGGAATACCGTTCCAGGCCGCGTCTGGCTGGTCGCGGTGCACGTAACGCTCTCCGGGTCGTTGCTGATCCTGAACCGCGCGAGGCCGTCGGCGGGGATCCTTCGCGTGATTCGCGACTGGCATCCATTAATGCTGTTTCCTCTCCTCTACAAGGAAGTGGAGGTGCTCGCGGCGGCCATGGGCGACTGGCGGTTGACCGCGGCGATTCCGGCCTGGGAGTCGGCGCTGTTCGCCGGGCAACCGAGCCTGTACCTGAGCGAACGGCTGGCGTTCGTGCCGTTGTCCGAGTACCTGCATTCTTGCTACCTGTCCTACGTGATCGTCATTCCATCGGTGACCGCGTACTGGTACGTCAGCGGACGGCGGGCGGCCTTCGGTGAGCTGCTGCTGATGCTCTCGACCGTGCTGTTGGGGAGCTACCTGTTCTTCATCCTGCTGCCGGTGGACAGCCCGTACTACCTGTCGCAGCGCTTGGGCCCGCCGCTCTCCGGCCACTTCTTCTTCGATCTCGTACATCAGATGTCGGCGCGCGGCGGCGCGCGCGGCGGGGCGTTTCCCAGCGCGCACGTGTCGGGTGCGGTCGTCGTGAGCCTAGTCGCGTGGCGGCACCAGCGTCGGCTCGCGTACCTGCTCGTTCCAATCACCGGGAGTATGATGATCGCCACCGTGTACGGCCGCTTCCACTACGTCCTCGACACGCTCGCGGGCGCGGCCCTCGCCATCGTCGTCGTACTGGGGTATCGATATATTTTCAGCGACGGGCCCGGTGAGAGACAGTCAGCTTGTCTGGCGAAAGCTTCAATGCCTTCGCCTGCCAGTTCATGCCGCGTCGGGCTTGATTCCAAGACTGTCGTTGACCGCGTCGCAGCCGTTGCTCGCATCCAAGGTAACGGCCAGGCAGTTCTGGATCGAATTGGGTCCTGACGAGTCGCCCAGTGTTTGGTAAGCTGCGCAGGACACACTCGAGTTGCGCTAGTCGCGGGCGAGGAACTGCAGTATTCCGTGCCGGCGAGGTTTGTTACAGGTTCTACGATTCTGCTATGGCGACACAGGTACGATCGGCTCTTGCGGCATTCACGGCGTCACTCGCCCTGTTTCTGCCGGTGGCCGGGCAGACCCCAGCGACCGGAAACGTCAAGGCATTCGTTGGAGCGACGCTCGTCGACGGCACAGGCGGACCCCCGCTTCCCGACGCCGTCATCGTCGTCCGCGATCAGCGCATCGTTGCCGTCGGACCAGCGAAAACGACGCCGGTGCCTGCCGGGGCCACACGGATCGACGTCGCGGGCAGAACGATCGTGCCTGGCATGATCAACTCGCATGGGCACATCGGCTCGACCTTCGGCCTGGAAAGCGGCGCGGCGCAGAACACCGCCGAGAACGTGCAGCGGCAGCTGGCATTGAACGCGCGCTACGGCATCACGACCGTCGTCAGTCTCGGTGACGATCGTGAACCCGGCTTCGCGGCGCGCGATGGGAACGAGAAACCCGATATCGATCGGGCACGTCTGCACGTCGCAGGGCCCGTCATCACCGCTAAGACGCCTGACGAAGCCCGCGCAGCCGTCGACGCTGCCGCGAAACTCAATCCTGACTGGATCAAGATCCGCGTGGATGACAACCTCGGCTCGACGGCCAAGATGACGCCAGAGGTCTACACGGCGGTCATCGAACAGGCTCACAAACACAAGCTTCGCGTGGCCGCGCACCTCTACTATCTCGACGACGCGAAGGGACTGCTCCGGGCTGGAGTGGACCTGATTGCGCACAGCATCCGTGACGCGCCCGTCGACACTGAGCTCACGGCGTTGATGAAAGCCCGCAACGTCTGCCTGTCGCCCACGCTGATGCGCGAAGTGTCGACCTTCGTGTACGAAACCCGCCCAGCGTTCTTCGACGATCCGTTCTTCCGGAAGGAAGCCGATCCGAAGATCGTCGCTACGCTCGAAGAGCCGGCCAGGCAGGCCAGCATGGCGTCGAGCAAGTCGGCGCAGACATACAAGACGTCGCTCGAGGTGGCGCGGCGCAACGTGAAGGCGCTCTACGATGCAGGCATCCGTCTCGCGTCCGGCACCGACTCAGGTCCTCCGGCTCGCTTTCAGGGCTACTTCGAGCATCTCGAGCTCGAGGAGCTCGTCAAGTCCGGCCTGACACCGTCAGCGGCCCTCGTCGCCGCGACCGGCAACGCCGCGAGCTGCATGGGTCTTGCGGATCGCGTCGGCACGATTCAGCAGGGGCGCTTCGCGGACTTGATCGTGCTCTCGAAGAGCCCGCTCGAGGATGTGAAGAACTCCCGGACGATCGAGTCGGTGTGGATCTCGGGAAATCGCGTGCCGGCCGCGCGCTGACGCACAGACCGTTCAGTGGGTCAGGCAGGTCGCAACCCCCGGAAATCTCCCCACGAAGGTGGTAGCACCGTGATGTCCAACGACCGTCAGCGCGGTCGCGAGGGCATCTGCAGTGGCCGCGTCGCTCGCGATGACGTGCGCAACGATCGGGCTCGTGACGCCGAGGCCGGTCCGCGGATCAATCACGTGTGAATGGCGCACGCCGTCGATCTCGACGAACTGCATCGTCGGGCCCGACGTGGAAAGGGCGCTGTTCGCCAGCCTGGACGCGAGCGCGCGAAACGCCGCATCGTCACAGGAGACGTCGATCGTCCAGCCATTCCGGCCGGGCGGGGCATCGCCAACCACGATGTCTCCGCCAGACTCCGCCAGCGCGCGCGTCACGCCCGCAGACCGCAACGTCGCCAGCGCTTCCTGTAGGATGTAGCCCTTGGCAATGCCGCCGAGGTCCAGGCGCACTCCCGGCCGTTCGAGACGGATGGTCGAGCGGACGGTGTCGAGTTCGAGGCGATGCGACCCAACCAATGCCCCAGCGCGGTCGAGAGCCTCACGCGGCGGCATGCGCCCGGTGCGGCGTGCCTCGCGCCAGAGGGCGACGAGCGGCGCGACCGTCGGATCGAATGCGCCATCGGTCGCCCGCGAGATCTCCACCGCACGCTGGACAACAGCCAGGAGATCGCGGCTGACCACGACCGGCTTGCCGGCCCGGGCCTCGAGTTGACGAAGCTCGCTGTCGGTGCGGTAGTCACTCATGATGCGGTCGAGCGCGGCGATTCGCTCGAACGACAACCGGGCTGCGGTCCTGGCCTCCGATTCGCTGGTGGCATAGAGGGCGATACGGACCGGCAGGCCCATGTGGACCTGCGTAAACTCGTACGGAGCGGTCACAACCTGCGTCGGCTCCAGAGCGATCGACGCAAGAACGATCCCAACCGCGCGTGATATCCGTGATGCGATCAACTCGACTTCCCTTTCACCTTGCCGCGCTGGCCGCAGCCTGCATCCCGGTGATCGCGGGAACGCGGCCACTCGCCGGACAGCGCGCAGGCGCCGAAGCCTATCGCGAAACGATACCCGGCACGCTCGTCAGCTTTGAAATGGTGCCCGTGCCGGAAGGAACCGTCGACGGCATCGCCGTCAAGCCGTTTTACATCGGGCGGACCGAGGTGACGTGGGACATGTACGACGCGTTTGCGCTGGGTCTGGACGTCGCGAAGGAAAAGGCCGGCGCCGACGCCGTCGCGCGTCCGTCGCAGCCCTACGGCGCGCCCGATTACGGCTGGGGCCACGCGGGCTTTCCCGCGATCAGCGTAACGCGCGACGCGGCCGAAGCGTTCTGCACGTGGCTCTCGGCGAAGACCGGCCGTGAATACAGGCTGCCCACCGAAGCGGAATGGAGCCACGCTGCGAACCTGGCCAGAGGCGCCCAGGCCCTGTCGTCGGCGCAGCGCGATGCGATCGCGTGGCACAGCGGCAACGCCGCCGCGCGGACGCATCCCGTGGGCTCCCGAAAGCCCGACGCGCTTGGACTGCTCGATCTTTTCGGCAACGCCGCCGAGTGGGTCACTACCGGCGACGGTGCCCGTGTGACACGCGGCGGTTCGTTCAAGGATCCGGCCAACGCGGTCGGCCCTTCAGCTCGCGCCTTGCAGGCCGATGCCTGGAACGAACGCGATCCGCAGCTGCCCAAGAGCCGGTGGTGGCTTTCGGACGCACCCTTCGCCGGGTTCAGAATTGTCCGTAACCCGTAGGCCATCCTGAAATGGGCGATGGGCAAGGGGCAATAGCAATACGCGCCTATTTCGCCATCGCCCATCGCCCATCGCCCATAGCCCATTGCTCGACGGGCAGGGATCGCCGAAACTACCGCCAGGCCGTCGAGGCCCGAAGCTGAGAGGATTGCCATGACCGAATCCGTTTCGCGGCGTACGTTCATTCAGACCACCGCGGCGGCCAGTGCCGCCTTTGCATTCCCGAGCGGCGTTCGGATTGCGGGGTCCGATACAATCCGCGTCGGCCTCATCGGCTGCGGCGGCCGAGGAACGGGCGCGGCCGGCGATTGCCTGCGCGGCGCGTCGGGCGTCGAGCTCGTGGCGATGGGCGATCTCACCCCCGATCGCCTCGCGAAATCGCGCGACGAGCTGTCGAAGATCGCCGCCGCCAACGCCGACTTTGCCGCCAAATACAAGGTCAGCGAAGACCTGTGTTTCACAGGCTTCGACGCGTATCAGAAGGTCCTGGCCGCCGACGTCGATCTGGTCATCCTCGCGACGCCGCCAGGATTCCGTCCGGTGCACCTCAAGGCGGCCGTGGAAGCGGGCAAGCACATCTTTGCCGAGAAGCCGGTCGCCGTCGATTCCGCGGGCGTGCGATCGGTGCTGGAGACCTACGAGCTCGCGAAGCAGAAGGGGCTGGGCATCGGCGTCGGGACCCAGCGGCGTCATCAGCCTGAATACCTGGCAACGATCAAGCGTATTCAGGATGGAGCGATCGGCGATGTGATGAGCGGACAGGTCTTCTGGAACCAGGGCGGCCTCTGGAGCTTGGAGAAGCTCCCTGAGTGGAGCGACGCTGAATGGCAGATCCGCAACTGGCTGTACTTCGTCTGGCTCTCGGGCGATCACATCGTCGAGCAGCACGTGCACAACCTCGACGTCGCCAACTGGGTCCTGGGCGCGCATCCAATCAAGGCGACGGGGATCGGCGGGCGGCAGCGCCGCACCGAACCGCGGTTCGGGCACATCTATGACCATTTCGCTGTGGACTTCGAGTATCCGAGCGGCGCGCGGGTGCTGAGCATGTGCCGCCAGATTGCGGGCACGCGCAGCAACGTCGGCGAACATTTCATCGGTCCGAAAGGCACGGCGAATGCCGCGGGCCGCATCACCGGCTCGAAGGCGTGGGAGTTCGGGCAACCGGCGCAGAAGGTCAACCCGTTCGTTCAGGAACACACCGATCTGGTGGCCAGCCTGCGGTCCGGCAAGCCCTATAACGAGCTGAAACAGATTGCGGAGAGTACGCTCAGCGCGATCATGGGGCGCGAGGCGGCGTATACCGGACAGGAAATGACGTGGGACGAGGTGCTCAACGCCGATCAGGATCTGACGCCGCCGCAGGTGGCCTTCGGCCCGCTCGAGGTGCCGCCGGTCGCGATGCCAGGCGTCACCAAGTTGAATCGCCGGTGGAGCACAACGACGTAGGGAGCGTGCAGGGGTGAACCGGAGAACCTTCGTGCGGTCCGGGCTGACGCTGGGCGCAGCGCTTGCGGCGTCACGCCTCAGTAGAGCTGCGCCCACGGTGTTCGCGCCGCAGCCAGCGCGCCGCAAATTCCATCTCAGCTACGCGCCGCACTTCGGCATGTTCCGTCAGCTCGCCGGCGAGGATCTCGTGGCCCAGCTCGAGTTCATGGCCGCCGAAGGATTCACCGCGCTCGAGGACAACGGCATGCGCGGCCGGCCCGTTGAGGAGCAGGAGCGCATCGGGAAGGCCCTGGCACGGCTGAACATGCGCATGGGCGTCTTCGTCGCGCACACGATCAACTGGAACGAGCCGACGCTCACGACCGGCGATCCGGCGATTCGCGACACGTTCCTCAAGGAGGTCCGCGAGTCCATCGACGTCGCCAGGCGCGTCAACGCGAAATGGATGACCGTCGTCCCAGGCCATGTCGATCGCCGGCCGCACATTGACTATCAAGCCGCGCACGTCGTCGAGACGCTCAAACGCGCGTGCGCGATCCTCGAGCCGCACGGCCTCGTCATGGTACTCGAGCCGCTGAACACGCTGCGCAACCATCCAGGAATGTTCCTGACCGCGATTCCTCAGGCGTATCTCGTGTGCAAGGCGGTTGCGAGCCCGTCGTGCAAGATTCTCTTCGACATCTATCATCAGCAGATCACCGAAGGGAATCTCATCCCCAACCTCGACACCGCGTGGGAAGAAATCGCCTATGTCCAGGCAGGCGACAATCCTGGCCGCAAGGAACCGGGCACAGGAGAGATCAATTACCGCAACGTGTTCAAGCACATTCACAGCAAGGGCTTCACCGGCATCGTTGGCATGGAACACGGCAATGCGGTTGCCGGCCGTGAAGGCGAGCGCGCCGTCATAGACGCGTACATCGCTGCCGACGGGTGGTAGCCAGCCGCCGACGCCGTAACTCCCTCGTCCGGAATGATGTGTGGTGCCTTTGACCGCGTAACCTGGCGGAAATCTGCGTTTGCTACGCTGTCTGACGAACGGACGAACCAACGAGAGGAGCTCAAAATGATTCCCCTCGTGCTCATCCTGGCAGTCACAGCGGCGCTCACCCTCGTGATCGTGATCGCAGCCCGGCGATCACCCAGCAACGTCTCCCGTGCCGGAGACACACGTTCATCGTCAACCTACATCAGCAGCGACTTCGGCGGCTATGACTCCTCAGGCGCCGACTGCTCCGACGCGTCCGGCGGCGGCGACTGCGGTGGGGGAGACGGGGGTGGGGGTGGAGGGGGAGACTAGCGATTTGTCGGCGACGGAGGGGACGGAGGACACGGAACGAGCTTCAACTCGGAGAAACGGAGACACGGAGGGATCTGATTGATGGGCGGCGGGGCGGTCACCGGACTCCGCCGATGCCGCCGCGCGCGGCGGGCGATCAATCGACGCCCCGCGGACGCAAGCTGCGGTGAGATCCGTGAGCAGCTTGTGTCCGTGGGGCGTCGATTGATCGTTCGGCCGCTGACCGGTGACCGTTTGACTCGCGAGTCACCCCTCCCCGTGTCTCCGTGTCTCCGTTTTTGAAGCTCGTTCCGTTCCCTCCGTCCCCTCCGTTTCCGATCCTCCGTACCCTCGAATCACTGACTACTGCTCTTCTCCAACAAAGCGATGGCGCGATCGAGCGCTTCCTTGTGACGGGCGTCGGTCGCCGTTTCTTTGATTTTCTTCAGCGCATCGAGGTGAGCCGTGGTCAGGGCGCGGGCAGCTTCGACCTTGATGTGCGGCTCGATCCCCGTGCCCTCCCAATTCGTTTTCGTGATCGGGCTGATCGCGCGGCCGGCCGGGACCCAGATGGCGAAGTGATCGGTAATGCGACGCGTGCCGCCGGGATGCGCGCCGCCGCCTGTCGTCTCGCCGACGATCGTCGCGCGCTTCAGGTTCTTCAGGTTGTAAGTGAACTCTTCCGCGGCCGAGAACGTGCGCGTGCTGGTCAGAATGTAGACCGGTTTGCCAACACCGTAGCGACGGCCCTGCACGTGTGGCGATGTCCAGAACTGGCGCGTCTCGTCGCTCTCGCGCCAGTAGAAATCGTTCAGGTGCACGACATCGTCGAACAGGTAGCTCGAAAGCAGGCCGATCATTGCCGGTGAGCCGCCACCATTCCTGGTGAGATCGAAAATGAGCGCGTCGGTGCCGGCGAGGAAATTCATCGCCGCAACGGCCGTCTCGCCCGCTTCCGGCGATCCGCTGAACCCGCGAAGATCGATGTAGCCGACGTTTCCATCCAGCCGCTCGACGCGCTCGAAAGCGAAATTGCGCCGGCGCTCTTCCGCGATGGCCCGCGCGCGATCCTCCGGGGAAGGCATTCGCCGTTCGGGTATCGGATCCGCCGTGTAGAGGACGCGCAGATGCTTGTCGTGGCTGACCTCCTGGAGGTGCGTGGTCAGCGCCTCAGCAAAAGCCTGCGCGCTGGTGATGCTCTCGTACTCCTTGCGCTCCGCGCGTGCCCGGATCGCGTCCGACATCTTCGAGGCCGTTTCCGGAAAGACGTAAGCCGTCTTGAGATGATTGAGCGCACCATCGATCACCTGCGATCGCATCGCGGCATCGACGGTGCCATCCGGGCCCTGTGGCGGCTGCTGCGCCCTGCCAGAGACGGCGGCAAGCAGGGCAATCGGAACGATGAAAGCACGAACGCGAGTCAGCTTCATGTCTTACTCCCGCCGGGCTTCAACCCGGCTTCGAATCGTCCGGCACTATAGCAGAGCCTGTCACGGATGAGCCTGAATGTGTGACGGGTGACAGTGGGAACGATTCTGGCAATTCTCAGCTCGGGCGGCTGACAAAGCGTCAGATCGCCGCATGTTGCGGCCGAGGCCGCAGCGAGAGGAGAAACCATGACCTCAGGTGGCCGTTTGTTTCGTCGTTCGGGCTTCCTTGCGTTACCCATCCTGGTAATCTCGACGGCCTCGTGGGCCGGAACGGTTGAGCTCGCGACGCCGCCGCAGACTCCCGCCCAGGAAGCCAAGCAGGCACCCCAGAAAGCAGGGAACGCCATTACGGACTCGTGGATCACCATGAAGATCCACTCCCAGTTCATTCCCGAAGACTCCCTCGAAGGTAGCGACATCGACGTCGATACCAACGGCGGCGTCGTCACGCTGAAGGGAACCGTTCTCGCGGCCGCTGGCCGGGACCGTGCGATCGCCATTGCAAAGGCGACCGACGGCGTGAAGAACGTTACCAGTCAGCTGAAAATCGGCCCGGCGCACTCTGACGCCGCCGAAGCGGGCCGCAAGGCTGGTGAGGCAACGAAAGACACGGCTGGAACTGCCGGCCGCGCCGTCACGGACGGATGGCTGAAGTCGAAGATCTACTCGCAGTATCTGACCGAGAACGCTCTCGACGACAGCGACATCGACATCGATATCGCCAAGGGTGCCGTGACCCTGAATGGAGCGGTGCGCACGGCGGCCGGGCGCGAGCGCGCTGAGTCAATCGCGAAGGCGACCGACGGCGTCAAGAGCGTGAAGAACAATCTCAAAGTCACACCGAAGTCGTAACACTGCCCCGCTTGACGGGACGACGGCCGCCGGACACCGGGTCCGGTGGCCGTCCCACCGATCCCCCGTTCTCGTTTCGCATTTGCCCGCGCCGCTGAGCCGGTGTAACCTCCCGCCATGCTGACGCTGCTCCTTTTGCTGACGCTGGCCACCACTCCCGAACCGATCACCGGTCAACAAGGGGCCGCGAACCCACCTCCCGCTGCAGCGACCGCAGCCACGCCGGCAGCGCCGTCGCTCGATCCCGCGATGATCGAGCGTGTCGATGCCTACCTGCAGGCGCAGCAGAAGGTCAACGGCTTCAGCGGGACGGTGTTGCTGGCACTGAACGGCGACGCGAAGTTCAAGAAGGGTTACGGGTGGGCGAACGCGGAATGGGAAATCCCCAACGCCGCCAACACGAAGTTCCGCGTCGGCTCGATTACGAAGCAGTTCACGTCGATGGTGGTAATGCAGCTGCAGGAGCAGGGCAAGCTCAAAGTGCAGGACGCCATCTGCGTTCACCTCTCACCCTGTCCCGACACGTGGAAGGCGGTGACCGTCCATCACCTCCTCACCCATACCTCGGGTATCCCGAGCTACACAGGCCTTCCAGACTTTCAGAAGATTTCCATCCTTCCGAAAACGACGGACGAGATGATCGCGCTCTTTCGCGATCTGCCGCTGGAGTTCGAACCGGGGAGCGGATTCAAGTACAACAACTCCGGTTACTTCCTGCTAGGCGTGATCATCGAGAAGGTCACGGGCCGGAAGTATGAGGACGTGCTGCGCGACCAGATATTCACGCCGGTGGGGATGTCCGACAGCGGCTACGACCGGAGCAACGTCGTCCTGCCGCGTCGCGCCGCCGGATATGGCCGGAACGGAGAGGCCATCGCCAACGCACGGTACCTGGATATGGGCCAGCCTTACTCTGCCGGTTCGCTTTACTCGACAGTCGAGGACCTGTTGAAGTGGGATCAGGCTCTGTACGCTGACCGCCTGCTCCCGGCTGCAGCCAAGGCCGTGATGTTCACGCCGTTCAAGGACAACTATGCGTACGGCTGGGTCATGCCGACACCCTCTCCGGCGACGTTCGGAAGGCGTCAGACGACGCATGGTGGCGGGATCAATGGGTTTTCCTCCATGTTGATCCGCCTCCCCGACGACAAGATGACGATCGTCGTTCTCGCGAACAACGAGTTCACCAACACCGGCCGAATCGCGCGCGACCTCCTGGCCATCTCTCTGGGCGAGCCTTACCAGACTCCGGTGCAGCGCGTGGCTATCACCGTCGATCCGGCGATCTTCGATTCGTACGCAGGCCGGTATCAGCTCCGGCCGGACTTCATCATGACTGTCACCCGCGAGGGTGATCGCCTGATAACCCAGGCAACGGGTCAGCAGAAGATCGAAGTATTTCCGGAGTCCGAGACGAAGTTCTTCGCGAAGGTGATGGACGCGCAGATCACCTTCGTCAAGGAGGGCGGCAAGGTCACCCACCTGATCCTCCATCAGAACGGCCGCGAACAACGCGCCGCGCGCATGCCGTAGATAACCGCTTCTGACACAACCGGTTGGGACCACAGGCCGGCACGGTTGCAGTATCCCCTCTCGCTGGCAGAAGAGAAGGCTTCCGCCGTAAGATTGCGCGGCAGGGCCGCCTATGACTGACGACGCCGGGCCTGGAAATCCTTCGCAGGGGGAGCCGGCCAAAGGCTCGCTCGACTCGACTTTCTACCTGATCGCCAGGGTCAGGGCCGGCGACCGCGAGGCGCTCGAACGTCTCTTCGCCCGACATCTCCCGCCACTTCAGCGATGGGCAAGGGGCCGGCTGCCGAAATGGGCCCGCCAACTCACCGACACGGACGATCTTGTCCAGGATGCCCTGGTTCAAACGTTCAAGAGGATCGATGAGTTCGAACCGCGCCGTGTCGGCGCGCTTCAGGCGTACCTGCGTCAGGCCGTGCTCAACCGGGTCAGGGACGAGGTGCGCCGCAAAGGACGGTACCCGGTGACCGAGGCGGACCTCGAACTGCTGGAACTCGAGAGCGCGGCCTCGCCGCTCGAGGAAGCGATCGGCCGCGAGGGGGTCGAACGCTACGAGCGGGCGCTCGCACGGCTGAAGCCTGCCGAGCGGGACATCATCATTGCCAAGGTCGAAATGGGTTACTCGTACGCCGAACTGGCGGAGGTCTTCGACAAGCCCAGTACCGAGGCGGCTCGCAAGGCCGCCCAGCGCGCCATCGTGCGCCTGGCAGAAGAGATGAGGCGTGAGCGCCGACCGTGATCGGTTGATCGACGAACTGGCTCAGGCGATCCTCGACGGGACACCCATCGACTGGTCTGCCATTGACAGCTCCGCAGGCGGAGACCGCGAACTGATGGGCGAACTGCGGCTGCTATCGGCACTGGCAGACGTCCACCGATCCGATCCCGACCAGCCCCCCACTGAATCGGGCCAATCCTCCACGACTGAAGTCCGCTCATTCGCGCAATTATGGGGACACCTCGAGCTCCTCGAACGAATTGGCGTCGGGACGTTCGGCGAGGTCTACCGCGCCTGGGATACGCGCCTCGATCGTGAAGTCGCCGTCAAGCTGATGCCGGCCGCCAGCTCTGACGATCCGCAGGTGGCCTCGATCATCCGCGAAGGCCGGCTGCTGGCGAAAGTCCGTCATCCCGGCGTCGTCACGATCTATGACGCGCAGCAGATTGGCGACAGCGTGGGCCTCTGGATGGAGTTCATCCGCGGCCGCACGCTCGAACAGCGGCTGCAGGAAGACGGCCGCTGCGATGCGAGCGAGGCGATCGATATCGGGATGGAGCTGTGCCGGTCAGTGAAGGCGGTCCACGATGCCGGGCTTCTCCACCGTGACATCAAGCCGCAGAACGTGGTCCACGCCAGCGACGGCCGCCTGGTGCTCATGGATTTCGGGATCGGGCGCGAGCTGGGGGATGGATCGATCAGCGATCTCGCCGGAACGCCGCTGTATCTCGCGCCAGAGATCTTCCGCGGCGCACATGCCACCGTGCGCACCGATGTCTACAGCATCGGCGTTCTCCTCTATCACTTGCTCACGGGGACGTACCCCGTGCAGGCGACGATCGTGTCGGATCTCCGCCGGGCGCACGAACGCGGCGACACGCGGCCCATCCGATCCGTCCGCCCAGATCTTCCGGTCAGTCTTGCCGCGGCTGTCGATCGCGCGGTCGACGGGGTACCGGAACGGCGCTACGGAAGCGCTGCGGCGCTCGCGCACGATCTGGAGGCGCTGCAGCCACGATCGCACGCCACGCTGAGACTGCTGGCCGTCGCCGCCGCGATCCTGCTGACCAGCGGCGCGATCTTCAGCATCAACCACGCGTGGTTTACCAGGACTCGCAGCTCGGAGGCCGCGCGTGACGCGTTCATCGCGCCACGGGAATGGCTGCTCGTTGGCTCCTTTACGGGAACGACCGGCGATGGGGACCTGGAGGCCACGCTGCGGCAGGCAGTCACCAATGAGCTCGAGGAGTCGCCGTACCTGAACGTCTTCCCCACGACGCGCATCGCCGAATCACTGGAACGGATGCAGCGGCCGGCGACGGCGAACATCGACGAGCAACTGGGCCTCGAGATCTGCAAGCGCGAGGGGCTCGCTGCGCTCGTCACCGGCTCCGTCGATACGCTGGACGGCCTCTACGTCGTCAGGCTCCGTGCCAGGCATGTCCCGAGCGGACGCATTCTGGACACTCAGCCGGAGAGCCGGCGCACGCGTGCTGAAGCGCTGCATGCCGCCCTCGGTCAGGGGCGGCGGATGCGGGAGCTGCTTGGTGAAAGCGCCAGCTCCGTGCAGGCCCTGAGCGCGCCGCTCGAACCGGTCACGTCGAAATCGTTCGAAGCCGTCCGTCATTTCACGCTGGGGAAGGGGCTGTACGATCACGATCAGGAGCTCGCGCGCGACGCGCTCCCGCACTTCTTGCAGGCCACGTCGCTCGATCCAGGTTTCGCGATGGCGCACGTGTACGCTGGCCTGTCCTATGGATATCTCGGTCAGTTCGACCTGCGCCGGAAATCATTCGAAACAGCCGCAGCCCTGGCCCGAAGCAGCGAGTCCCGGCTGGGGCCGACCGAGCGCGAGAAGATCCTCGCCGACTACCACACCTTCTTCGAACGATTCGACCTGGCCGCCGCTCACCAGCGGGCGATGCTCAGCCTGCGGCCTGGCGACGGACGCATCCTCGCCAACCTGGGTCTCAGTTTGGGTGCGCTTCGCCAGCATCGACAATCGATCGAGGCGCTCGAAGCGGCATGGCAGTCCTACCCGCATCCTCGCGTCCGCTGGATGCTCGCGGACATGTACAGCGCGACCGGTCAGCCTGAAAGAGCCTCGGCACTTCTGGCTCAGTATCTGGACCAGCCCTTCGACTGGATCGCGTATGCGAAGCACCTGCTGATCGGCGGGCGTCGCGATGACGCCAGCGGCGCGCTCGACGAAGCCGAACGACAATCGAACAAGGCTGGATACGTGTCCTGGCCGGAGCTGGCGCTCGGCAAGGCGGACTTTCTCAGATCAGAGGGACGGTTCGAGGAAGCTGCGCTTGCTCTCCGTGCGGGGCTCGATCGCGGGGGCAGCTCCGGCGTCGAGCGACTCGATCTGGCGATGGCGTCGTTGCTCATCGACGCCGGAAGAAAACGTGACGCGATTGCGCACCTGAGAAAGATCAAGGTCGAGCTGGCGCGGAACCGGATCGTTTACGGCGTGCTGGCGGCCCGTGCCGGCGATCTGGCCATGGCTGACACGATTCTCCAGCAGCTGATCGTGGACGCCAGAGAGCGGCAGTCGCCGCGTCCCGAGGCGCGTGTCGAGCAGCTTCGCGCCGAGATCGCGCTGGCACGCCATGAGGCGCCAGCCGCGCACGAACATGCTGTTCGGGCAGTTCGCACGTTCACGAGTCCCTGGATGCTCGTGACGCTGGCGCGCGCGCAGCGTGCGTCGGGCCGGATTCCCGACGCAATTGTGACGTGGACGTCGATTCTCGAGCGAAGCGGCGAGCGCGCGATAGATGGTGACGCGCCCGCGTACTCGCAGGTCGTCCTCGCCCACTTCGAGATCGCCCAGCTCCTCGAGCGGGCGGGCAAGCTCGACGCCGCACGCGAGCACTACGATCGCTTCCTGCGGTCCTGGGAACGGGCGGATGAAGGGCTCGCTCCCTTGGATCTTGCACGCGAAGGCAGGCTTCGCCTCGGGCCGCCGGGTGATTCCACGGGATCGTGATACGGCTCTGCGGTCGGCCACGGCGCCCATGCGGCGCCGGCCGGACGCGTGCCGAATCCTGCAGCGTACATCACCGCCTCCGAGATGCCATCGATGCCCACATCGCGTTCGATGACGGAGTCCGCGAGCGCCATCGTGCAGAAGGGCGCAAGACCTCGCCACGACGCTGCCAGACAGAACGTCTGGCAGAGATGCCCTGTCTCGGCGAGCACGACGCGATACGCGCGGGGGCTCGAATAGCGCCAGCGAGTGCGCGCAAAGACGGCGGTCATCAGCACGACCACGCTCGCATTCCCGTACCAGCCTTGTCCAGGAAGATACCGGGCTACGTGACGAGCGGTGACGGTCCGCGGCAGTCGCTCCAGCGCGTGCGTGTCAGCCCGATAGTGGTACAGGCCGCGCGGAAGCCCGCGCACGCGGAGCGCGAGGACATAGCATTCGATCGGATGACGAGCACCACCGGACGGGGATGTCTTCAACGCTACGCGACCAATGCCTGGCAGCTCAATCCAGCGCTGCACGCGGAACGTGAGGCCCAGCACGTCACTGAGCTGTGCCAGCGTCGACGGCGTGCGCGAGAATCGGCGCCAGGTCCGCCGGTCTTGCAGCACGCGCGCGAACTCGCCGTCAGTGTCAGGCTTCGGGAGCCTCGTGACCGGTAGTCCGCGATACCGCTTCACGGCTGCGGGCAGCGGATCCCTGCGAGCCTTGGCGCGCATCTGGCGGCCCGCCGCCTCGAGGTCCGTCGAATACGTCACGTCACGGGTTGCACAGTGAAAGTAAGCCGCTGCCGGATTCCAGCCGTTCCACTCTTCGAGACGCGCTTCGACTGTGCCCATATCGCGATCGGATCGCTGGAGCAGTGCCAGCTCCGCAAGCGACCGAATGAGGGGAGCGATCGAACGCCTCGGATACTCGGGCAACAGCCGGCTCACGTCCGCAATCGTTCGCCAGCGATCGCAGGCTGTCAGGATCCGCTGAACGATGGGCAGACCAGCAACCAGCTGGCCGGTCGCGAAGTTCTCGACGACAGGTCCCTTCGTGGTCCATTGCGCGATCAGATGCGGTGAACGGCGATATCGAGGCTCACCTGCGCCGGCGCTTCGGCGGGACGTCGATCGTAAACGGGTTGTCGCCACGCTTATCCGGGCACCATTCCTCAATTTCTTGCGCGGTGGCCGCCAGTATCGCGACCCACTCCCTGGCGTTCGTGGCTTTGGACTTCCGCCGCGCCTTGACGCGCTCTTTGACGAGGTCATCGAGCGCTTTCAAGTCAATGTTTCTGAGTCGTCTCACGAGCAGCCTCAGAGCATCACGAGTCTCTTTCGTGTTAATGCCCTTCATGCGCTTCGCCATGGATACTCCCTTCTTCGTTGGCCCGCATTGCACGGCACCACATCTATAACGCGGAGCCCGGGCGATCCGGACAAAAAATCAGGGCCGGTCGAAAATCCGAATCGCCAGGCCCGCGCCCAGCACGGCCATCAGTACGGCCACGATCAGGGCAACGAACGTCCACATCAGCATCTTGCGCAGGCCCGGATCGGGTGATGCCATTGCAGAGTCGTCGAAAGGTTTAGATCATCAGGAGCGTGTCAAAGAGAGTGTGAAGCTCAGCGTATCATGTCGTCCGATGCGAACCTGCGGTGCGATTGCCTGTTGCGCGCTTGTTGCGCTCGCTACCGTCAGCCTTGCTGGCTTCGCCGACGAGGGCCACCGGATCGTCGGCCGTCTTGCCGAGCTCCACCTTCGCAACGCGCGAGCGCTCGAGGAGGTTCGGAAGATTCTGCGCCCCGGCGAGTCGCTGGCCGATGCGGCGATTTGGGCCGACACGATCAAGTCGGCAACGTACGAAGACGAAGACACCGCGCCATTTCGCCTCGAACATCCGGCCCAGGATACCTACCACTACGCGAATCTGCCGTTCCAGGCAAAGCGGTACGAAGCGACTGTCCCCGGTGCGCGTCCCACGGACGTCGTCCAGATGTCGCGTGAGTGCATTCGGGTGCTGCGTGGGAACTCCCGGGTGTTCACACCACGCGAGGCGCTGCGGCTGCTCGCACACTTCGTCGGCGACATGCACCAGCCGCTTCATATCGGTACGGGATTCATCAGTGCTCAGGCGCCGCTCAGGTTCGTGTTCCCTCAGGGCACGACTGGCTGGCGGCTCACGCTCGGTGGCAACGCTTTGTTGTACGGACCGCAGGACCGCTTCAACCTTCACTCATACTGGGACGCGCACGCCGTGAACCTGACGATGCGGCGCGACGATGAGATGACGTTCGTATCGAGGGTATTCGAAGCGCTGCCCGTGATGCCGGGATGGGCGGACACAGGTGACCCCGACGATTGGCCGCAGCGGTGGGCGGACGATGCGTTGGAGCAGAGCAGAATCGTTCACCACGACATCCGGATCCTGGCCTACCTGGGACCTGACGAT
>Ga0114129_10004423_pt1 | contig 19831 bp, 19 predicted proteins | sample RhiMetdeltSRZDD1_FD_80071 | JGI IMG/M metagenome (GOLD analysis project Ga0114129, IMG submission 80071) | Populus rhizosphere microbial communities from Tennessee, USA - Rhizosphere MetaG P. deltoides SRZDD1 (version 2) (version 2) | ecosystem: Host-associated > Plants > Roots > Rhizosphere >...
GCCGACAGCACGATCATCGCCGAAGGTCGCCTCGAACCCGTCCGCTACGCCGAGATCGCCTTCACCGCCAGCGGTCGCATCAGCGACATCCCCGTCGCCGAAGGCCAGACCGTCTCGCAGGGGCAGGAGCTCATCCGCCTCGGCGACGCCTCGGATACCCAGTTCGCTGCCGCCCAGCTCGAGCTCGTCAGCGCCAAGAAAGCCCTGACCGACCTGACCAACTCCGCCGGCACCGAGTTCGCCCAGGCCGTCATCGATCTCAAGGATGCCCAGGAAGAGTATGACAAAGCCGTCGATTACCTGGACTACCTCAACAATGCCGACAAAGTCCCCCAGACCGAGACCCGCTCCTTCCTGGTCCAGACCTGGCGGGGCTACGAATACCGCACCAAGACCAAACACTTCAAGGGTCCCGCGCCTGCCGACTGGATCGTCGAAGCCGAGAACGACCTGGCGCTCAAGAAAGCCGAGCTGGATGCTGCCCAGCGGACGTATGATCGTCTCAAGGGTGGTGCAGATGCCGAGCAGCTGGCGGTGCTCGAAGCGCGGCTGGAAGCCGCCGAAGCCGGTGTGGCTGCCTTCTCGGTGATTGCGCCCTTCGACGGCGTGGTGGCGAACCTGAATGCCAAGCTGGGCGGGTCGATCAATGCCGGCGAGCCGGCCGTCACCGTGGCAGACTTCAGCCAGTGGCTGGTGCAGACGACCGACCTGACCGAGATCGACGTGGTGAACCTGGAGGAGGGGCAGCCGGTGACGGTCAGCCTGGACGCCATCCCGGAGGCCCAACTGACGGGGGAGATCCTCTCGATCGGGCAGACCTTCGCCGAGAACCAGGGGGACATCGTCTACGAAGTCACCATCCTCCTGACCGATACCCATCCTGCCATGCGCTGGGGCATGACCGCCGCAGTCAATTTCGAGAATCAAGACTAATTAACGGAGTCAACGTCTCCAGCCCTTCCCCAACGTCTGGAGACGTTGAGTCCTTTTTGGGAGTCCCTTATGTCCTTATTTAGCAGACCTACGAACGAAAATGGCGACGGCGGCGATCCCATCATTGACCTGCGCGATGTGGATAAATATTATCAAAGCGCAGCCGGTGATTACCATGCCCTCAAGACGATTGACCTGGCGATCAATGCTGGCGAGTTTGTCAGCATCATCGGTAAATCTGGGAGCGGCAAATCTACCCTGCTGAACATGATCACAGGCATCGACCGGCCCACCACCGGCGAGGTCTTCGTCAATGGCACGCCGATCCATCAGATGAGCGAGAATCAGCTGGCTGGCTGGCGCGGGGAAAACCTGGGCATCATCTTCCAGTTCTTCCAATTGCTTCCTGCGCTCAGCATCAAGCAGAACGTCATCCTGCCAATGGACCTGGCAGGAAAATACAGACCGAAGGAACGGCGCGAGCGCGCGGAGCACTTACTGGACCTCGTTGGTCTGGCTGAACACATGCACAAGCTGCCCAGCATGGTCTCCGGCGGGCAGCAGCAGCGCGCCGCCATGGCACGCGCGCTGGCAAATGACCCGCCTATCCTGATCGCCGACGAGCCTACCGGGAATCTCGACTCAAAGACAGCCGCGACGGTCTTTGCTCTGTTCAACCAGCTGGTGGCGGAAGGCAAGACGGTCATTATTGTGACTCACGATAGCAGTCTCGCAAAGCATGCCCATCGCACCGCGCTGATCGCCGACGGCGAAATCGTCAATGAATATGTGGCGAAAGCCCTGCCCACCCTGCCGCAGAGCCAGATGCTCTGGGCAACCAAGCACGCAAAGGCTTTGTCCTATAAACCGGGAAGTATGATCATTTCCGAGGGTACCAACGCCGATGCCTTTTATATCGTATCGAAAGGCACGGTGGAAGTTGTCCTGCCGCGCGAAAACCAATCGGATGTGATCGCCAAGCAGCTTGGTGCAGGAAAGTTCTTCGGCGAGCTGGCATTCTTCCGCGATCGAAAACGTCATGCCTCCGTGCGGGCCGCGGAAAGCGGTGCTGTTGAAGTTCTGGCCCTCGGCTACGATCAACTTAATGAATTACTGAGTCAGTCCGAGGCTACACGGGACTGGCTTCGCCAGATCGCGGATCAAAATGAGCAGCGCAATCTTGCCATGCGAGGAGACCAAGATGAGCGTCATCTGGTACAAGATCTGGTTTGACCTCTGGCACAATAAAACCCGCACGCTCCTGGCGGTGCTGAGCATAGCGGCCGGTGTATTCGCCGTGGGCGCCATCTTTGGCATGAGCGAAATGCTGATCGCAAACATGGACAGCTCTCACCGAGCCGTCCTTGCAACGCATATCAATGGTGCCCTTACGGAATATGTAGACCGCGACATCCTGATGAGCATCAGGGAGATCCCGGGCGTGGAAGACGTGGAACCCTACAACTCGGCGAACGTGCTCTACAAGCTTCGCCCCGAGGATGAGTGGCGCCAGGGCGTGATCCAGATGCGTGACAATTACGAGCAGCAAAAATATGAGCTGCTCCAGCTGCGGGGCGGATATTGGCCGCGTTACAAGGATGAGATCGCCGTCGAACGGATGGGTGCGCAGTCCCTGGGCATTGGGATCGGCGACTCCGTCATCTTCAAGGTCGATGAAAAGGAACGCGCCTTCCCCATAACCGGTTTTATTCGCCATCCCTTTGTGCCGCCGCCGCAATTCATGGATCTGGCATTCTTCTTCATGAGCGGCGAAGGCATGCAGCGTTTTGGGGTTCCCGAGGGCAAATTCGGTCAATTCTATGTTCGCGTGACGCCATACAGCGAACAGTATGCGCGGGAGGTCGCGACCGCCATCAAGGATAAGCTAGCAAAGCAGGGTATCAACGTTGCCGGGTTCCAATATGAGAATCCGGATAAGCATTGGGGACGGACATTCCTGGATGCGATGGCAATGGTGCAGCAATTGCTGGCTCTCATCTGTGTGGTGATCGGCGCGATCCTGGTCTTCAACACCATCTCGAACCTCATTACCCAGCAAACGAATCAGATCGGCGTCCTAAAAGCCATCGGCGGGCGGATGCCCACAATCGTAGGGATGTATTTGGTCAGCGCATTGGTCTACGGGGCACTGGCATTCGTCGTCGCGCTCCCGCTCGGGGCGATCGTTGCGCACGGCATTACCAAAGTCTTCCTGAATCTGTTCAATATCGATTACGACACGTTTCACATCTCACGCAATGCCGTGATCCTTCAGGCATTGTGCGCCCTGCTCGCGCCTCTCCTGGCAGGACTGCCTCCTATTCTGCAGGGCGCGGCGCTCACGGTCCGGCAGGCGATTGCCAGCTACGGCCTGGGAGGGGGGTACCACTCCGGGCGCGTGGACCGTCTGGTAGAATCGATCGGCGCACGTTTCCTTCCCTCCCACTATGCCACCGCACTGGGAAATATGTTCCGCCACAAGGGTCGTTTGATTATGACCCAGCTGGTCTTGATCGCAGCCGGCGCTTCCTTCCTGATGGTGATGAGCCTTAATTCCTCCCTTGACCTGACCCTCGACAATTACTTTGGACGCCTGCATTATGACTCGACCATCTATTTCGAGACGATGGAGCGGGGAGAGCAGGTTATTTCATTGGCGGAATCCGTGCCAGGCGTGGAGGCAGCGGAGCTCAGCTATAGCCAGCAGGCGAACCTGCTTCTGGAAGGACAGCAGGTAAAGGATGCCGGACTTAGCACCAACATCCGCGGCATCGGGTCTGGCAGTGATATCTATGAGCCGCTGATCGTGGCGGGCCGCTGGCTGAAAGACCAGGATGGGCGCGCCCTGGTCATCCCCCGGCAGACGGCTGAGGACTACAGTATCAACGTCGGCGATCTCGTTACCATCGATCTCGGCATATACGGCGAGGAGGATTGGCAGGTGGTCGGGCTGTATGAGCCTGTCTTTGTCGGCGGATTTTCGTCCGCCAACCTGTATGCCCCCATGGAGACCCTGTTCAGGATCAGCAAGAAATACAATCAAGCCTCACATATCCTGGTGCGCATGAACGTTCATGACCAGGAGTCTGTAGCAGCCCTCACAAAGCATTTGAAGGACGTCTTCGAGAAGCATAGCATCAAAGTAGCTGCCAGCACAACTCAACCCGAGGCGCGCGCCACCAACGAGTGGCAGTTCAGCCTGGTCACCAATATGCTCCTGGCGCTGTCCATCATCATTGCGCTTGTCGGCGCGATCGCCTTAATGGGTGCCATCTCGATCGGCGTGATCGAACGGACCAAGGAGATCGGTGTGCTGCGCGCCATTGGAGCGCGGACGCATACCATCCTGGGAATCTTTGTGATGGAGGGCGTGCTGCAGGGCCTGGTGAGCTGGCTGATCGCCGTGCCGCTTTCCCTGCTGGTCAGCCCACCGCTTGCCTCTGTCATGGGTCAAGTGATGTTCGGCGCTACCCTCGATTATCAATATAACTGGATGGCCGTCCTCACCTGGCTGGGGATCGCTGTGCTGATTTCTGTCCTCGCCTCGAGCCTGCCGGCGCGCGGCGCAACTCGCATCAGTGTCAGAGACAGCCTGGCGTATGCCTGACCGTTACCGATAGGAGATCCAATGTCTGTTCCTGTGATTCAAACTTCCTCTCTATCGCGGCGCTTCGGGGAGAAGAATGCGGTTGATGATCTCACGCTCGAGGTGCAGGCGGGCGAGATCTTCGGCTTCCTCGGGCATAACGGCGCCGGCAAGACGACCACTGTGCGTTTGCTCAATGGAGTGCTGGAACCCACGGCCGGGCATGCAAAGGTGCTTGGACTCGATCCACAGCGGGAAGGCTCCAGCGTACGAGCGCGGACCGGTGTGCTGACCGAAACGCCCGCCGTGGACGAACGTCTCACAGCCCGTGAGAATTTATCCTTCTATGCCGAACTCTATAACGTTCCGCGCGGAGAAGTTGTGAGCCGAGTCGATTTCCTGCTGACGGAATTTGAATTGATTGAGCGTGCCAGCGAGAAAGTCGGCGGGTACAGCAAGGGGATGAAACAGCGCCTTGCCCTGGCGCGTGCCCTGCTCCACAAACCGGAAGTGCTCTTTCTGGACGAGCCAACCGCTGCACTCGACCCTGTGGCGACGAGGCACGTCCACACACTGGTGGAAGCGTTGGCACGCCGGGAGGGCTGCACGGTGTTGCTCTGTACTCATAATCTGGTGGAAGCGCAGCACTTATGTGACCGTGTCGCGGTGTTGGAACAGGGTCGTCTGGTCGCTTTGGGCACTCCCTCGGAGCTGACCCGGCAATATGTCCGCCGCCTTGACGTTGACCTTGAGGTCGATCCCGCTCAGATTGATTTGGTGATGCAAACTCTGCTGCAATATCCACAACTGGTGATCGGCGCGCCAAAACGGGAGAAAGATACGCTTACCATGACCCTACCAGGACGGGAGTGTATTCCTGAATTGTTGTCGGTGTTTATCGGACAGGGACTGCGCGTGTACCGTCTCGCCCCGCGGGAGGCAGATCTCGAGGAAGTCTACTTTGCGATCCATGGAGGTGCGGAATGAATACGCGTGCCATCCTCGCCATCGTCCGCAAGGATCTGAAAGTTGCTCTGCAAAATAAAGGAGTGGTGCTGCCAATTGTGATCCTGCCGTTGATCCTGTTTGTGGTACTGCCCTGGATCATGGCGTATGCTTCCTCCTTAACGGGCATGAGCGGCGCCTCGATGAGCAATGTGGATGAACTTCTCAAGCGCATGCCTTCCGGATTGCTCAATGAATTGAGCCCATATAACCAGGAGCAACAGATGATCGTTTTTTCCCTGGTCTACATGCTGGCGCCCATGTTCCTGATCATGCCGCTGATGGTCTCGTCGGTGCTTGCTGCAGACAGCTTTGCCGGGGAGAAGGAACGCAAAACCCTTGAAGCATTGCTTTACACCCCCACCACGGACCGTGAGCTTTTTACTGCCAAGCTATTGGGAGCCTGGACCGCCGCGGTCGCGGTGGCGTTGTTGAGTTTTGTGGTGTATGCCGTAATGGTCAACGCGGCGGGATGGCAGAGTATCGGGCAGGTTTTCTTCCCGAACTGGATGTGGATCGCACTGGTGTTCTGGGTCTCACCTGCAGTTGCCGGGCTGGGGCTTGTGGTCATGGTATTCGTCTCCGCGCGCGCACAGGGATTTCAGGATGCCTACCAGACAGGCGGGTTGGTGGTCCTGCCGGTGATATTTCTGATGATCGGGCAGATCTCCGGGGCAATGTATTTCAGTCTCGGCGTTGTTCTCCTGGTCGGCGCGGCGGTCTGGTTGCTGGATATCATATTGCTACGGTTCGCCAGCAAAAGTTTTCGCCGCGGTGAGTTGATGACCAAGTTCTGAGATTCACCGACTCAACCTATCGGCCTGAGCATACTGCCCTAACGGAAAACACGAACTCCTCTAACAGGGAGTTCGTGTTTTTTGGGTCCTCTGATGGCTAGGGCGAAATTACACATGTGAAGTATGATCGCCGCCAGAGAAAAGGAGGTTCTACATGCGCTTTGGAATCAGTATCCCGGCTTTTGCAGATTTTAGCGATCCGCGTGTGCTGGCGGAGCTGGCGGGTGAAGCCGAGGCCGCAGGATGGGATGGTTTCTTTATCTGGGATGCTATGTTTTTCGACCCGACCTTTCATCCTATGGCCGATCCATGGGTGTCGCTCGCGGCAGTTGCAATGGCGACCCAGCGGATGAGGATCGGGACGATGGTCACCCCTTTGGCGCGCCGCCGACCATGGAAATTGGCGCGCGAGACCGTCTCCGTGGACCACCTCTCAAAGGGTCGTCTCACGCTCGGAGTCGGTCTGGGAGACCCGGCCCAATGGGACTTCGGCTTCTTCGACGAGCCAACAGATCCCAAAACACGCGCCCGTCATCTGGACGAAGGTCTGGAAATATTGACGGGGTTGTGGAGCGGTCAGCCATTCAAATATCAGGGGGAACAATACAAGGTCAACGAAGTGACATTCCGTCCGGCGCCTCTTCAGTCTCCGCGCATTCCCATCTGGGTTGGCGGCTGGTGGCCCAACAAGCCGCCTCTGCGCCGCGCATCGCGCTGGGACGGAGTCTGCCCGCTGAAATGGGGCGGCACGATCACGCCCGAGGACTGGCGGGAACTCCTGGCATATATTCATCAGCACCGGACCAGTGCTGCACCATTCGAAGCAGTTCATTCCGGCGTCACGCCGGGCGATGACCGCATGCAGGCTGCTGACCAGGTGACACCTTATGTGGATGCCGGTGTCACCTGGTGGATCGAACCTGTTGATCCGTGGCGCTTCGGCTGGAGCTACGAGGTTCCCTGGGCACCTGAAGCCACGGTTCTTATGCGTGAACGCATTCGGCAGGGTCCGCCGCGGCTGTAATGATCTGTCCACCTGACTGCACTATCCAATCGGATAGTGAAAACTCCCCCGGTGACGGGGGAGTTTTGCGTGTCTGAGGAGTATGTTTCAGCAGGAAAGGAGACTTAGCTATGTACAACACTAAAGTCAAAAAGGCTCTTTTGTTCTTCTCTATCGTCATCGTCACTGCCACAGCATGCGACCTATCGGTAGCGGTATCGCCCTCCACCAGCCCGTCTCCCCTGCCGACGAACACAGAGATTACGGTGACCGTCGCGCCCACGCAGGTCCCGGCGTCGCCTACTGCTATCCCGCCGACGATCCCCCCCATCGCAACTCCGACCACCTCTCAGAGGACCTTCGAGGGAGAAGAGGTTTCGGTCTATCCGCTGACGATCCACTTATCACCTGAGCTGGCCGGCGGGATGCATAGCACTCAATTCCCTCGCCTCGACGGTGCCGATGCCGCCTGGTGGCAGAAGACTCCCGGTCACACGCAGATCACCCTGGAGGCATATCTCCTGCAAGGCAAATTGCACCAGCCCCAGATCTTCGTCTACCCCGCACTGGACTACGCGCAACTCGTCCCCGCAGCCTTCGAGAGCATGCACCGCTTGAACAACATCCTCGCCGGCCTGCCGTTCGACAGTGACGGACTGCCCGCCATCCCATTCTTCAACGCTCAGCAGGCATTTGCCTTCAACGTCCAGACGATCTCGTTCCAGAACGGACAGGGTGTGCGCTTCCTGACCGAGTACGCCCAGTACCCCGTCTCCGCCAATAACACTGACCTGTTCTATGAGTTCCAGGGATTCACCAGTGATGGAGCCTACTACGTGGTCGCGATCTTTCCAATCACGGCGCCTGTCCTGGCGGAAACGAGTGACCCCGGAGCTCCCCTGCCGCCCGGAGGGATTCCCTATCCATACTTTGCAGAGGGCATCGAAGCCGACATGCCAGGTTACTACACCGCGGTGACCGCCCTCCTCGACAGCACATCCCCCGAGGCCTTCAGCCCCACGATCCGCCAACTAGATCTGCTGATTCAATCCATGCGGATCACTCCCTGATGAACAAGCTATCCACCCGGATAGTACAAGACTCCCCCATCGGCGGGGGAGTCTTCTTATTCGTTGGCATATGATGAGATTGTCAAAAGGAGTTCACCATGGATAAGACAACTAAAACCATTTTGATCGTTCTCGGTTCCTTGTTTCTGGTCTGCGCCTGCGGCGCCAGCCTTCTCTTTGTCACGGGCGCATGGTCCATTGGCAAGGTCGTGCAATGGGCAGACCAGAACACGACCGAAAACCCTCAGGAAGTCGCGGAGATCGCGTCCGGCATCGCCGACTTTGATGTGCCTTCGGGGTTTGATACACAATACGGCATGAAACTCGGAGACTTCACCATGGTTCAATATATGACACGGGACGAAAAATCGATCGTCTTCGTCACCCAATTTCCCGCGGGGACAAGCATCAACGTGGACGAGATGATGCGCCAGGTGAGGGAAGGCGGCCGCAATCCTAACAGCCCCTGGTACAACACGGATATGGCGCTGGTCGAGCAGAAACCTGTCAGCATTCACGGAACGGCAACCACCCTCAGCATCAGCGAAGGAATGACAAAAGAAGGCGTGCCGTACCGCATGGCAAATGCCACCTTCCAGGGCCATGGAGAGGGACCTGCCCTGTTCATGATCCTTGGTCCGCAGGATCAATGGGATATGCAATTGGTTGAAGATTTCATCACATCCATTCGATAGCACACATTCCCCGCACGCCGTCCCGAGGGAAAACGGATCCTTCGGCTATGCTCAGGCCAAGTCTTCGGGACGGTGTACGAAACACTTCGAAAAGGTAATCTAGAATGACTGCAAACAAGATTTTCAAGCCTCGACCGTCTACGGGATGGGTTTGGGCCGGTGCGATCGCGATCATACTACTGACCTCCGGATTCAGTATGCTTATCACATCTGGCTTCTCAGGCCCATTCATGATCACGATCCTGTTGACCATTCCCTTAGGATTGATTTTGCTGCTCATCACGATCTTTTTTCCTGCCATGCGCTATGAGATCGAAGGAAGGAACCTGATCATATCTTACGGTCCCCTGCTTCGCTACACGATTGACATCGGACAGATCAAGAGCATCCGCCGCCGCGATCTGGGCATCAGCCCGCTGTCGAGCTTTCGGTTTCCGGGGCTGGCGATCTTCAGCGTACCCTACCGGGAGATCGGAACGGTAAAGATGTGCGCCACTGCAGCCGGCACCAATATTCTCCTCATCGAAACCGAATCGATCAAATATGGTCTTACGCCCGAGAACGAAGAAGAGTTTGTGAAAGAACTCCGGGCACGGATGCAACAATAGTATGCCCGGTATCTATGGGATGGCAGCTCTGACAATTAGCCTGGCTGCCATCCTTTGCCTCACGACCCTCAACCGCTTGACACGATCCAATCGCCGCTATTACGCGTTGGTGCTTGTCGGCTTGCCACTCAGTTTCATCGTCAATCGTTTCGTCAAGACCCCGGCGATCGCCTCGCTTGCCGAGTGGGCGGGAACGCCGCTTAAGTTGAGTCTGGATGCGCCGTGGTGGTTTATCATAGCCATCTGGCTGAATGCCCCGATCTTTGAAGAAGCCATCAAGCTGCTCCCAATGGCTCTGCCCGTCTCACGGCCGTTCCTGAGGGATGCATCTGCTGCATTAGGGGCCGGACTCGCGCTGGGGATGGGATTTGGTCTGGGCGAAGCGGCATATCTTGCATATGGAATCGCACAAAACCCTGCCTACAACCAGCTGCCCTGGTACACGTTTACAGGTTTTGCCACCGAACGTCTTATCGTGACGTTTGCGCACGGACTCATGACATCTATCGCTGTCCTGGGGCTTTCTAATGGAAAGAGAACTGCGGTTCCTGGATATCTAGCAGCGGCCGGAATACACGCGCTGATCAACCTGGGTCCCATCCTGCTGGCGCTCAAACTCCTCTCTCCAGTGATTTCCAGCCTGGCAAGCTACATCGTCATCCTATTCGCATTTCTTATCTTTCAAAAGCAGATGCGCGTGGCCCAGAAGCGTGATGAGAGAGGATCTCGTGAAGTCGTTTATTTTGAACGTTAAAAACTGTCCGAATGGCGAGGTGAATTTCGCTCAAATGTCGTATGATAGAGTAAGGAAATCCATGGAGGCGAAACGTCTATGAAATACAATTTGTCCATTATCTTCGTCGGTCTGGCGCTGCTATTCACCGCCTGCTCCCCTGCGGGTCCGGGTGCGGCTACGCAGGAAGCCATCCCGACGGTGCTTGCCGATAATACGATCATTGCCGAGGGGCGTGTGGAACCGCTTCGCGATGCCGAAATCGCATTTACAGCCGGCGGACTGGTCAACGAGGTGCTGGTGGAGGAGGGCCAACCTGTCAAAAAGGGAGATCTGTTGATCCGCCTGGGCGGTGAATCAGACAGTAATTATGCCGCCGCCCAGTTCGAAGTGGTCAACGCTGAGAAAGCCTTGAACGACCTGCGCAACACCTCCGAGGCAGACCTGGCACAGGCTATCATTGACTTGAAGCAGGCGAAGGAAGATCTCGAGAAGGCGCAAAACTATTTGGGATATCTCCAGAATTCCAAAAAGGTGCCCCAACCGGAAACGTTCGTATACTACATCAAAAGAGGCAATGGCTATGAGACCCGGCTCAGAACGCACTTCTACAGGGGTCCTGCCCCTGCAAGTTGGATCACCCAGGCCGAAAATGAAGTGGCATTAAAACAGGCAGAGCTGCAGGATGCTCAGGAAACCGTCGACCGTATGAAGGAAAGCGGGGTAGACACGGAGGAACTGGCGGTGCTGGAGGCGCGGCTGAATGCTGCCAAAGCCGAGGTGGCTGCCTTCGAAATCACGGCCCCGTTCGACGGAGTGGTCGCAGAGATGAAGGCCAAAGCAGGCAGCTCGATCCGCCCCGGCGAGGTCGCGGTTGTGCTGGCGGATTTTTCCAATTGGCTGGTCAAAACTACAGACCTGACCGAGATCGATGTGGTGGAGCTCACGGAAGATGAGCCCGTGCGCGTGACACTGGATGCACTGCCGGGGGTCGAATTGCAGGGCAGCATTCTTTCGATTGGGCAGGACTTTATGGAGAATCAAGGTGATATCGTGTATGAGGTCACCGTTGCGCTGAACGACACGCACCCCGCCATGCGCTGGGGGATGACGGCCAGCGTAGTCTTCGAGAACCAGGAATAACTCTAGCTTTTTGCACAGAACTGATCCGCTCGAACGCACTATCCATTCGGATAGTAAAAGACTCTCCCATCGGCAGGGGAGTCTTTTTTATCGCGCAATTATGATAGAGCTTGTCAGAAACCAAACCTTATTTCTTTCGTAGCAATAGATGATGACCACCATACCCCCCACACAGATCCTTGCCGCCTCGATTACAAAAGCCGCCAGCAGACAGACCTATTACACCATCCGTTATCTCGTCGATCGCGATCGCGTCGCAGATGCTTATCGCGCTTATGCCTACTTCCGCTGGGTGGATGATACCCTTGACGCAGATCTCTCGCTGAGCGGAGCCGCAGGCGAAGTCGAAGCGCAGAAAAGAACCTTTTTTCTCGCACGCCAAAAATCTCTGCTAGAAAAATGTTATCGGCGTGAATCAATCCAGGATGCCGCCCCCGAAGAACAAATGCTGATCGAGCTGGTGGGACAGGACCACGAAAAGAACAGCGGACTGCAGTCCTATCTATACAACATGATGCAGGTGATGGAGTTTGATGCCAGACGCCGCGGCAGATGGATCTCCCAAACGGAACTGGATCAATACACCCGCTGGCTGGCCACGGCAGTGACCGAAGCGATGCATTACTTCATCGGACATTGCTGCTACGCTTCGCGGCCGCACGACGAGAGCCGCTACCTCGCCGTCAGCGCGGCGCATATTACACATATGCTAAGAGATACCGTAGACGATGTGCAGGCGGGTTATTACAACATCCCGGGCGAAGTGCTGGAGGCAAACAAGATCCAACCGCAGGATTTTCACAGCAAAGCCTACTGCGACTGGGTACGGAATCGCGTACATCTGGCACGCAAGTATTTTCAAGCGGGCAGCGGATATCTGGCGCGTGTCAAGAATCCGCGCTGCAGGCTGGCGGGTTTCGCGTATACGGCTCGCTTTGAATGGCTGTTGGATACGATCGAACGGGAAGACTATTTCCTTCGGCCGGAATATAGAGAAAGAAAAAGTCTCAATACGGGATTACGTATGGGACTGTCCACTCTTTCCACGTTGCTCCACAGGCGAGATAGGAAGGCAATGCCCTCAAATGTCGTTTCAGGATCGTTGAAAAAATTATGAACGATTTGGGCGCAGACCGCCATCTCCGGCGGTGTTCCATAGCTAAATCCTGCGCCGAGTACAGCGCAGGGAGCTTCCAAGTATGAAATCAAAATCTATTATTGTCATCGGCGCGGGGGTGGGTGGAATGGTTGCGGCAACTCATCTGGCGCGAGCCGGGGCGAGCGTTACGGTCGTCGAGAAAAACTCACATGGCGGCGGACGCTGTGACCGCTTCAGCCGCGACGGGCATCACTTCGATGCCGGTCCCACGCTCATGGTCATGCCGCTTTTATATGAAGCGGAATTCGCTGCGCTGGGGACATCCTTGCGCGAAATGCTTTATCTTCAACGCGTGGACCCGACCTATCATCTGGTCTTCGATGATAGCAGCCAGCTCGCACTGACCTCGGACATGAAGTCCATGCGGGAGCAGTTGGAGTCCTTCGAACCGGGCAGTTTCCAGGGCCTTATGCGTTACATGGAGGAAGGTCATCGTCACTACCATGTGGGGATGAAGAAACTGGTCAACCGCGATTTTCGCAAAGCCTCGGATTTCTTTAAGTTAAGCAACCTGCCGATCGCCTTCCAGCTCAAGCCGTTTGCCAACCATTACCGCAACGTATCGGCGTACTTCGATGACCCGCGATTGAAGTCAGCGTTCACATTTCAGGATGTGTACATGGGACTGAGTCCCTTTGATGCACCAGCCACGTTTTCGCTTATGCCCTATTCGGAACTCGCACACGGCGTCTGGTATCCCAAAGGCGGGATGTACTCCATCGTGGAGGCACTTGTGGAGCTGGCACAAGGCGCGGGTGTGACGTTCGAGTTCGATACAGCGGTGGAGCGAATCGACGTGAATCGGAGTCATGCCCGGGGCGTTGTCCTGACCGATGGTCGTCATCTCAAAGCCGATATGGTCCTTGCCAACGCGGATCTGCCGTACGTCTATCGTGATCTCCTGCCCAAAGATGGCGAGGCAGAGAGGTTGTCGCGTAAACGGTTCTCGTGTTCTGTGATCAGCTTCTTCTGGGGCGTGGATAAACCGTACCCACAGCTTCCCCCTCATACCCTGTTCTTGGCAGATGATTATCGCGACAACTTCAAAAGCATCATCCGTGACCTGGGCCTGCCATCCAACCCCAGTCTGTATGTCCATGCCCCGGCCCGGCTCGACCCCTCCATGGCTCCTGAGGGACAGGATACCGTGATCGGGATCGTCCCCGTCGGGCACATAAGCGAGAACGGTGAGCAGGACTGGCCTGCGATCCGGGACGAGGCGCGCGGGCACGTCTTCCGCCGGCTACGAATGCTTGGCATCAGCGACCTGGAAGACCACATCAAGTTCGAGGTGAATTACACGCCCCTCTCCTGGAAAAAGCGCTACAACCTGATGAAGGGTTCCACGCACGGGCTTTGCCACAACCTGACGCAGCTGGCTTACTTCCGTCCGAGCAACAAACACCCTCGGTATCACAACCTGTATTTCGTGGGCGCAAGTACGCGCCCGGGGACAGGGATTCCCACAGCGATGGTATCCGGGCGTCTGGCGGCACAACGGATGATGGATGAAATCATGTAGAGCATCCTTGTGAAGATTAACGATTAGACCTGACAAGAATTCGTGCTTCGACTGCACTCTTTCCCAAAGAGATTACCGTCCTCTCGAACGGCGCCGGGACTATCGTGAGCGGAGTGAGGAGCACTTGCTGCGACGAATGAAGTCGACACTTGCACCTGGCACGAGTGCAGGTGAGGACGCACCGCTCAGCGCGGAAACATCAAAGGAGTACTCTTGAAAGAAAATCAGATCACGTTACCCGGCTTGACTCTCAAAACCATCGTCGCCCACACGCTGACCTATTTCCTGGTTGGACTGGTGGCATCCATCGTATTCAATTATTCCGCAGACTTTGCCCGACCAGAACTGCGCTCGTATATGCGGCAGTTGGGTGATCCCATCATCGCACTGGGCCCCGCGCTCCAGCCCCTGCGCGGCATCCTGTTCGCGCTGGCTTTCTACCCGCTGCGTGAGATTCTCTTCCAGCGAAAGAACGGCTGGCTCATCACCTGGTGGCTGCTGGTGGCGCTGGGAATCTTCTCCCCGTTTGGCCCGGTTTCCGGCTCTGTGGAAGGCGCGATCTACACCACCCTGCCGGTCCTGGATCAATTCTTCTCCGGCGGCATGCTGGAGATCCTGACGCAATCCTTCCTGTTTTCCGTCCTTCTTTATTACTGGGTAAACCACCGCGAAAAGCATTGGTTGAACTGGCTGTTGGGCATCCTGTTTGTATTGGTTCTGCTCATGTCACTGATGGGATATCTGGCGGCAACCGGAGTGATCCCCGTTCCCTCTTGAACCACCTGTCCATCCGACCCTACTGTCCGTTTGGATAGTCCAAGACTCCCCCATTGACAGGGGAGTCTTTTTTGGAGTCGACGTATATTGAGAACAGGCTCACTGTAAAAGGAGATTCGAATGCGTACACTTGGTGCAACAAGATCCCGCAGTGTGATCCAATCGCAATCCAGCAATCTTGGAAACTTGACGCGCAGAATCGCGCTGGCACTGGCGCGGATCCTGCTGTTCCTTGTCGCATTCCTGCTTTGCGGGCCGGTGGTCCTGCTGCCGTTCACAACATCTGTGCCCGCCTGGTTCTGGATTGTGCTCACCATTGCAGGTGCTGCAATTTTCATCCTGCAGTTCCGTTTTGCACCAGGCTCTTTGGGGACGGTGCGAGTTTTGGGAGGGATTCTTCTCGTAAGTCTGGTCGCGGTGGCGGCTTCGCAATTCTTTGCTGCCACTCCACCGATCGTGGATGCAAGCGGAGAGCCGGTCCCCGGTTCCATCGCTTCCCTTGAAAAGGTAAACATCAACGGGACCGAACAATGGATCAGCATCCGTGGGCATGATGTGAATAATTCCATCCTGCTCAACCTCGGCATGGGAGGTCCGGGCGGCGGTGGGTTTGCCACTCGTTCGCTGTTCGAGCCGCTGGAAAAAGATTTCACGGTCGTCTCCTGGGATGAGCCTGGTACGGGCAAATCCTTTAAGGCAGTCCCGATCTCCACGCTCACCCTGGACCGCTTTGTCGAGGACGCGTATGCCCTCACGCTCTACCTGCGCGAACGCTTTGATCAGGACAAGATCTATGTGTACGGTGTCTCATGGTCAAGCATCATCGGTGTGAACCTCATCCAGCAGCACCCCGAGTTGTTCCATGCCTACATTGGTAATGGACAAATGGTCAACACCACGGAGAATGATATCCTGGGCTACGAATTCGCACTCGACTACCTGACGAAAAAGGGCGACACCAAAAGATTGGAAATCCTGCGCAAGAACGGACCGCCGCCTTACACAGGCGAAAACGTGACAGGCAGGTATGTCGCTTTCCTGGACGAGTTGAATGTATATATGGGTATGCCTCGCCTCTCTGTAATTGTGCCCATCGTACCCTTTTTCGCATCAGAGTATGGGTATGTGGATAAGATCAACCACACACGCGGGATCATCGACTCGTTTGATACCATTTATCCTCAGTTGAAAGACCTGGACTTCATGACGCAAGCCCCAAAACTGGATGTGCCGGTCTATCTCTTCGCCGGGCGCTACGATGTGAATGCCATGTATACGATCGTCGAGGAATACTACAACGTGCTCGAGGCGCCCCACAAGGAACTGATCTGGCTGGAGGGTGGTCACGGGCTCGGCGGCGACAATCTGCAACAGTTCGTGGATGTGATGATAAACAGGGTACTTGTGGATACCTATCCTGTGGGCGATTGAATATCCTCCAGGCAACCTGTCCGCTTGGACTCACTATCCATTCGGATAGTACAAGACTCCCCCATTGGCGGGGGAGTCTTTCTTTGCAGACAGATAAGATATCCAAAGATTAGAAGTGGAACCTTTCTCGGCAATATCGCACACAAATCACTCTGAGAAAAGGAGATCCAGCATGAGCCTCAAGAATTTCGTTGAACGCCATCCCGTGTTAAGCTACTTTACCCTCGTGTATCTCATCACGTGGGGATCGATTCTGCTGATTGCCCAGGCGCTCCATTCATCCGGGGAGACGGATCCCACGGCGCGGACTGCATTTGTCTCTTTGCCTTTGTTGATTGCACCTGGCCTGGTCGGCATCACATTAACCGCGCTCCTCGAGGGGAAGGCCGGGATCCGGGCCATGTTCTCTCGTATGACCGACTGGCGTGCGGGTTTTCGCTGGTACGCTATGGCGCTTGGCTTAATGCCGATCCTGCTCCTCGCGATCCTCTACGGGCTTGCCCTTCTCATATCTCCGGCTTTTGCCCCGGCTCTGTCTCTGCTCGGCCTGGCGGGCATAGCTGCCGGGTACCTGGAGGAGATCGGATGGACAGGATTCGCGACGCCACGTCTCCTGTCGCGCTGGAGTCCCCTTGCAAGCGGCCTCATGATCGGGTCCCTCTGGGGACTCTGGCATGGTCTGGCTGATTATTCGATTCGGGGGGATACCCTCGGCACGTTCTGGCCGATCACGTTTAGTCTGTTCGTCTTGCCGCTAACAGCCTGGAGAATCCTCATGGTGTGGGTCTATGACAATACCCACAGCGGACCGGTGGCTCAGCTCATGCATTTTAGCTACACGGGCAGCCTGGGACTTTTCGTGCCTCTGACAGCGATCTCGCATATTCAAGATGCGCTCGTCTACGTGGCACTCACGGTAGTGTTGTGGCTACTCGTCGCCTCCATAGCGGTCGCACGGCAGAGAGCATCACGGATCTACCCAGTGAACAGTTCTGCAACTCCTACGGTTCCATAACCGAAAATCCTCATTGAAAATCCAATAACAAAGCAAACCTCAAAGGAGACTTCTCACTATGAACATGATCATCAACATCGGCGCCTTCGTCATCCTGACCGTCTTGTGGCTCGGTTTCGCGGCCGCCCTTATCTTCAATCAGGCAATGCTCGACAATGTCTGGACGGCATTCCGCGCCCTGCCGTGGGCTGTGCAGGGCGTTGTCTGGTTGCTCGTATTACCAGTGACTGCCGGGCTGTGGATCTGGGAAACGGACTGGCCTTTCTGGGTAAGGTTGGTTCTGGTGATTGGCCTGGGCTGGGTTACGCTTTACACATTTTTCCCACGCAAAGCGTAGAGAGGAAAGGAGAATAAATATGTTACCAATTTTGATCGCTTTATCCGTCTGGCTCCACGCGCTAGGAACCGTCCTTTTGATCGGACACTATCTCCTGCTCTCCGTCATTTATCTCCCGGTGCTTGAGAAAAATGGTGGAACCTTTCTCAGCGAGATCTCGAAGCGCAGCCGACCATGGATGTATGCCTCGCTCTTGATCTTCATGGTGACGGGCATATATCTGATGTTTGCCGACCCGAACTACCTGGGCGTGGGGGATTTCGGTAACTTCTGGTCCGTCATGATGCTGGTCAAACATCTGCTGGTCGTGGCGATGATTGGGTTGGGATTCTGGTACAACGCCCTCTTGCGCGTGGGGCCGATGATGGCTTCCAACAACAACGCGGAGTTGGGCATCCGTCGCTTCCGCATGTTTTCCAACCTGATGGCCATCTGCGGCGTTCTCGTCTTATTGCTCACGGCTCTCGCCCAGGTGGAATAAGTGGGGCGGTTGGCTTAACGGCCGTAATTTTTATTTTCAAAAACATTAACCACGAAGACATCCACGGGCTCAGGGTCTTCGTGTTGTCTTCAGGTACTCCCTTGTGAATATCATCACAAGGACCTGATTTCAAGTACAATCGAGGCAGAGTAACAATAGAGTATCAAGTTGATCACATCCTTACTGAAACAGCGTGTTAGCGTCCGTAAGTTCCAGCAGCAACCTGTCACCGAAGAGGTGATCCGGGATATGCTGGAAGCGGCGCGTCTCTCCCCTTCCGGCGGGAACGAGCAACCGTGGATGTTTGGTGTGATCACCGACTGCAGCCTGATCAAACAGATCGCGAAGCTCGCACACGGGCAGAAATGGATCGCCTCCGCCCCACTCCTGATCGTGCTCTGCACCGTCTGCGTGGACGACGAACGTGGCGGGCGCGATATCCAAAAGCACCGCTATCCCCACTTCTCCTGGGAGATCTCGCAGATGCCGCAGGAGCTATACTGGGCACTGAACCAGGAGGAGCACCAGACCAAGATCCCCAGTACGCACATGGTCCTCGCCGCCCTCGAGCATGGACTCGGCTCCTGCTGGGTTTCGCGCTTTAACGTCAGAGCGCTGGGAGAACTGCTGCACCTGCCCGGTCATTGCCTGCCCTCTGAAATTCTGGCTTTTGGTTACCCGGTCTACGCCCAGGAACCGCGCAGCAAGAAATGCCTGAGAGAACTTGTATTCCGGGACGTTTTCACAAAAAATAACAACGCCTCGGATGACAACGAACTCCCCTGAGTGCAGGGGAGTTTTTCTACGTGTTTGCAGGTCACGCTTTTAGTCAAGCAGCGGCTCGGCAAAACTCTTTGCTCACGAGTCAATTCGTTTGTCAATTAATGACAACTTTGTCAATTAACCTTTTGATAAAGTAGGTACAACCAACCCGGCGGAAAGTTGTCCGCTCATCAGAAGGAGAAAAAAATGGATACTCGACAAATTGAACTCGTCCAGGCGTCATTTGCCATGGTTCGCCCCATTGCCGATCAGGCCGCTGAGACTTTTTATCAGCGTTTATTCGAGATTGCCCCTCACTACAGGCACATGTTCAAAGGGAATATGAACAAGCAGGGCGCGATGCTCATGAGCACCCTGGGATTGGCTGTCGGCAGCCTGAACAATCTGGAAACCATTCTGCCTGCAGTGCAGGCACTTGGCAGACGCCATGCCGGTTACGGCGTGACCGCCGCGGATTATCAGCCTGTGGCTGAGGCCTTCCTGTGGACCCTTGACCACTATCTCGGTGAGGCGTTCACTCCGGAATTGAAGGAAGCGTGGGTCGAAGCCTATACGATCCTGGCCGGCGCAATGATCGAGGCCTCTGAAGCTGTCCCGGCCTAAACACTGCCATCCGGTTCGTTTTACAGAGCGCAAGCGGACACTTAAGGATCACGAAGAAAGAGCAGGGCCCATAGTGCCCTGCTCTTTTGTTGAAAGGCTATTGTTTCTATTCACAGACTTGCGCGGTGGAGACAATTTCACTTTTATTTA
>Ga0114129_10004424_pt1 | contig 19830 bp, 17 predicted proteins | sample RhiMetdeltSRZDD1_FD_80071 | JGI IMG/M metagenome (GOLD analysis project Ga0114129, IMG submission 80071) | Populus rhizosphere microbial communities from Tennessee, USA - Rhizosphere MetaG P. deltoides SRZDD1 (version 2) (version 2) | ecosystem: Host-associated > Plants > Roots > Rhizosphere >...
GACCCTCTCGTCCACCCCTTTGTAGCGGCCGCAGACTAGCACAAGCCGGGATTCCCGCGAAAGCCGGGCCGCGTCGGCCTGGGAGAAGGGTTTTCCCTGGGGGGTGAGCACGATGACGCGGGCCTCCGCGCCCTCCCCCGGCTTCCCCAGCTTGGCCGGGGCCACCGCCTCGACCGCCCGGTAGATGGGCTCGGCCAGCATCACCATCCCGGCCCCGCCGCCGAACGGCTTGTCGTCGGTGGTGCGGTGGGAGTCGTCGGTGAACTCGCGCAGGTTGGCCACGCGCACGTCGAGCACGCCGCGCTCGCGGGCGACGCGGATCATGCCCAGATCCACGGGCGTGCCGAAGTACTCCGGGAAGATGGTCAGGATGTCGATGCGCATGGGGGCGATGGGCTACTTGGGGTCGCGATAGACGTCGAGGAGCCCGTCGGGCAGGCGCACGGTGAGCCGCCGCGCCGCGGGATCCCAGCCGAGAACGGTCCCGGCATGATACGGGATGAGGACGTCGCCCGCCTCCCCCGCCACCTCGAGCACCTCGTGCGCCCCCGTGGGCAGGATGGCGCGCACGCGGCCGATCACCGCCCCGCTCTCGTCGACCACCTCGAGCCCCAGGAGATCGTAGTGATAGATCTGATCGGGCCCGGCGTCGGGCAGCGCGGCGCGGTCGGCCTCGAGCCACAGGCCGCGCAGCTCCGCCGCCTCGTCGACCGTGGTCACGCCCGCGAGATCGACCAGCAGATGATCGGCGCCGCTGCCCCGGGCGGCGCGGATCTCGACCTCGCGCACCACGCGGCCGTCGTCGCGCGTCAGGATGGCGCGTCCGAGGGCTCGCATGGCGGTCGCGTCGAGGGCGCCACGCACCACCACCTCGCCGGCCAGGCCGTGCGGGCGCACGATGCGCGCGACGCGCAGGCGGACGGGACGATCGGGGCCGCTCACGGCCCGCGCCTATTCCAGGATCTCGAGGGTGGCCCGGAAGCCCTGCTTGCGCGCCGCGGTCGCCACCACGGTGCGCAGCGAGCGCACGGTGCGTCCCTCGCGGCCGATGATGCGCCCCTGGTCCTCGGGCGCCACGCGCAGCTCGTAGAGCACGGTGTCGCCCTCGCGCACGTGCACCTCGACCGCTTCCGGGCGGTCGACGAGCTTTCGCGCCAGATCGAGCACGAGCGGCGTGAGATCACGGTTCATCGAAGGCTCACGAGTGGGAGGCCTGGGCGGTGGGGGCGCCGGCGCGCACCGGCACGCGCGCCAGGCGGATGCCGAACCAGAAGAGCGCCAGACCCCAGAGGATCAACCACGGCAGAGTGTTCCAGAATCCCTCCGACTTGGCCACCCCGACGCCGCTCGCGGTGAGTGCTGCCGCCCACAGGTAGACACCGAGCGCGGTGCGCCGCGGCCCGCCGATCATCGTGCTCAGCCGGTGCGTCGTGTGGTCCTTGCCGCCCTGGTAGATCTTGCGGCCCTCGCGCATGCGCATGACGACCACGAACGAGAGGTCGAACACCGGATAGCCGAGGATGAGGAGCGCGGCCACCGAGCCCTCGATGTCGGGGCCGCCCTCGGCCGCGAGCAGGGACAGGGCCCCCAGCGAGTAGCCGAGGAACAGCGAGCCCGCGTCGCCGAGGAACACGCTGGCCGGGGAGAAATTGAAGCGCAGGAAGGCGAGCGTCGCCCCGGCGAGCGCGAAGGCGAAGATGGCCTCGGCGTGGTGACCCCACGAGAACAAGAGGAAACCGAGGCCGCAAGCCAGGATGGACGAGATGCCGCCGACGATGCCGTCCATGTTGTCGAGGAAATTGATGGCGTTCATCATCGCCACGAGCCAGAAGAGCCCGAGCGGAATACCGACCCACGGGCCCAGGCCCGCGGCGGGATAGACGCCGCCGGCGAGGAACACGCCGGCCACCACGATCTGCAGCACGAGCTTGGGCAAGGGGTGCATGCCGAAGCGATCGTCCCAGAGCCCGAGCAGGAGAGCGCACCCGGCCCCCGCCCCCCACCACACCGCCTCGCGCGGCACCGGCAGCTCGAAGTGCGCGATCAGGGCGCCGGCGCCCACGATCGATCCCAGCGCCACCGCCACACCGCCGAGGAGCGGAGTGGCCATGACGTGGAGCTTGCGCGCTTCCGGATGATCGAGATAGCCGGTCCACCAGGCGAAGCGGCGCAGCGGCGGCATGACGAGGAGCACGACCGCGGCGGCGGCGGCGACGGCGGCGAGAGCCGCCCACGCGGCCACCGACAGGCCTTGCGACTGGGTCCAGGGGGAGAACGCCGGTGCGGCGATCATGGCGTTCCAGCTTTAGCACGGGGGGGCGAAAAGAAAAACCTCTCCGGATCGTCGCCGATCCGGAGAGGTCGAAGGTCGCCCGGTGGAGCGTTACGCCCCGGCCGCCATCGTCGGGATCGCCCCTACTGGCCGGTAGGGCGTCCGCTTCTTGTCGCGGTAGAACGCGATCGTCGTGCGCAGGAGCTCGTCGAGCGTGCACTGCGGCTTGTAGCCCACGAGATCGTGGATCTTCTTGAGCGAGGGCACGCGGCGCTGCATGTCCTCGAAGCGATCGCCGTAGACGTTCTCGAAGGGCACGAACTCGATCGGCGAGGAGGAGCCGGCCACTTCCTTGACCCGCTGGGCCAGGCTGAGCACCGAGACCTCTTCCGAGGTGCCGATGTTGTAGACCTGGCCGAAGCACTTCGGCTCGTCGGCCAGCATCAGCGTTCCGCGGACGACGTCGCCGACGTACGAGAAGCAGCGCGTCTGCGAGCCGTCGCCGTAGACGAGCAGCGGCTCGTCGCGCATCGCCTGCTGGATGAAGCGCGGCAGCACCATGCCGTAGGAACCGCTCTGGCGCGGGCCGGTGGTGTTGAAGCAGCGCACCACGACCACGGGAAGGCGGCGCTCCTGGTGGTAGCCGATGGCCAGGTACTCGTCGACCGACTTGCTGGTGGCGTACGACCAGCGCAGCACCTGCGTCGGGCCGAGGAGGCGGTCCTGATCCTCGGTGAACGGAACCTGCGTCCCCTTGCCGTAGACCTCCGAGGAGGAGAAGAGAACGACCGGCTTGTTGCCCGCGCGGTGCGCGGACTCGAGCACGTTCTCGGAGCCTCGGATGTTGGTCAGGAGCGAGCGGAGGGGATTCTCGAGGACGAACTTCACGCCGACGGCGGCAGCCAGGTGATAGACGAAATCGACCCGGTCCGTGACCTTCTGGACCAGGTCCCCGTCCATCACGGAGCCTTCGACGAAGTGGAATCGGTTCTCGTCTTGGAGGTCTTCGAGGTTCTCGAGACTTCCGGTGGAGAGGTCGTCCAGTGCCCAAACCTCGTCGCCCCGCGCGATCAAGGCTTCTACGAGGTGCGAGCCGATGAAGCCGGCACCCCCAGTGACCAGAATTCTCATAGCCTCCCTCGGATTGGCTTCACCAGTATACCGCGTAGGCGGGGGCGAGGGACCTGAACCTTGCTCGGACTCACGTGAAAGCGCCCCTCCGTTTCTGGTAGGGCGCCGGGATCGAGACTGCCACGGTAAGGCGCCCAAGTGCTGCTGTCAAAGGTTTTTGGCCGCTTGACGCTAGGATTATCGGCCACCCCGCTGCATCCTTTAGCGATGACACCCTCCGTAAAGGAAACGCGCGAAACGCCAGCCAGATGGACCCATGGTCCCCGGCGTCCCCGTTTGGAAGCCGAAGTTCATGAGGACCATACACGCGGAGCTCACGAGGGCCGGCGTGGACCCGACCGGGGCCACGCGTTTCCTTCATGAGCCGCTTCCTTCTCGCATGTGCGTCTTGGGTGCGCACCGGGATGTGCGTTGTCGTCGTGACCTTCCTCGGACTCGAGACGGCCCCTCTACCGGGCCGGACCAAGGATCAGGCTCCGCGGCTCGCGGCGGACGGACAGGCTTGGTTCCCACTCGGCATCCTGGTCACTCCCATCACCCGCCAACGGAGACTCGAGCTCGCCGACGCGGGCTTCGACCTCGTCCGCCTTTCTCCGATGGCGCCCGGGCCGATGCGCGAGGCGCTGGACAGTCTCCGTGCATCCGGTTTGCGCGCCTCCGTGCCCGTCGGGCCTTGGCTAGGGAGCAAGGGCCCGGAGTCGACGGATGCGCGCCGCAGCCTACGGACCCTCGTCGATGCGGTCGGCGCTCATCCCGCGCTCGCGCTATGGGAGTCCGTGGATGAGCCGGCATGGACAGGACAGGCCGAACGGCCTCTGCGAGCCGGTCATGAGTTCCTGCGCCGCATCGATCCGGCGCACTCCATCTGGACGAACCAGGCTCCCCGGGGGCCTCTTTCCAAGCTGATCCGGTACAACCAAGCGACGGATGTCGCCGGCTCCGACATTTACCCCGTGTCGGCGCCAGCGAGACACTCGGATCTTCCCAATCGCACTCTGAGCGTCGTCGGCGATGAGACGGCTCGGTCACTTGCGTCGGTCGACGGCAAGAAGCCCGTCATCATGATTCTGCAGGCATTCGCATGGCGGGATCTCGAAGGCCCTGACCATCGAGCCGCCGTCTATCCCACCTTCGAGGAATCGCGCTTCATGGCCTATGACGCGATCATTGCGGGCGCCGCGGGGCTCGTGTGGTGGAGCCCCGACGAGACGTGGCCGCGAGGCGCTTTCTGGGGGAGTCTGAAGAGATTGGTATCCGAGCTCCGCGGAATCATTCCCCTCCTCGAGGCGACCGACGCCTCGAGCCGCGGTCGGGCGCGCCTTCTCGGGAAACCGAGCTCCGTTCGGATGAGCGAACGCCTTGTCGGCGCGCACCGCGCCGTTCTCTTGATCAACCGCGCGCAGCGCCGAGCGCGAATCATGATCCGGACGGGCGGGACGCCCGCAGAGCGCTGGCACGTTCTCCTGGGAGATCCTCCCGCGAGTCAACGAAGTGACACTCTCGTGGTCGACCTTCCTCCTTGGGGCGTGAGAGTCCTGAGCAACGACGCCGCGGCACAGCCCCGCCGCCGGGACTTCGTCACCGCAGAGTCGACCTCGCGTCCAGCCCGCGCGGAGTCTCCCAGCGCGGGGCTCCGTGAATCCAGTCGCAACGGTTCCTTCGAACAGGAGGATCCCGCGGGTATGCCCTCGGGATGGGTCGTTCGCGATCCCACCTTCGCCTACCTGGATCGCCAGGGGCCTCACTCGGGTGCTAGGAGCCTGCGTCTGGCGGCAGAATCGGAAGGATTGCGTGCGCTGGTCGTGCAGCGAAAGATCCCCGTCGTAGTGGGGCGACGCTACCGATTGAGCGCATGGATGCGCAGCGATACCCCGGCCGCGCGAGCGAGCTTTTACGCCGAGTGGGTCCGCGACGGCTCCTTTCACACTCATGAGCTGCCGTGGACGGCGCCGGGGCCGAGGTGGACCCAGCGTCACGTCGCATTCGTCGCCACCCCCGATTCGCAGAGCAGGATCTACGTCGTTCTAGCTGTCGCGGGCCCGGGCCGGATCTGGTTCGACGACGTTCAGCTGAAGGTGGTGCGCTAGGTTAGTCCGCTTCGCCGCTCGAATCCGAGGTGACGAGATCCTGGAGGCGGTCCGCATAGGCACCCCAGCGGAAGCGCTCCCGGACCCATTGGCGGGCGCCCTCGAGGCGCCGGGACCGTTCCGGGCTCGGCTGCCAAGCCTTCGCGATGGCCCGGGCGTATTCGTCGACCGAATCGGCGATCCAGACCCAACGCTCGGCGCCGGGGCCAAGACCCTGAGCGGCCTCCGGAGACGTGACCACGGGCACGCCCGCGGCCAGAGCATCCACCAGCTTGGACTGCACGCCGGCGGAGTACCGAAGCGGAGCGCAGAACACGCGAACACGGCGAAGCTCGCTCGCCAGGTTCGGCACGAACCCGAGCCACTCCACGACCGGGCCGGCCAACAGACGCGAAATCCGGGGGGCGGGGTCCCCTCCGATCAGCCGGATCTTGGCGGGAATACCCATCGCGGACAGCCGAGGCTGGATCTTCTCGATGAGGATCGCGGCCGCGTCCACGTTGTGGGGAACCGAGAGATGACCGAGAAACCCTACGACGGGGTCCGTCTCGTCGGGCAGCCCGCCCGCAAGGAGCTCCTCGTCCGCGCCGGCGGGAATCGCCCTGATCCTCTCGAATCCACCCGGATACTCCGAGCGATCCACTTCCGAGACGACCCATCCTTCGTCGAAATGGGCCATGACCTGTTTCTCGAATCGGCGCACGCGAGCCTGCTCGAGATAAATCGAGGGACGCTCGAGCATGGGCGCGAAGCGCAGCCTTCTCGTCAGGGAGAGGGAGAGAGAATCCGCCAGCGAGATCAGACGCCGGCGGGCTCGAACATGCTCGACCCAGGGAGCGGTCCGGATGAGATGGCAGACGACGGCATCGAACGGCGCCGATTCCGCCGAGATTCTCTCGAGGAGACGGTAGATCCGGGGTTCGGCGTAGTAGGCGACCTGGAGGGGATCTCCGTCGAGCAGCCCCCGAGCGAGACGCCAGGTGCTCGCGGACCTGGAAAGCGGAACGGTCCGAACGCGAACACCGAGATCCTCGATCGCCGTCTTCCCGCGACCGTCCTCGCCCCCACCCTGGAACGCGACGACCGTCACATCGAACCGAGCCGCGAAGGCGCGGATGAGCTGGTAGGCGTGAAGCCGATCGCCCCGATCCGGCGGGTACGGAAATCGCGTGGTGAGGAAGAGGATTCGGCGCTGCTCTTGGCTCGAGACCGTTTGCTGCTGGAGCGCCGATCCACTCATGGTGCCCATCATAGGATCGCACCCATCCAAATCCAAGGGAGAGGGACGGCTCGGAGCCCGCGAGGCCGGGGCCTCGATGCGCTGTGATAGGATTCGCCGGTCGCTCGCGGACCGGAACCCGATCCTTCCCAGGCTCGCCGTTTTTCCCCGGCCTGTCCGAGAATGCCCGATACCTGCCAGATCGTGGTCGTCAGCTACAACTCGGCGCTGGAGCTACCGGCCTGTATCGAGAGCCTGCTCTCGCAGGCCGGCATCTCCCCCGTGCTCTACGTCGTGGACAACGCCTCCACGGATGGGAGTGCCGATCTGGTCGAAGCGAGATTTCCCGGCGTGCATCTGATACGAGCCGGAGAGAACCTCGGGTTCGCGCGAGCCAACAATCTCGTCCTATCGACTCTCGAAGCGCCCTACTTCGCCCTGGTGAATCCCGATACCGTCGCTCCTCCCGACGCCCTCTCGAAAACCGTGCACGAGCTTGCGTCGGGACCGGACGTCGCCCTGGTCGGCCCGCGTATCGTTTTTCCCGACGGCACCTATCAACCCTCGTGCTTCGAGTTCCTGGGGCTGGCGAGCCTGTTACGTGAGACCTTCGGCTTGGACCGCATCTTCACCCACGCGGGAAGGCCCTACCCTCTGGCTCCGAAGGGGTTTCGCGAGAGCCAAGCTTCGAGCGTGGATTGGCTGCGCGGCGCCTTCCTGGTCGGTCGGACGCGGGTGTGCCGCGAGGTTGGAGTCTTCGACCCAGAGTTCTTCATGTACGGAGAAGAGATGGAGTGGTGCTATCGAATTCGCGCCGCGGGATGGCGGAACCGATACTTCCCCGGCGTGACCGTGGTCCACGTCGAGGGCGCCAGCAGCCGACCCGAGGCCGGCCGCATGTTCGTCGAGAACTTGAAGGGACGCCTGCGCTTCCTGGACAAGCACCAGGGAGCAATCACCCGACTCTTGGGCCGCGCCCTGATCGCGGGCTCGGTCTTCCTTCGCCTCGGATGGCGGATGCTTCGGCCGGCTCCACCCCGCGGCGATGCGGCGCGTGAGCCTGCTCTGCGGAAGAGACAAATGTTCCTGGCCGCGGCGGCCTGGGTTCTGCGCGGTATGCCTCTCGACGGCGACTCGGCGCGGGTGAGATAGGGATTGGACCGCGCTCTCGTCGTCACCCCCCGCTTTCCGTGGCCGCTCGACGACGGCGGCAAGATCGCGCTCTGGCAGACCGTATGGTCGGCGGCGCAAGAGTTTCGGACGACCCTGATCAGCCTGGTCTCTCCGGGAGAGGAGACGGCGCCGATTCCTCCCCTCTTCCAGGCTCTAGGACTCGAGGTCCTGCGCATTCCGCATCGTCCTCCGGCCCTGCCCGTGGCCGCGTGGAGAGGAGTGTTCGGGCGCTGGCCCTACACGCTCGCGCGCTACGACAGCCCCGCCATGCGCGCCGCGATTCGCGAGACCTGCGAGCGTGGCGGATACGCATTCGCCATTCTCAACAACCTGCACATGGGAATTCATTACGACGCGTTGGGCAGCGTCCCCATGATTCTCCGCGAGCAGAACGTCGAGTATCGATGGATGGATCGCCTGGCGACCGACCTGGGGTGGTCTCCCAAGGGCGCCTATGCGCGCGTGCAAGCGGGCAGGCTCCGGCGAGCCGAAGCCGACCTCTGCGCTCGCGCCGCTCTCGTCCTCGCCATTCAAGACGAGGAAGCGGGATTGCTCCGAAGGCTCGCGCCCGCAGCCTCGGTGGAAACCCTTCCCCTGGGATTGGACCTGGACCGCTATGCGCCTCCCCAGCCTGCGGATCCTCCCGTGATCCTGCTCGTCGGAGCGCTCGCCTGGCCGCCGAACGCCACCGGTGCCATTCGCTTCCTGGAGGAAGGATGGCCGGTCGTCCAGTCCGCGCATGGGAGCGCCCGGCTCCGGATCGTTGGCAGAGGTGCACCTCCTGCCCTGGAACGGCTGGCGACCGTGGCTCCGGGCGTGGAGTTCGTGGGCTACGTGGAATCGATCGAGGCCGAGTTCGCGCAGGCCTCCGTCGTGGTCGTTCCGTTATGGGTGGGGGCGGGAGCCCGGGTCAAGATCGCGGAGTCTCTCGCCTATCGCGTTCCGGTCGCAGCCACGCGCCTGGCAGCCGAAGGGCTCGGCCTGACGCCCGGACAGGACTATCTCGAAGGCGAAACCGCGAAGGATCTGGCGGCGAGGATCATCGAATTGCTGGCCGACCCTGCCTTGCGCCGGGCGCTCGCCGAGCGCGGTCGAGCCCACGTCGCCCGGGAATTCTCGCTCGCGGCGGTGGCTCGGAGACAGAATGAGCTCTGCCGAGAGGCGGCCCGTCAGCCCGCGCCCACCTCCTGACCCCGCCGCCGCCCTCGCCGCCAGATCATCAGAGTCGCGGCATAGAAGCTCCCGGCGACGGTGATCACCAGGGCCGCTTGAGCAAGCGCTCCCCATCGCGTCTCCGAGGCGCCCCACGGCGAGTGCGCGGCGAGCCAAAAACCGATCAGGGTAGCAGGCACGAAGGACACCGCGGGGGCCACCAGCGCTCCCAGCCAAGCGCGTGACGCGGGCTGCCCCGTCCAGCGCGAGAAGCGCGCGAAGCACAAGACCGTGGAGACTGCCATGCTGAGGGCGAGGGCCGGGCCCACACCTCTGGGCCCGAGCCGCAGGATCAGGATTCCGCTCATCAGCAGATGAACGACGATTCCCCAAAGCCCGGGAGTCGTCTCCAAGGCAGGATAGCCGGCGCCGCGGGACGCCGATGTCGCAGCCCCGGTCAACAGATTGAGGCAGAACCCCGCGAGCAGCCACGGTCCCAGCCACTCGGCGACCGGGTGGGCGGGTCCGACCCAAGCTCGAATCAAGAGCGGCACGGCGGGGGCCAGAGCCGCGGCGGCGCCGAAAGCGGACACGGCGACCAGCTCGTTCGCTCGCCGGTAGAGGTGAAACGCTCCCACCCGATCTCCCTCTCCGAATCGCTGGGCGAACGCGGGCATCAGGGCCCCCAGGGCGAGAACGGGAAGCGATTGGATGCCGTTCGCCACTCGGAAGGCCAGCTCGAACTCGGTGACCGCGGCGAGCCCGACCCAGGTGGTGAGGAGGAGCTTGTCGAGCTGTTGCTGCATGAGCACGATGAGGTTGTTGGCCTGCATGACGAGACCGAAGCGAATCCAGCCTTGGCCCCGGGGCCGGAGGCGAATCACCGGAAAGCGCAGCTGCGGACAGACGTGATGAACGAGCACAGGAGACAGCGCGCCGACGATCGCCCATTGGGCCGCTGTGCTCCAGACGACGGCGTAGAGTCCGTGTCCCGCGCGAAGCCCGACCCACAGAATCAGCGCTTGTGGGATCGAAGAGAGCACGAGCACGCCGTTGGCCAGATCCATTCTTTGAAATCCGTTGAGGATCCCGGGTCCGAGATTCGCGAGGTTCGCGAACGCAAAGAGCAGACAGCTCGCGAGGAGCGCGAAACGGACTTCCTCGCGATGCCCCGGGGAGATTCGGATCCAGTCGAGCAGGGCGTTCTGCGCCAGGAAGACCCCAAGGATCCACGCGGCTCCCAGGAGAACCGACACCCCGAGCACGTTGGAGAGAACCGTCTGCAGGCCGGTCCAATCCGATCGCGAGGAGTATTCCGACGTGAACTTCACCACCGACGAGGCGAGCCCTAGATCGAGCGTGGCCAGATATCCGGACAGGAGGAAGAGCAGGGACCAGACACCGAATCTCTCCGACCCCAGTTGACGGAGTACGAAGGGAGTGAGGAGAACCCACAATCCGACGTACCACGCCCGCCCGGCGACGATGAAAAGGGCGTTGCTCGAGATCCGGATCCGCCGCACGGTCACGTGTCCAGCCCCGCCGGTGCGTCGGGATGCGCGGGCCGACACCGGGGAGACAGGGCGCAACCGTTCTGCCAGGTAGGAATCCGGACGGCGAGTGCGCCGTACACAGTGGTCACGGCCCGGGAGCTTAGCACCGGTCGGCTCCGGGCCCACCGCAGGCTTGGCGGCCTTCCGCGGTCACCGGCCACGAGTCCTATTGGGTAGGCGGCGACCGAGAGGCCGTGTTAGGCTCGGTGGGCAGAGTCGACGGGCCGAGACACCCCATGGATAGGTCCTCGTTCCACACCACAGGAGACGATCGGTTCAAGCGTTCCCTTGAATCCTCCCAATCTTCTCGAGATCCTGCAGTTCGTCCGGGCCCACTTTCGGCGCCTCCTCCTCTGGGCGCTGGCCGCCGGCATCGTGGGCCTTCTGCTGTGCTTCGTGCTCCCGCCAACCTTTCGCGCCACTGCGGTCATTCTCCCTCCGGAGGAAGATGACCTGACCTCCGCGCTTTCGGTCTCCCGGAGAACTCTCGGCACCCTGGCGGGAATCGGGCGATTCGGATCGTATTTCACGCAGGCGGACGTGGCCCTGGCCATCCTACGAAGCCGGACGATCCGCGAAGAGGTGTCGCAAGAGACGGGTCTGCAGGCCGCCTATCATGCCAAGTCCCTCGAGGATGCCCAACAGACACTCAAGAAGAAAACAACGATCAAGCAGTCCACCGATGGAACCATCTCGGTCACCGCGTCGGATCGCGATCGCGACCGAGCGGCCGCGATCGCCAACGCCTTCCTCGCCCATCTGGACCGCTTCAACCGCGAGATTCGCAGCTTTCAGGCCCGGCGCACGCGGGCCTTCCTGGAACGGCGCGTGGCCCAGTGCGACTCGACCCTTGGTCTCGCCGAGCAGACGCTCGCTCTGTATCAGAAGAAGAAGGGCTCGATCATCCTCCCACCCACGACGCGGGGACTGGTCGATGCGGGCGCCAGCCTCATGGCGCGGAAGCTGTCGGCGGAAGTCGAGCTCGACCTGCTTCGAAGCTACGCCAGTCCTCGAAGTGAGGAAGTCAAGCGCCAGGAGACCCTGGTGTCCGAGCTCCGCCGCCAGGTGGGCCAGCTCCCCTCGACGCAAGTGGGCGGGGCCGATCTGATTCGCCAGGTCGCGGTGCAGGAAGAGCTCTACGAAATCCTGTCCGGGCAGCTCGAACAGGCGCGCATTCGAGAGGCGATGGACACGCCGACCATCCAGATACTCGACTCGGCTCAACCTCCGCGAAAGCCATCCTGGCCCCGGAAGCTGTGGATGACGGCACTTGGACTCCTCCTTGGGTCGGTCTTCGGGGTCTTGGATGTGATCGGTTTCCTGCCATGGGCTCCGCGTCGGACTCTCTAGCGGGGAGCAGAGCGTCGAGGACCTCTCGCGAGAGCCTTTCTCCCGGAGCGCGCCTCCTGATGATCCTGGTGATCGCCGTCTCCCTGGTGGGATTTGGCGTCGCCGGACCGTGGCAACCCATCGGCCTTCTCTTCCTCGGGCTTCCCCTCGCAGGCGCGATGGTCCTGCTCCTGCGGCCCGGGCTCGCCCTCATCCTTCCGCTCTCGGGGCTGCTGCTCATTGTTCCTCAGATCGCACCGGGCTTTCAGCTCTTCGATCTCGCGACGCCTCTTTTCATCCTCGGAACCATCGTCGCCACCGTACGCGCGGGTCGCCATGAAGCGTGGGATCTTCGGATCCCGGGAGCCATCGCGCTGTCAGCGGCGGTCATTCCCTTGCTTGCGGTCACCAACGTCGTCTCGTTCTACTCCTTTCTCGGCTACTACAAGCAGATCCTGGTTCAAGTCGCGGTTTTCGTCGGCATTCGGCGCCTCGTGTCCCCCCGAGACTCCACGATGCTCCTCTGGATCTATCCCATCACCGGAAGTTTCGCCGCGATCGAGCTCTTGCAAAAAACCCGCGGCTTCGGAGCCAAAGTCTATGCCGATCTGTCGGGCAGGAACTACTTCACGAGCCTAGGGTGGGGCGAGTCGAATTACGTCGCCGCGCTTCTCGTATTCTGTCTCTGTGGGAGCCTTCTGCTCGCCATCGTGACCCGGAGGACACTGGTCCGTGTTCTTCTCGGGGTTGCCGGGCTCTTGATGATGGCGGCGTTCCTCGTCCTGCTCTCGAGGGCCGCCACGATCGCTCTCGGGATCACGGTCCTGATCCTGCTCCTCGCCTGGGGAGGACGTCGCGTCATCGGCGCGGCGATGTTGACCGCCGTCTTCGTCGTTGCGCTCATCACGACGCCAGGTGGCCAGGTGATCCTGGGAAGGTTCGTCGATCCCAAGGAATACGCGTCCTGGTACACCCGCACCATGGTCTGGCAATACGCCTGGCAGCGATTCCTGGCGCATCCATGGACCGGCATCGGTCTCAATCAGGGGCGATACCAAGCCGACCTTCTCGGGCCGGACGAGGCGCACGACGTCATGCTCGATTTTCTCATGCATGAGGGCATTCTCGGCGGAATCCTCGTCGCGGTCGTCATCGTCTCCGTCTACAGGCTCTGCCTCCGAGCGCGTCCCGTGGGCTGGGTCGGCCCGACCCGGCCCCTTCGCGTTGCTCTCATCGCCGTGACGTCAGCCGTGTTCGTGAATGCCAGCGTCGAGCCGACTCTCACCGGCTATGCCGTGGGGGTTCTGTTCGTCTGGTTCGCCGCGTGGCTCACGCTTCAGGACGAAACCGCGAGCGGGCGAATGCCCTCTGCGGAAGGATCGCCTTCCCGGACAGCTTGAGGCGGCTACTTGGAGAGCGTGTCCACCAGGATCACGATCGTCGCGACCTGCCCAGCCACGGCGAAGACATCCTTCACGACACCCCAGAAGGACGCGTCTTTCTTCTCCGGAACCCAGATGAAGTCTCCGGGCTCCACCAGCTTGACGTCCCTCGCGAGCTGCGTTGTTCCCGTGGACGCGCGAGTGAGACGCGCGTCGGATTCGTTGGCTCGCCGCGTCGTCCCGCCGGCCATCTCGATGTATTCCGAGACTCGGCGAGGGCCCGCGTATGCCACGAGACCGGGCCGCAGCACCGAACCGTCGACCCGGACGGCAAGCTCCAGCCGGGGAACTTCGATCTGATCGCCATCCCTCAACAAGACATCGGCAGCGGGAGGCATGGGAGAGCCGGTCGAATAGTCCACCAAGTAGGCGGACTGCCGAAGCGCCAGCTTGCTTCGAAACGTCTGGTACTCGCTATTGGTCATCTCCCCGCGTGAGAGCCGACTCAATCGCTCGAACTCGAGATCGGTCCCCTGGGGCTTCGAGAAACGTTCGAGGAGGATGGCCTTCCGGGAGGCACGGGCGGTGAGCCCGCCGGCCCAGCGAATCAGATCACTGATGCGACTCTTGCCTTCGTCGATGGCGTAGACACCCTGATACTGAACCTCGCCCCGCACCACCACCTGCCTCGCTCGACGCCATTCGGGCACCGAACGCAGAAAGATCCGGTCGTCCGCCTGGAGAGCCACATCGGTCGCTCTCCCCTGCCGGATCGCCTCAAAGTCGACGAAAAGGCTGTCCAGTGTGCTGGGGCCCCGGAAGCGAACGATGAGGACGGAATCCGTGCGGGCCTCGGGCAGAGCATCCCCGGCCAGCCGCACGGCTGCCGAAAGACTGTCCATCGGCCGATATTCCATGGTTCCGGGCCGGCTCACGGCCCCGTAGACGGAGATCTGGCTCGCTTTTCTCGGCACCACGATGCGATCACCGTCTTGAAGAAGAGGATTCGCTTCGAGATCCCCTGTCCAGCGGAACCGCTCGAGATCGGCGGAGATGTTCTCCCCTTGGCCTCGGAGGAGCGCGATATTGCGAGAGGATCCTTCAGGCCGGACGCCACCAGCCAGGAGAATCGCCTCCATGGTCCTCCCGGAGCCAATCACTTGGACCAAGCTCGGCTTCTCGACCTCCCCGAGAACGTAGACCCGGAACGTTCTTGGCTGAATCAGCCGTAGGTCGAGAGTCGCCCCAGGAAAATAAGGCTTCAGCGCTTTGAGGAGACGAGTTCTGCCCTCGGCCAAGGTCAATCCGCTCAGGGATACGATCCCGATGCTTGGAGCTCGGACCTTTCCCTCGCTGTCCAGAACGAGAATGTGGGAGCCGAAGGCCCTGCCCGCGAATTCGAGGCTCAGGACATCGCCCGGACCCAGCCGGTAGGTCGTGGCGTCCACCGGACCCGAGAGCGCGCTGGCCCCGACGGTTCGGCGAACACTGGGAGAATCGGGGGCTTCGGCCCCCCCGAGCGGACTGTCGGGGCTCGTGGACTCCGATCTCGTCTGGCAGCAGGCCGGTCGAGAAGTCGCCGCGATCGCCATCGCAAGCCCGGCAAGCAGGGGAAGGATCGATTTTCCACGATGGCGAGGGGTCATGACTTCTCCGACTCGAGCACTTTCCGCTTTCCGTACATGCGTTCGTAGTACTCCCGGAATTCCCCGGCCTTGATCGGCTCCCACCAGTCGCGACGCTCCTCGTACCAGCGGACGGTGTCCGCCAGGCCCTCTTCGAACCCGCGTCGCGGCCGCCAGCCGACGACGCGCTCGATCTTCGAGCAGTCGAGCGCGTAGCGGCGGTCGTGCCCCGGGCGATCCTCGACGTGACGCACGAGGCTCGCCGGCTTGCCGGTCAAGCGGAGGATGCGCTCGGTGATCTCGAGCACGTTCCACTCCTTGCCGGAACCGATGTTGAACGTCTCGCCGTTCACCCTGTCGGCGGGCGCCTCGAGCAGCGCGTTCAACGCTTCACAGTGATCCTGCACATGAATCCAGTCGCGCCGGTTCTTCCCGGAGCCATAAACCGGCAGCGGCTTGTCTTCGAGGGCATTGGTAACAAAGAGCGGTATCAATTTCTCCGGGTACTGGTACGGACCGTAGTTGTTCGAGCAGCGTGTGATGGTTATCGGCACATTGTACGTGGCGCTGTAGGCGAACGCCAGCCGGTCCCCGCCGGCCTTCGACGCGGCGTAGGGATTGCGCGGCAAGAGCGGCGCTTCCTCGGTGGCCGGATCGCCCAGGATCTCGCCGTAGACCTCGTCGGTCGAGATCTGGACGAAGCGCTTCACCCCTCGCCGCTTGGCCTCCTCGAGCAGCACGAACACGCCCACCGTGTCCGTGAGCAGGAACGAGGCCGGATCGTCGATCGAGCGGTCGACCATCGACTCGGCGGCGAAGTTGAGCACGACGTCGCAGCCGTCCATGGCCTGGGCCACGGCCTCGGGCTCGCGGATGTCGCCGTGGTGGAACGTGAGGCGCGACTCGTCGAGGCCCGCCAAGTTCGCCTTGTTGCCGGCGTAGGTCAGGGCGTCGAGCACCACGACGTGGGCGCGCGGCCAGCGCGCCTGCGCCAGCCGCACCCAGTTGGAGCCGATGAAGCCCGCCGCTCCGGTGGCCAGGATGCGTGAGCCGTCGAGACGCGAATCAGCCATCCTTCTGGCTCCAGTCGTAGGGCACGTCGTTGTCGTGCGGGTGCACGCGGTACTCGTCGGGTGCTTTGTAGTCGTAGACCTCGTCCGGGGCGTTCACCAGCAGCGCCGGCTCGGTGCCGATGCCCTTCATGCCGTGGAGCACGCCGACCGGAATGCGGATCAATTGCGGATTCTTCTCGCCGATGAAGAACTCGTTCACCTCGCCGCGCGTCGGCGAGCCCTCGCGATCGTCGTAGAGCACGACCTTGAGCATGCCCTTCACGCAGCAGAAGTGGTCGGTCTGCTTCTTGTGCAGGTGCCAGCCCTTGACCACGCCGGGGTAGGCCACGGTCACGTAGATCTGGCCGAACTTCTGAAAGAAGGGATCGTCGTTGCGCAGGATCTCCATGAGCCATCCGCGCTCGTCGGGGATCACCTTGAGAGTCTTCACGACGACGCCGTCGATCAGCTTCATTTCGCCTTCCTTTGCCGCGCGCGCCGGCGCGGCGCGCGGGCGACGCGGCTCGGCGGACGGCCCACGCTGTGGTGAACGAGGCCGGCCTGCGCCAGGTCCTCGGGCTCGTAGAGATTGCGCAGATCGAGAACCACGGGCCGCCTGAGGATCTTGGCCAGCATCTTGAGGTCCAGGCGGCGGTACAGGTTCCACTCGGTCAGGATGGCCACGGCGTCCGCGCCGTGCGCCGCCTCGTAGGGATCCTGGGCGAACGTGATGCGCTGGCCGAGCGGCGTCTGCTTCACCGCCTCCATGGCCGCGGGATCGTGGGCCACGACCTTGGCCCCGCGCTTGACCAGCCCGGCGACGATGTCGAGCGCCGGGGCCTCGCGGATGTCGTCGGTGTTGGGCTTGAACGAGAGCCCGAGCACGGCGATGCGCTTGCCGCGCGATCCGCCCACCGCCTTGTCGATCTTCTCCACCATGCGCGCCTTCTGCGCCTGGTTGACCTCGACCGTGCTCTCGACCAGGCGCACGCGCTCGCCGCGCTCGCGGGCGAAGGCGGCCAGCGCCATCGTGTCCTTGGGGAAGCACGAGCCGCCGTACCCGGGACCGGCGTGCAGGAACTTGCGCCCGATGCGGCCGTCGAGGCCCATGGCCTTGGCCACCGTCTGCACGTCGGCGCCGACCGACTCGCACAGGTTCGCGATCTCGTTGATGAACGAGATCTTCATCGCCAGGAACGCGTTCGACGCGTACTTGATCAGCTCCGCGGTCTCCAGCGTCGTCACTACGGTAGGCGTTTCGATCAAATAGAGCGGGCGGTAGATGGCGCGCAGCAGGCGCTCCGAGCGCGGGGTCTCGGCGCCGATGACCACGCGGTCGGGGCGCAGGAAGGTCTCGAGCGCCGAGCCCTCGCGCAGGAATTCGGGATTGGAGGCCACGTCGACGCCGCCGTCGCCGGCCGCGCGCTCGAGCTCTTTCCAGAGCCGGCGTGCGGTGCCGACGGGGGCGGTGCTCTTCTGCACCACGACCTTGTAGCCGCCGGAGAGCTTGGAGGCGATGAGCCGCCCGACCTCGAACACGGCCGAGAGGTCGGCCGAGCCGTCGGGCAGGGGCGGCGTGCCGACGGCGATGAACACCACGTTCGCCGGCGCCACCGCCGCGCCCACGTCGGCGGTGAACGAGAGCCGCCCCTCGCCCACGTTGCGCCGCACCAGCTCCTCGAGGCCGGGCTCGTAGAACGGGATCTGCCCGCGCTCGAGGCTCTGGATCTTCGACGCGTCGGCATCGGCGCAAACCACCTTGTGGCCGAAGTCCGCCAGGCACGCGCCCGTCACCAGGCCGACGTAGCCGGTTCCCACGACCGCGATCTTGATCACGCTCTCTCCCCTGCCGGACGTCCCGCTCCCAGCCGCGCGCGCCAGTCCTCGAGCAGCGCCTCGAGCGTCTCGGCCAGCGTGCGCTTGGGAATCCAGCCCACGTCCACCGAGATCTTCTTGCGGTCGCCGACGAGATACGGAATGTCCACCGAGCGCATGCGGGCTGGGTCGGTCTCGATCCCCAGGGGAATACGCGCCATGTTGCGCAGTGCTTCGAGCAGGTCCCGGAGCTTGAGCCCCTGCCCCGTGCAAACGTTGTAGGCCTCGCCGGCGCGGCCGCGCTCGAGCAGGTCGAGGTAGGCCTCCACGACGTCGCGGACGTCGCCGAGATCGCGCACCGGATCGACGTTGCCGATCTGGAGCACGAACGGCCCGCGCTCGCCGGCCTCGGCGCGGGCTTCGGCCTGGGCCACCTGGTGCGCCCACGCCGAGGCCACGAAGTCCGTCGTCTGTCCCGGCCCGGTGTGCGCGAACGAGCGCGCGCGCACCACCTTGAGGCCGTAAGCACCGGCGTACATCTGCGCCGCCGCGTCCGCCGCCGCCTTGCTCATGCCGTACGGGCTCACCGGGCGCAGCGGGCTCGACTCGTCGGCCGGGCGGCCGAGCGGGATGCGCCCGTAGGCCTCGCTCGAGGTGACGGCGAGGATCGGCCCGGCGTACGCCAGGCGGCGGGCCGCCTCGAGCACGTGTACCGTGCCGCCGGCATTGATGTGGAACGTGGTCGTCGGATCGGAGAACGCGGCGGCGCCCGAGGACTGGGCCGCGAGATGGATGACGGCGTCGGGGTGCGAGTGCTCGAGCACCGACTCGACGGCGGCGAGATCGCGCACGTCGAGCGTCTCGTAGGAGTCGAGCCCCGCAAGCTCGCGGGCCTCGGACGGCGAGCCGACGCCGGCGCCGATCACCTGATGGCCGCGCGCCACGGCCGCGGGCAGGAGATGCCGTCCCGCGAAGCCGAGGAGGCCGGTCACCAGGATGCGCACGTCACGTCCCTCACGGATTCTGGCGGCGCCAGTAGTCGAGCGAGTCGGCGAGCGTCTTCTCGAACGGGATGCGCGGCGCCCATCCGGTGGCCTTGCGGAACTTGGAACCGTCGCCGAGCAGCACCGGCACGTCGGAGGGGCGCAGTCGCTTGGGATCGGTGCGCACCTCGATTTTCGCCTGGGTCATGCCGAGCAGGAGGTCGAGCACCTGGCGGATCGAGTAGTCCTTGCCCGAGCACAGGTTGTAGACCTCGCCCGGCTCGCCCTTCTCGAGCGCCAGCCAGTAGCCCTCGACCATGTCGCGCACGTCGGTGAAATCGCGGCGCGCGTCGAGGTTGCCGACGTGGATCACGGGCTCGCGGCGCCCCTTCTCGACCTCGGAGATCTGCCAGGCGAAGTCGGAGGCCACGAACACGTTGGGGCGGCGCGGACCCTCGTGGTTGAAGCCGCGCGTGCGCACCACGTCCATGCCGTAGGACTTGAAGTACTGATAGCCGAGCAGATCCTGCGTCACCTTGCTGACCGCGTACGGTGACAGCGGACGCAGCGGATTGGTCTCCTTGATCGGCAGCTCGTTCTCGAGCACGAGCCCGTACTCCTCGCTCGAGCAGGCGATCTGGACCCGCGGCTTCAGGCCCAGGCGGCGCACCGCCTCGAACAGGTTGAGCTGGCCGAGCGCGTTGGTCGAGATGGACTCGTTCGGCGCGTTCCACGACGTGGGCACGAACGACTGCGCCGCGAGGTGGAAGATCCAGTCCGGCTCGGCGGCCTCGAGGGCGTCGCGCGTCGACGTGGAGTCGCGCAGGTCGCACTCGATGAGCTGCACCTTGGAGCGAAAGTGCTCGATGTTCTCGGTGCGGCTCCGCCAGCGCAGAATGCCCAGCACCTCGACCCCGCCCCGGGCGAGCATGAGATCCACCAGGTGGCTCCCGGCAAAGCCGGTGATGCCGGTCACCAGGACGCGGCGCATCTCTTCTCCTCTCTCCAGAGGGGACGTCACGGCGATTCGGGGCGAACGCGGGCTCGAAGGCCGAAC
>Ga0114129_10004425_pt1 | contig 19829 bp, 16 predicted proteins | sample RhiMetdeltSRZDD1_FD_80071 | JGI IMG/M metagenome (GOLD analysis project Ga0114129, IMG submission 80071) | Populus rhizosphere microbial communities from Tennessee, USA - Rhizosphere MetaG P. deltoides SRZDD1 (version 2) (version 2) | ecosystem: Host-associated > Plants > Roots > Rhizosphere >...
ACACTCAAAGCGGAATTCCGACCGTCAGGAGAACGATTAGAAGGCAGCCCTTGTTCATCCCGGAGTACCTGGCACTTGCCAAAACAGTGTCCAACGGCGTCATGAGCAGGCTGTTCAAGTGGCGCCGCGCGAGCGCCTGGCAATACAAGGAGGACTTCACCACAACCGTTTTCACGACCCTTCTCAACAACCCGCCCTATTCCGGCTGGTTCTCCTCGGCTCAGCGGATGATCACCGGGCCCCTCTACAATCCGAGCGTGATCGATCCACTCCTGGCGAGGGCGAAGGCCGGTTCATGCAGGCACACCGAAACGCTCGGGCGAATTCTCAGCCACGAGTTCGCGATACGCTGGCTGCACCGTGAACACGCTTAATCTCTTCACCCGCCGCGGCTCTCATCCCTCGTAGAATCATGTATTTGTTACCTGCGAAAGGTAACTTTTTCCCATGGGGTGTCCGTGCGGCTTACGTTCTTGTATGCGGGAGGAGTCCACTCGATCCGACAGAAATGGATGACAATTCCGTGGGACTGCGCGACACTTTCTTCTCCGGAAACCGAGGATTCCGGACGTCTGAGGGTGCCGCGACCGCTGACGGAGCGCCTCAGATCCCACACGATACGGCCCCTGTCGAGCTGACAGGTGATTTTTGGTATGTTCGTTGCTCCGACACAGGCTCGACCCAGAGACCTCCGTAGGTGCATTTCTGGCCCCCGACGGCGTCTTTCGGAGCATTTAGTGGTGGTGAGGAGCGTTTCGATGCGTGGCTGCGTGGCTTGGCTCAGTGGATTGCTCATCCTGGCAGCGCCTGTCTCTGCCCGTGCACAGGCGTGGTCCGGCATTATCGCCCCGTCCAGGGCGACCACCTGGAGTTCGGCGGGCGTTGAGGGAGGCATTCCTCCGCGTCCAACCATCTGCGCCACGCTCAACCCGGGCGCGACAGCGGCTCAGATCAACAGCGCCATCGCGTCGTGCCCCACCAATCAGACCGTGATGCTCAACGCGGGGACGTATACGCTCTCGGGCGGCATCGTGATCGACAGGAACAACGTGACCCTGCGCGGCCGCGGAGCCGACGTCACGAAGCTCATTATCAACGGCGCGACCAGCGGCTGCTCTCTCTTCTATAACAGCGCGTTTCGGATGTGCGCCGGCGGCGGCAACATCGGGTCAGTTGCCGGAGGGGCGCCGGGACCGGACAACTCCGCTACGTGGACGTCGGGATATGCCAAGGGCAGCACCATCATCACGCTCAGCAACACGACCAATCTGACGGTCGGCAGCACGATTTATCTCGATCAAAACAACGACAACGCGGACGGCTGGCCGGCTGCGGGCGATCTCTACGTATGCGACGGTAGTGTCCCGTGCAGCTGGGAGGGTGGCAACAGCTGGGCGCGCGTCGGGCGAGTCCAGACGGAGTTGCACAAGGTCGTCTCGATCAGCGGATCGAACGTCCAGATCGATCCGCCCGTGCATGCGCCGAATTTCCGGTCGTCGCAGAGCCCCGGCGCGTGGTGGGGCAACGCCAGCTCAGTGCTGCAGAACTCCGGCGTCGAAGATTTGACGATTGATTTCACCGGCGCTGGCTCCGTCGGCGTGGCCCTCATCAACGCGACGAACTGCTGGGTGAAAGGGTTGCGTCTGATTCGCACGGGCGGCCCCGGCAGCTTCGTGTTCCACGTCCTGGTCGTGAACGGATTCAGAGTCACGACACGCGACAATTACTTCTACGGGCCGAACGTCGTCGGGAACACTCAGTACGCCTACACGCCGCACGTCAGCGGAAGTCTGCTGCTGGAAAACAACATCATTCACCACAGCACCGATCCGGCAGCGCCGAACGATCCGGAGGCGGGCTCGGTCTACGCCTACAACTACGTGGACGACGCGTTCTACCCGGCGCCAGGCTTTCAATCGCACAGCTCCGGCGACTTCATGAATCTGTACGAGGGGAACAACATGGGGACGTTCTTCTCGGACGCGATTCACGGCACGCACTTCTTCAACACGATTTTCCGCAACCATATCGACAAGTTCGCGCACAACTCCGGCTGCGCGGAAGCGTGCGCGGGAATCGTGCTGAACAGCCACTCGCGCTTCTTCAACCTGATCGGCAACGTGCTGGGTGGATATCTGGTCTACCAGGCGATCACGGCGGACAACGACACCGCGGCGTTTCAATTGGGATTCGCCGGGAGCCACGGCGGAATCCCGCCGCTGGCCAACGATCCTGACGTCGCACGCACCGTTATGCGCTGGGGCAACTGGGACAACGTGAACAACGCGAACAGGTTCGTCGCGAGCGAAGTGCCGTCCGGCATTCCGAATTTCCCGAATCCCGTGCCGGCTTCGCAGACGCTGCCCGCGTCACTCTACCTTCCGGGAAAGCCGGCGTATTTCACGTTTGCCGGCTCGGCATGGCCGCCCATCGGGCCGGACATCACGGGCGGCGACATCGCCGGTTATGGCGGGCACGCAAACAGGGTTCCGGCCCGGCTGTGCTTCGAGCGTGCGACCGACGATCCGGCGTATCCGTCCTCGAGCCCCCGCGTGAAGATGTTCAACGCGGCCAACTGCTACGGCTCGGGGAGCGGGACGGGCACTCCTCCGCCGGGCGCTCCCACGAACGTCCGCATCATTCGATGATGGTCTGACTCGCGGGCGCTCAGGAATCGCTTTCCTGGACGTGCATCTTCGGGTGCCGCAGTGCGTAAACCCTCTGGTACCACTGCTCCCTGATCTGCTTCAGCCGAGTCACGGTCGTTTCGGGAAGCAGCGGCAGCACGCCTTTATGAACCCCGAGCCGCAGAGCGAGTCTGCCTTTGGCGGTCAGCGGGACGAAGTATCGCGGCAAACGCGTCTTCTCGAAGCCGTTGCGGCGCTTGAACTCGGCCAGCGATCCCGAGCTCCAGTGAAGGTACACGAGGTACGGGATCTTTTCTCGAGCGCAGATCTCGACGGCCTTCGCGACCAGACAATTCGTCGGACCTTTGTCCCGGTGGCGGATCATCGAGATGATCTGGCCCGTGACGGCGTACTTCCCCGCCATCCCGATCATCATGAAGCCGATCAACTCCCCTTCGAAGTACGCGCCGATCAACAGCTCGCGAAACAGATATCTCGAGAACTCGCGCTTGATCGTGTCGAAGTCCTTGCCGTAATGCAGGAACGGCCGTCCCTGCCGCATGGGCGCCTCGTTGAAGATGCGCGTCATGCCTCTCACGAAATCATCGGTGTACTGGGCTTCCTGGACGGTGATCCCCTGCTTCTCCCCCTTTCTAATCAGCCCTCGCGTCCTCGACTTTATCTGCGTGTTCCACCAGTGGTCGTACGTCGACACCGGCAACGCGGCAACCTCTTCCCACTCCGTGTAGTACGGGTGCTTCGGCTCGACATCCGGCAACCGCTGCCAGAACGTGAGGATATCCGCTGACGGGCGCTTTCCTGACAACGCCGCGATCAGCTCGCGGGGCTCGTCCACATCGTCGTACCATTCGTGCTCGAGTCTGGCGACTTTGAGCACGGTGCCGGAAACGACGACGTCCTGCCCATTGACTTTGAGTGGCGTATTCATCTGGTCAGTCTCAAAAATTTTCGTGAGCTGCGGGCGATTACTTGTGAATGACAAACCGTCCCAGAACGAGCATGTCGAGCCCCGTGCCGTAGAACACGCGGATGGCGTCCCGCGGCGAGCAGACGATCGGTTCTGAGAAGCCATTGAACGACGTGTTCACGAGGACGCCCGCGCCCGTGCGCGCGGCAAAGGCCTGGTGCAGGTCGCGGAAGAGCGGCGGCGAGCCATCCACCGTCTGGAGCCGAACGCGGGTCACCCCTGCCGGCAGGACGTGTCGAAACTGATCGCGATCCTTCGGACGATACTCGTACTCCATCCACGCGGAACGGGCAGGGCCGTCGAAATACTGCGGGCGCTCTTCCTCGCAGACCGACAGACCGTACGCGCGGTGCGGTTCGCGCTGCTTCAGGAATCCGTTCAGGTTGTCCAGCACGTAGGGTGAGAACGGACTCGCGAGGATGCTTCGGTTGCCGAGGGCTCGATGGCCCCACTCCATCCGTCCCTGAAACCAGCCAACCAGACGGCCGGCCGCGAGCGCGTCGACACACGCCGAAATCACGTCGTTGTGCGAGAGACATTCGTACGACAGCTTGCAGTTGTCGAGGACGGGCTTGATGGCTTCGGCGTCGTACTCGGGTCCAAGAAACGCGGACACCATCCGGCGCGATCCAAGATTCGGTTTCTGTCGCCCCACCGCCAACGCCGCTCCTGCGGCAATCCCGGCGTTGCCGGGATTCGGAGGAACGAACACATCCTCGAACTGCCCTGACTCGGCGATGCACGTATTCAGGAACGTATTGAAGAAGAGGCCACCGCCAAGACAGAGGCGCGTCTGTCCCAGAGTCCGGCGGATGTCGGCGACCAGTTCCACGAGCGCCGTCGCGAGAGCGCGCTGGAACTCTCCAGCGATTTTCGCGCGGTGCTCGAGCGTGGCGCGCGGGCCGGCCTCGTGCAGCCACGCCAGGAGCGACTGCGTCCAGCCGGAATTGACGCGCATCGTTCCGTCTGCGTACGGAAACAGATCGCCGAATCGACCGAGGTCCGTCCCGCAGTCGAGGCGGCCGAGGCCTTCGAGGCGATGCTCCTGGCCAGGCGGCAGCTCGAAAAGCTCACAACATTTTGCGAACACCGAGGCGAAGCCGACACCCGACCACGGCCAGTGTTGATTCACGATGCGGTCGCCGCTGCCCACCCAGACGCTCACCTCGGGACTCGAGTGCTGGTCGCACACGAGCACCGCGGCGTTCTCGAAGGGCGAGCTCAGGAAGGCCGTCGCTGCATGCGCGTAATGGTGATCGAGCCGCACGCGTGGCAATTGCGACGGCAGGGCGATCGACTCCTCTGCCGTGACGAAGGCAGTGACCTTGTCGGCGTCGTACCCGGTCAGGCCGAGCACGGCCTGCAGCGCTTCGCGTGGAACTTCTCCAGGCGCCAGGCCTATTCCGCGAATCCGCGTCAGCCGCTCTTCCTCGCAAAACGCCTCGAGGCGTCCGTCGACCGCAACGGCCGCGGCGGCGTTCCGCCGTCCGCCGCTGATGCCGACGACGACCGTTGAAGAATCCGGGCTACCGTTCCGCCTCGTCTGGGCTCCGGGACGCGCCTGACCTGATGCGGTGTCGAAGGTGAGGGCCATTACCTGTCCTCCCTCTGACCGCCTCGAACCGGATGGTAGTCGCGATAGTAGTCGTTCAGCGACAGGGCATGACGGTCGACGCGGTTCAGGAGCGTGCCGACGACTCGATCAGCGCCAACCTCCGCGATGCCAGCCTGGACCAGGTGGTAAGGCGTGGAGCCTGCCGCAATGACGAACAGGACTCCATCGCACGCGCGCGCGATGAGCTGCGCGTCCGAGAGGAGGCCGATCGGCGGCGTATCCAGCAGGACCCACTCGAACCTTGCCGACGCCTCGTCGACGATCGCCTGGATATGGCCGGACGCAAGCTCCGCGAGCGGACTGCTGTCATCATGGCACCCTGCAGTCAGCACGCTCAGAAACGGCGACACCTGCACGAGCGGCAGCGAACGCTCCGATGTTGCCAGGACTTCGGCGAGACCTGGCGCAACCTCGCACCCAAACAGATCGTGAATGGATGGACGACGGAAGTCAGCGTCGATGAGAAGGACGCGCTGCCGGTACGACTCGGAAAGCGTCAGCGCGAGGTTCGTGATCGTCAGCGTCTTTCCCTCACGCGGCAGCGCGCTGGACACCATGAGCGTCTTCAGCCGGCGCTGGAGGTGCAGCTCGTGCAACGTTGCGGCGAGCCTGCGGTACTGCTCGACCGACGCGGGCGAGATGCCGTGGCCACCTACGAGCTTTCCGTCGTGCGGCCGCGTGTCGCCGCCAAACGTCGGACGCAGGCGCTCCCGAGCCGGCGCCGCAACGCTCGGCCGCGTGGGCGCAGGCGGATTTGCCTGATGATGGACCGGCCGTTCGTGGGCGTAGCGCTCGAGGACCGACTCGTCGACGTCCTGCGCGCGGGGCTCCACGACGACCGGCGCCAGGCGATCGTCCGCCAGCGCTGCCGCCCTTCTCAGGGCCTCGTCAATTCGGCTCATATCCGACTCTGCTCTCGGCTTCCCTCAGCGCGCCGAAAGAGCGAGAAGCGGCGCCTTGGCTCTGCGAACATCGTGGCCTCGTTCGCGGTTGACGGCTCCGGCAGCGCGGCGCGCTCCGGAAAGTCTTCAGAGGCCGCCGCGGCAACGGCGTGCGGCCGCTGTGAACTCTGCGCTCGTGCCGAGAACGACTCTCGTCCCTCTGGTGTCCCAAGGTCGAAGTCACGGACGACGTCCAGAACGATTTCACGATCGACGGGCCGCCGCGCCAGCGCCATTCCATTCACGAGCGCGTTGTCACAGATGACGCTGATCGTGCGGGGGATTCCAAGCGACCGCTCGTGGATGAGCGTTACGGCTTCTCGCGTGAAGAGCCGCGCCGCCTCACCTCCGGCAGTACGAATTCTCGACGCGATGTAGGCGGCCGTCTCCGGCAGCTCGAACGGTATCACTTCGCAGCGGAGCGCGACACGCTGCTTGAGCTGCCGCAGCGCGGGATCATTCAGCCGATCGGCAAGCTCGGGCTGTCCCGCGAGGACCAGCGGCAGCAGCTTCTCGGTCGCCGTTTCGATATTGGCCAGCAGCCGGACCTCCTCCAGCAGCTCCGACGTCAGGCTCTGGGCTTCATCCACCACCAGGGCCGTAATCTCTCCGCGCGCACGGCGCTCGTGGAGAATGTGCTCCAGCTCGAGGAGCAGCGTCGTTTTCGACGTCGCGGCTTGTTCGCTCAGGGCGAAGCGCCGGGCCAGGCTTTCGACGAACTCCGCGCGCGTGAGCGTGGGGTTGTTCAGGTACACGCACCGGACGTTGCGGCACAGGTCGGAATCGAGCGCCGCCCGCAGGAGCGTGGTCTTTCCAGTCCCGGCTTCCCCGATCAAAACCGTCACCGGCTTTGCTGAGAACAGCCCGTACTGCAGGTTGCTGAGGGCCTCGCGATGCCGCGTCGAGAAAAACAGATACCTCGGGTTCGTCGTCAGGTCGAACGGCAGCTCACGAAGACCGTAGAATTGCTGATACATGATCGCAGGATCCTAGGCCTGCACCCTCCACAACAGCACGACCGCGGCGGACGCGAGCACGAGCACGACCGTCGCCATCCCGACGATCATCTTCCGACGTCGCTGACGCTTCCGGTCGCTCTGGGCCTGCATCACCGGAATGAGCGCCAGCACCGGCAGGCCGATGAGCCGCAACACTTCTTCTTCGCGCCGGAAGCTCGAATCGCGATACTCCAGGAACGCGACGAGCACCAGGCCAATGGCGAGGCCGCCAATAGCGCCGCCCGCGACGACCGCGAGGCGCTTGACTCGGTTGTACGGTTTCTCCGGCAACGACGCGGCGTCGAGAATCTTGAACTGTTCGCCGATCTGACGCCGCTCGAGGTTGGCCGCCAGCTTCGAATCCTCGTGCTTGGCGAGCAGGCTGGAGTACGTCTGCTGAAGCGTGCCGTAGTCGCGCATCAGCTCGACGAGCTCCGATTCGCGGGCCGGAACGCTGTCGACCTTCGACTGGTAATCCGTGACGGTCTTCTTCAGGCGCGCCGCTTCCGTCTCGTTGTTCGCGATCTGATGATCGATGACGTCCAGTTCCGCCTGCAGGTCTCGCGCGCGCTTCTGCCGCGCAGCCTCCGCCGGCGAGAGAACCTTGACGGCGGGCGTCGGCGGATTCTTGGCTTCTTCCTGCAGCTTCGCCTGCAGCTCCCGAATCGACCGTTCGAGCGCCCGGACGTCCGGATGATCAGCTGTGTAGCGAAGCTTGTAGAGGCTCAGGCGCGCCTGCGCCGCATCGAGCTGCTGGGCGGTCGTCAGCGACGCTGCTGAATCGGAACCCGGAAGCGCCGAGGCGTCGGGTGCACTCACCACGGGCGACGTCTGGGCGTCCGCAAGCTGGCGCTCGATCAGCAGCCGCCGCTCGCGAGCCCGATTCGTGGCTTCGTCGAGCGACTGCAGCTGCAGCTGCGCGTTCTGGATTGCCTGCAGATTCCCCTGGAGCTGCGTCGGCAGCTGACCGGCGAAACGCTGGCGGTATTCCTCGAGCTTCCTCTCGTGCTCCAGAAGCCGCCGGCGCGCATCGTCGAGCTGCGATTCGAGGAACCGATTGGTGCTCTCCGCCAGGTTCTCGCGGTCGCGGAGATTTTCCTCGATGTACAGCGACGCGAGCCGTTCGGTCACTTTCTGCGCGGTCTTCGGATCGAGGCTCACGTAGGTGACGCGAAAGGATTCCTTGCCCTCAATCTTGACATCGATGTCCGTCCGCATCTTCTGGACGACATCTTCCATGATGCCGGTCGCGCGCTGCGCGCGGTACAGATCGAGATCGGTGATGATCCGCTCGAGGCGCGAACGGCTGAGAATCTGGTCGCTGATCGACGACAGCCGGTCCTCGATTTTCGCGGTCACCGTCGACTTGACGTACTCGTCCGGGATGCGCTGGGGCACAACCATGATGAGCGTCTCGGACCGGTACTGTTCGGGAATGTGGTAGAAAGCGATCCCCCCGGCGATCAGACCCACGACGAGCGGCGGAAGCACCAGCCACCACCCACGCCGGAGTATGCGCACGATATCTTCCAGACCGTGTTTTCGTCCTGGCAGCACGAGTTACCTTCCCAGTGCAGGGACCCACAGCGTGATGCCTGCACGTACGCCGTTGCGCGTCAAGCCAGACGCGATGTCCGGCCGCAGCAACTGCCTGACCCCGCTGAAGTCGTAGTAGTAATACAGGTATTCGGAGAAGAGCGCCCAGTTGCGCGTCAACGCGTAGCGCAGCCGCACATCACCGGTGTACGTGCTGTACGCCGACGAGTTGAACAGCGCGGACTTCCCGTTCGAATAACCGACCGAAAAATTGAAATCCATTCGCCGCGTGAACAACCCCTCGACGGACGCGCTCGTGGCGTCGGTGAACACCGGTCCCGTGAGCACCGCGACGTAGTCCATCCCGCGTCGATACGTCGCGCGCGCCTGCCACGTTCTGCGGAACTGGTAACCGGCCGACACATCGGCCGACACGCGATACAGACGGTTCACCTCCCGATCCTCTGGGCGTCCAGAGATCAGCGCGGAGGGAACCTCCAGAGCCGACGATCCGACGTTGAACGAAAACGTCGCCTTCCTGGTAGCCGATAGCGGCCGCACCGTGTCGACGCCGACGTCGACGCCGTGCTCGGTCGAAACCCCGCCGCCGGTCACCCCGATGTCCGACCTGCGGAAGTGATAGCCCATGCGAACGGCCATGTTCCGCGTGAGGTTACGCGCAAAGAACGTCCGCACACCGTACGATCGCGTGTCGAGCCTGCCGGTGATTTGCTTGACGAAGTTCGTGGACCCGTAGTCAGCAGTTACCGACAGCGCGCCGCGGCGGCCCACGCCCGTCGACAGCGTCGTCGACGTGCCGTAGGAGTACGATTCCTGGCTGTTGAACGTGTAGTTCGGCGCTGCCGTTGCCGGCAGATCGCCAGGCGCAACGGTCGGAGTCAAGGACGGAAACAGACCGTAAAAGTACGACGGCGAGTACGCGGCCGTCTGGTTGAACGACCACGTCGTGCGCTTCGACAGATTTGCCGTGAACCCCGCGCCCACACTGCTGCTCGCGGCCTTGACCGTCTTGAGCTGCTGGTAGTACCGCAGGGCCGACGACCCCGAGAGGCCGATCTGCGCGCGCCGGCCGCGCCATCCGTAGTCGGCGTCCGCGACCAGCATCGAGTAGTAGCCGCTCAACTGAGCGGCATTCGCACCAATGCTTGGGCCGCCTTCCGCCGTGACGTCGTCGTCGTACGCCTCAGTAAAGGTCACGTTGAGATTCAGCGTCTGACGATCCGCCGTCGAAGACTTCTTGTCGGCGAACAGCCCCTTCGACGGCCGAGGAGGCGTCTGCGTCGTCTGCTGCGCCGCGACGGACGTCGCCCCTCCGGCCGCGAGAGCGGTCGCGAAGAGGAACACCGATAGGCGGACGATTCTTCTCACGGCTAGCAACCTAATCTGATTGTTTCGTGATTGTCGGGGGTCACGGGACGATGACCGTGTCGCCAGATTTCAGCAGGATGTTCTGCTCGACGTGTTTCTGTTTCACCACGTCCTTGTAATTGAACTTGTGCGACTCCTGCTGCCCCTTCTCGGTGCGCATCACCACGATGTTCTTCGCGTCGGCGTACTCCAGCAGCCCTCCTGCCAGGGCGATGAGCTGCAGCACGGTCATCTCGGTCGTCAGCGGGTAGGTTCCAGGCTTCCCGACGTTTCCGGTGATGAACACCTTGCGGCTCCGGATTTCCTTCACCACTACCGTGGCATTCGGCTCTTCGACGTACTTGGCGGCCGCTTTCGTCAGTTGTGCGCGCAGCTGCTCCGGCGTCAGGCCGGCCGCGTCGATGTCGTTCAAAAGAGGTAACGAAATCTTGCCGTCCGGCCGAACAACCACGTCCGCGGACATGTCCTTGTCGCGCCAGAACACGATCGAGAGCAGGTCGTCGGGACCGATCACATAGCCCGGCGGTAACGTCACCGCGGGCGTCGCGTTGGTTGGGGCGTTAGCCGCCTGCTGCTGCACCTGAGGCGGACGAGCTTGTGCGCCGGTGGATACGATCGCGAGGCAAACCATTGATGCGACGGTTGCGCCCCACACTGCTTTGCTCAGTACTTTCTCGATCACTGCCGGTATTCCTTGAACGGCAGCTGACAATCGTGCTTGCGCAGAAAGTTCAGGAACCGTTTGTAATCGCGGGATTCCATGTTGAACAGCTTTGCGACGATCTTGTAGTTACCACGGGCGTCTTCGAGACCCTTCCGCACGAGATCCCTGACGTTGCCGCGCGTGATTTCGCGCTGCATATACAGCGGGTAGACCACCGTCCAGAACGATTCGCGCTCTTCGACGAGCTTCTTGTAGAGGTCGTCCGCGACCGTGCGCCGACGCTCGCGCTTCGGACGCAGGCCGATCATCTGATGCATCCGGATCTCCATCGGGAGATCGTCGGGCATCACCGTTTCGTTGCGACCGGTCACGACGAGCCGCTCGATCACGTTCTCGAGCTCGCGGACGTTGCCGGGCCAGGAGTATTCGTTCAAGAGCTTGGTCGCGTCGCCCGAGATCGCTTTCACCGGGTGTCCGTTGTTCCGGATGAAGCGGTTCAGGAAGTAGCTGACCAGCGCGGGAATGTCTTCGCGCCGTTCACGGAGCGGCGGCACCGTCAGGTGAATGACGTTGAGGCGGTAGAACAGATCCTCGCGGAACGTCCCCTCGGTGATCATGTCGCGCAGGTTCCGGTTCGTGGCCGCGATCACGCGAACGTTCACGCGCCCCATCGAGCGGTCGGCGCCGACTTTCTGCAGCTCGCCGGTCTCCATGAACCGCAGCAGCAGTCCCTGCATGCGGAGTGTCATCTCGCCGATTTCGTCGAGAAAGATGCTCCCACCGTCGGCCATCTCGAGCTTGCCCTGCTTGTCCCGGTAGGCGCCGGTGAAGCTCCCCTTCACGTGGCCGAACAGCTCCGATTCGAGGAGCGTTTCAGGCAGGCCTGCGCAGTTGACGGCGACCATCGCGCGGTTCGCGCGGCCGCTGCGCTGGTGGATGCCGTGCGCAACCAGCTCCTTGCCCACGCCGCTCTCGCCGGTGATCAGGACCTTGGCGTCCGATCGTGCGATGCGGTCGATCTCCTGCGACAGCTCCACGATGACGGGGCTCGTCCCAATCAACTGCTCCGTTCCCTCGCGTCTCATGTGCTTTCCTTGGTCTAAAACCGGTCTTCACCAGTCCGGCTGAAGCCGGACACTACTCGTCCGGCTAAAGCCGGACACTACAGCCGGACACTACACGCCCTATGTATTCGCCTTCCGCAAGAACTCCTCGAGACTCCGACGGCTGCGGTCGTCCATCGTCGTAAACTGCGCGCCGAGGCCGACCGCCGCGTTCCGCGACGAGGCGTCGGTGATGCGCCTGATCTGCACGTCGGGCGAAAACGCCGTTGACGCAATCGCGGAGCGCAGGTTCGCGCGCGACCCCACCGGCAGGTTGACGTCCGCCCCGAGCAGCGCGCCGCTCACGCTGATGTCCAGGAGCCGAACGCGCGTGCGCAGCTCCAGACGGCATTCGACCTCCTGCTCGAGCGTGACGCGCGGTCCCTTCCGCCGTTCCGTTGTGAATCCTGCGCTCATGCGTTGCTTACGCCTCCGCCACCGCCGGCCCGCCCTCGCCGGTTGCGAGCCACCCCTCGATCTGCTGCAACAGCATCGGGTGGAGCGAGACGAATTCCACACCGATGAGGTACGTCCGTTCACCGTCCGCCGAAACGTGCGCGTCCACGTGACGCACCCGCACATCTGTAGAAACGTCCTGGCCTTCCGAGTGGAACGTCAGACGGTGCACCGACTCCAGCGGCAGCGGCACGTGCGAGTGAATCAGCGCGCCATGCAGGCCGACGTTCTTCAGCGGCAGGCGCAGCACGGTCTCGAGCGTGCCCCAGAGGTCGCCCACGATGTCGAATCGCGGTCGATTACGTCGGTCTCCCAGCTTCCGTCTCACCGCTTCTCCTTGCAGCTCGTTCTTCAGCAGCGCGAGCCGCGCGTCCTGCTACATCGCCGCGATGGGTGCCGCGTCCTTGACCGCTTGAGAGACGAGCGCCTCGGCAGTTCGGCAGTCGGGTGAAAACACCGCGTGCCCGACCGTGACGCCTTCGAGATTCAGACGAATCGCGGTATCTGCGAGACGCCGGCGAAGCCGGCCGACGACCTTGTCGGATCCGGGCGCGTCGGTGTGCGTCAACAGCGCCGCGACTCCCTCGCCGTGCATCTTTCCAAGCACATCGGATCCGCGTAGCTCGCGGCGCACCGTCTCCTGGAGCTGCGACACCGCATCCTGTGCGGCCGGCAGCTGACGAGGAATGTCGATGAGCACCAGCGACAACCGCAGATCGAACCGCTTCGCCCGCTCCAGCTCCTCCTCGATACGCCGCAGGAACTGAGAGACCGACGGCTGAACCGCGTCGAGCGCGAGCGGCTGATCGCTCAGCGACGGCGCGGCGCCGACGAGCCATGTCTGAAGCACGCGCGCCGCAGTTCGCGTCACGAGCGCCGCGTCGGGCGTGAAGCTCTCGCCGGCTGTGGGCCGCATCTCCAGCGTGACGCTGATACCAGGGGCGAGCGGCAGCGCGCACACGAACTGATCCGCCGCGAACAACCACTCTCCCGACGAAGCCGACAACGCAACCGTCTCCGGCGCAAACGCACCCACGCACACGAGGCGGCGGAGACGGCCGCGTCGATTCAATGTGAGCGCGGCGCTCGTGGCTCCCGTCATGCTCACCAGCTCGCGAACGATGTGAACGGCGAGGAGCTCCGGAGCGACCTCCGTCTGTTGAACCAGCGCCTCGACGCGCTCGCGCGTGCGCTCGCGACGCCGGGCGCGGACGGCCTCGAGCTGCATACCCGCCACGCGGCCGAGAATTGGAAACAACGACTCCGCATCTTCCGGCACGGCCCCGACGAGCGCGAGCACCCAGTCGGACGCCGCGGTCCCCGAGAGCGGCACTAGAATCACGTCATGGTTGTGGGCGCCCTGCGTCCATTCGGGAATCGATCCGATGCGCCGCATCTCGCCGCTTCCCGCGAGCCACAACGAATTCAGCCGCTTCGCCGCCTCATCGACGTGCACGCCGGGGAGCCACGTGTGCAGTACGAAGTCGCCGGCGAGATCGCGCTGGTAGATACGGGCATCCACGTCGAACCAGACAGCGGCCGCTTGCACCAGCGCATGCGCGAGGTCCGCTTCCACCTCGGTTTCAACCAGGTGCCGCAGGAACCGCAGCGTCGCCAGAAAACGGCGCGACCGCTGCCGCTCGTCGTTCAGCGTCTCGGCGGCGGCAAAATCGGCTTCAACGATCGCGCGCGCCAGCTCGGACCAGGGCTCCGCATCCGACGCCGACGCCGGGGCCGTCGTCGATCGACGAACGGCGAGAAGACCTGGGGTGTGACGCGTGCGCGAGGAACGCCGGAGCGGGAATACCTGATAGGTCAGCCCGGCTTTGTCCACCTGGTCGGGCCGGCCGGCCGCCAGCGCGTCCAGCAGCGCACGACGGACCGCCGGAGACTCCTCGATCAGTCGCGCCAGTTCGGTGCCGGTCTCGGGGTAGACGTGGGTCAACGTGGCGTCGAGAATCTCGACTTCCAGCCCAAACCGGTTCCGGGCCCGCTCGAGCAACTGCGAGAGCGCTGTGGACAACATTCAGTACCAGGGAATCTGAGAAACTGGTTGCGGGGACGACGTACAACACTTGTGGGCCCCGCGCCGCGCAAACTGCAAAGCCACCGCCACTGAACGGTAGATTTTTGTCACCGAGCCGAATGCCTTTGTTTACAGTGTTTAGCTGACCTTCGGCGCCATTCTTCGAGCCCAGCCATGGTGAGGGTCCTGCAAGTCTACCTCTATTTGCAGACTAAAGTCTGCCCTATAGGTGACTTTTGTCCGCGTCTGCCCTGTGGTTTGTGGCAGGTGGCCGAACCCCTTTCCCTAGAATCTGCCGGTCAACAGCTCGTACGCGAGTTCGGCTCCCCTGCGTAAGATCTTGATAACCCAAGATGTTAGCTTTGAGACACGACCGAGCGTCGCGGTCATCGAGGCTTGAGCACCACCTGGACGAGCTTCTCAGACGGCACAGCCACACCGTTGGCCCGCGCCGGCTCATATGTCCAGTCCCGCGCTGCCTCCAGCAGCCGACGGTCGTAGAGCGGATGTACCGGCGTCGCCATCTCGGCCAATACGACCTTTCCCTGCGCGTCAATCTGCACCCGCACGGCCCCTCTGAACTCCCCGAAGCGGCTCGTAGCGTCCCCCGGGATCCAGGCTGGCAACGGCTCACGGATGGCGACGGGGGGCGTCACCACAGGCCTTGTCGGCACAGGGCCTGCCGGCTGCCCCGCGGCCTGAACTGGCGCCGCCTGGGGCTTTCCCGGCAGCGCCCGGCTCAAATCGAGGAAGCCCGAACCCAGCAACGTCAACTCCGCGACGGTTGCCTGGTCCTTGACCTCCGGGTCGTCGGCGACGCGCAGCATCTCTTCAAACTGAGCGATTGCGGCATCGCGGTCTTTGCGATCGAGCGCCGCCTTTGCCTCGATGTACATGCTCTTCACGAGCGACGGCCCGAGACGCTTGCGCACTTTCGAGAACATCTCCTGGATTCTCGGGGAGGCGTCAGAGGCCTCGGGGCGGTACCGAGGATTCTGCTTGAGGACCGCTTCGACGGCGTGCTCTGCCTCCGCCCCACGGCCGAGCGCGATCAGACAAAACACCCGATACTGCTCGACTTCCGCGGTCGGCTGTGCGGCATCGAGCCGGGTGACGACCGCGAGCGCGTCTTCGTATGCGGCCGACGCGTAAAGGTCCTTCAGCCGCTGTAGTGTGTCCTGGGCGCCGACAGGGACAGACACGCCGACCAGAGCAGCCACGAACGCGCTTCGAAGGATCGCTGGGGAACGAAACATGGTCCTACTTCTTTCTCAAGTCCACGCCGAGCCGGGCGGTTTGTTGCGTGGTCACGACGAGGGTTTCGCGGCGTTCTCCAAGCTCCGGATGACGGAACACGACCTCATGGCGGCCGATCGGGCGCGCGAGGTTGCCAATCGGCGTCTCGCCCACGCGCTCGCCGTCGACGAACACCTCCGCCCACGGCATCGCATTGAGGCTGATCGTGCCGTTGGGAAGATCGATGCGGGTCGCGGTGGTCTTGCCGGCGTTGATGTGGATCTTCCGCTGCGCCTTGAAACCCAGGGAATCGTTCGCGAGCTCGACGTCGTGGTCTCCTGCAGGCAGCATCACGCGATCGGATTCGGTCGTCCCGATCACTTTGCCGTCCTCGCGAAGCTGCAGCGGGATCGACGAGGCCACCGTCAGCCATCCCGCCGTCACGGCGGCAGGCTCCGCCGGAGCGATGGCGGACGAGATGATCAAGGAGACGGTCTCCTGCGGCTGCACCTTGACGCTGCGGCGCACGGGCCCGCGCTCGGTTCGGATAGTCACCTCGTGATCGCCAGGCTGAACGCCTTCAACCCTCAACGGCGATACGCCGCGCTCGACGCCGTCGATGAACACAGCGAGCTTCGATGGTTCGGTGTGAATGCGAAGCGCGCCCATAGCCGCTGCGGGATCGCTCGCCGGCGGCATCTCCACGTGCTGGACGATTGACGCGCCCGCCGCCATATTGACTTTGATGACGCGCCCTTTGTCGGCGGCCCCCAGCTGCACGTCGTAGGCCCCCGGGGCCAGCGGAAGCGTCAGAGGCGTGCGCCCGACGTGCTTGCCGGCGATCACGACGTCGAGTCCTGCGGGCGTGCTCTCGATCGTGAGCGAGCCCGACGAGGCTTTCTGCGCCACACGGCGCTGATACTCGAGAATCCCCGCGGCTGCCGCGCCCGCGCTGAGGAGCACGACGGCCGCCCACTTCGCCACGAGCACGGCGCGCGCTTGTGTGAGATATGGCGCGCGCGTCGGGAGGGTTGGGGCAGACGAGGGTTTCGGGGTCGACTCCGAACCAAATGCGTCGAGACCATTCGTCTGGGCTGACGCGCCCGAGTCGAGCGCAGGTGCAGAACGATGAAACGCCGGCCAGAATCGGGCAATTCGTAAGATCGCCACGGGTCGTTTACTCCTCTGTTCCCTCGCCACCCTGCGAGGCTCGATTAACGCGAGGCCGGGTTCTGAAGCTGCGGGGGGCGAAGCATCTGGCGCCGAAGGCGACAGGTTCTCGCCCGCGAGCGCGTGGTTGACGAGCCGCATGCCGTGCCACTCCCCCTGTACGACGTCGGTCAACGATGCTGCTGGCCGACACACAGGCGAAGGGCGTACCAAAGGTGAGATCGGCCCATTTGTGGCCGAATTTGCGGAAAAGACACAAGTGACGCGTGCCTAAAGTCTGACCCTCGGCGGACTTTGTTCACCTCGATGAGAGAAGTCTGACCGGAACGGACTCGAACCTTCCGTGAACTCTGGCGAAGATTCGCAAGCTCAGCCGACGGTACTGCTCTTGCTCCGAGGGGAGTTGCCCCCACAGCTCGGAGTGATCAGGCCCATTGAAGGCGAATCAACGAATACTGTTTCTTGATGCGGCCCGCGGCATCGCCATGTTCTTCGTGCTCCTGGCGCACTTCGGCGGCGTTTTCTTCCGGGCGCCCGAAGATCACCAGGTTCTGTCCATCACGCTCCTGATCGGCCGGGTGGCTTCGCCGATGTTCGTGATGCTCAGCGGCATCCTTCTGGGGGTGCTGTACGCCGTGCGGCATCCGTCTCAGTTCGTCGGCGTTCAGCGAAAGCTGGTCGATCGCGGCCTGTTTCTCCTGCTGATTGGGCATCCGCTCATCTGCTGCGTCCTGTTTCCTTCTCAGGGCACGCTGCTCTGGTCGCTCAGCACCGATGCGATTGGAGTGGCCCTTATCTGCGGCTCGTTCCTCGTGCCACAGCTCAACATTCCTCAACGTCTCCTGTCGAGCGCGGCGGCGTTTGCCCTGGGGTGGCTCATTGCGGCGCGTTGGACTCCGGTCTACTGGCACGACGAGTTCCTCAAAGAAACGCTGTTCGGCGATCCGCACCTCTCCGTGTTCCGGTCAGGTTCATTTCCGTTGCTGCAGTGGGTCGCCGTCTATCTCGCGAGCACGTGCCTGGGAGAGCGCCTCGCGTTGCTCTACGCGCAGGGACACGCACAGCGCGCGGTGTTCGAGCTTCGCAGGCTCGCGGCGCTCTGTTTCTCCAGCGCGACGTTTCTGAAGGTTGGCACATGGGTCATCGGCGGCGGTGGCGGTGGCCGTGGAGCCCACGACTCCGCGGCTTCAGCGTTTGAAATCAGCCGGCTGCTTCTGCGGATCGACCAGAAGTATCCGCCCGGACCGATCTACCTGTTGGTCTTCGGGGGGTTCGCGCTCCTCGGACTGTCGCTCTCGCTTCAGTGGAACGTGAGTGGACATTTCCGCCGCACGATGTCGCTGCTCGCCCGGTGCGGTGAGTGCTCGCTCTTCATTTTCATTACGCACTTCTACGTGTACTGGATTCTGTTGTATTCACTCGGGCCCGGGCATCCGGCGGCGGCATTGTTCTATTTCCCCGCGTCGGTCGTGCTGCTGGGGTATCTCGCGCTGCGCTGGCATGCAGGGGGTGGCAACCGGTTTCTTACAGTGGGATATCCGCAGCTGATCGAATGCCTGCAGCGCAATCTCTCCACCGCACTGGCAGCGAACAGGTCGTGACCCTAGTCTCATCCGGGGGGCTTCGCCCCCCGGACCCCCCTTGTATCTTTGTCTTCATTCGATCGCGGCCGTGGTAGCCCGCGACTCCCGTGGTTCCACTCCGTCCTGTAGCTTGGGCGCCACGGCCGTCGGTCGACGGGCAGAGCTCGTACGGTAGATCGAAAAACACTTCGCAATCGCAAGGCTGAGCGGGTCCCGTCGATCGATCGAAGGAAAGGAGCTCCGATGCCTGCCTCCTGCGGTGTCGGCATTGACGTCGCCAAGGACACGCTGGACGTCGCGTGGTCGACTGACCCGGACGCGCGCTGGCGTACGACGAATGACGAGGCCGGCTGGACCGCGTTGATCGAACGCCTTCGCGCGCTGCAGCCGCGCGTGATCGTGCTCGAAGCAACCGGCGGCTACGAAACCGGCGTGGCGAGTGCCCTTTCGGTCGCGGGCCTGCCGGTCGCGGTGGTCAATCCGCGGCAGGTCCGGGATTTTGCGAAGGCGCTGGGCCGTCTGGAAAAAACCGATGCGCTCGATGCCGGCATCCTCTGTGAGTTTGCCGTGCGGATTGATCCGGTCCCTCGGCCACTCGCGGACGACGTGCTGGCCGACTTCCAGGCGCTGGTCACGCGGCGGCGCCAGCTCGTCGACATGCTGACGGCCGAGCGGAATCGGGTACCGCTGGCACGCGGCGCCGTCCGCAAGAATCTGCGGGCCCATATCGTGTGGCTTGAGAAACAAGTGGGCCACACCGATCGCGATCTGCGGACCCGCATCGAGCACAGTCCGATCTGGCGCGTCCGTGATCAGCTGCTGCAGTCGGTGCCCGGCATCGGGCCGACGACCGCCGCCTGTTTGCTCGCCTCGTTGCCTGAGCTCGGCACGCTCAGCCATCGCGAGATCAGCAAACTGGTGGGCATCGCGCCGTTGCCCGATGACAGTGGCACGCGCGTCGGCTATCGCCGCATTCGTGGCGGACGGGCCGGCGTCCGCCGCGCGCTCTACATGGCGACGGTCACCGCCATCACGCATAACCCGACGATCGCGGCCGCCTACCGCCGGTGGCGCACCGCGGGCAAACTCCCGAAGGTCGCGCTCATCGCCGCGATGCACAAACTCCTGATTCATCTCAACGCCATGCTTAAACATCAGACTGTTTGGCAACCGACGCCGGTGCCGCCGAGCACGACCCCGTCATAAGCCCACGGGGCCGCGCGCAGGCGGCGCCGGCGTCGGCGGCTCAGACACCATTGACATCCGACACGGTAGGGGGGTTCGGGGGGCGAAGCCCCCCGGATGAGCCTAGACGCGATCTCAAACAGGCGCGAACGAGCGAGCCAGTAGGGGTCCGGGGGGCGAAGCCCCCCGGATGAGACTAGTCGAACTCGTCGGCAAGGTCCGCTAGCGCGGATCCCATTTCCATTGCGGTGTGAAACCGCAGCTCCGGCGAGAGCGCGAGCGCGCGCTCGAAGAAGCCCGTCAACTCTGGAA
>Ga0114129_10004427_pt1 | contig 19826 bp, 15 predicted proteins | sample RhiMetdeltSRZDD1_FD_80071 | JGI IMG/M metagenome (GOLD analysis project Ga0114129, IMG submission 80071) | Populus rhizosphere microbial communities from Tennessee, USA - Rhizosphere MetaG P. deltoides SRZDD1 (version 2) (version 2) | ecosystem: Host-associated > Plants > Roots > Rhizosphere >...
AAAATGAGATCATGAACGACATCAATTATTCATCCGCCGAACTGATGATCATCAACGCCGCGCGCCTGCTGCGTGATAGCGATGTGGTCTTTGTCGGTGTGGGTCAGCCGAATCTTGCCTGCAACCTCGCCAAACGGACTCACGCGCCGGAACTCGTGATGATCTATGAGGCGGGCGTGATCGGGGCGCAACCTGCGCGTCTACCGTTATCGATTGGGGATCCTACACTCGTCAGCGGATCCCTTTCGGTGGTGAGCATGTACGATATCTTTGCCAACTATCTCCAGCGCGGCAACGTCGACGTCGGCTTCATGGGCGGGGCGCAGATCGACAAATACGGTAACATCAATGCAACGGTGATCGGCGGATATGACCATCCCAAGGTCCGGTTGCCCGGCTCGGGCGGCTCACAGGAGATCGCTGCCTGGGCGAACCGCTGTTACATCATGACGCCGCACCAGAAGAGGCGCTTCCCCGAAAAGGTGGAGTTCATGACCTCGGCCGGATTCATCCGCGGCAAAGGCGATCGCCAGAAAGCCGGTCTGCGCGGCGGAGGCATGCTGGCAGTCGTAACCGATATCGGCCTCATGGAACCTGACGAAACAGGCGAAATGATCCTCACCGCGCTGCATCCCGGGAAGACGGTCGAACAGGCCAGAGAAAACACGGGCTGGGATTTAAAGGTTGCCGCGGAACTCAAAACAACCGAGCTCGTAACCGAAAACGAATTGCGGATCTTGCGCGAAGAACTGGACCCAACAGGGATTTATCTGAAAGGCGGAGGCTAACATGTCTGAGATCCAACCCCGGCCGGAGCGCTCTATCCTTGCCAGGATTTTCCTCTCTCCGGATGAGCCACGCCTACGGGCTGGCTGGAGACTCTTACTCCAAACTCTCCTGCTGTTTGTATTCGGTTTGATCTTCGGTGGCATTGCAGCTGTCCTGGGGCTCCTGGATCTTGGACCCATCGGCGGACAAATCTTGAACTTCCTGATTATTACAGGCTCTGTCTATGTCGCGCGCCGCTGGCTGGACAAACGGTCGTTTGAAAGCCTCGGCCTCAAGCTGGATGGACGAACGTTGGTCGATATTCTGGCGGGCATCGGTATCACCTTTATCCAGATGGGGTTTATTTATGTCCTGATGCTGGGACTTGGCTGGCTGACGTTTGAAGGGTTCGCCTGGCAATTTGACCCAATCAATATAGTTATCACCAATGTCGTTACGTTCTTCATTATGTTTATTTTTGTCGGCTGGAATGAGGAGCTGCTCTCACGCGGCTATCATCTTCAAACGATTGCCAGCGGCACCAACTTATTCTGGGGTGTGGTGATCTCCTCCGCTGTCTTTGGGCTTCTCCACCTCGGCAACCCTAATGCTACATGGGTCAGCGCGGCGGGGATTTTCTTCGCCGGAGTGTATCTTGCATACGGTTATATCCGCACGAAACAGCTCTGGCTTCCGATCGGCTTGCACATCGGCTGGAACTTCTTCGAAGGTGTGGGGTTCGGGTTCCCTGTCTCAGGGCTGGATATTTATGCATTGACGCGGATTAGAGTCCACGGACCGGAGCTCTGGACAGGAGGCGCTTTTGGTCCCGAGGCCGGGTTGATCGTCCTGCCATCCCTGGCGCTGGGCGCATTCCTGATTTACCTCTATACAATGCGGCGGGCAAGTTGATCCTGCGTCGTATGCTTCTTTCACCGGGAATAACAGGTTAGCAGGGAGGACGTTAAACAGGATGTGAAAGGAGCTACCTATGCATGAAACTCTTAAAGACCCCGTCTGTGGTATGGAAGTGACTTACGAAACTGCGCAAGCCCGATCCGAGTATGATGGACGAACTTTTTACTTCTGCTCTCTAGGCTGCAAGGAAGAGTTCGATCAGAACCCTGAAAAGTTCATAAAACAGGACGAGACCGCAAACTATTAACAAACGATTGAAAGAACAGATCTTGAAAACAAGAAGGCTCGCAGCTCAAAATCTGCGAGCCTTCTTGTTTCGCATGTAATTATGCTACTCCGATAGGACGTATGTTTTCCCGTCGAATGCCATCTTTCTGCCATCGCAGTTGTCGTTAATGCTTTCTTCGGTCAGTTCGAATTTCAGATTTGTGCCATCAAAGGAATACTTAAAACTCATGGGAGAAGTGCCGCAATTCTCACTATTGGTCTCTTCGATATAGAGGTCTCCGTTTGTACTATACGTGCCTCTACCAGTCGTATAGATGCCATGGAAGGCACGCCAGGTACCATCGCTCTTGAATTCAAACCCTGCGTCCTCGTTGTCAGGTTCAAGAAACTTGCCTGTCGGGAAACTGGCAGGGGGTTGAGTTGGTTCTTCTGTGGGTTGTAGAGTAAGAGATGGGATAGTTGTAGGAGCGGGGGATGGTGCAGAAGGGCCACAAGCCGCCAGGGTAAGGGAAAGAAGTATCGAACCAACCACGAGCATGAATAAATGTTTGTTTTTCATTTCATGATCCTTTTCTTGAAATCAAGTTCCTAGTGAGTGATCCCGATTGATTGAGCGTAATACTCGGCCATGGCGGTCCAGCGTGCGGCATCGGCAGATCGACCGCGCGCAAGATTTCGACTCCGCGCTTCAGCGAGTTTCTGATAATGCTCGCTGATGGCTAACCACCGTGTAACCTCGGCCAATTGAGCAGATGAAAGGCCCTGTTCTGCGCCCTGGTTTTGATAATATTCACCGAGTGCAGACCAGCGCGCGGTGTCAGCTGTGCGACCGCGCTGAACACTGAGGTCCTGGTCTACGTTCTGATAATGGTCTGCAAGTCCCATCCAGCGGACGGTTTCAGCATTTCGACTTCGCTGGCGTCCAACTCTCTCCGCCTCCAGGTTCAAATAATATTCCCCCATCGCGGTCCAACGTACCCTGTCGGCATCCAGGCCGCGCTTGCGCTCAACTTCCCGTGACTGGCTATCGAAGAAGAGGGTTTTTGTGGAAACTGCCTCCTGAATGGTAAGCGCAGTGATGGATGCCAGTGCCACCACTACCAACAAACTAAAAAAACGATTAGCGTACATTTTGTCTCCTCTGACCGGTGTCGATTTGCTCTTTTGAAAGAGCGAACCGGTCTTTTGATGACATCAATGTAGCATTTGGCTATTTACCAGGGTTGCCATTTTTTACCAAAATTATCCAAATGAACGAGAGATATGCTATCCTACGCGCAGATAGCCAAGCAAGTATTGTTTGAAAGGCATTACTCATGTCCACTTCAATTCCGGACACCACCCTGGAAAAATTCAGCAATTTTGGTGATATGTTGCGTTTCCTTCGCCGCGCCTCGGGCCTAACACAACTCGAACTCTCGATTCAGGTAGGCTATAGTCATGCACAGATCAGTCGGTTGGAGCAGAATCTCCGCCTGCCGGACATCCCGACAATTGAGGCGCGTTTCGTTCCTGCCCTGGGGATCGAGCATGATCCAAAGGCTATCGCGCGGCTGCTTGAGCTGGCTGGCAATGTGCGCCGCGAGGATGCTCCGGGCCTGGGGCTATCTCCCTATAAAGGGCTGAACTACTTCGATGAAACAGACGCCGATCTGTTCGTAGGGCGCGAAGCACTGACTGCCAAACTCACAGAACGCGTGCTGGCATTGACCTCAAACCAGTTGCCGCAGGGGGCGCGATTTCTTGCCATCGTTGGCGCTTCGGGAAGTGGCAAGTCATCTCTCGTGCGGGCGGGTTTGATCCCGGCACTCCGCTGGAACAAGACCTCCGCCGACTGGCAGATGCACATCCTCACCCCTGCCGCTCATCCCCTGGATAGTCTGGCTGCAAGCCTTACCAGCGATAGCATTTCCGTGATTGCCACGTCAACGCTGATCGACGACCTCTCACGCGACCCGCGCAGTCTGCAAATCTATGTCAAACGGCAGCTGCCCCCGGAAAACCAGGCGAGGGTATTACTTGTCGTAGACCAGTTCGAGGAGACATTCGCCCTCTGTCGCTCGGAGGAGGAAAGAGGAGCATTTATCGGCAACCTGCTGACTGCCGCCTTGGAAACCGATGGTTTGGTCACTGTGATGATCACTCTGCGCGCCGACTTCTATGCTCATTGCGCAAATTACAACCAGCTACGGACAGCTCTGGCTGGAAATCAGGAATATATAGGGGCGATGAGCGATGAAGAATTGTGCCGTGCAATTGAGGAACCAGCGCGCCGGGGCCGCTGGGAATTTGAATCCGGTCTGGTTGATTTGCTCCTGCATGAAGTGGGCCACGAACCCGGCGCCTTGCCGTTGCTCTCCCATGCATTACTGGAAACCTGGCAGAGGCGTCGCGGGCGTACGCTGACATTGAGCGGCTATACGTCCTCGGGCGGCGTACGCGGAGCCATTGCAGAAACGGCTGAGACCGTCTTCATAGACCAGTTTACAAAAGAACAAAGATCTATTGCGCGCAGGATTTTTCTGCGCCTGACCGAATTGGGAGATGAGGTGTCTGCTGCGGATACGCGGCGTCGCGCAACCTTCAACGAATTGATTCTGAAGCCAGAGGAGGAAAGTGCCACTCACGCTGTATTGAAGGCCCTGGCAGATGCACGATTGATCATCACCAGCGAAGACTCGGCTGAGGTTGCGCACGAGGCGCTGATCCGCGAATGGCCCACCCTGCGCGGCTGGCTGGAAGACAATCGCGAAGACCTGCGGCTTCACCGCCAGTTGACAGAAGCCGCAAACGAATGGCTGGGATTAGATCACACAGCGGATATCCTCTATCGCGGTGCCCGGCTGGCACAGGCCCGTGAATGGGCAGCCACACATGCCGAAGAGATGAACACGTTGGAACATGAATTTCTCACGGCATCGATCGAAGCCAGCGAACGCGAGTCCGCGGAACGCGAGGCGCAGCGCCAGCGTGAGCTCGAAGCGGTACAGATCGCCGCAGAGGCACAACGCCAGCGGGCAGAAGCCGAGAAACAACGTGCTGAATCGGAATCCAGGCGGGCTGAAGAGCAGGTTCACACCGCGCAGCAGTTGCGCAAACGCGCACTCTACCTGGCAGGCGCCTTTACCCTCGCACTAATCATGGCGCTGGCAGCCCTGTTTCTGGGCGCACGGGCACGCGAGGCTGCGATCGCTGCGCAAGCGCAACAACGGATTGCAACTTCGCGTGAATTAGCCGCCGCGTCCATCAGCAATCTGGAGGTGGATCCGGAGCGCAGTATTCTGCTGGCTCTGGAGGCGGTGGGTTTAAGCTACACCATTGAGGCAGACGAAGCCTTACATCGCGCGGTGCAGGATTCGCGAGTGGAATTGGTCCTGCCTGCCCACGAGCTTGGCGCACCGATGATGGCAGCTCTCAGCCCCGACAATACTCAATTTGTGACGGCTGCCGCCGATGGATTGGTAAAACTGTGGGACATCAAGACGGGCAAACCGTTATTGAGATTCGACGGCTTTTTTGCCGTGTATAGCCCGGACGGAAAACAACTGGCGATTGTTATTCCAAACGGCACTGTAAGGATCATTAACCTTGCGACAGGCAAAGAGATTCCGCTGGCAGGTCAGATCGATGCGAATTTCGCAATTGCGTTCAGTCATGATGGATCACGTCTGGTCACGACTGCGGCGGACAATACTCCCAAAATCTGGGATGCCAGGACAGGTGAGGAACTGGTTGCCCTGCGAGGTCACACCGATTTCGTTAGCAGTGCTGTTTTCGACGTAACAGGTACCCGCTTGCTCACAGCCAGCGACGACGGGACCGCACGTGTTTGGGACGCAGCCACGGGAGAACAGCTAATGAGCCTGCCAGACCATCAGGGTTGGGTTGTCGGTGCGGAGTATAGCCCCGATGCGAAACGGATTGCTACGATCAGCGGAAACGAGGTTCATATCTGGGACGCAGTTTCCGAGGAACAATTGCTGACTCTGGCAGGTCATCAAAACTCGGTCTTCGCAGCCGCCTTCAGCCCGGATGGGGCCCGCCTTGCCACCGGCGGCTTAGATCGCAAAATCATCGTGTGGGATGTGACCACCGGCAAAGAGATTTTGCGATTATCCGGTCATACAGGCGAGGTCATTGATGTGGAATTCAGCCGCGATGGACAACACCTGATCTCGGGCAGTAGGGATGGCACAGTCAGGTTATGGGATGTTGGCCCGACACGCGAATTACTGACCCTGCCTGCGAAGGATTCAAGCGGACAAATCGCCTTGGATACGGAAGGGAACCATATTGCAGCGGCGGATGGAACGGGAGGGATCAAGATCTGGGATACCGAGTCCGGGAGGGAATTGATCGCATCGCCCCAGTCTGACAGTAGAGTAAGTGACATCTCCTTCGACCAAAACGGGATGCGCATTTTCACCGCCGGCATGGATGGTAAGGTCAAGGTATGGGATTCACGAACGGGCGCTGCCCTGGCAGAGATCTCCGGGCATACGGCAGCGATTAGCGCAATCACGATCTCCACAAACGGAAAGCAACTTGCCAGTGCAAGTCAGGATTACAGCATAAAGATATGGGACATTTCCTCCAATAAAATAGGGAATACACCCTTGCTCACGTTGGAGCATTCCGGAAGCGTATATTCCGTCGCATACGACCCCAAAGACCAGGTACTCGCAAGTGGCGGTCAGGATGGCAATACGATCCTATGGGACATCGCAACCGGAAAAGAAATCCAGATTCTGCGTGGTCACGCGGACTTTGTCACATCGATCGCGTTTAATTCCGATGGTACGCGCATTGCCACATCCAGTTGGGATGGCACAGCAAGAGTTTGGGATCCTGCGACGGGACAGGAATTATTTACCCTGGGCAGTCATATTGGCGCTGTCACTTCTATTGCGTTTAGTCCGGATTCAAAGAGAATCGCTACTGCAAGCGAGGATGGCACCGCGAAACTATGGGATGCATCCACTGGGGAAGAGGTGCTTACTTTTTTTGGAGATGGTTCCGCCCTTTACGATATCCTATTCAGCTCTGATGGAAAACTGCTTGCCACTGGAGGTGAGGGTGGAGTACATATCTATGTCCTTCAGATCGATGAGCTGATCGCGCTGGCAAAGACCCGTGTAACGCGCTCCCTCACAGCAGGAGAGTGTCAGAAGTATCTGCACCTTGACCTTGCCGACTGTGCGCCCGCCGCGGCGATTCCGACAACAACGCCTTTCCCTGCCACAGACCGGGGCAGGATTTGCGAGGTGACAAACACCGCCGGTCTCTACGATAATTCTTTCAATGAAGCGATCTACAAAGGCTTGCAGAGCGCCAACCTGATGTACGGCTGGGATACAAAAGTCCTGCAGTCGGCTTCCACACCTGACTTCGCGAAGTATATCGATGATTTCCTGCGAGGCGACTGCGACCTTATCGTAGGGCTGTTTCAAATGGAGGATGCGATCCGCGTGGCAGCCGAATCAAATCAGGGGCAAAAATTTTGGATCGAGCGTCAATATGAACAACCTCTGGAAAATGTTTGGATGCAAAATTATGCCACGGACCAGGCTGCCTTTCTTGCCGGGTATACGGCTGCTGCTGTGACAAGAACAGGGAAGGTAGGTGTCTTCGGCGGTATTGGTATCCCGCCCGTAACCGATTTCATGGATGGCTTTGCGATGGGTGTTACCTATTACAACAAAAAGAATGGAACAAATGTGGAACTGCTCGGTTGGGATCCAGAGAAACCCGATGAAGGTCTCTTTGTGGGCGACTTCTGCTGCGCTGCGCAAGGCAGGGAAATCACACAACGATTATTAGGACAGGGCGCAGACGTGATTCTGCCTGTTGCCGGGACGGGTGTGGGCGCAGGGGCTTTATATGCAGTGAAAACTCACAAGAGCTCTTATATCATCGGGGTGGACACCGATTGGTCCCTAACCTACCCTGAGTACAAAAGCATAATTCTGACAAGCATCATGAAACATTATGATGTCAGCGTGATCGAGGCGGTCAAAGCCATAGAAGAGGAGAGATTTACCGGTGGGGTACACGTAGGCACCCTGGAAACAGGTGAGGTCGGACTCGCACCCTTCTACGAATTTGATTCGTTGATTTCCGCCGATGTCAAAGCAGACCTGGAAAGAATTACGGCAGACATCGTCTCCGGGGTCATTAAAACCAAGCCATAAAAACTACGGAAGTCTCAAGGGCAAGAGACTTCCGTAGTTGGGAACAGGATACGGCTTCAACGCACCAGCAATCCCAGTAAACCCAGAATTCCGAGGAATGTCAGCAGGAGTTTCGGCAGTCCGCGCGACAGGGATAGTTTTGGGGTGCCAGATCTGTGAAACTCCTGACTTCGGATTCCTTCTCTCTGCAGATCACGGACTTTTTCTTTCCGCATAACATCATAAGAAAAGTGGTTCATTTCTAATTCTCCTTATCTTGAACAGCCTCGATAATCTGACAGCAGGTCGATCAGGCCGCCGTCTATACCGGTGGGTCCATTTTCCGTGCGCACGGCCCACACATTTACCTCTTTCACGTACTCTGTGCGGAGGGAATAGAGGGATGGCAAACTTGCGCACACACTTGCCATATTCCCCTCAGATCTCAGGATGGTTGTTGCCACCGCTTCTCGAGCGGTAAATGCCGTCACAATCACGACTGCAATGGCGATCAACAGATTGAAAACGCGATGTCTTAACATTAAGGGCTCCTTCCACGGTGAAGACTTTTTCACATCTCTGCACTGCAGGGTGATAAGCACCTCCCATCACGGGGAAGGAGCCTGGCTCGCTTCGCGACACGCAGCAAGCTCGCTCAACGACACGTCAAAGCACTCGTCAATCGGAGCGACCTCAGAAGTGGTTTCCACTGTCCCTGTCAACCCGCCACGCAGTTCCGAATGACTTTGGTAATACTCGGCTAAGTCCGTCCAGCGGTCAGCGTCCGCAGCTCGACCGCGTTGAAGGTCCTGAGCTTCTTCCACACTCTGATAGTATTCCGCTATCGCCTCCCAGCGGGCGGTCTCAGCAGACCGGCTGCGCAGGCTTGGAGACTGGTTCTCATAATATTTACCCATCGCCTCCCAGCGGGCTGTGTCGGCAGACCAGCTACGCTCATTACTAAGAGCTTCTTCTGCGTTAGAGGCAACAGCCGATGTGGCCATGGCCTCTCGAACGGTTAGCACGATGACGGCTGCTAACGCCACGATGACCAATACGGTGAAAAAACGGTTCGTGAACATTTTGTTCTCCTTCGACCGGCTGAATTTGCGCCCATATCATTAGCGCCCGGTCTTTTGATGCTTTCACTGTAGCCTCTAGGCGCCTACCTGACTTGCCATTTCCTACCAAAATTCTCCGAAAGGCTGGAGAATGTGCTATTCTGTCTCTATCAGAGCGCAAAGCTGGGTTTGTTTGAAAGGAAATGCACATGTCCGCTTCCATCCCCGAGAACACCCTGGAGAAATTCACTACTTTCGGCGACCTGCTTCGTTTCCTCAGACGCCGCGCCGGCATTACCCAGTTGGAATTGTCCATTGCCGTTGGCTACAGCGATGCCCAGATCAGTCGGCTTGAGCAAAACCTGCGCCCGCCGGATATCCCGACGATCGAGGCTCGCTTCGTCTCTGCCCTGGGATTGGAGGAGGAGCCCAAAGCGGTCGCGCGGCTGTTGGACCTGGCAGCCAATGTGCGGCGTGAAGACGCCCCGGGACTGGGTCTTTGCCCCTATAAGGGTCTGAACTATTTCGAGGAAGCCGATGCAGATCTGTTTGTGGGGCGTGAAGCGTTGACGGCGAAACTACTTGCGCGCCTCCTTGCCCTGGGTTCAAGCGGATCACCGGATCAGATACGTTTTCTCGCCGTGGTAGGCGCCTCCGGGAGTGGGAAATCGTCACTGGCGCGTGCGGGCTTGATTCCCTCCCTGCGCTGGAACAAGAAATCCATGGACTGGCAGATCCATATCCTGACTCCCACAGCACATCCGCTTGAGAGTCTTGCTACGACTCTGACTCAAGAAAGCAATTCCGTCATTGCAACAACCACACTGATGGACGATTTGGGGCGCGACCCGCGCAGTCTGCAGGTCTTTGCCAAACGCAAACTGGGATCAAGAGACGGATCGCATTTATTGCTCCTGGTCGATCAATTCGAGGAGTTGTTCGCCCTGTGCCGATCGGAGCAGGAAAAAACCTCGTTCATCGACAACCTGCTCACAGCTGCTTCTGAACTGAGGGGACCAGTGATTGTCATCATCACCCTGCGTGCAGATTTCTACGCCCATTGCGCAAGCTATATGCAACTGCGTGAGGCGCTGGCGGAGAATCAGGAATACATAGGTGCGATGAGCGATGACGAATTGCGGCGCGCTGTCGAAGAACCCGCCCGCCGCGGTCGCTGGGAATTCGAGCCTGGACTCCTGGATCTGTTACTGCATGATATCGGTCATGAGCCGGGCGCCTTGCCGCTGCTCTCCCACGCATTGATGGAAACCTGGCACAGGCGACGCGGGCGCATGCTGACGTTGAGCGGGTATACCGCCTCGGGAGGGGTTCGCGGCGCCATTGCTGAAACAGCAGAGGCCGTGTTCATTGATTTATTCTCTCGCGAGCAGCAGGAAATCGCGCGCCGGATCTTCCTGCGCCTGACTGAGCTGGGTGATGAAACCTCCACAGGGGATACGCGCCGTCGTGCCACGTTCAATGAATTGATCCTGAAACCGGGAGATATAGATTCAACACAGTATGTACTGAAAGTGCTGGCGGATTCCCGGTTGATCACCACCAGCGAAGAGGCGGTGGAGGTGGCGCATGAGGCACTGATACGGGAGTGGCCCACCCTGCGCGGTTGGCTCGAAGACAACCGGGAGGGCTTGCGCTTACACCGTCAATTGACGGAGTCCGCTCAGGAATGGGATGGACTGGGGCGCGATCCGGATATGCTGTATCGAGGCGCGCGGCTGACACAGGCACAGGAATGGGCAGAGACCCATCAGGATGAAATGAATCCGCTGGAACATGAATATCTGAATGCGTCCACATCCTGGGCTCATCAGGAAGCAGTCGAGCGTGAGTCTCAACGGCAGCGGGAACTTGACGCAGCCCAGAAGCTGGCAAGGTCTGAAAAACAGCGCGCTGAGGAGCAATCCCGGTCTGCAAGGCAATTGAAAGAACGGGCGCGCTATTTGACCGGTGCATTCATCATTGCTCTCATCATGGCATTCACCGCATTGTTCTTCGGGTCACAGGCGCGCCAGACCGCGGTCACAGCGCAGAATGACAGACGTCTCGCAACGGCACGCGAACTGGCGGCCGCCGCTCTCAATAACTTGAATGTAGACCCCGAACGCAGTATTCTGCTGGCATTACGGTCCGCCGCAACAACAAGGGAGACAGATAGGACAGTGCTTCCCGAATCGGTGGAAGCACTTCATAATTCCATCCTTGCATCACCAGTCCGTATGACTCTCAGAGGGCATACGACACGGGTATTTTCGGTGGCGTTCAGTCCAGATGGAAAACAGATCGCCTCGATCGGGGATGACGGAACAACTATCATATGGGATGCGAACACCGGTCAGGAGCTGCTGCGCCTTCCTGGCACGACCAAACCCAGCGATCTCTTTACAGAGCAGCGCCTTGCCTACAGCCCCGACGGGAAATTCCTGGCCACCTGTGACGGCAATCAGTCAAAAGTCTATGATGCAGGGTCGGGTAAACTCCTCCTGGTTTTGTCTGGTCATGAAGAAGATGTAATATCGGTGACATTTAGTTTTGATGGAGAATACCTTGCCACAGGCAGCGCAGATACCACCGTTCGTCTCTGGGATGTCAGCAACGGCAAGTTACTCCACGTTCTGAAAGGTCATTCCGCGGAAGTTGGCGGTTTGGCATTTAGCCCGGATGGAAAATTGCTTCTGACCTCCAGCGAAGATGGCACATTGATCATCTGGGATGTGGCAACCGCTGCACTGCTGCGCAGCCTTCCGGATTTCACAATCTTCAAAGTCAGCTTCAGCCACGGCTGCGTCATCACACCCGAAGCAAACGAGGAGCAATGTGGGACACGAGTGGCAGTTGCCACGTTTAATGGGCTGCAGGTGTGGCTGTACAATCCGGACTCGGACGGTCTATTTTCTCTGGAGGAGAGCCAGGCGATACTCACCATCTCGGAGGGTGGCGCCGGAGTTTTTAGCCCGGATGGGAAACAACTGGCCGCCCCGAGCTTTGGTATAGTCAGTGGGAATGCCATTAAGTTGTGGGATGCCGCGACGGGTCGGGAACTGCAAACCATGATTGGTCACACCGACTGGCTCGCAGGTCTGGCTTTCAGCCCGGATGGAAAACGATTGGCAAGCACAAGCCTCGACGGAACGATAAGGATCTGGAGCCTGCCTCCTGGAAAGGAGACAGTGACGGTCTCAGGACCTGGGGCGGGCTACGGGACACGGGTTGTTTACAGTCCCAATGGGCAGGAGTTTGCCACAAATGGAGGGGACGGGACCGCGACAATCTGGAACGCCGGAACCGGCGAACCGCGGCTGAAGTTGGCAGGCCACGAAGCGGAGGTCATGAACATGGCCTTCAGCCCGGATGAAAAACGATTTGCGACCGGCAGTCTGGACGCGACTGCAATCCTATGGGACACCGCGAACGGCCAGAAACTGCTCACACTCACCGGACACGAAGCAGGCGTGCGCGACATCACCTTCAGCCCGGACGGAAGCCTGATTGCAACGGGCAGTTTTGATAATACGGCCCGGATCTGGGATAGCAGGACAGGGAGGGAATTGCTGAAGATTTCCGGCCACGAGGCAATTGTGCTGGGTGTTGCGTTCAATGCTGACGGAAGTCAGCTCGCCACAGCCAGCACCGACGGTTCCGCGAAGATCTGGGACGTAAAAACGGGCAAATTGTTATTCACACTCCTCGGTCATATCTCCGGGGTAGTAGATATCGCCTATAGCCCCAACGGTACGAAGATTGCCACCGCCAGCAACGATGCAACTGCAAAAATCTGGGATGCCGCTACCGGCAGAGAATTGTCCACGTTGACGGGTCATAGTGCAGAGTTGAGACCTGTTGCATTTAGCCCGGATGGCAAATTCCTTGCCACAGGCAGTGGTGATAACACCGCAAAAGTATGGGATGTGGAAACAGGACAGGAATTAATGACATTGCCCGGTAGCGAGGGAGGTGTATATGGGGTCGCTTTCAGTCCATCGGACAATGGCTCTCATCTCGCTCTCGCCAGCAATGATGGAGTAGTACGTATACTTACTCTTCAAATTGATGAACTACTTGAGCTGGCTCAATCCCGCGTGACACGTTCCCTTACAAGTGCGGAATGTAAAAGATATTTGCATGTGGAGCAATGCCCTTCCCAACCCTGAGATAAATAAAAAGCCTCGCGGAACATTGGTCCACGAGGCTTAGTTTCAATCCAGAATCAACAGTCGAAAATCGTTTAGGTGCCCTCTTCCCACGAGCTCAAATAGTGCAGTTGCTCATCGGTGAGGGTATCGATCTTCACGCCCATGGCTTCAAGCTTGATACGAGCGATCTCGTTATCGATCTCAGTGGGAACGGAGTAAACTTTCTTCTCGAGTTTATCGGCATTCTTCGCCATATATTCCGCGGAGAGAGCCTGGTTTGCGAAGGACATGTCCATTACGGAGGCAGGATGCCCTTCCGCAGAGGCCAGATTGATGAGGCGTCCTTCAGCGAGGATATTGATCTTGCGACCGTCTTTTGTTGTGTATTGGTCCACGAAAGGGCGGACGAGGGTCGGATCACCCACGCTCATCTTCTTCAATGCCGGGAGATTGATCTCCACGTTGAAGTGACCGGAGTTGGCAACGATCGCGCCATTCTTCATGACCTCAAAGTGATGGCCGTCGATCACATTGATATCGCCGGTGACCGTGCAGAAGAAATCGCCGATCTTCGCAGCTTCCGCCATCGACATCACCTGATACCCGTCCATAACTGCTTCAAGAGCTTTCAACGGGTCGACCTCTGTGACAATGACCAGCGCGCCCATACCACGAGCGCGGGAGGCGAGACCACGTCCGCACCAGCCATAACCCGCCACCACAAAATTCTTTCCCGCCAGGAGCACGTTCGTCGCACGGATGATACCGTCAATCGTCGATTGGCCGGTGCCGTAGCGGTTATCGAAGAAATGCTTGGTCTGCGCGTCATTGACAGCGATGACCGGGAACTTCAGGACCTTGTCCGTTTCCATTGCCTTTAAGCGGATCACACCGGTGGTTGTCTCTTCGGTGCCGCCGATCACGCCAGCCAGGAATTCCTTGCGCTCTTCATCCGGCAAAGCTTTTGCCCAGGAAGCAAGCGAAGGCTCGAGCTTCTCGAAGCGACCCATCTCGATGAAGAATAGAGAGGAGACGAGGTCTGCGCCGTCGTCCATGGTCATCTGGGGCTTGTGCTCGAGCGCGGCGCGAATGTGCTTGTAATACGTGACGTTATCTTCACCCTTGATGGCAAACGTCGGGATTTCATAGCGATTCACCAGCGCCGCCGCTACATCATCCTGCGTTGAAAGCGGATTGGAAGCGGTCAGCACAACGTCCGCGCCGCCTTCCTGAAGGGTGCGCATCAGGTTGGCAGTTTCCGCGGTCACATGCAGACAGGCCGAAACCCGCAATCCCTTGAGTGGCTTCTCTTTCTTGAAGCGCTCGCGGATCTGGCGCAGCACGGGCATCTCCAGCTCGGCCCAACCGATACGACGATGGCCACCTTCCGCCTGGTTGAGGTCTTTGATATCGTAGTTACTTACCGTTGCTTCTTTCATTGTTACTCCGTTCGTGATAAATTCTTTGCCACCGGGTTATTGGAGTCAAAGTCTCCAGACTTTGAAATTTCAACGATTTGTGCCCATTCGGTGATAATTAAGTCGTTGACTCCATGCTCCATGGCTAACATTATCGTTGTGACTGATTATACTTTTGTGCAACCAATCAAACGTAAACCTCAAATACAACTAACTCAACAGCTCATCCAACTTTCCGCCGTCGTCGAAATGCCGGCGGAAGCGATTCACAAATTCCTGGCGCGAATAATTATGACTCTGCGGGCCGCGCTGCTCGAGACAGTACACCGCCGCAAGCGAACCGATCTCCCCGCACAACTTCCAGTCGAAACCGCGTGAGTACCCCGTCAGGAACCCGCCGCGGAAGGCGTCGCCCACGCCAGTCGGATCCACGATCTCATCCTCGGGCACAGTCGGAATGTGGACTGCATCGTTCCCCGAATATAGATCCGCCCCGTCTTTTCCACGCGTAATGACCAGGTTTTTTACATGATCCAGCATCTGATCCAGGCTCCAGCCAGTCTTTTTGGAGATCAATCCAAACTCATAGTCATTGCAGAAAAGGAAATGAGCGCCTTCCATATCCCGCGCGATTTCATCTCCCTCGAGTCGCAGCACCTGCTGGCTCGGGTCATATAAATAGTTGACCCCGAGTTCGCGGCACTCGGCAGGGAACTTCATCATGGCGTCCGGTGCGTTCGGCGAGACAATGACCAGGTCTGGCTTACTGCCTAACTGCGTTAGGGATTGGGTGGAGGCGAACCCCATCGCGCCGGGGTAGAATGAGGCGATCTGTGCGGAAGCGCGATCAGTCGTCGCGAAGAACGAAGCGGTGAAGACGCCAGGCACCACACACATCAGGTCTGTATCTACACCTTTGGCTTCGAGCCAGGCACGATACTCCTCAAAATCCTCGCCGACGGTTGCCATGATCCGGGGCCGCTCACCGAGTAGTGCCATGGTGTATGCGATGTTCGGCGCAATTCCTCCGCGCTGCTTGGACATCGAGTCCACTAAAAATGACAGACTGATGGATCCCAGTCGTTCGGGCAGGATTTGTTCCTTGAAGTGACCTGGAAAGGTCATCAGGTAATCGTAAGCAACAGAGCCGGTGATAAGAATATCCATTGTGCCTCATGCTCTGGACACCATTCGTTGGACGCGGTGTTCAGGGGGTATTCGCAGGAAAAGGCGTGGCGCTGCGCGCCACGCCGATTCAGCCGCAGAAGTTTATCATGTCATACCTGTATTGTCTAGAAATTAAAGAGGACTTCAGAAACGACCCGTTAGAGATTGGTAACTCTGGAATGCCAGGAATCCAAAGAGGACTGCCATGTACAGGCTGCGGAGAAAGAAAAAAGCTAGGAGGGCGATCACCGCGCCGGCGATCACCGATACCCAGAGCGACTTGCGCACACCATCCACCGGATCCACCTGGAGCAATACATTTCGCGCGACGTTGCCTCCGTCAAGCGGAAAGACAGGCAAGAGATTGATGAAGCCCCAAAAGATATTCACCCAGAGCAGCGAGGTCACAAACAGACTCAAGAGGTCCCCACCGAATGGAAGCACGGCAAACCCGGGAAACGGGATGAATCCGAGCAGCCTTGTGGTAATGATCGAGCCTCCAGACAGGATGACAACCGCCATCACCAGCACAGCCAGGATAAACCCTGCGCCGTGCCCCGCAATGGAGATAAAGATATTTTGATTCGGCCCGAGCGCCACATTCGCCCACCGGCTCCCCCACAGCGTAGATTGAGGGATCGTCAGACCCCCCGCGAAGTGCAGAACGATCTGCGACGAGAGACCAAAGCGTCGAAATGCCAGGGCATGTCCCAGCTCATGGACAAGGATGGAGACAAAAACGACCACAACCCAGATCAAAATCTGGAGAATGTTGCCGGAGGAATATCCAAGGAGCACCGCGATCAGCCAAAACAAGGGATGGACGCGCACCGGGAATCCGGCAAGCGTGAAATTAAGGTCATAGCGAGTCGGTGGAGGTGTTTGAAAAAGAAGCATGTTATTCGCCCAGAACGGCTTTCTTCAAATTGATATCAAACGGTGGATAGATCACGCCGGTCTCAGTGACGATGCCGCTGATCAAGCGATTCGGGGTGACGTCGAAGGCGATATTGCGCGCTTCCGCCTCAACGGGTGCGACGCGTTCGCCCTGGAACTGAATACCGAGCACCTCCTCAGGGTCGCGCTCTTCGATGGGGATCAATCCTCCGTGTTCGAGCGAAAGGTCCACGGTTGAGGTGGGGACAACCGCATATGCCGGTACATCGTTATCATGGGCAGCCAGGGCAAGCATATACGTCCCAATCTTGTTGGCTACATCGCCATTCGCCGCAACCCGATCCGCGCCGAAGAGCACCTTCTGCGCCTTGCCTGCTTTTAGGAAATAGCCAGCCATGTTATCGCTGATAATTTCGTAGGGAATGCCATACTGGTCCAACTCCCAGGCGGTGAGCCGGGCTCCCTGCAGGCGTGGGCGTGTTTCATCCACCAGTACATGGACTCGCTTGCCCTGCTCATGCGCTGTACGGACCACGCCGAGTGCGGTCCCCCAGTCTACGGTTGCCAGCGCCCCGGTGTTGCAGTGATGGATAATCGTATCACCATCGTCGATCAACGCCGCGCCGTGTTCTGCCATCTTTTTGTTGATCTCAACATCCTCGTCCGCAATGCGTTCGGCAGCATCCAGGATCAATTGACGCAATTCATCAGCACTTCTTTCCTCTTTCATCTTTTCAACAATCCACATGATCCGATCGACAGCCCACGCTAAATTGACCGCGGTGGGACGCGCGGCTTTTAGCGTATCAGAGGCAATCTGTAAATCGTGGAACAAATCGCTGCTCGCGCTTGCAGTTGATTCATTGCCTGCCAGTGCCAGTCCGAACGCCGCAGCGGCACCGATAGCGGGCGCGCCGCGCACGACCATCTCCTTGATCGCCCGCGCCACGGAGATGTGATCTCGGTAGGCAACGATCTCAAAGCGGCCCGGCAATATTCGCTGGTCGATCATCTTTAACTGGTTATCTTCCCAAAAGACGGTTCTCATGAAAATCATTTTACCCGCAATTGCAGGAATTGGTTTTTCAAAAGCTCTGAATCATGCGATAATATTGAACATTTTCAACCCACAAAAAGCGCAAAACTCCTATGTACCCAAAATTGCTGATTGATATCCTCGGCTGGACAGGCTCAATTTTATATCTGCTTGCATATGCTTTGGTCTCCCTGAAAAAAACCGAAGGCGATTCGCTTTTGTACCAGGGCATGAATATTCTTGCAGGCATTCTGCTCGTCGTTTATACGCTTTCGCTGGGAGCTTACGCTACTACCGGACTCAACACCGTTTGGGTTGCCATTGGACTTTTCACGCTGGGAAGGAAATGGCTTACACGAAACTAATTTCACGCTCTACGCCCGGTGCAAAAGTAGAGGAATTTACCGGCCTCGATCAACGTAATGCATATCGTTTGTACATTCCAGCTGGCGCGGCCAACAAATATCGTCTTGCTCAGCTTGATGACTATACGAAGTTAGCGCGAGGAAGGTTTCCGCTTCGCCCTCCGCCTCATTCGCTGGAGACAAGTCTCAGCGTTCGCTTGTCTGCACGGACATCGAGCAACTCGATCCCGGGGACGTGGGGATTCGGATTGTGGAACGATCCGTTTGGATTGTCACTTGGCTTTGGCGGGAATCCGTTTCGATTGCCAGCGCTGCCGAATGCGGTCTGGTTCTTCGGAGCGTCGGAGGAGAGTTATTTATCGTTCAAATCTCCTCGCGCTGAGCAGAGCGACGAGGGCACTTCGACTGCGCCGCCAGCAAGCGGCGGCTTCGCTCGGCGCGGAGTTGTCGCGAATGGCTTTCTCGCCCAGTCCTTTCGTTCGCCGCAGTTTCATCCGTCATTGATTCTTGCCGGGCTGGCACTCCCCTTCTCGCGCAAGACGACGCGGCGGTTAATGGGAAAGGTGATCGACGAAGACGGAGTCCGGCTCAGCCTGGATGTCACTCAATGGCATAGTTACAGACTCGACTGGCGCGCGGATCAGGTTGCATTTGAAGTGGATGATGTTCCAGTGTTTGAGTCAGCAGTGAGTCCTCATCCCCCGCTGGGACTGGTCATCTGGATCGATAACCAATTCGCAGCCTTTGCCCCGGATGGAAAAATCGGGTTCGGGGTCTTGGAAAACCCCGAACCCGCATGGTTGGAAATTAAAGAGATCGATGTAATGTAGGGGCGACTCTTGTGTTCGCCTCTCACATTACATGGGGGGCCAGTAACGCGCGATCCACGCCGCCGTAAACGGGATCACGTGCAGAAGTGTATCGACGATCAAGCCCAGGATCAACCAACCGCCAAACTGCCGGTTGTGAAAGAAGGCAAAGCCTGAGAACCAAGTGGGCCAGGCGGGCCAGTTCGGAGGCGCCTGCGATGGACGCGGGTTGTTCAGCACTTTGATCACGTTCCAGGCGTGTTTGAAGGCAAGAAATACAATCAGCATGACCGGCGTGAAATAGCGCGGCACGAAGACCAGATAAGCAATGACCGCATAGATCAGAACAATGGCAGCCTGATCCACGCGACGAGCAAACGCCTCCCCCACCCGCACCGGGAAGGTGCCTACGCCTTTGGCTTTATCGTCGTCGTGCTTGTCAATATGCTTCGCGATATTGATGCTGGCAACGCCGAGTCCGTAGGGGATGCCTGCGAGGACAACATTCCAGATATTGCTGAGATCTCCTCCCTTGATCAACGCCAGAACGAGATAGACGCCGCCGATCATGATCGGTCCCCAGATCAGGAAAATGGCAAATTCACCCAGTCCCCAGTACTTGAATGGGTAGGTATACGCCAGAAGCGCGATCGCGCCGAACACGAATAAGCCAATCACTGTGGGATTGAAGTCCGTGGCAAGCAAAGCATAGAGGCCTGCCAGTGCAGCCAGCACCCCGCTGACCAGGAACCAGCGGATCTGCTGCGGCTTGGTGAAGAATCCCTGTACCAGTGGGTGTACCCCATATTGTGTGCGGAAGTAATTGTCCTTATCCACG
>Ga0114129_10004428_pt1 | contig 19824 bp, 15 predicted proteins | sample RhiMetdeltSRZDD1_FD_80071 | JGI IMG/M metagenome (GOLD analysis project Ga0114129, IMG submission 80071) | Populus rhizosphere microbial communities from Tennessee, USA - Rhizosphere MetaG P. deltoides SRZDD1 (version 2) (version 2) | ecosystem: Host-associated > Plants > Roots > Rhizosphere >...
CCGTATTAGGAGCCGTCACTGCAAATGGCCCTGATGAATTGGTGACGGTTACCGTCATATTCGCAAAATTGGTTTGCCCTACGGTTACCGGTGCAGTTGAACTATAAGGAGCATTATCCCTTACCGTTAACCTGAAATTCAAAGTTCTTGAAACGGAACTCAATGCTTCCGTATTGGCGCCCGCATCACCACCTGACAACGGGCCCGACACTAAACCGCCTGCAAGAATAGTCGCCATTTTTGGAAAATATCTTGTTGGCGACGTTGTTGGCGCAAATGTTATCCAGTTGGGGCCCGATGCTTTGGAAGCGCTGGCCACACTACTGGTCCCTGTTTGTGATGATGAAGCATTATCATTTTGCTCCCAGCAATAAGTCAGCACGTCACCGGCATTGGCATCAGTAGCTGAACCGGTAAGTGCAAACGGGGTGCTGATAGGAATAGTATAATTACTACCGGCACTGACAACTGGTGTTGCATTATTGCCGGATATACCGGTAGTTATTGGGCAAGTTTTGCCTGAAAGATTAGCCTGAATTTGTGCAATGGTAGCGGCATGATAAATATCAATAGAATGTGGAGCAAGGTCCTGGCTGGTAATACCGGCATAACCCATAATCGTAATGCCTGAACCAGGTTCCACATTAACACCTGTGCCTTCATTGCTCATGGAGAAAGTATGGTTACCACCCAACTGGTGCCCCACTTCATGCACTACATAATCGATATCGAAATTATCTCCCTGCGGAATAGCATCAGCAGGAGAAGTAAAGCCACTTCCTTTTGAATTGTCGACACAAATGCAACCGATACAACCGGCGTTACCGCCACCGCCGGATGCACCGAACAGGTGGCCAATATCATAATTCGCTGCACCAATCACAGAGGTCAATGTACTTTGTAACTCGCTGTTCCACGCTCCGCCGGCGCCTGTGCTGGCGTTGGAATATGGATCGGTTGAAGCATTATAATAGAATACATTGGTAGTTGCCGCGATCAGGTTAAGATGGAGAGCCAGGTCCTTTTCATAAACACCATTGCAACGGGTAAGTGTTGCATTAACAGCGGCCAGTACCAGTGAAACCTGTGAACTGCTTGTGGCCCCAAAATAATTGGAGTATTCGGCTGTAACTGATTGAGCCAGACGCAATGTTTTCACATCGCCGGTTGACCGCGCAACGTTATTTAACCGGGCACCAATATCAGTCGACAATCGTTGTTCCGGCGTGGAGCACTTCCATGGTAAGGTATTCGCTCTTTTTTTGAATACCGTGTAAACAGTGTGGTCGGCAGAATAAGGTTCAATAAATTCATTTTCCTTTTCCGTACGGAAGACCATTGCCTGTATCCCCTGCGGAGAAAGGCTCAGCTTTAATGTGGCATATCTATCATTAATACCTTTTCCGGAAAATGCCCTTATTTCCGGAAATTGTGCCTGCAATGCAGGCTCGAAATTGGAAGCTTCTGTAATTTCGAACTGTTCAATTTGTCCGTCTGCGTTAGGCAAAGAGATAATTGTTGAATGTGCCGACGCATTAGCGACAGTTTTGAATACTTCATTCCGCAAAGGAGTAAAATTCAGATCAAATAATTTGAAGTCAGTCGGAAATGCAAGCCGGGCTACGGCTTTGTCGGTAGCAATCCTGGCGCCATCTGTGTGTGGCCTCCAGTAATCCTGTGCAAGCAATATTGTACTGCACAACAATGCTGTTGCGAAGAGCAAAACTTTTCTCATGTGTAGTTTTAGTTTAATGGTAAAAATTGGTATCAGGATAAATTTATTTAATTTTCCGCGATTTCAATTGCACTGTTTCACAAATACCCACACACCATGAGCTATAAAATATTTTACTTATAGAGAAAGCGATAGATGCGGGAAATTTTACAATTATTGATTCTTCGTATACATATGCAATAAATAGAGAAAGTGAATTTATTAAGGATTGATAATATCGAAGAAGGACCCGAAAACTTTAAAACTATACGTCAACAGGGTTACTCAATTCACTCCTTCTTTTAATCACTATACCCGCTGTTCTCTTCCTTTCCGCTTTTCATGCTGATAGCTTTGAGGTATAAAATAAAATCAGTATGATCAAAACAATTCAATTTGAGCCGGACATTGACCATTTGAAAGCGCTTGGTACGCAGATTCAATGGAAGGATAAAGCAAACGCTGAAGCGGGCATCGTGCTGCTGATGCCACACAAGGACGGTCCTCCCATTCATTACCATCCTTTGCAGGACGAACAGTTCTATATACTTCAGGGCGAATTGCAGGTGTATAAAAACAGCGAATGGATAACATTAAAAGCGGGCGACAGCATCACCATTCCAAAAAAGACAGCACACAGCTACCGCAATGCATCAGGCGACATCGTGTTGTTTGATTTTTGCATTACACCACGACTTCGTTTTACGCAAATGATAACATCAATGGATGAACTCGTACAACAGGGAAAAATCAAAGGGCAGGATTTTAAATCCATCCTATACCTGAGCAAAGTAATGGCTGCTTACCCTGATGTGACTCAAGCTGTAAAACCGCCACAGTTTGTTATTAAGGTGATGGCAGCCCTCGGAAAAATCTTTCTGAAATAATTATTGCTAAATCGAAAAACATGAAATGGCAATTTTCCCCGCCAGGGTTATTTAACTGGAAAATGAAATCACTAAGTAGCGCAGTGACCGGCTTCAAAGTTTTGCCTATGGGCAGCTTTGAAGCCACTATAGAACATGATCTCATTCGTGGTTGTACGGTGCAAATGATCGAGTGGTGGTTCAAACATATCGGGGGAACGATGTTTTACAAAGGAAAGGAGTACGACAGGTACCTGCTATGGCATCCATATGACCATATTCATTGGTCACTGCATAAACCGGGACCTCACGGCAAAGCAGAAGCAGGAGCAAAATTCAGAATAGTGGAAGCACTGAACAGAAACCCCCGTTGGTTAATTGATACCATTGAGGAAGTGGTCAAACTGGATAAAACGGGAATACGTTTACGAAGAAGATTTTTGGGTATAGAAGTAAGCAGTCTGGAACACTGGTTTATTCCTCATCGCGATGGCACACTTTACAGGTCGAGGTTACAGGTGGGTTCAGAAACATGGATTGGCAGGCATTTCATCAATCCGCTGATGCAGGAATTTATAATGACAAAGGCAATGACGCGGGCATGGCTTAAACACAATATTGAAGAAGTGGGCAACTTTGAAAACTTTCTGCCGCAACTGTATTACCATGAGATGAATAAAGATCATGCGGTCATAGAATGACCGTTTTTTAAGAAACGGTTTCCGCTGGTTTTATCAAAGGGACCTTTACCGTAAAAAATCCATGTGCTTCTGAGATATCGATTTTGCTTTTATTGATGAGACGATACTTTTCACTAATGTTCGAGAGACCGACTTTTCCGCTTTCAACCTTCAGTGTTTTCTTTTGCAGATTATTGCGGACCATTAATTGTCCATCTATAGTGCAAATCTCAATAAACAATGGCTTTGATTTGGAAATGGTATTGTGCTTTACTGCATTTTCAACCAACAGTTGTATGGTGAGCGGAGGCAACAGCAAAAGCATATCATCAGCATGAATATTTTTAATTAGTTGTACACCGGCGCCAAATCTTGTTTGCAACAAATGAAAATAAGAATCAATGAATTGAAGTTCGGCAGTGAGCGTTGTGAGTTCCGTTTCATTGGTACGGAGCAAATAGCGATACACTTTGCTCAAATCGCTTACAAACTTTTGCGCCTGCTTCTGATCTTCTGCAATCAATGCAGATAAGGAGTTCAGGCTGTTAAATAAAAAATGCGGATTGATCTGCTGCAGTAAACCATTGAGCTGTGTCTGTAATTTTTCCCTGGTAAGCTGTTCTGCTTCCAGCTTTGATTCTTTCCATTTACTATAACCGTAAATGCTTTCGTTCATAGCAATACCAATAACGTCACAAACAACTCCCGTGAACAGGCCCCACCTGTAGTTACCGGAAAAAAAACGATAACCAAAAAGATGCAGCGCATCGTATCCGAAGAATATAGCAGTGACAAACAGGGCTGTCAGCGGAAGACCGAGGAATGAAAAAATGAGAAGACGTGCACCTAATTTATCTTCCCGCACAATGCGTCTGCGCATCCAGTTGGCGAGTGTAATCTGCAAAGAAGAAAGCAGCAGCGTTATTACCAATAATAAAATTGTAGAGAAGACAAGCACCTTCCATTGCAGGTAATAGCTTGCTCCAAACAAAAGCAGGTTTATGCTCACCGCGAAAATCGGCACGAGGAGAAAAAACAGCCAGCGAAATTTTTTGAGTTCTTCTGATTGGTTCATACTAATTATTTTCCCATCCAGGTTTTAAAAGCGGTTACTTTTTCCCTGCTCACAATGACTTGCTCATCTGCTTTGGGTAGGAGTTGCAATGCCAGTCGCTGCCCAAAATATTCATCAATTTTTTTCACAGATTTTATCGAGATAAAGTAAGCACGGTTGATGCGAAAGAAATCGTCAGGATCTATCATGTGCTGCAATTCATCAATTGTGTAATCCACTACAAACTTCCTGTTGTCATGCGTACGGAAAAAATTTATCCGCCCCTCAGTGTAGAAATAAGCAATATCCTGCGTTTCCACACTGGTAAGTTTGGCGCCAAACTTCACCAAAAAGCGCTTGCGGTAGTCTTTCGGCTGTAACCTCGACTGTAATTGTTCCACAAGATTGTCTATAGAAAATCCGGGCGCTTTGGTACTGTAAAATTCTTTCAACTGCTGATACTTGTTCAGGGCCGATTCGAGGTCTTCCTTTTCTACCGGTTTTAATAAATAAGCCACACTGCTCACCCTGAAAGCCTGAATAGCGAATTCATCGTATGATGTAGTGAAGATGACAGGGCATTTTACATCGGTCTTTTCAAATATTTCAAAGCTTTGTCCGTCTGCTAATTCTATATCCATTAAAATCAAATCCGGTGTAGGATGATTGTTTAACCAATCCACAGTGCTTTCAATACTGTCACAGTCACCTACCACTTCGGCAGAAGGATCAACTTCAGCCACTACCGACTTTAGTTTCCTGACTGCGAGCTCTTCATCTTCTACAATAAGGATGTTCATGTGTTATTTTTTGACAAGATAAACGGAATAATCGTTACTTCAGTTTCAGGCAGGTTCATCACGCTAAAAAAGGGTTTGGATTGGCTATGGGGAGGTTTGAATCGGGGGTTCGATCTTGTTATCCATTGGATAAAATAGCCGAAGCATATGCATACGTGTCAACCGGTCAGAAAATAGGCAACGTCATGGCCTTCTGCTGTCTGTTGACGATAAAGGGTAGTCAATAGACATTCGATTGAGGTGATCATATTATAAGCTTAGTTTAGTATAAGTATGATAATTTAACTATAACTAATTATAATGCAATCTTACGATTTACTTAATCAGGAAGAACAGCGTGTTCAACCTTCAGCACAACTTACATTTACTATTGGACGGAGGGTTGGCATCCTGTTATTGCTTCAATTAATCGCCGCGCTCACGCTGCCCTTTATATTGTCTAAACCAATAACGTCTGGCACTCCGGCTTTCCTTACTGCTGTGGCAGCGCATTCGTTTCAGATTCGATCGGCTGTGCTTCTCTCTTTCGCAGGCTCAGGGCTAACCGTTTATCTTGGTATTACTGCGTTTCAGGTATTCCGGCTCTATAGTAAATCCGTTGCGTTATTGTTCCTGGTGGTTTGTGCTGTGAGTTGCACCCTGGATATCGTACAGGCCGGCACTATCATGTCTATGCTGTCTATAAGCAATGAGTTCGTTAATTCAGAAACCGCAAATTCCGAACTATATGAGGTTATTGGCGCAGCGGTAGCTTCCGCAAGACGCTCGGCTCATATGACGCAGTTGCTTGCTATTGGTGCCTGGATGTTTGTTTTCTATATTTCGCTGTTCCGCTTCAAACTGATTCCGCGTGTGTTAGCTGCCATTGGGGTCATTGGAATCGCACTTCAATTCATTGGAGTAACATTAATGATGTTATTGGGGTATCGCTTAATCGGACAGATGGCTATGCCTTTGCTCCCTATCCAGATAACTGTTGCCGTATGGCTGATTATCAAAGGCTTCAACAACCCCACCTTAAAACCAGCAGCTGTTTCGGACATTAGATAAAGTTTATAACTATGATAAAAATAGCTTTGACATTTCTTATATTCTCGCCAATTTTACTTATGGCACAATCAAATAAGAACGTCACAGAAGATTTTCTCCGGTCTTTTGCTGATGCATTTAATGCTCATGACGTAAAGGCTATAATGTCTCATATGACTGATGACTGTGTGTTTGAGGCTTCGGTGGATTTTTACAGGAACTAAATCAGATGGGACCAGGATTGAAGTTACCGGCTGCGATTTATTTACTTTCAGGAATGGTAAAATAGCAATAAAGAATTCTTATAGAAAGAATCGCCTGCCGGCAAAATAAGAAGAAAAAACGCCGGTTATTTACTTTTTATGACAAGACCTTATTGGTAGGAACTTCCACACATTCTTTAAAAACTACATGTTGATTGATAATAAACAAATGAATGGATGATATAAATCACCCTGTAGGCGTTTGCATCTTTCTACATTTGAAAATTATTGTCAAAAGAAATTTTGTTATTTCTTTTATACTTAATCGTGATGCTACAAAATCAAATCATGATTCAAAATACAATTACTGCTTTAATAAAGGATAAACGGACTGTACAGGACATCAAAGAACTGCAACAAAAAATTACAGAGTTCCTGCATGGAAAAATCCCTGAAGACCAGTTTCGTGGCATTCGAACTTCAAAAGGTGTTTACAGCCAACGACAACCTGGCGTACAAATGGTGCGTATAAAATTGCCATTGGGAAAGATCACTTTTACACAACTATTGCGCATTGCCGACGTGGCCGATGAATTTGCCAATGGCATTCTGCATATCACTACCAGGCAGGATATTCAGATATACGGGGTAAGTCTTCATAAAACACCTGAGCTATGGGCTAAGCTGGAGCAGGATGGTATCACTTTAAGGGGATCGGGAGGCAACACCGTTCGCAATATAACAGCCTCTCCAACAGCAGGTATTGATCAAAAGGAACCTTTCGATATTACGCCATATGCTTATGAAGTGTTTACGTATTTTCTTCATAATCCCGTAAGCCAGGAAATGGGCCGAAAGGTCAAAATCGCATTTTCTGCCAGTGAAGAAGATTCAGCTTTCACTTATATCCATGATCTGGGTTTTATTCCAAAAATTAAAACAGTAAATGCAGAAAGTAAGCGTGGTTTTAAAGTAGTGCTGGGAGGAGGATTGGGCGCACAACCCGCTATAGCGCATGTTGCCAATGAATTTTTGCCTGAAGACCAATTAATTCCTTTTATCGAATCTGTTCTTAGAGTATTCGGCCGGTATGGAGAACGGAATAACCGGCACAAGGCGCGGCTGAAATTCCTTATCCAAAAGCTGGGACTGGAAAATATGCTGCTATTGATAGAAAAAGAAAGAATGGCCAATGGCTCAAAATCCTATCCTGTTAGCAATTTGTTTAATTATATGCCGGCTCTGCCTTCACCAAAAGAGCAGAATACAGAAATAAAGAATCCGGGCCAATACCAGCAATGGCTGGATACAAATGTTATTCAACAAAAACAGCAAGGACTGTACGGTGTATTTATTAAAATGCCCGGTGGCGATATTACAGCTGGCCAGGTTAAAGAACTGGTGCAGGCTATTCAACCTTTTGCAGCCACTGAAATGCGGCTTACACAAAATCAGGGACTCTTATTAAAATATATTCGCCAGGAATTGCTGCCGGCTGTTTTTGTTAACCTGAATAAGTTAGGATGGGCTGTACCCGGTTTTGACAGTTCGGCACACATCACTACCTGCCGGGGAACCAATACCTGCAATATGGCAATTACCAATAGTATGGGATTAGCAGGTGTTCTGGAAAAATTAATTGATGAAGAATATGCAATCCTCATTTACAATCGCGACATAAAGATAAAAATCAGTGGCTGTATGAACTCCTGCGGTCAGCATGGATTAGCGCATATTGGCTTTCATGGAAGTTCTGTTAAGGTAAATGAAAAAACGCTACCCGCTGTTCAGGTGCTTTTAGGTGGAGGAACTGTAGGTGATGGTGAGGGGCGTATTGCTGATAAAATAATTAAAGTACCAACAAAGCGGGCGCCCGGTGTTTTGAGACTTGTGTTAAACGATTATGCCGGCAATGCAGTAACCGAAGAGCGTTTTCACCAATATTACGACCGCAAGGGTAAAGATTATTTTTATCAATTGCTGAAACCACTGGCCGAACTGAGCACAATCGTTGAGGATGATTATGTGGATTGGGAAAATGAAAATCCATATAAGACAGCAATAGGCACCGGGGAATGTGCCGGCGTTATTATTGATTTGTCAGAGGCTCTTTTCCAGGAGGCTGATCAAAAACTTGAAAAAGCGAAAGCTGCCTTTGAAGCCGGCTCCTTTGCAGATGCTATCTTTTATGCGTACAGTACATTTATCTGTGCTGCCAAAGCTGTTTTACTGAAGAAGAATGTGAACCCAGGTTCACAATATGCCCTTATTCTGGAGTTTGACAAATACTTTATTGATCCAATACAGGGTTTAGGTTATGTGAGTTTTTATGACCTGGTGCTGCAAATTAATAAGCACCAGCCCTCAAAAGATTTTGCCCGGGTATATATACGAAAGGCTGGTGAATTTGCAGCCATAATAAGAAATAAATAAATTTTGAGTTATGTTGGAAGCTCTGCAACAGGCAACCCGGCATTAGTCATGTTGAAGAATCAGAAAAAATATATCTGGCAGGACTGGAAAAACTGCTGGAAAATTATACCCGGAAATATGGCAACAACCCGCTTATACTCGACGGAATTATTTCAATGTGCCAGGGCGACAAAGAAAAAGCAAAGTATTATTTATCTGTAAGAAATAATGTTTTTGGTTATTAACCTGCTGCAGCTATCAAAAAATATAGGATTGTTTTGCTGAAGCAGGATTTTATTCTTCATAATGATAACTGCGTCGTTTTGGCCGATAACCGTGCAGATTTGCCAATAAGTGTGCAGATTCTGGTTATAACCGCATCAACGGTTCTGCCGGGGTATGTAAAAATTATCACTACCATTTTGTTTAAACGAATTCAACTTGTAATTTTCCATTTCCAAACCCTTATTGAGTAAAGCCTTTATGGCATCGTATTAATCCTTAAACCGCATGAATGCATATTCCCGGACAGTAATTCAACTGTTATTTCTTGCCTTATTCCTACACACTGGTACTGTTCAGGCTCAGCTTAATGTAAATTTCACAGTCGATAAAACCGCAGGATGCTCTCCGCTCACTGTTTCTTTTACCAACAAAACAACAGGTACATCTGGCAGTGCCATCTACAAATGGGATTTGGGAAATGGCAATACTTCCACACTGGTGAACCCGGCAGCCGTTTATACCGATGAAAGAATATATACCGTTACGCTTACTGTTCAGGATGGCAATCAGGTAGCCAGTAAAACAACGACCATTACGGTATATAAGAAACCGGTGGTTGATTTTTCTGCTTCCGTGCTGAAAGGTTGTGTGCCGCTGCAGGTAACCTTTACGGGTAACGCACAGCCCGGCAGTGGTTCCATCTCAAGCTATTATTGGGATTTTGGCGACGGTAGCACACAACAGGCAAACGGCAACAGCCAGCTGCATGTATATAAATTGGCGCAGAAGTCAACCGTAAGTGTTACAGTGACCAATAATTATGGATGCCACGCTACTATAAAAAAGAATGATTTAATAGAAACACTGCCGGCCGTGGCAGTGGCATTTTCTGCTGATAAAACAGTGCTTTGTAAGGAAACAGATCCTGTGCAATTCACCAATTCCGGTACCGGCCCGGGCGTACTTGATTATGTATGGAATTTTGGCGATGGCAATACTTCTACCCAAAAAGATCCTACATATGCATTCAATAAAAAAGGCACCTATACGGTAACCCTCACTGTTAACAGTTCAGAAGGTTGTACCGCTTCCAAAACCCAAACCAACTATCTGAATGTAGCCAATTACAGCTCCGACATCATTATGCCCACGCCTGTTTGCATAGGAAATACAGACACCTTTAATGCGAAAAACACTCCCCTACCCGATAAAATGGTTTGGAAAGTGAATGACCAGGTGGTGTCTCCGATCAGCAATAATGCCATCAGTTATTCTTTTGGAAGTACCGGAACCTATTCTATTAAACTGGTGAATACCTTTGGCAATTGCCTCGATTCGGTTACAAAACAGGTTCAGGTAAAAGATGTTCCGGATATACGCCCCTTTATTGCCGATATAGTCACCCTTTGCAGAGCGCCCGCCACCGTGAATTTTAAAGATACCACGCCGGGCGCCGTGAAATGGGAGTGGCGTTTCGAAAACAATTATAATCCAACGGTAGTGCATTCCACACTGCAGGCGCCTACATACGTTTATAACACCAATACAACTTACACGGTATTGTCAAAAGTATTTAATGCAGATGGCTGTTCAGGCACCATTTCCCAGACTGTAAGAATTGACAAACCCAATGTACAGATCCAGTATAACAGCTCCAGCTCCCTTGGTTTGCGTGCATGCGGGGAACCGCTTACTGTTACTTTTTTTGTTGCCAACCCACAGGATATTGCGTCGTATGAATGGTATTTTGGTGACAATACCATGTCAACAGACCCTTCGCCAACTCATACTTACACCAATGTGGGTGAATACCGCTTATCATTAAAATATGTAACAAAGAACGGTTGTTCAGACAGGATAGATTGGGTTTACCTGATGACCGTTACAAACCCGTTAAAAGCAGATTTTGAAAGCCTTGATGGCACTACTATATGTGGCAATAACCAGGTGTATTTCAAAAATACGTCAACCGGAGGCTGGTCATGGTGGTTTGTTGATGGAAAGCCGGTAAACTGGTCCAGCTCCCCGAAACAGGATATGATTTACCGGTTCACCACACCTGGAAAACATACCATTGCCCTTACAGTTGAGTGGAATGGATGCTACGATAAAATTGAAAAGACTGATTACATAACCGTATTGCCGCCTTTTGCGAAGATCGATAGCGTGAAGTATACCTGTGATGGGGACAGGGGTGATGTGAAATTTCATTATACAAGCCCCGGTGGTATTACCTGGACCTGGGATTATGGGGATGGCACTATAGAAACGCTGACTACCGATCAGCCTTTCATCACGCACACTTATGCCCAATCCGGTATATACAAAGTGAAATTAACAGCCACCAATGGGCAGTGCTCGGTATCTGATTCCACCACGGTCACTGTTCTGCTTAAACAATACCCGCAGGTTACGGCTACCAAAACCAGTGTTTGTGAAAATGAACCATTGAATTACCAGCTTACGAACGTCGATCTGATGTACTATAACTGGGGTGGATATATGATGTCATATGAACTGGTTGGTTATAACTATAATACCGGTTCTACCGATGCGGGCTGGGGCATAATATCGCAATATTCCCTCCCTTTTAACGGAACTATACAAAAGATTCAAAAGAATGCAGACCAGGTACGGGTCATTGTACGGGATCGCGCTCATTGGTGTAATGATACCAGCAATTATGTACCTGTTAAGGTAACCGGTTCCAGTGCCGGTTTTGAAGTACTGTCGAATAACATTTGTTATAAAGATGCGGTCATGTTCAAAGACACTTCAAAGTCGAATAACAGCACCATCACCAGTTGGCATTGGGATTTTGGGGATGGACAAACCAGTTCACAAAATGGAACTGTTTCACATACCTACAGTAAACCGGGGACCTATAATGTTTCTTTAAAAATTATCGATGCCAGCGGTTGTGGTTCCTCTACTTCTTCCTCTGCCAATTCGGTAGCTGTTGTTGGACCGCAGGCTGCGTTTACACCTTCCGGTATCACAGTACCGCTGGGTACTACCGTTACCTTTGCTAACAATACCAATAATTCGGGCAGTAGTAGTACTACTTATCAATGGCAGGTGAATGGAACTGATTTTTCCACCGATTTCAGTCCTTCTTATACCTTTGATCAACCGGGTAGTTATACCGTTATGCTAACCGCTTCGAACCTCGTAACCGGATGTTCCTCTACAGCCAGCCAGTTAATTTCAGTAAATAACTTTAATGCAGTCTTTAAGATTGGTTACACGACCATTACTGCTAATAATTGTCCGCCGGTGTTGGTGAGTTTTACCAATACTTCACAAAATTACACCAGCATAAAATGGGATTTTGGCGATGGTACGATCATCGAAAATGTAGATAACCCCACCCATATATACGAAAAGGCCGGCAGGTATATTATAACGTTGAATGTTAAGAATGCAAGCGGATTACAAGGCACCTATATTGATTCGGTGATCATCAGTCAACCGCAGGCCGTTATTCAAAGCAGCGCGTTAGACGCCTGTAAAGGTTCCACCGTTACCCTGAGCGCTGTTGCCAGCAATACCGGTTCTTACGTTTGGGATTTTGGCGATGGTAGTGTGATAGCAACAACAGATACTTTTGCCAGCCATCAATATACTACACCGGGTTTATATGCTCCGGCCCTGATCATGAAACAATTGGCCAATGGTTGTGTGGGATCCACGCCGTTCCCGGATAAGATCAATATCAGGCCCGATCCCGTAGTGACCATTACACCTGCGCAACCGCTAATATGTAAAGGGGCTTCCGTGCCTTTGCAGGCAAGCGGAGGCGTTATGTATGAATGGCTTCCGGCTAATGATTTAAGCAATGCTGCAATAGCTAACCCATTGGCTTCACCGGCGCAAACAAGTTCATATACGGTAAAGGTTACAGATGATATCGGCTGCAAAAACACGGGCAATGTTACCATTACGGTTATACAACCCGTTCAGGTAACTGTAAGCGGCAAGGGCGACATTTGCCAGGGCGAATCGGTTAACCTTACGGCTGGCGGCCGTGAAGTGTATATGTACAAATGGATCAATGATGTTGCCGGACTGAACAATATTGATATTCCCAACCCGGTGGCGACGCCTGGCGTTACTACAACCTACACCGTTACCGGTTCAGACGCCCATGGTTGTTTTACCGATACAGCTGATATCACGATCCGGGTTATACCTTTACCCACGGTAAATGCGGGGCCTGATGTACAACCATTGCCCGGCGAACCTGTTCAATTGCAAGCCACCGGAAGCAATGATGTAATTAACTGGAAGTGGACACCTTCTGCCTGGCTCAGTTGTACAGATTGTGCTGCCCCCGTTTGTACGCCGATCACCAATAATACGTATGTCGTTACGGTAAAAAATCAATATGGCTGTGCTGCTTCCGACACCATGGTGGTAAAGCTGTTATGCAGTGAGAGCAGAATAAGGATACCCAATGGCCTCACACCAAACGGCGATGGAAAAAACGATGTGTTTATGATCAGGGGCATTGCTGTTGTCAGGCATCTGGTGATATTTAACCGCTGGGGACAAAAGGTGTTTGAGCGCAGTAACTTCAGGGCCGACGACCAGTCATTATGCTGGAATGGAACCTTAAATGGTTACCCTGCCGAAACGGGCACCTATGTATACTTTGTTGAAATCGATTGCCCGGAAGGTTCATTTTCGAAAAAAGGGACGCTGACCCTGGTGCGATAGGTTAATCTATCCCTCCTGTTTTGCATCCTTAGATATTCTATTAGTACCGCTGTACAATTCATATTCCAGCAGGCGGCAATCTATAATGCTGGTATAAAATTCTATGCGCCGTTTTGCTTTAAGGCCGATCTTTTTCGCAAGGTCAAGGTTGCCGGTAAATACATAGCCAAAATAACCGCTGCATTTTTGTTTCATAAAATCACCGATGCGGCTATACACTTTTTCAAGTTCAGCCACTTCTCCCAATCGCTCGCCGTATTCAGGGTTCACATAAAAGATGCCGGGAACATTGGCAGGTATCTCCGTATCGGCAAAATCACAAACAGCAAATTCAAGAAGATTGGCCACACCGGCGGCAATAGCATTTTTGCGCGCATTCTCAATGGCTTTGGCGCTGTAATCGGTGGCGATGATGCGAAGGCCGGGCACTTCTTTTATTTGTTCTTCCAGTTTTGCATCTTCCTCCAGGTAAACCTGTTCATCATAACCTTGCAGGTGCATAAAAGCATAGTTGGTCCTGAACAGGCCGGGCCTGCGGTTGGTGGCAATCATAGCTGCTTCAATGGCTATCGTTCCTGAACCACACATCGGGTTCACGAAGGGATTCAACCTGTCCCAGCGTGATGCATAAATGGTAGCCGCGGCCAATGATTCCAGCATGGGCGCCTGACCAGGTATTTTGCGATAGCCATGGCGTGCCAGTGAATCACCTGAGGTATCAATAAAAACCTCCGCCTGCTCATTTTTCCAGAACAGATGGATCACGGCGCCTGTCAGTGCTGAACCTGTAGAAGGCCGGGTGCCTCTTTTATCCCTGATCCTGTCTATAATAGCATCCTTGACCCGCAGGTTGGCATACATGCTATTGTTGATGGTTTCATTGCTTACGTTGCTGGTAATGGAGAAATAACCGGGCTCAGGTAATAGTTCTTCCCATGGGTATGAATGGAGGTTATTGTATATTTCATCCGCATTAACGGCCGTGAATGCTTTAAGGCTGTATAATACCTGGCTGGCACAGCGCAGGTTGAGGTTTAACCGGATGCACTCATTAATCGTTGCTTTCAGCTTTACACCGGTCACAAAAGTCTCTTCCATCTCAAATCCAAGCTCCTTTACTTCCTGCTCCAGGTAAGGCATGGTGCGTTTGTGGCAGGTAATGGTGACGTTCCCGGTAGTGGTATATATGCTCATGAGGCACGAATGTAAAACTTCGGCCCGGATTTAAAATGATATAATTGCTTATTATAAAATAGATATCTGCTTAAAAAAAGCCTTCAAACATTTGATTTGCAGGCTGTTTCAATATTCTATTTTACTTTTTTTAACGCCCTGAATCCCGACGAAGGAAAAATAAAAGAAGCCATTGAAGTATTTTGAACAGGCTGCCTGCAATACGATTACTGGCCCGTATATATTGATCTATGGAAGCATCAACTTGAATTGTTGCCTGCTCAAAATGAATTGTGGACGTATGCATTTAAGTTATTGGTCGTTGACTACTCCTTTGAAGGTACACAAACCCTGCTTGTTGGCTGTTAATATCGTCAATGGCCTGACTTACATCAGTAGTACCCGATATTTACTTACTGACAGCTAAATCTACATCGGTGATACCTGAATTGCATTAGAGTAAGGCCATTATTGACAATAAGCCGGTATGATGATCTGCCGGTCACGATTGACATTTTACCCAGGCTGTCATTAGACCGGATCGGGGTCGCTGATCTGTACTATTTTGGTAAAGATTTATTAAAGATAATTAGCAAATATTGTTTGCTGTTAAAAGTAGCGTACAATAGCGGAAATATAATGTTGGCAGCAAGCTTAAACAGCAACATCATGAAAACAATTTCTACTCTAACACCTTTGCTTTTTTTACTGCTATTTAATTATTCCAATGCTCAGCAGTATAAAATAAAGGAACTCCTTGAAAAGATTGATAAATCTGTAAATGGCATTAGTGAAGGTCAGTTTACTTTGCATAACACAATCTCTAAAATTTCAGTTGGTGAAGACACGACAAAGCGGGACAATTATTCAATTTGTTTTTTTAAAAGATTGAGGTCTGACTCGTTAACCGGTTACCAGTTGGCTTCGTTTCACAATGACGGATATGAGCAGCTGTATGATGGAAATGCATTGTTTACATTAACACCCGGGGATAAAATTTTACAAATTACCTATAAAGAAAAATACCCAGGCAAAATAAAAGAACTCAATAACGATTATTTCATTTTTCCCTTTTTTAAGTATCTGAATAAATACATCCAATATTTCAACAATGACAAAATGTTAAGCAAAGTTGAATTACTTGGGATTGAGTCTTTCAACGGCGAAAATTATTATAAAATACAAACTAATACTTCCCAGAGTTCAGATAAAAACAAAACAGAGGCATACATTTTTATTTCTACTAAAACTTTCCTACCTATCAGGCAACTTGTAAAATTTGAAAGCATTATCGGACAAGCAAAGGAGATACAGATATTCGATTATTGGATTTCCAATTTCAAATCTGCATCGGTTCCTAAAAATCGATTTTCTAAAGAAATATTATCTGCATATAATAAAGAGAAACTTTTTGACCCTTATGGTGATAAAAATGAAAGCCGGTTGCTTCCGGTCGGAGCTATGGCACCGAATTGGGAATTGCCTTTGTTGACAGGAAGCAAATTAAAATTGATAGATTTAAAAGGTAAGATTATCATCCTGGACTTTTGGTATAAAGCATGTGCACCTTGTCAAAAACAAATGATTTCCTTACAAAAATTACACGACAAATTCGAAAAGAATAGTGTCAAATTTATTGGTGTCAATACCGTTGATGACCCGATAAAAGATAAATTGGAATTGTTTCTTAAAAATAGAAATATTACAATGCCATGTGTATACAATGGCAAGTCGATTGAAAGTTTATATGGGGTTTATGCCTCTCCAGCTTTGTTCATCATAGACAAAGAGGGAAAAATTTTACTTACTGTTGACGGATATTCGGACACACTACTTGAAGACGTTTCGAACGTAATTGAGCAGCATCAATAATTTAATGAAGAAAGCCTTCTGCCAACAGGGCATTTCTGCAAGGGTGGCTGGACTAATTCGAAGCCCAAACCGCTAATATCCGTGTTGCCAATTCTTCGATTTTCAAGATACGAGCTGGGGCAACTTCACCTTTGTCCGTCTTCCCTACCAACCCGAGAACTAGCGGGCAAAGAGAAAGAAGGCAAATTCTGAAATCTTAATATAAATCTGATTATCAACACATAAACACTCTGTAATATTGTTTTTTAGACTATTTCCCGGGCATACCCGAATTCTTCAATTTCATAAAACGTTCAAAAAAAGAGAAAACACCTTCGGTTATTCATCAAATTTTAGTAATCTCGGTGTCAGGAGATCGTTAGTTTAACATCTCCACTCTTGTAGTATTCCAAAGGTTTTGATTAGTTGCCATTCTGTGACTGATGTGGCGAAGCTATTTGCTGAACACGCATCGTCATCCAAAAGCTAAAAACCAGGAATATGGATACAATTGATTTAAAACGGATTTTTCACCGGGGTAAGGAATGTGTTGGTTTATATTTTGATAATAATCCTACCTTGAATAATTTGGTACAGAAACTGACCGGCGTAAAATGGAGCCAGACAAACAAATGTTGGTATATTCCATGGGAACCTGAGATTGCGGCTATCATTAATGGTATAAAAAATAAAAAGCATAAAGCTATGCTGATGCTGGGACGATTATACAAAAATTGCTTGGGCATAATGATCTGAAAACTACGCTTCGTTATTTACATACAAGTAATAAAGACTTACTAAAAATAATTAGCCCATTGGATGATTTGAAACTAACCTAAGTTGTATTTGCGCTACCCGGTGATAACCGCGTTTTTTTGGCTAAACAGTTCAAAAATAATAACTTGCAAATATTGTTTCCCGCTAAAAGTAGCGTATAATAGCGGAAATATAATATTGGCGGTAATTATAAAATGACATTTCGTTCTATAGCAATATTAACCTTGGCAACATTTGTTTTTTCATCTTGCTTCATCAGACAAAAACAAAGATTGAAAAGCAGAGTTTCCTATTTTCATTATGGTGGTTATGGGGACACATCATGTGCAACTTTAGACGGACAAATATTTAACTTAGATACATCTTTAAATACCAAAGATTCCTTAACTCAATTAAAAGGAGTAGCAATAAAAATACTAGAATATGATAAGACGTTATTTTCAGACTCAAATGGACATTTTGTTATAAATCTTAATAAGGGTATTTTTAGTTTGCTCGTTACAAAGGACGGCTTCCAACCATTACGAATAATGAATTATGTGTCTGACCCAGACCAATATTCTGATACAAAAATCTATCTGGAAAAAGGGCAAGAACAACAAATTTTTGTAATTCCAAAAGGTGGGACAGAATAATAACTACCGCCAACAAAAGGTTTGCCGCAAGGCTGGCGTACGGAATAAAATCAGCAGTTGTGCTACTATCAGCTAATGTCGGGCTTGACCGAATTCTATTCAGCTTTTAGTTGTTACCTTCAACATAAGTAAATTTAATCGTCTTCAGTTGCCGGGCGGACAGTTATAAAATACCAGCCCTGCGGCAAGCCTCCGAACGTTGGCGGTCATGCAAACGGAACATCACTCTGACATGAGCTACTATGAACGTTAAAATTCTCTTGACACTTATATTAAGTTGTATTATTCAACTTGCTTACGGGCAAATTGAAGATTTTCAAAAGTATTATCAAATAGACAGCTTAATTAGAAAGTGTAAAGTGAAAAGGTCAACTGACTACCCAACTGCGGTACCTGAGCAAATTTATGTTACTGAATATGACAAATTAGGGCGGCAAACAAGTTGGTATTACCTAAAGGACAGTGTTAGGACACACTATGAATACTTGACAAAAAAAGACACCCTATTGAAATATCACTATTGTTCAACTAACGGTAAAAAGGACAAATATTATAAACTTGAAAAGTTTGTTTATAACAGCAAGAATAAAATTGTCTATTATTTGAGTCAAAATGAAAATTATGGCAAAGACAGCAACACAGCAGAAGTAGTTGTAGATAGGTTTTACTATGAAAAAAGCATCTTGATAAAGTCGGAACATTGGTATCGAAAAAAATATCCAACTCGATTTTCAGTTACTCTTTTTCCAAATGACACTTTATTAAAATTGCTTAACGAATATCAATATGTTTTTAATCGAAAAGGACAACTAATTAGTAGAATGGAAAAATCTGACAAACCACAATTTGACGGAATTGACAGTTTTTTCTATGACACCAGAAACCGACTTGTTAAATCTCTAAATTTTAGAGAGAATGGTTACGTAGGAGAATTTCGAGCATATAATGTAAGGAATACTACAGAATTAATTTACACCTCTAATAGTATTATTGAAATCAATTCTATGAAAAGCGACTTACGAAACGAGTATGAAAACAAAATAGAAAAAGAGCTAAATATCAATAAACTCGAAATAAAAATGTTTGGATATTACGACAATAAAAAGGAACTTATTTCAAGAACAAGCTACGAGTACTATTGACCTGCACGAACCGCCAACATTGGGTTTGCTGCTATGCTGGCAGACGAATAAATCCTCATCTTTTTGTTCGCTATCAGCAGTGGTTCTGGCTGACCGAATTCTATTTAGCTTTTTGTTGTTAACTTCAACTTTATATTTTTAATTGGGCTTCGGTTCCAGGCTGAACGTTATAAATTCCAGCACAGCAGCAAGCCCTGTACGTTGGCTGTAACCCTTAAAGACACATTGCACTTCAAGCACCGTTTGACAATTATCTATGACAATAACTAAAAGTGACCTAAGACTAATAATACCATTTCTCTTATTTTTAATTGGTGGACTTTATGGTGCTTATTCGGCCGACTTTATACAAAATGACAAAGCTCTTTCGACAGCATTCAAATGGTTTATAATTCCGTCAGTTATTATTGGGGCTTATTACGGCTACCGTTCAACTTTTGGTTATGATAAAAAAACTGCGGTTTGGAGGAACGTTTTAGGTTTATTAGCGTTGACACTAATTTTTACATTAATGTTTTTGAAATCTTGTCAAGGTTACCTCATA
>Ga0114129_10004430_pt1 | contig 19823 bp, 22 predicted proteins | sample RhiMetdeltSRZDD1_FD_80071 | JGI IMG/M metagenome (GOLD analysis project Ga0114129, IMG submission 80071) | Populus rhizosphere microbial communities from Tennessee, USA - Rhizosphere MetaG P. deltoides SRZDD1 (version 2) (version 2) | ecosystem: Host-associated > Plants > Roots > Rhizosphere >...
CCGGTCGAGATGATCGAAATGAGCGTGCGTAACCAAAACGAAATCGATCGACGGCAAATGATGAATTTCGAAACCTGGTTGCTTGAGGCGCTTGATTACCTTGAGCCACTTCGACCAGTTTGGATCGATCAACACATTGACTTCGTGGGTCTGAACAAGAAACGACGCGTGGCCGATCCAGGTAATACAAATTTCGCCTTCGCGAATTTTTGGAAATTGCGGAGGACGCGGCGCTTCGTCACCCGCTCGTTTAATGAAAAGGGACGGAATCAGGACGCTGGTAAGAAAATTGCGCTTATGCCAGTCGGCTCTCGGACGCAGTCGTACTCGCGTGGAACGCTTGGCAGTGGCACCGTCCCCCGATTGGCGAACAATGTTTCTTCGGCTCTTTTTTGGGAAACGAATTGGCACGACGTTCAAACGATATGAGACAGTTAAAAGGGTTAAAAAGCCACCAAATTTAGCCAGACGCTGCGATGGCGCGCCCTTCTTAACGTTTTAACTTTGTGACCTTTTTAACCCTTGTCACTTTATTCATTTCGGCTTGATTTGTGCCCCCTATGCGAAGCTGGAAGTTGTTGGTTCCGCTGTTCTTGCTTTCTTCAATTGCGTTCGCATCTGAAGCGCGCTTGCCGTTCGGCACTGTCTTCAAAGGACAGGACCAGTTCAATCGCCTGGTTGCAAAGGCCAAAGCCGGGAATTGGAAAGCGTTGCCAATTGGGGAACGGACCGCCGCGGTAGGCCAGGCATTAGTGGGAACGCGTTACAAACATTTCACCCTCGAGATCGACAACCGGATTGAGTCGCCATCAGTAAACTTTCAGGGAATGGATTGCTGGACATTTTTCGAGATTGCACTCGGCTTCGCCCGAATGCTGAATGAACCGGAGTCGAACTGGAGTCCGGAACGCATGTTGCATTACATCGAGATGGACCGGTATCGAGGCGGCGAATGCACCGGCGATTATCTTTCGCGTCTGCATTATCTGGAAGACTGGTTGTACGATAATAATCGTCGCGGCCTTGTAGAAGATCTGACCCGCGAGCTCGGCGGGCGCAGCGTTCCACATTCTGCCCGGGAGATGAGCAGCGGGTGGCGACATTATCGTTATCTGGCTGCGAATCGTTCTTTGCTCGGTCCGCTCGCGCGAATGGAAGCGAATGTTTCGTCACGGCCACTCTACGAAATTCCAAAAAGCAAAGTCGCAGGAATTGAATCGAAGCTGCGCAGTGGCGACATTATCGGCGTAATTTCACGGGAAAGAAATGGTCTTCACTCGACGGCGCATGTGGGGCTTGCGTTGCGCACAAGCGATGGCGTTTTGCATTTCATGCACGCTTCGTCCCCTAGCAATTACGGCCGGGTGGTCGTGGACTCTCAACTGTCGAAATACCTTTATCGCTACGGCTCGGACAGCGGAATCCTGGTCGCGCGGCCTTTGCGCTAACCGGTTTTCTTTTCGTGGAATTCCGCGAGTAGTTTCTCCAACTCCTCCAGAGCTTCGTCTGCGTCGACTCCGTGTGCTTCAAGCGTAGCCGTCGCGCCACAATCGAGGTTGGCGCGTAGAACGTCAATAAGACTGGAGGCGGAGAATCGTTTGCCCTCTTTCACCAGCCAGATTTCCGAGCGAAAGCTACGTACGCGCTTGACGAATTGTGCTGCGGGCCGCGCGTGTAATCCGAGTTTATTTTTGATGCGCACTTCGCGTTGCGCCGAGGTACGCGCTTTTTTTTGTCCGAATCTCATGCCTGGCTCGTCCCCCAGCGCCGGTGCAGAAACTTTTCGATCGGTGAAAAGAAAATTTTGTCTGCTAGCAAACCGATCACGACGATCACAATCATAATCCCAATGACCTGTTCCATGGCGCTCAGTTCGCGGCCGTAATGGAGAAGCTGGCCAAGGCCGAAACCGGTGAGGATCGTCACGAAAATCTCAGCAGCCATCAGGGAGCGCCAGGCGAAAGCCCAACCTTGCTTCATTCCACTGACAATGAAGGGAAGGGCCGCAGGGAGGATCACTTTAAACCACATATGCAATCGCTTGGATCCCATGGTTAAAGCCGCTCGCCGATAAATTGGCGGAACGTTGCGCACTCCGGTTTCGGTTGCAATGATGACCGACCAAAGAGTTCCCATCACCACGACAAAAAGCATCGCCGCTTCTGTTTGCCCAAACCACAAGAGCGCAAGTGGCACCCAGCAGACGCTGGGCAATGTTTGTAAACCAAGCGCGAGGGTTCCGATCGTATCGGCAAACAGTTTCCACCGCGCTGTCAGGAGTCCGAGAGGGAGGCCCATGATAAGTCCAATCAAGTAGCCCACCACCAAGCGCCGCATCGTTATCACGGTCGCTTTGAAGAGGGTCCCGTCGGCGGCAGCGCCTTGCAAGTACGTTACCACTTGCCTTGGAGACGGCAGCAGGACAGGCGACCAAATTTTTGCGCGATACGCTCCTTCCCAAAGCAAAACGAGAACAGCAAAAAATGCGGCCGCCAGGAGAAATCGTTTCATTTCGTAGCAACAGTCTCAGCCTGGCCAACACTCTTCAAAGCCTTTGTGATTCGCGTCGCATGAGCGGCAAGATCGACGCTGTTGATGTCACGCGGTCGCGGTAAGTCCACCTTGAATTCCTCCTGGATCCGGCCGGGATGAGGCGAAAAAAGCAGAACGCGATCGCCCAGACATGCCGCTTCGCGAACGTTGTGGGTGACAAAGACGATGGTTTTACGACGTGCTTTCCAAATCTCCTGGATATCGCCGTAAAGCTGTTCGCGAGTGAGAGCGTCAAGCGCGGCGAACGGCTCATCCATGAGAAGCACACGCGGATTCGGTGCCAGCGCGCGAGCCAGCGAGACGCGCTGCTTCATTCCACCGGAAAGTTCGTGAATGTTTGCGTGCTCAAATCGGCTCAAGCCCACCAGTTCGAGATAATATTTCGCGACGTCACGCCGGTCTTTGTTTGTCAAATTCGGTTTGAGCTTCAGTCCAAAGAGAACATTTCCAAAGACATCGAGCCATGGGAAAAGAGCCGGTTCCTGAAACATCACGAGCCGTTCGCGACCAGGTCCCGTCACCGGTTTCCCATCGGCCAGCACCGTGCCAGTGTCGGGTTTCTCCAGACCGGCAATGATGTTGAGCAACGTCGTTTTGCCACACCCACTCGCGCCGACCAAGCAAACGAATTCAGCTTCCGCGACGTTCAAGCTTACGCGGTCAAGCGCAAGCACAAGACCAGAAGCGCTTCGAAAGCTCTTCGAGACGTTCTCAATCGTGAGCTTCGAGGGCGCAATGATCTCCAGCTCCTCGGTAGCGGAGGAATGATGGCGCCCAGGCAGGTGCATTACGGAGTTTCAATCAGCTTCGATGTGTCTGTCGAGCCCTTTAAGAAACCTGCTTCTTTTCCGTTCTGCACTGACTTGGCAATCAAATCGCGCGATACTTCACTGGTGAATTGAATACGCTTCCACGCTTGCGCGACAGCGTCTGGCGAAAAATCAGCCCGCGTTTCGGCTTTCAATTCGTCGATCAATAACTTTTGTGCTTCCGCTTCATTCTGCTGAATCCATTTCGTTAATTCCACATTCGCATCTGCGATCTTCTTTGCCAGTTCGCGCCGGTCACGCAGGAACTTCACACTGGAAACCAACCATGTGGTGATGGTGTCCTTGTCTTCAAGAAAGACGCGTGCCTTAGCGTCGCGCTCGAGACGCGTCACCCATGGTTCAACGGTCCACACGGCATCAACTCCCCCACGTTGAAAAAGTGCAAGCTGATCCGGGTTCGCGGTTGGAATCACTAACACGTCGCCGCCGGTTTGAGTGACATTGAAGCCGTTTGCCTTCAACCACGCTCGGCAGGAAACATCCTGCGTGTTGCCGAGTTGTGGCGTAGCAATTTTTTTTCCGCGAAAATCTGCAGGCGTTTTGATGGGCGAATCGGCTTTTACCACAAGAGCAGCGCCCGCATTGGCCGCACCGGAGATTACGCGAATCTCTTCGCCGTTCGATTTGAAGTACGCATTGAGCGCAGGACTTGGGCCCACGTAGGTCACGTCCAGCGATCCGGCAAAGATCGCTTCCATGGCTGACGGGCCTGCGTTGTAAGTAAACCACTGAATCTCGACGTTCGGTCCGAGGCGTTTTTCAAACCAGCCCTTGCCTTCCCGCGAAAGCGCATGTGCGATTACGCCTTGGGCATGAGTGATGTTTGGAAAATGTCCGAATCGAATCGTCGTCTTCTCTTGGGCAGCCGCAAACTGTCCATAGAACAGGAACATTCCAATAATTGCTGTTATTCTTATTTTCATAGTTAGCTCCAAATAGCAGAGCGCGCTTACAAACTGAGAGACAGGCCCGCATGCTCGCGGCTCAATGAGTTGGTAATTAGAACATTAGTTGAACGCACCGGATACCTGCTAGAACTTAAAATTTAGATCCGCCTGGAATATTTGATACTGATCCATCGGATTGATACTTATGTCGCCACCTCCTCCGGTGCCGATTGAGTCATCAATGCGCCACGCATAGGCCCACGTCACATTAAAAAACACGGCATCAGCCAGCATATACCCGGCTCGCACGGCAATCCCTTCCAAGTTCAGCTTGGTGTCGAACATTTCCGTATCGACCAGGTTCGGATCAAGCGCGTACTGGTCTTGATGTTGCCAGAACGCCTCGACCTGCCAATCGTTCTTTTTCTTTAGCTGACCAATACCAAGGCCGATCTGGTATGCGTAGCGATCACCCCCTTTGTCTGGATGCCCGGCGGCAGTGGCACGGTCGTCGGCCTCGAAGTTGGTTGCGAAATCCCCAAAGATACGCATGGGAATTTTCCCAACTTTCCAGCCGATCTCGGCAGGGATGTCGAAAATCAAAAGACTGTTAATACCGGTTTGATTGCCACCGGGATCGCCGGAGAAATGGATGTTAAACGTGTTGCCGTTACCGGTGTAGTTGTAGAGGGTTGGCGCGAGCTGGAAGTAGGCGATGTGCGGAAAATCAAACTTCGCTCCGACTTGCCAACCGAGCATGAATGCGTTGGCAAGCGGGACATCCTGAGTCTCACCGCCTATTGGCTGCTCTGTTGTCGGACGCGGGCCAATTGGATTTGACGGGTTGGCGTCGTCATAAACAAACTGACCGAAGTTCGCGAAGACGTCGATTTTCACCAAAGGTTCTGCCGGCGGCGTCGCTACTTTTTTCCCGTCCTTGCTGTAAGACACGGCCTCAGCTGCCCTGCCGCCAATAGTGAATGTATGTTTCCACTGCTCGGCCGCGCCTTCCGGATTAATGTCGTCGTCCCACACCATTAGTGTCTTGACGAACGGGTTCGGCATACGGCCGCCGGTAAACGTAAAGCCGGGAAAGCCTTTGTAGCCTCCGTACGCCTGGCCGACGTAGATGCCGTCGTCCCCCTTTGCGAATGGCCCGCCGCCGCCGGGTGAGGTAGTCGATGTGTCGGCACCAAACGTAACGTTCGATGAACGCGCGCTGGCGCTTGTCTCCAATCGGACGCCGAAGAACCAATCATCGAGAAGTGTTCCGCGAAGTCCCAGGCGAAGACGATACCGTTCACGTTCGCGCTCCTGCCAGTCATTGGGGTGATCCGGATCGTTACTGGGAAGTCTGCCCCCGCGGTATTCATAGCGCAATCGCAGGTCACCAAAGAGCTCCAACTCAGTTATCGCAGGGAACAATTTCCATTTTTCGCCGCCATGTAAGTCGGGCACCAGTTTTTCGACGTATGACTTTCCGTCGGTGGTCACCTCTTTCTTCGTTTTACCTTCCGCGCCTACGACAGGCGCCCAAGACGTGCGTTTCTTTAATGCCGAAACCTCCTGTTCGAGTTCGGCATTACGCTTTTGCAGCTGACCGACTGCCTGTTCAAGCTTTTGCAGTCGCTCGGCATCGGATTGAGCTCTTACCGGCTGTGCGGCGAGTGAAAGAAGGACTACCAGACTCGCGCCCATCGCCTGTGAAATGGTTTTCTCGGTTAACATTCGTTTCTCCTTCATGGTTGACGGTTGAATCGAGACGCAGAACCTGTGTCAGCTATCTAGCCGCACCTTTTGCCCGACCGTTATCTGACTGCCTCCCTCGGGACCCTGAAAATTGCTTCAATGCCTTAACTCCGCTCCTGCCACGACGCTGCGGTTGGCCCTGTTTGGACAAGATCGATGCGAGCTTGATCGAGCGATGGAGGAAAGGCGGCGTGACTTTATCGCGACGATACTTGCGAAGCGTGATGTCCACGATATCTGCAAGGGTGAAGCGATCGAGCACTGTGGTGATGGCGTTTCGCACGTCGAACATCAGCATTCGCAGGCCGCAATGCGCCTCATCGGGGCAGGAACAGCGCTCGTAGGCAGTAACGCTAACACACCGGATTGGTGCGAGCGGCCCGTCGATCAGGCGGATGACGGCGCCAAATTTTATGCGCCTCATGGGTCGCGCGAGCGAATAGCCTCCAAACTTTCCGCGCCTTGCTTCGACGTATCCGGCGGCCTTGAGCTGGGCAAGGATCTGCTCGAGAAACTTGATCGGCAGTTTTTCTTTCGCGGCTAGCTCGCTTACCTGGAGCATGGGCCAGCCGAGTTCTGAGGCGATTCCGAGATCGATCAGAGCTCGGAGTGCATACTCGCCGCGTTTGGAAAGGTTCATGTCTTCCGATTATGAGTGAGTTGCTCGGAGCGTCACCGCCATCCTCGAGCACGCGCAGGTTGGAATAACCGGATGCGGCGAATAGGACCTAGCCGCCGGTCACGGGTCCGAACATGAAATCCATCAGGCCGCTCATAGCCTTCCGGCGCGCAAAACAGTGCAACCGATAGCGCACCCAAAATAAGTGCAACCGCAAAGAGAATGAGAACGCCCCCGATGCGCGTTACCATCCGGTATTCAACCCAGGCGACGCCCAAGCAGCATAAGGCCAAGCAAATCGATCCAATAATTTGTTTCATGTTTGGTTCTTTATCTATTCAGAATGTCTACTAGATTAGTATGATTTTTAAATCATACTAAATCACTAGGAAATCATGCAAGCATTTTTTTTGACATCCGTCACCGACCTTACGAGCTATGGCCGAACGATACGAAGTTGATCAATCTGCTAGCCGCGTTAGCAGCCCGGAGGTCGTGATCCGCAAAGAAATCACGATCGTCAATGAGTTGGGTCTGCATGCGCGGCCGGCAGCGGAATTTGTCCTCGCGGCAAAAGCCTTCCGCTCCCAGATTTGGCTGGTCAAAGGAGAGGAGCGATTTTCCGCTGCCAGCATTCTTGAGGTGTTGTGCGCTAATCTCAATTGCGGAGACACCGCCACAATTGAAGCAGAAGGACGGGATGCGGAGGAGGCTGTTAGGCGATTAGCTGGCCTGATACGCGAATTTGGAAAGAGCGATTCGGCCAGCCCATTGAGCGGCCGCAGGCTCGAAGAAGGGGATTCAATACCGGCGCCGCTCCGCAAGCTTCTGCTGCCGCTCCTATTCGAGGTCGCTGCCTCACCATATCTGATCGCCGACTCCATAGGGATGTGGCACATGGGTGAAGAGCGGTTTTGGATGCCGCGCTTCATTTTCCAGCGCACGCAACGGATGAAGCGTCGGATCAAGGTGGGCCTCTTCGCAGGCGTTCACGGGGATGAGCCGGAGGCGGTCCTCGGTTTGGTAGACCTTGTCCGCGCGCTCAACGCGCGTCCTGAAGTGGGGCGCGACTATCAGCTGTTCATCTATCCGATGTGCAACCCAAGCGGACTAGCCTATGGGACTCGCTGCTCCAGATCCGGAGCGGATTTGAATCGCCAGTTCTGGCAGAATTCCGCGGAGCCGGAGGTACGCCTGCTGGAGGCGGAGATCCGTCACCAAAAGTTTGACGGTATCATCTCGCTGCACACCGACGACATGAGCGACGGTGTTTACGGTTTCGCGTATTACGGCACGGAAACGGATGACCTGCTCCATGATGCTTTGCAGACGGCACACCATGCACTTCCACGGTGTCGCTCCACGCTGATCGATGGTTTTCCAGCGAGCAACGCGATCGTTCGCGAATGTTATACGGGCGTGCTTTCAGCTCCTCCGCAGCAGCAGCCACGGCCGTGGGAGATTATTTTGGAAACGCCGCAGCGCGAGCCGGAGCATTTGCAGCGACAAGCATTTGTCCTTGCGGTGGCCATGATCCTCGCGCGTTACAGGACGCAAACTTCCTGAATGGATACTCATTCGACGAACGTCGTGCCACGCAGAGTTTCGCAACCTCCGGATCCATGCGCCTGGCCCGTGAGTTTCCCTCAGGCGTTATAGCTAAAGTGAGGATCGAGCTCCATCAACGCATTAGCGGCATACTCCAGATCCTCGGCCGAAAGATATTCCCGATGCCCTCCCACTTTTCCGCGACGCACTTTGAACGACTCCGGATCACGTACGTCACCCGGATGCAGGATTTTCGAGTCAAAAACGCCGGCTGCTTCTAATTTTTGCATGTTCTCGAAACGAGCAAACTCGAGCGCCTCCTGAAAGATGGCCACATCCGGCGTCGTTTCGCCGACTACGGCAAGCAGGTCTCGGAAATGTTCCGCTGGAGAGGCTCGCAACGCCTCGTACCGGATGATCGTGAAATCCTTTCGTCCTGAGAATTCGTTAAGCCAGTCGTTCATTGCGCGAACGATGCCACGGATTCCAAATCTTTTGTCGCGCAAGACCTCGCTGACGGATTTTTGTTTCAACGCTGCATCTGCGCTGGGATCGCGCCGAGTCATCTGTAAATAGAGGGAGACGAAGCAATCCCGGGGATCTCGCACCAGCAGGATGATCCTCGCTTTTCGCAGTTCTTTTCTCGGAACGAGATATTTTCCGCGCAAGCGGTCCCAGCGGTTGCCCTTCGTTCGATGCTCAAAACGATCGTGGGAGAATATGACCCTAGGAAATCCCGGAAGATCGTAGCGCCCGGGCTGCAGCGTGAACTCCAGGCCGTGACGCTTGCATAAGTAAGCGCAAAGAAATGTCCGGATCCATGTGCGCCCGCTTTTTGGTGCTGACAGAATAACAACCTCACCGCCTGAAAGCAGCTTCGCGCGACTGCTGAAGTTGCGCCGCGTCCATCGCAACGAGCGGTGCAGAAATCGCGAGAGTGGGACAGACTTCTCCGGAACGCCCGAAAGCTCCCCAGGCCGGATTGCTTCATCGGAAGCCATATCCGCCTGATGCGTGTCGGCCAAGGACCGAGCTGTTATTTCAATCGCCATTCGTGGAGCATTATCAGGCCTGCGGCCTCTGCGAACAAGCGCGCAGAAGCCCCTCGACCTTGTTGCATAAGACTGCAAAAAGAGGTATTAGTTCAAGCACAAAAAGGGGGCGTACTGGCTTCGACTCATCGTTCGAAGTGCAGACGGCATGTCGAGGATGGTTCGTTGGCCTCGTTAAAAACCGGACCAAAAAACAAACGCAGACAACGAAGGTCTCGCTCTCGCGGCTTAATTGATCGCGACATTTGTCGTGGGACGCCTGCTACGACGGCAGATGTGGACAGCAGGCTGGCGAATCGTCGGAGTGACCGCGCCGGTTCGTGAATCGATTTCGTGGACGCTCGGGAGCCGGCAGTGTACCGGCGCATGGCTTGGCTCCTCAGAATTTATCGTCGGATAAACATGTAGATGTTTGCGCGGATAGCGACGAGGACAGGGGTTCAACTCCCCTCGCCTCCAGTCCCCTATGTAGAACGCCTCGATTTAGTGGGGACTGACAACCGTACTGACAACGCTTCTGGGGAAGTCCCGACTCGATTTGGCTAAACGCTAAATAAATCGGCAAGTCGGCGTGATCTCACTTGATCCTAAATGGGTCCGAAATTTTTCCACCGGTGGATAAAAGAGTGGATAAAGCGCCCGGCCCGCTTCACAGTCGGCGCTAGAACGCGAATTGGTTGCCGAACGACCCATTTCTGCGCCATCAGTGCCGTTAACGGCATCGCTGAAGGCTGAGGATTCCTATCGGTTTGTCGATGCCGGTATGGTGCCACCGGTGGGCGTCCTAACATGCCTCTGCGTTGACGTGGACGCTGCCGACGTATTTGCGGTGTTGGTTCCTTGCTCCTGACAAGAAGCGATGAACGCCATCGCAAAGATTGCACTCAGTAAAGACAATATGCATTTGTTCATGATTTTTAACCTTTCGGAGGTTGATGAAAATCTTAGCCGCTCGTCAAGGCGCGTTTTAAGGACGCTGAATTTCCTCTACCGCTCCCGGCGCTATACGCGCGTTGTCGATCCGATTTCCGAATGTACTTTGTTAATGCCCGTGAAATTCCTGCACGGGCGTACCCCCCGTTTTCCCGCCATGATCTTGCGCGCCATTCTCGCTCTCTTTCCGCTGACGATTTGCATCTTTGTGGTTGTGCTCGCCTATCGAAAGACGCGGGATCGCTAATTCACCGGGTAGTTCTAGGCGCGTTTCTGGCGTGACAAATCTACGGGACAAATACAGCACCGCGCGGCCCATGGTCGAAATTGAACTGCTTCTAGTTGTCATCATCATCGCTGCGATAGTGATCGACCACTGACTTTACAAATTAGTGAAGATCCAAACCTGAGCAATCGAATGAAAGTCACGGGCGGGGGAAGGGAGTCGGGCGCGGTCGAGGTGTAGCACATCGCCTAGTGCATAATATTTGTAGCGTGAAGTTTTGGTTCGGTCCGATTCCCCACGTCCATACGTAGGTGCCCGGTGTCACGCCGAGGCTGGCAAAAGTCGCGTTGTTAAAGGTCATGCTGTCCGATAGAGCAGCACCGGAGACATAGTTGAGTGGCACGAAAAGTTGCAGGCCAACGCCCGAAATTTCGACAAAGTCTCCGGTGGCAGTGTTGGCCGGGGCACCGGGCCCGCTCCCGAAATCCGTCGGTCCGGTGAATCCCTGGTAAACGTCAACACTACTCGCAAATGGCCCTGTGGCTATTATCCCCAATGGTGGGTCGATCGCGGGGTTAAAATCATCCCCGGAACCTACGAAAGTGAGTCCATTCAAGTCAATGGCTCCGCTTCCGGTCGCGACAACATCGGTGCCGACTTGCATCAACGTGACGGTGTAACCGGCTTGGGCGGGGCGGATCGAGACTCCCAAGAGGGTTATGCTCGCGAGCGCAGCTAGCGTGGCGGGTTGAAAGAGTTTGAGAGAAGTAGTTTTCATAATCTTTACCTTGGGCTTTTTACTGATTATTCAGGATCGTTCGTGATGCGGGGCAGTTTTTCATTGTCTCGTGGTGGTGATCCGCATTACTGCTTCTGTCAGATGTGGTCCGTACAAGGTTTTATTGCGTGTGCGGCCGCTCCTTCTATTAGACCTTAGTCTAAGTTCAATTGAACGTTTTTAAGGGATCATCGAACTCGAGCCTTTAAACAGCCCCGTGTTGTTTTCTCTCTTTTGCTTTGTTTTCTGGTTTTCGCCTTCTTTGAACTCCTCGTCGTGAGAAGTCATTTCTGGCGGTTACTGATGTACTGCAGAAAATTCGGGGCGCTGTTACGCGAAAATGCAAAATTTTTAGAGAAGATGAGCGCCTGATTGCTGGGAGACGATTGCCCTTCCAATATCCCTGCGCGGTATGATTGAATGTCCAGCGCCGTCAACAACAATTTTCTTGGTATGAAGAACTCGATCGTTTTCATTTCGGCGCTCTCTTTAGCGGCGATGATGCTGGCTTCGTGCGAAAGTATTCCAAGTGCATATAATCCTTTTGCATCCGACGAGACGGCAACAACCATCGAACCTTCGGGCCCACCCGTGCCGGGCGAGACAACAAGTTCACACCCCTAAGAATCGCGCGGGGCATTTTAAAGAACCGTGAGACAAGACCGAACCTCGTACGATCAATCGTTGGAGAAGCGCCGAAGGGTGGGATAACTCAAAAGTTAATGAGTCCAAGCTGCCTCAAAAGGCGAGCGCGACCAACAATCAGATAATAAGTATTACAAGCGTAATATCCCGGCCAAAAACCACCAATCCGGACATGTCTGTTTTCAACAGCGTCCCGAATTTCCTCAGAGGTAAATCCCTCACACATTAGTACTCTAGTTGCCAAATTTATATCACGCTGTTCCATCATCTCATGGAAACGACGCTGGGAATCTTCCAACTCCGAACGGACCCAGTAGCCGCGCGGCTGCGCAGTCATATCGGTACCACCTGAAAGTTTAGCCGACGTGCAGTAAAACAGCGCGAGAGAGACCCCACAGTAGGTAATCCAATTCCAGCTCATCAGCCGATCCTTATCAACACGCGCCCTTTTTGGCAATTCAAAAGATGAAGCGACCAGCCTCGGCTTTTAGGTGACGGAAAGCCGTGGATGATGCGAAACAATTTGTTTAGAGTCTGAACGGGGAACAGACATGCACGTTTACGAAATTCGCCGGCGCAAAGATCGACGTGGCTTTGATCTGATATCAGATGCCTTGCCGTTCGGCGGCTTGTGGTATTTGAAAATCAGCGATGCAATCGACTACGCCAAACATCGGAGCCGCTCACACGATGCGGTGATCCATGTTTACGATGAAGCTGGCAAAGAGATCGAAATACACGAGCACGCGGGAGATTTCAAAGGGTGGTAGTGCCGAGCGAAACACAAATGTTTCTTGGCAACCGAGCAATCTGGATTGCGGATGCGCACCACGACAACGGTCAGCGTTTCGTCGTGCACGCGGATGAAAGCTGACGGTTCCCTCTGGGATATTCATTTTGCGAGCGATTTCGCGCAGGCCCACCCCGGCTGCGAAACCCGGTCTTAATCTGCTCCCAATGCTCTGAGGAAATCCTGTTGCGGATCATTCGCTTTGCTAGTGGTAGTTGGCCGTTATCTGATTGGATCATGTTCGCATGAACATTTACGCTTTACCGGAGGAAACGCAATCGCGCACTAAAAGTGCCAAGCAATGTTCAGCCTGGACTTTGTCAGGGAACTTCGTTTCGCCACTTCCGTAGAAGGTACATGGTGGAAGGGTTCGGTTTTTGAACGCGATTTGGCGGCTATCTTGCCGCGAGATGAAAGGGACCAACTGGCGACGTGAAAAAACAATTTGAAGAAAGTAAAAACGATGAGCATTGACAGACTATCCATTGGTCAACGGTGGGTGCGGCCAAGTATTCAAAAGATCGGCCGTTGCGGTCGGTGCCAGCGTTGGGGAGCAAATGTATTTTCAGTGAAGGGTTGGCGCCATGTGAAATGTGTGCGATTGGACGAATCGAGAGCGCCTCAACTCGCTCGCGAAATGTCATAATCGCTGTCGCGCACTCGCCAATCAAGGTTCTGTAAGGCAAAAAGAGAGCGGACGTTCTTCGTTCCCCTGACGCACTGCTAACCTGCAACAGCGTTTCAAGAGGCTTAGGGCGACAGGGGTTCAGCAATTGCGAACTGTGTGCTCTCCAGAAACAAAAAGCCGCCATGCTTTATAGCCTGGCGGCTAATTGTGGATCCACTATTATGATACCGACTTTTTATTATTGGTAAATAAACCCTATCATTGCTTCCTGATTAGCCGGCATCGTAAGTGACCCTTTCGGGGCTGTCACGCCGTAGCCTTAGCGAAGGCGGACCTTTGATTGCAATATTCTTTTTTACCTCAAAGACTGTTTGGCAGATCTTTCGCTACTCATTGCCGCGCCGATTGGAGCCATTCACTCCAGAGTCGCGGCCGGCCGTTCGGATTAGCGCGAGCATAATCGTAAAACACACGAATGAACTCAGCACGCTCTGCCATATACGGCGCCTTCCAATTCCCAGGTCCAGCCGGCTGAAGCACGTCGTAGCCGTAGCCCAGAATTGCTTGACGACGCACAATGTCTTCGAGCGAGACGCGAGTCGCGTTTCGCAGCATGTCATAAAGCACCATGAAGGCGGTCGTCCGTCCGAGTCCGGCCTCGCAGTGAAAATGTGCCCAGGCATTGTCTGGAAGCGCGCGAACGGCGACAATGAATCGATCGACCGCCTCATCGAGCGGTCGCGTATGATCTGTAACGGCGACCCGCACATAGCCAGTGCCTGCGGCGGACACCAGATCATGTTCGATGCTCGCTTCTTTCACATTCACCTTTTGGGGGACGGCAGAGTCAGCGTTGCCATGTTTGACGGGTTGACCTGGCCGAATCGCAATTTCGCTTCCCAGCCCAAGCGATTGAACCCATGCAGCCTCGGCCTTTTCAATTTCAGTTTGACTGCGACCAACGTTCGCCCAATCGCGCGTTGCGTACCAACTAGCGGGAAGGCCATTGATGAATATGTGGGTTTCCTGCCTGAGATCGAAAATCGTGACCGGGCCATGCATTCGCGTTAGCAAAAGCTTAAGGTTATCAGCGGTAAACTCTCCGCTGCCGGATGCATGAAGATCAGGTAAACCAACAGTCGAAGGCACTTTGCCATCGTTCGCCTTAAGCGGCTCGTCAGTCGTGCGGAAGTTTCGCGGCAAAGTCTTATCCAGCGTCAGCTCGATGTCCCAAATCAGCACAGGCGCGTCCGCAGAGCGCACCGGCGGATTCTTTTGGGCAAGCGTGACCCCGAGCAAAATTGCGGGGGAAAGAAGAAAACAGAACGCGGTGAGTTGGCCGCCAGGCAAACGGGCGATAAAATTCATGTGAGCCGATGCCAGATTGGCCGCGAACAGCTGCGCCAAGCAAGGAATTTTCGCCACTCCGCATTCCAAACTCGCAATTCGCGCAGCCTGATCTAATTCTGAAATCATGCGGGACGCGCTCACTCCAATGATGCAGCAATACCGGCGGCTCCGGGGCAGCATCCCGCCGGACACGCTCCTGCTTTTCCGGCTCGGCGACTTTTATGAACTTTTTTTTGAAGACGCAAAGGAAGCCTCGGTTTTGCTCAATGTCGCTCTGACCAAGCGCAATGGAGTGCCGATGTGCGGCGTGCCGTACCACGCCGCGCAAGCTTACATAGCAAAGTTGATCAAGGCCGGCCGGCGCGTGGCGATTTGCGATCAGACAAGCGAGCCGCGACCGGGAAAGATCGTTTCGCGCGACATCACTCAAATCATCAGCGCGGGCACTGTTAGCGACCTTGATCTACTCGAGGCGAAACGCGCGAATTATTTGGGAGCGGTCTACGCTGACAGCAGCATCTTTGGTTTTGCTTATGCAGATCTGACCACCGGCGAATTCCGGCTTACCGAACTGCAGGATCGACAATCCCTCCTCGACGAACTGGCGCGGGTCTCGCCGTCGGAACTACTCGTCAGCTCCGAACAGAAACATCAACTTCGCGAGATCGATCACGCGCTTGAGTACGACAGTTACGCATTCCTGCCCGAGCAGGCGATCTTCACCTTGTGCGAGCATTTCAAAACGAAATCGCTGGATGGATTTGGCTGCGGCGAGATGCGGCGGGCGGTCGCGGCCGCGGGCGCTATCGTTCATTATTTGAAGCATCAAATTCGGCGCAACATCGATCACCTCACCTCGTTGCGCTGCGACGTCCCGGCGGACTACGTCATGCTCGACGCAGCAACGCAAACGAACCTTGAGCTGGTTGAATCGCGCAGCACACGTAACACCAGTTTGCTCGCGGTTCTTGATCGCACCATCACCCCCATGGGTGGCCGGAAGTTCCGTTCGTGGATTTTGCAGCCCCTCCGCAATTTGCGTGAACTCAAGCGACGCCAGCAAATGATTGCCGATTTGTTGCAGGAGCCAGATCTGCTTGCAGCGATCCGCGCTCAATTAAAATCGATTCGCGACATCGAACGCGCAACATCGCGATTGAGCCAGGCATCGGGAAACGCACGCGACCTCGTGGCGCTGAAATTTTCCCTGCAAGAGATACCGAAGCTGAAAGGCGAGTTACAAAAACTGATTGAACGGATCGAGTTTGGTAGGGCGGGATCGCCGAGCCCGCCGAACGTGGCAGAAGAAGGCGGCGCGCCGAATGCCAGTCCGGCTCGGACCGGTCGCGCCCTACCAATGGAATTACAAAGCGAGATTCACGAAATCCCGGAGCTGACTGAGAAGCTCGGAAGAGCAGTCGTCGATGATCCACCGTTGGCGCTAAAGGAGGGCGGAATCTTTCGCGATGGATATAATGCCGATCTCGATGAGCTGCGGCGAGCGTCGCACGACGGGAAAAATTGGATCACCCATTTGCAGGAGCACGAGATTATCTCAACCGGGATCAAGTCGCTTAAGGTGCGTTACAACTCTGTGTTCGGTTATTTCATTGAAGTAACAAAATCAAACCTAGCGAACGTGCCGGCGCACTACACGCGCAAGCAAACCACAGTAGGCGGAGAGCGTTTCGTCACGCCCGAGCTTAAGGAAATGGAGGCAAAAATTCTCGGCGCAGACGAACGGGCGCGACAACTTGAGTATCAACTTTTTCAAAAACTGCGCGAAGAAACTCTACGCGAATTAGGGTCGATCCAACAAACCGCCGCCGCCATCGCGGTTCTCGATGTTATTTGCGCGCTCTCTGAGACGGCGCGGTTGTTCCGTTATTGCCGGCCACAATTAAACGATACGCTGCAGCTTCTGATAAAAGATGGACGGCACCCGGTACTCGACCAAAACCTGGTGGACGAAAAGTTTGTACCCAACGACACGTCGCTGGATGGCGGGACCGTGCGCCTGGCGATCGTGACCGGCCCAAACATGGCGGGAAAATCGACATACATCCGTCAGGTCGCCTTGATTGTGTTGATGGCCCAGATCGGCAGCTTCGTTCCCGCGGAGAGCGCCGAAGTTGGGCTGGTAGACCGAATTTTCACCCGCGTTGGCGCGAACGACGACCTGGGACGCGGCCAATCTACGTTCATGGTCGAGATGAACGAGACCTCGAATATCGTGAACAATGCCACTGACCGCAGTCTCGTGATCCTGGATGAGATCGGCCGCGGCACGTCCACGTTTGATGGCCTCTCGATCGCCTGGAGCGTCGCCGAGTTTCTTCACGACAAAATTAAAGCGCGGACTCTTTTCGCCACGCATTATCATGAGCTGACGAAACTCGCTGAAGAACGCAAGGGCGTTTGCAATTTCAACGTCGCAGTCCGCGAGTGGAACGACCAAATTATTTTCCTGCGCAAAATCGTGCCCGGCGGCGCGGACAAAAGTTACGGCATTCAGGTCGCGCGGCTGGCTGGCTTGCCAAAGGAAATTCTCGACCGGGCGAAGGAGATTCTCGCTCACCTCGAAAATCCAAACGGCGTCACAGCGGCCGCCGATAGACCGAAACGCAAGAGATCGAACGCGGGCATGCCGCAAGCAGAGAAGCCTCAGCTTGATTTGTTGTGAAATCGACTAACGCGGTCGGTGAAAGCAACACACGAGTACCAAGATGCAGAACGTCCGATTCATCATCCCCCTGCCGAAGGATACAGCGACGCAGAATTGCGTAATGTGATAAACTATTCGCGATGGCGGTTAAAACGGAAAAGGAACTGAGCGAAGCACAACGCAATCTTTGGCTCAAGGCAGTGGCCGCGGTTGAGCTACGCAATCTCGGTTACGCAATCTCGCTGTTGCAGGAAATCCTGAAACAGGAACCGCAATTTCTGACGGGCCGACAATTGCTGCGGCGCGCGGAAGTCACTAAGAACAGATCGACCAAAAGAAGTTTCTTCAATATCTCGACCGCGCCGATCGCCGTCATGAAGGCGCAGCGAGAAATCAAAAAGGACCCGAAACGCGCAATCGAAATGTTGGAAAAGGTCTTGGAAGATGAACCTTACAATCGACAGGCAAACCTGGCTTTAAAGGAAGCCGCAGCGACCGCGGGCTGGCCAGAGATTGGCGTGTTCGCTCTACGAACGTTGCTCGAAGAAAATCCGCGCGATGTCAAAGTGCTACACGAACTTGGGCGGTCGTACCGCGAGCTGGGAGAGAACGATCAGGAGGTCGAAGTCTATAATCAGATCATCGCGATAAATCCGCTGGATGCTGAAGCCCTTCGTTTGGGCAAAGACGCGTCAGCTCGCGCGTCCATGCAAAGCGGTGGCTGGACACAAGCGGAAAGCTATCGCGATCTGATCAAGGACAAAGAAATGGCGATTTCGCTCGAACAACAAAGCCGGATGCGATTGACCGGCGAATCCCTCGAGCAACAGATCGCCGAAACCTATGCGCGTCACAAAGCAGAGCCGGAAAACGTCGACCTTGCCCGGCGCCTCGGCGCGTTGAACGAGCGAAAAGACGAACTCGAGGCGGCGATCGGTTGGTATCAATATGCGGCCGACCTCACCAAAGGCGCCGACACGGGATTAGTCCGAAAAGTTTCCGACTTGAAGATCAAACGTCTGGAGCGCGAGATCGCCGCCCACCAGGAATTTCTTTCAACACACGATGCAGGACACGAGTTGCATCCGCAAAAGTCAGAAGAATTAAAGGCGGCCAAAGTGAAACGCGCAGAAATCCTCATCGCCGACGCGCGTGAGCGGGCCGCCCGAAATCCGACCGATCTCCAGCTTCGATTCGAGTTAGGCGAGCATCTCGTTAGCGCCGGACGATTTCGGGAGGCCGTGCCGGAGCTGCAGCGGGCGCGACAAAACCCGCATGCTCGGTTAAAAGCGATGAACTTACTCGGTTGTTGTTATGGCGAGCTCGCGATGTTCGATCTTGCAATACGGCAATTGGAAGAGGCGTCGAACGAAATTTTGTCGATGGACGCGATGAAAAAGGAAATCGTCTATAATCTTGGACTTGTTTACGAGCGGACAAACGACCAGGAGAAATCGCTCGCCTGCATGAAGCAGATTTACGAAGTTGAGCACGGGTACAAGGACGTGGCGACGCGGGTGGAGAGCTCGTACGAGTAAAACGCCCGCGAAATCTGATTAAATTGGGATGGTCCGCGCTGGCACACGCGAAGCGTACTGGAAGTCGAAAAATCGTCCGCGTCCAAACGGGCGGCTAATTTCGATTCTATAGGGACGGATTATTTCCGCACATTTCAATCGGAGAAAGCCATGAAAAGCAAAATCACAATTATTTTGCAGTTTTGCATTCTGCCGTTGGCGATGGCAGCGCTCACCGTGGCTGGAGTAGCCAGTGCCGAAGATGCTTCAGCCAGCAAGAGTTCGTCGCTTAGTGCGAAAGACAAGACTTTCATAAAAAAAGCCGCGAAAGGTGGAATGATGGAAGTCGCCATGGGAAATCTGGTTGAACAAAATGGGAAGAGCGAGGATGTGAAATCGTTCGGGAAGCGAATGGTCACCGATCACAGCAAAGCCAACGACGAATTGAAGTCGATTGCTTCACAAAAAGGTGTCACGCCAGCGAGCAAAGAGCCGACCGTGAAGTGGAGTTCGGACAAAACCTACATCGATATGATGGTCAAGGATCACGAAAAAGACCTCGCCGAATTTCAGGAAGAGGCAAAAACCGGGAGCGATCCAGAGCTGAAAAAGTTTGCTGAGGACACAGCCAAGATCGTCCAGAAGCATCTTGATCTGGCCAAGGAAACTCAGAGCAAGTTGCACTAAGAAAACACTCACTTACGATGCGGCACGCCTCGAAAAGCGTGCCGCATTTTTTATTATTTACACCGGCTGAGCCTTCGGGTGCTGATAAATTACTCGCGGGTGAAAAGCGTCTTGGCTTTTGCAATCCAAGACTCAATCCTTTAATCGATGCGCAAGACCAAGATCATTTGCACACTCGGTCCGGCGACGGAAAAACCTGAGGTATTGCGCCGCCTGATTCAGAAAGGAAGCGATGTCTTTCGCTTGAACATGAGCCATGCCAGCCACGACTGGGTCCGCAAGATTGTTCCACAAATCCGGATGCTGGCGGAAAAAGCGGGTCGGCCAGTCGCACTTCTACTGGATACCCAAGGCCCAGCCATTCGC
>Ga0114129_10004431_pt1 | contig 19823 bp, 13 predicted proteins | sample RhiMetdeltSRZDD1_FD_80071 | JGI IMG/M metagenome (GOLD analysis project Ga0114129, IMG submission 80071) | Populus rhizosphere microbial communities from Tennessee, USA - Rhizosphere MetaG P. deltoides SRZDD1 (version 2) (version 2) | ecosystem: Host-associated > Plants > Roots > Rhizosphere >...
CGCCGCGCGGCGATCACGCGGTGCACGGGCACCTCTGGATTCCGATTGACGACGAGAATTGCTGGACATGGAGCTACGACTATCACCCGACCCGTCCACTGACCAATGAGGAAGTGGAGGCCATACGCGGCGGCAAGGGGATCCACGTGAAATACATGCCCGGCACGTTCCGTCCCTTCGCGAACAAGGACAACGATTATCTGATTGATCGCGCGGCGCAGAAGGCGGGCAAGACATTCAGCGGTGTGGAAGGCTTCGCCATGCAGGACGCCTCGCTCCAGGAGAGCATGGGTCCGATCGTCGATCGCAGGAAAGAGAATCTCGGCACGACTGATAGCGGCATCATCATGGCGCGTCAGCGGTTGCTCCGCGCCGTGAAGGTGCTCGCCGAGCACGGCGTGACGCCGCCCGGTGTCGACGTCGTTCATCAGAAAGTACGTTCGGCCTCCATCATCCTGCCGCCGGATCAGCCGTTCTACGAAGCGGCTCGCGACGCGTTGATCGCCCGTCCCGCGGTTGCGCCGGTATCGGTCTGACGGAGCACTCATGCTGAGCGAATCGGCGCGCATGAGCTCGCCCGCGGAAGCACGCTTCCGTATTCAGGCAGCGGACTCGAAGCCGCGCGCGATCAAAGTTGTCGCGCTCGACCGACCGAGTGAGAACGTGGTCAGGCGATTGGCCGCAGGCTCATGGAGTCAAGCGGCATTCCTCACCGCTTCAGCTCGAGCCATCGTCGATGGAACGCTGACGGATCTCTCTGGCAGTACGCGCGAGGTGATGACCGAGGTCGAGGCTGCGGACCTCGTCGTCATGGTCGCGACGCCGACCGGTTATGCGCACGGTGCCTCGGTCATCGGCGAGGCGTGCACCCTCAAAGGTGTCATGACCACAGCGCTCGTCTTCGGTGCTGGGTCGGCGTCGAACGAGGCATTGTCGAAGACGTTGGCGCAGCTGCGTCCATGGTCCATGATGGTCGTGATCGCAGACGCCGACGACTACATCCACGACCTTCTCACCGCACTCCGAGCATGATCGGGCGTGATCCGTTGCCGGATACACGCGGTGTCACGGTGCCCCCAACACTCCGGCCACACGACGCGAAGGTTGTGCCGTTGGTCGTCGCCGCGATCACGGGGGCGACGATCTGGTGGCTGCCGCTCGGTCTGGCTCCCCCAATCCAGCACGCGCTGGCGATCTGCGCGTTCATGGTGCTCGCGTGGATCACGCATGCCCTGGAGCATGCGGTGGCCGGCTTCATCGGATGCTACTTGTTCTGGGCGCTCAGCGTGGCACCGTTCGAAGTGGCGTTCAGTGGCTTCGCCGACACCACGCCCTGGTTTCTCTTTGGCGCCTTGCTCTTCGGATCGATGGCCACGAAGTCCGGCCTCGCGCGGCGGCTGGCCTATATGGTGGTGCGCGCCGTCGGGTACAGCTACTCACGACTGCTGCTGGGCCTCATCCTCTCCGACTTCCTCCTGACGTTCATCGTCCCTTCGGGGATTGCGCGCGTCGTCATCATGGCTTCGGTGGCGCTGGGGCTTTGCCAGGCATTCGGCGCGGGCCCCTCGAGCAACCTGGCGCGCGGCATGTTCATCATCCTCACCTACACCGCGACGATCTTCGACAAGATGATCATCGCCGGCGCCGCCTCGATCACGGCGCGCGGGTTGATCGAAAAGGCGGGGAACGTGGAAGTGCTCTGGAGCCGCTGGATGCTCGCCTTCCTGCCGTGCGATCTCATAACCATCCTCGTGGCGTGGCGGCTCACGTTATATCTGTACCCGGCGGAGCGAGGGGCGTTGCCCGACGGCGAGCGTTTCGTCGAAAGCGAGCTGCACCTCATGGGATCCTGGACAGCGCTCGAGAAGCGATGCGCCGCACTGATGGCGATCGCGATCGGTCTCTGGGCGACCGATTTCGTGCATCACATCCCGCCACCGATGATTGGCCTCGGCATCGGGCTCGCTGCGTTGCTTCCCGTCATCGGGGTGATCGACACCGAGGATCTGCGCCGAGTCAACTACCTCCCGATATTCTTCGTCGCGGCGGCCATCAGCATGGGTCGCGTACTGATCGCCACCGAGACGCTCCACTTGATGACCGACGACGTACTCGGATGGATGCGGCCGTTCGTCACGAACGCATGGAGCTCGACACTCGTCCTCTACTGGTCGGCGGTCGTGCTGCACATCCCGCTCGGGGACGAGGTGTCGCTGCTGGCGACCTCGATACCGGTCCTCATGAACTTCGCCCGAACCGAGGGTCACGATCCGCTGGCGCTCGGGATGATCTGGACGTTCGGCGCCGGCGGCAAACTGTTCGTGTACCAGTCTGCTGTTCTCGTTGTTGGCTACTCGTATGGATACTTCACCGCGCGCGACATGCTGAAGATCGGTGGAGTGCTCACGGTGGTGGAATCGCTGATCCTGTTGTTCCTCGTGCCGCTGTACTGGCCCTTGCTCGGAATCTAGTGGACACTAGCCTGGTCTATCCGATGTTGAATCAGTAGTTGATCGTGAAATTGAGCCGCAGGAGCTTTGGCGAGAGGATCGTGGTTGGATTGTGCCAGGTTCCCCCGTTTGGCTGCGTGTAGCTGTCATTGGCAACACTGGTCGCAAGGTAACGAGAAGCCACGTCCGCACATTTGAACGCGGGCATCAGCGGCCGTAGACCGCGGCATCCTCGATGGAAAATGAAGTGCGAACGTGCGCCGGCAAGGTGACCGTGATGCAAGTCCCACCTCCATCGAGGCCTGAGCCGCACGCGATCTCGCCCCCATGCAACTCGACAATCTGTCGGCACATGTAGAGGCCAATGCCTGCGCCTCTGGCTCCCGAGCGACCCTCGGCCTGATGGTGTTCGAGTCGAAAGAACTTGTCGAAGATCCGCGGGCGAAATGGCACCGGAATGCCCGGACCGGTGTCGGCGATGCTGATCGAGAGTGCGTCGTGCCCGCCAGCCCCATGAGACGCGACGCGATGACTCTCTACGCCGATGCGTCCGCCATTTGGCGTGTACTTGAGCGCGTTCGACAGGATGTTGTCGAAGACCGCGCGCAAGCGGAGCGGGTCGGCCAAAATCGTCGGAAGATCAAGACCAATCCGAGCGCTCACTGAGATGCCCTGCGCCTTCGCCTGTCCCTCGACTCGCCGCAGCGCTTCCGCAAGCACCGCCGAGGTGTGCACGGGCTCGAGATTGAGCCGGAGCTCTCCAGCCTCGATACGAGTCAGGTCCAGGAACTCGTGAACCGTCTCAGTCAACTGCTCGACACCGATCAGGGACGTCGCGACCAACTCCCGCTCTCGTTCGGGAAACACGTCGGACCGCTCCTTCAACATCAAGAGCGTCATCCTCAGCGTTGTCAGTGGGGTCTGCAGCTCATGCGAGGCGACGGCAACCAGCTCAGAGCGCATCTCGTCGAGGCGAACCAGGTCGGTGACGTCATACAAGAGGAGGACAGCCCCTCCTTGTTGTGCGGTCAACGCCGGCACGGGCACGACGCGCGGGAGCAGCCGCTGAACGATTCTGTCTTTTTCCACACGTATTGTTCGAGCCAAGTCAGCGGGCGATACCGTGCCCGCCCCAGTTGCGATAGCCTGTGCCACCGCGTTGACATCCAATCCATCGAGTTGGAGATCCTGCAAACGACGCGGTTCGTGGATGCCTGCCGACGCCAGCGCCCTCACCGCGGCTCGATTCATCGATTGAACCTGACCGCCCGCGTCGAGCAGAACCACCGCATCCGGCAACGCTTCCAACGTCGCTTCAAGTGTGTTCTTGGCCCTGACGACCTCGCTGATGTTCGTACGCCGAAACTCGGACAGATCGTCAGCCATCTGGTTGAACGCGGCTGACAATTCGCCGAGCTCGTCATGCGACGCAACATCGATGCGCGCATCGAAGTGTCCCTGGCGGATTGCGTTGGCGCCACGTGTAAGTTGACGGAGTGGTCCGACAACGGTGCGGGTCAAGTGCCATGCCACGAGGACGGCAATCACCAACGCGACGAGCGTGATAAGGAGCACGATCCGACGCGCACCAGCGGCCTCGTCGCGAGCCACGCCGACGGCCGCTCGAGCGAGCTCGAAATGTCGATCGCGGATGCTGGTGGTCAAAGCGACAGCCCGACGCAGAACCGGGTTGGCCTTTTGGTGGTACTGAACGAGCGCATCCCGTTCGGGCGCGCGAGAGACGACACCGTCGGAGGCCTGTCGATACGCGCGCAGCTCGTCTCGAAGAGGTGTCGCCAGCTCACGCTCATCGTTTGGCCCGAGGACGTCAAAGAGATCGGCAACCGCTCGATCGACGACGGCGCGCTCACGAGTCAGAACCTGCGTTCCACGCTCGTCGCCAGCCAGGATCAGCAGGACCGCATCGTCTTCGCGTTCGAGCGCACCTGCGAGCCTCGAGGTCACCGCCGTCACTGACTCGCTCTGGCGGACCGTGTCGGTCACGACGCCGCTCAGGCGCGTGAGCGCGAAGAATGTCCAGACACTGGCAGTCACCGTCGTCAGCACCAGCAAGCCAGCCGCGAAGACGAATCGGACACGAAGACGGCCAGGGATCATGTCGTGCTCACATCAGCCCGTAGCGCTTGCGCTTCCGCTGCAGCGTCGTGGCGTCTATGCCGAGGGTGCGTGCCGCAGCTTCCAGTGAGGGAGACTGCGCCACCACGCGGGCAATGTGTTCGCGTTCCAGCAGGTCGATGGAAATCAGTGCGCCCACACGGACAGATTGCGCAGCGCCGTCGGCATCGGATGTCGACGCACCCGAGAGTCCAAGCTCGGTGAGCTCGACGACGTTCCGCGGCGCAAGGATGACCGCGCGTTCGACGGCATTCCGCAGCTCGCGAAGATTCCCAGGCCAGGGGTGCGCGAGCATGTTCTTCTCCGCGGCCGACGACAAGGTCAAACCGACACGGCGCTGCTTCTGCCCGAACACGGACAGATAATGATGGGCGAGCGGAAGGATGTCTTCCTGGCGCTCGCGGAGCGCCGGCAGTGTGAGGGTTACCACGTTCAAACGTTGGAACAGATCCCTGCGAAAGCGGCCGGCCTGCACTTCTGCTTCGAGCTCGCGGTTCGTCGCGGCGATCAATCGGACATCGGCTTGTCGTTCGAGCGCCTCGCCGAGTCGTTCATAGGTCCGATCGTTGAGGAACCGGAGGAGGCGCGTCTGAGCGTCGGGCGTCAGGTCGCCGACTTCATCGAGCAACAGGGTTCCGCCTTCCGCCTCCTGGACCTTGCCTGCCACGTCGGCAATCGCACCCGTATAGGCGCCTGTACGATGACCAAAGAGGGCACTCGTCATCAGGTCGCCAGCTAAAGACGGGGCATTCGTCGTTACAAACGGGGCGTCGGCTCGTGGACTATTTGCTCGGATCCAACGGGCCAGGACGTTCTTGCCCGTTCCACTCTCGCCCCGCAACAGGAGCACAGCGTCGGATGCGGCCGCGCGGGCAGCCGATTGGAGAAACTTCAGAAACAGCGGGCTGCGAGACTCGAAGAACGCCGGCTCGCCGCTTTGGTCCAGCTCCTCTTGCAGTTCCACCAAGCGACGCCGGAGTCGCTGGGCGTCGACGACCCGACGTGCGGCCAGCCGAACCTGGTCCGGTGTGAAGGGCTTCGGGACGTAGTCGACCGCGCCGCGCTTGACGGCGTTGACGGCGCTCTCGATGGAGGCGAACGCCGTCACGACGATGACGCCTAGACCTGGTTGACGCGCAAGCATCTGCGGCAGGAGATCGAGTCCCGCCTCCGCACCAAGCCAGAGATCGAGAAAGACGACATCGAAGTGGCTGTGCTCGAGTGCCTCGAGGGCCGCGCGGCCGGTGGCGACGCCGAGGACCCGCGCGCCCGCGGCTTCCAGGCAGAGTCTCAGCGACTGACGCACGCCGGCGTCATCGTCCACCACGAGCGCCGCCCACCGAGTTTTCGTGGTGGTTGCGAGCGAGCCGGTTTCCGACTGTGCTATGCGTTGCATGGACTGCAAAACGCCGTGACGTGCGGCTCCGACCTGTGCGCCGAAGTATCCAAGGCTATCATCAGTCGACAGTCCACTAGAACGCTCCAGTGCCTTTCACTTCTCCTCTCCGATCGCGTGACCCGATCCGCGTCGTCCTCTCCTCAGCGGCCCTCCTCCCGTTCATGTCGGTGTGGAGGGCAGCAGCGTTCCCGCTTGCGCAGCTTGGTGTCGGGGCCTTCTTCATAGCGGGGGTCGTCGCACCCACGCTTGGGAATTCGGCGGGCTGGTTCGTGCTCGGAGCGACCGCATTGGGCGCGCTTCTACGCGCGACTGAAATCGAGGGCTGGGCCTTTCTCATTCCCGGCGGTCTGGTGGGCCGGGTCAAGTATGCGTTTGGCGGGCGTGCCGCACGAGCAGCCATGGCCCTCACGCTGGTCGAGCGTCTCGTTTTGGGTGCATTGGCGTCGGTTGTCGTCGGCCATTACGTCGCCGATGTGGTGGTCATGGCCATCGCCGGACTGCGCTACGAGGGCTCCGTGAGCGCGGAGGATCTCGCGACGCTCGTCGCTGTCGCGATGATCGGATGGTTATGGCTGCGTGCTCGAATCGGTCACGACATCGATCATGACATCTGGGTGCGGGCGGTGTGGATCGGCACCGGGATCCTCGTGCTCACGATGCTCGTCGGGCTGACGACGATCGCGCGCGGCGGCGCAACATCGATCGCGGCGCTGGCTCTGCCGGCGCCGACCGAGTTCACACTCCGGTGGTTCATGGACGCCACGCTCGCGTGCGTACTCGGATTCGCACAGGCGCTGCCCTCCGTCGGCGGCGGTGAAGCGCTCGCGCGCGCGGCCCACGAGCTTCCACCGCCGCGCGTCCCGACGCTGCGGCGAACGGCGCTGCTGACCGTTCTCTTCGCGGTTCTGGTCACGACTCTCGGGACATTTCTCTTCGTCCTGCTCGTGCCAGCCGCGGAGCACATGCCGTGGGTCGACTCTCCGTTGGCCGGCCTCGCGCAGCATCTGGCGGCACCGGCCTGGGCCCGAGATCTCCTGTCCCTCGCGCTTGCCTGCGCGGCAGGCCTCGTGCTGTTTCCGGCGGTGCACGCAGCCTTGACTGATGCGGAGCGGATCCTTCATCGATCATCCCCGGAAGAGACGCTCCCAAGCGGTCTCGCGTCCCTCCATACGCGCTTCGGCACTCCGGCGCGCGCCATCGACCTCGCGGCCGCTGCCATGATTCTCGTCATGCTCGCGAGCGGAGGCCACGTCGCGTGGCTGGCTCACGCGTATGCCATCGGTATCGCCGGAACCGTCGTCCTCACCGTTGCGTCGCTCGTCAGGTTGCGACGACTGCGTGCGCACGACGTGCCATTCAGGACGCCCATGAACCCGCGCATGTGGGGTCGCGAGTTGCCTCTGGGACTGCTCGCGCCGGCCGTCATCGTCGCGGGATGTGTGCTGACGATGGTGTTGACCGGCGATGGCGCGTCGATCGCGTCAGTGGCACTCGTCGTGGCGCTCACGTCGTGGTTCATGCTCGGCGTGCGGGACAGAGAGCCCGCGGCCGTCCTCGAGGAACCAGGTACGTTCGACCTGTTGCGCTCGACAGACCTCTCGCTCGATCAGGTTGAGGCGCGTCCCGGCAACGTGCTCGTGCCCGTCCGTAATCCGCACGCGCTGGCCCACGTGGCGGCCGCGCTTCATGCGGCTGGCGATCGAGACGTCGTCGTCATGACCGTCCGGCTGCTCGAGATCGACATCGGTGGCGAGAGTGCAACTGAAAGTGCTCCCACCAGGTACGAGAGGCAACTGCTGGCCGAAGTCGTGTCTGTGGCCGAGCGGGTTGGTCGCCCCGTGCGTCTGCTGATCGTGCCTGCGCGCAACGTCGTTGACGCGATTGTCGCCACAGTTCTTCGTCTTCGCTCGTCCGACGTGTATGTCGGCGAGTCGTCGAGTCTGTCGGTTGCGGACCAGGCCCGCCTTCTGGGTGAAGCGTGGGAGCAGGCTGAGAAGCCGGCGCCGCTTGGCGTCCGACTGGTGATCTATCACCGGAGCGGACGCGCCGACTCCTATCATCTCGGTGCACACCCTCCCTCTCTCTCACCCGGTGACCTCGACCTGATTCATCGCGTCTGGCTCGATGCCGTCAAGGCGGTCGGGCCTCACGTGCACCATCACGATGTCGTTCGAGCAGCCCTCACACAAATGGAACACCAGCTAACCGGCCCACAGCGTGACGACGCCCTCGCGGCCATCCGCGAGACGGCGCGACCCGCCGACGAGCTCGCGGCCGCGCTTCACGCCCGCGACTACGCCCGCCTCCGCGACATGATGCGCAATCGTCACGCCAGCGACGTCGCGACACTTCTGACGGAGTTGAGTCTCGAGGATCAGGTGGTCGTCTTCCGCGTGCTGCCTCGCAAGGATGCCGCGGCGGTATTCGAGTATCTGTCCCTCGACGCGAAGGAAGCGCTGCTCAAGGCCATGGCGCAGGAGGACGTCGCCGCCCTGCTGAATAACATGGCGCCTGATGACCGCACGCTGTTCCTGGAGGAATTGCCGGCGTCTGTGACGCGGCAGTTGTTGGCCCTGCTCACGCCACCAGAGCGGTCTGTCGCACTCACGCTTCTCGGGTACCCGGAGCGATCCGTCGGCCGGCTGATGACGCCGCATTATGTGGCTGTCCGCGACCACTGGACGGTTCGCGAGGTGCTCGACTACGTGCGCTCTCACGGCCAGGACAGCGAAACCCTGAACGTGATCTACGTCGTTGACGAGCAAGGGGCCTTGATCGACGACATCCGCATTCGCGAGTTCCTTCTCGCCCCGCTGGATCGTCAGGTCGCCGATCTGATGGACCGGCGCTTTGTGGCCTTGAAGGCCCCCGACGATCAAGAAGCGGCCGTCTCGGTGTTCCGGCAATACGATCGCACCGCGCTGCCCGTGACGGACACGGCCGGTATGCTCATCGGCATCGTGACGATCGACGACGTGCTGGACGTGGTGGAAGCCACGGCGACGCGGGAGATTCAGCGCATCGGTGGCTCAGAGGCGCTCGACGAGCCGTACATCAGCATCGACTTCGGGCGAATGATTCGAAAGCGGGCGGGATGGCTGACGGCGCTCTTCCTCGGTGAAATGTTGACCGCCACGGCCATGGGCGCGTTCCAGGCGGAGATCTCGAAGGCCGTCGTCCTGGCGCTGTTCGTTCCGCTGATCATTTCGAGCGGCGGCAACTCTGGTTCTCAGGCGGCCACCCTGGTGATCCGCGCGCTGGCGCTGGGCGAGGTGGGACTCCACGACTGGTGGCGCGTGATGCGCCGCGAAATCTTCGCCGGGTTGGCCCTCGGCGGGATTCTTGGAAGCATCGGCTTCCTGCGCATAACTCTCTGGTCGGCGTTCTCGGATATTTACGGAGCTCACTGGCTCCTCGTCGCGATTACCGTTGCCGTGTCACTCGTGGGTGTGGTGCTGTGGGGGACGCTGAGCGGATCGCTGTTGCCATTCCTCCTGAAGCGATTGGGGTTCGACCCGGCGGCATCGTCGGCGCCGTTCGTTGCCACGTTGGTCGACGTGACGGGCTTGGTGATCTATTTCTCGGTCGGGCTCGTTGTCTTACGGGGCACGCTGCTCTAGCGTCGAAGGCGAGACCGCCGGATCACGACGCGATGTACCCGTGGTACAGGGATGGCTCGAAGGCAAAAGGCTTGGCGCGTCCACGAGATCCTGCATTCTGCATGGACACCCTGCATCCATCTACCGGGCGCTCACAGCGCGCGGTAGCATGCAGTCGGTGTGACTCGCTCCGCAGTCTTGCTCTCCCTGGTTCTTGCCACCTGCATTTGTGCGATCACAGTGTCCGCGCGGCAGGCATCGCCACCCCCACAAAAGGCCACGCAGCCTGCCTTCCGCGCTGGCATCGACGTGGTGTCGCTGAACGTGACCGTGACCGACGGCATGAATCGGTTCGTCACGGACCTCGAGCCGCAAGAGTTCTCCGTGTTCGAGGATGGAGTCAAGCAGGACGTCGCGTTCTTCAACCGTCGTCAGCAGCCGATCGCGCTGTCGTTGCTCCTCGACACCAGTGCGAGCATGGAGCAGCATCTGCCGACACTGCAGGCTGCAGCCACGAACTTCGTGAAACGCCTCAAACCGAGCGACATCGCGCAGGTGATTGACTTCGACAGTCGTGTCGAGATTCGGCAAGGGTTCACGGCTAACCGGGCGGATCTCGAAGCCGCGATCCTGCAGACGGTGGCCGGTGGATCGACGTCCCTCCACAACGCGATCTACATCGCACTCCGGGAACTTCGAAAGGTCAAAGCCGTTGCCGAGGAGGACGTTCGCCGCCAGGCGCTGATCGTGTTCTCGGACGGCGAGGACACATCAAGCCTGGTGTCGTTCGACGAGGTCCTCGACCTCGCGAAGCGTTCCGAGACGTCAATCTACACGATTGCCCTCCGAGGCGCGGACACGCAATCGAAAGGTTTTCGTGAGGCCGAGTTCATCCTGCGTTCGCTCGCACGGGAAACAGGAGGGCGTTCGTTCTTTCCGCTGAAGATCGATGACTTGGTGGGCGTGTATTCACAGATCGCCGACGAGCTCGCCAGTCGATACACGCTCGGCTACACCTCGGCGAATCCGAAACGTGATGGCGTATGGCGGCGTCTCGTCGTGCAGATCGCGCGGCCGGGTCTCACCGCGCGCACCAAGAATGGTTACTACGCGCCCACGTCTCGCTGAGCGGTGTTTCTCAGTCGTCGTTGCCGTCATCGTGCTCGCTGGATGCGGCGGCGCGCCCGAGCGCGTTGGCCTTGGACTACCAGCTCCCAACCCAAACGGCTGCTACGCGTTTGTGTACGATAAGCCCAACTGGCAGGGTGACCGAGCCGTGTTGAACGGACCTGGCCGGTGGTGGAATCTGGAGAGGGTGCATCTCGACCAGGAGGACTGGCGCAATCGAATACGCAGCCTGGTCGTCGGTCCGGGCGCGACTGTCACTGTGTACACCGACACGACCTTCACAGGGATCTCGCGCCAGTTCGCTCCCGACAGCAAACCGGCACGCTTCGAGAGTGCGATCAGCGCGCGCATCAAGTCACTCGTCATCGCGTGCCCGGTGAACAATCCATAGTCGACGCGCCGCTGAAGTGATTCGTCTGGCGTGAGGTATGGCACACGAGCACTCCGCACATTTGCATCAACACCGTCATGCTCGCCCAACCACGGGTGTCTCAGCGGGCACGATGGCGACGGCAGTCGCCGTCACGCTGCTGTTCGTGATCGCGGAAGCTCTCGCCGGCTGGTTCGGACACAGCCTGGCGTTGCTCTCCGACGCCGGTCACAACCTGGCTGACGCCGCAGCCCTCGCCTTCAGTTGGTACGCGCTGCGGGTGGCGGCCAAACCATCGCATCACGGCATGACCTTCGGGTACCACCGCGTCGGCGTCTTCGCCGCCCTCATCAATGCCGTGTCGCTGGTGCTCATTGCGCTGCTGATTGGTTGGGAGGCGATCGCGCGCATCCGCAATCCAGCACCGGCGAGCGGAGGCGTGATGATCGTCGTCGCGTTGACCGCGATCGTCGTCAACGTGTGGATCAGCGTTCGACTCCATGGCGGCGCGAAGCAGGACATCAACGTTCGGAGCGCGTACCTGCACATGGTGGGCGATGCCGTCTCCGCGTTAGGCGTCGTTGTCGCCGGTGTGCTGGTGGTGGTGACTGACTCGATCGTCGCTGATCCGGTCGTGTCGCTCCTGATCGCAGCGCTGATTCTGTACAGCAGTTACGACGTGCTCCGAGAGAGCACCACTGTGCTGCTCGAAGGCACGCCCGCGAGTGTGGATATGCCGGCAGTGATCGCGGCGATCAAGGGTGTGGAGGGAGTACTCGACGTGCACGATCTGCACGTTTGGATGGTGGGGCCTGGAGTCATTGCCTGCAGCTGCCAGATCGTCGTGGCCGAGCAGAGCGTTCGCGAAGGACAACAGGTGCTGCGGTCGGTCGTCCACGATATCGAAGAGCGGTTTCACATCACGCACACGACCGTCCAGGTGGAAGTCGAAGGGTGCAACGCGGACGACATGTACTGCACAAGCCAGCACGTCACGAATCGATCGACCATGGCTCGCGAGCGAGCTAGACCGGCGGAGGATCCTCGCGCCCGATGGCGAGGATGAAATATCCTATCGTCCGCTGACGCCAATCAGCGGATCACCGTCATGTCAACGCAACGATCGACGAGGAGAGCGTTTCTTCAGTCGGCTGGCGCCGTGCTGGCCGTAGTGGCTAAACGACGCGGCCAACGGCTCGACGCCGCGTCTTACGACGCGTTCGAGAAGAGCATCACCGAGCTGCAGGCGGACATGACCGCGGGAAAGACGAGCGCCGCGCAGCTCGTGCGCTTCTACCTGGATCGAATCGCTGCGTACGATCAGCGGGGTCCACGCCTGAACGCCGTCCTCACAGTGAACACGAGTGCCATGGGCGAGGCGCGGGCACTCGACAACGAGCGGAAGACGCGCGGCCCGCGCGGCCCACTGCACGGTATCCCGGTCCTCCTCAAGGACAACTACGACACGAAGGATATGCCGACGACGGGCGGATCGTTGGCGCTGGCTGGCGTCGTGCCGGGCGAAGACGCCTATCAAGTCAAGAAGCTTCGAGAAGCGGGCGCGATCATCCTTGGAAAGGTGAACTTGCACGAGCTCGCGCTGGGGCTGACGACCGTGAGTTCACTGGGCGGGCAAACTCTCGACCCGTACGATCTGACTCGAGCACCTGGAGGATCGAGCGGCGGCTCTGGGGTGGCTGCGTCTGCGAACTTCGCCGCATTCACCATGGGCACGGATACTAGCGGGTCGATTCGCATTCCCAGTTCGCACAACGCCATCGTCGGACTGCGGCCGTCAGCGGGCCTCTCGAGCCGGTCGGGCATCATTCCGTTTGGCCACACTCAGGACACAGGCGGGCCGATGGCGAGAACGGTCGGTGATGTCGCAGTCGTCCTCGATGCGACCGTTGGCTACGATCCCGCCGATCCTGTCACCGCCGCCGGCCGCGGCCGGATTCCCGGATCGTACGCAGCGTCATTGAAGCGCGATGCGCTGAAAGGCGCGCGCATCGGCGTTCTTGTCGAGCTCTTCGGCGGTGCGCCCGAAGACGAAGAGGTTGGCGCGATTATCCATCGCGCAGTCGATGTGATGAGAACACAAGGTGCCACGACCATCGACGTCGCTGTGCCGAATCTCACTGCGCAGTTGAACGCCTCGAACCTGCTGTCGCAGGAGCTCAAGTTCTATCTTGGCGACTATTTGAAGCGCTCGAGCGCGGCCGTGAAGTCGGTCGAGGAATTGCTCGCCTCGGGCCTCCACACGGCGCAGTTCCAGGCGTTTGTCGAAGCCGCAAACAGACAGCCGGATGATTACTTGCGCAGTGAGGACTATCGAAACAGGCTGGCTGCTCGCGAATCGTTGGGGCGGGCGATTCTGAAAGTGATGGACGACAATCGCCTCGACGCGATCGTCTATCCGACCACGCGCCGAATCGCGCCGATCGTCGGCGGCAATCAGATCGGCAGCAACGCCGCATTGTCAGCACAGACTGGTTTTCCCGCGATCACAGTGCCCGCGGGATTCACACCCGGCGGGTTTCCAGTCGGGATCGAAATGCTCGGTCGCGAGTTCGCTGAAGCGACACTCATCGGGCTCGCGTACAGCTACGAACAGGCAACCCGACATCGGGCGCCGCCATCGAGTGCGCCGCGTCTTGGTCAAACGAGAGCGACTCGTGCGAGTACGCCCTCCTCTGACGCGGGACTCGGCAGCGTGACCATCGACGTCATGGCAACTGGTGCGCAATCCGTGCCTCCATCGAGCGTTCCTTTCAGCGTCAAGGCCCGCTTCACGTTCAACGAACGTACGCGCGAGCTTCGCTACACGGCCTCGCTGGTCGGCGGCTCACCAGACCAGGTGCGCGGACTGTATCTGCATCGGCGAGCGGACAGGGCGAACGGTGGAGTTGCGCACATTCTTGCGAAGTCGGTCGCATCGTCGAACTCCGGCACGATCACGCTGCTCGAACCGGAGGCGGCCGATCTGAAGGCGGGGAAGTGTTATCTGTCGGCGGTCAGCAAGAAGAATCCCCTACTCAACGCCCGAGGCGACATCGTTTTCCCAGCTACTGGCCCAGCCTGAACCCTCCGCATGTGCGAGAGGCTCGCGGGCGCGTCGCCAGCGCCGCGTCAGACGGCAATCTCCTTGGCGAGGAGCATGTGCATCCAGTTGGCCCTCGGCCGAGCGAACACGCTCGTCGCACGGCGCGCGATGAACCCCAGCTTCGTGAGCATCTTCTGGTTCAGCGTACGGTCGGGAGGCGCCGTCAACGAACGCCCGCAGTGGATGCAGGACTCTTCCTGGGAGTAGGTGCCGTACGGATTCCCCGCCAGATCCATCAATGCAGCCGAGAGCGCGTTGGTGGCGTCGCTGGTCTGACCTACGAAGGTGATGGACTTGACCACGCATCGCTGGAACAGGCTGCGCAAGCGATCTTCGTCGAAGCTGTTGACATGCCCCCACGGCGGATTCTTCCCGCCGCACGAGTAGCACGTGGTTCGTCCAACTCGGAGATCCTGCTTGTACGGCACACCGATCAGGAGTTCCCGCCTGCAGACACGCTCGAGCTCATGACACACCTTGGTCAGTATTGTCCGCGGGATGTGTTCGAGCACTTCGGCGCAAAAGACGAAGTCGATCGAGTTGTCGGCGAAGTCGAGGCTCGCGGCGTTTCCCTGCACGCACACGACTTTCGGGTGAACGATGGTCGGCTTCGTGAGGTCAAGCGCGATGACGTCATCGAACCGCTCCGCAAGAAGAAGCGAGAAGTGTCCATCCCTCGCCCCGATGTCCAATGCCCGCCGACCCTCTCTCGGCGTCAGATTGAGGAGATCGCGTGTTCGCGTCTGCTCGCTGGGAGAAACTCTGTATTCGGACAGATCCATCATCGCCACCGTTTACGTGCTGCCATTCTGTGATTTTACCCGGCAGCGCGAGGACGCCATTGATGAGCACGCTCCCACTCAGGCTTCCGTCGCATAAGCCCAATCAGTTAAGCTCACGACAGGGCTCTGATAGCCCTATCGCCCGATGCTGCGAGCCGAGATCCGCAGTGGTTCGCACACAGCACGACGGTCATGCCGACCAAAAGCACCTTAAAGGTGATGCTGATCGCCGGCGCGCGGCCGAATTTCATGAAGGTCGCGCCGCTCATGAAAGCGATTGCCGACCGGTCCTTCCGTAACGACAGTGAGCTCCCCGTGATCGAGGCGTGCTTCGTGCATACCGGTCAGCACTACGACGAGGCGATGTCGGAAGTGTTCTTTCGCGAGCTGGGGATTCGCCCTCCCGACATCAATATGGGCGTGGGTTCCGATTCGCACGCGGTCCAGACCGCGAAGATCATGACTGCGTTTGAAGGCGTGTGCCAGGAGCACAAGCCAGACTGGGTCGTGGTTGTGGGAGATGTGAACTCCACCATGGCGTGTACCCTGGTGTGCTCGAAGATGGGGATCCGCGTTGCTCACGTCGAGGCAGGACTCCGCAGCTTCGATCGCACCATGCCGGAAGAGATCAATCGACTCGTCACCGACGCCCTGGCCGATCTTCTCCTCACACCGTCGGAGGACGCGGACGAGAACCTTCGACGTGAAGGTGTGCCGACGGAGCGGATTGTCTGCGTCGGCAACATCATGATCGACACCCTGGTCGACAATCTGCCGAAAGCTCGTCAGAGCCGACTTCTCGAGGACCTTGATCTGAGTGATCGCGAGTTCGTCTACGTGACGCTGCATCGGCCATCGAATGTGGACCATCGGATCACACTGACGGAGATCATAGGTCAGCTCAGCCAGCTGTCGAAACATCTGCCGGTCGTCTTTCCCATGCACCCACGCACGAGGCGAATGTGCGCGGAGTTCGGGATTCCGCTGCACGATGGCGGTGGGTTCAGAATCCTCGGACCGATCGGGTATCTCGACTCACTGTGTCTGACACAGAACGCGCGGCTGGTGCTAACCGACTCCGGCGGCCTCCAGGAGGAGAGTACCTACTTCCGTACGCCCTGCTTGACACTGCGCCCCAATACCGAGCGGCCCATCACCATCACGCTCGGCAGCAACAAGCTGACAAGCCTGGAACGCCTCTCGGCGGACATCGACGACCTCCGCCGTCGAGAACGCCAGTTGGGTCGCGTTCCGCCCCTGTGGGACGGCCGAACTGCGACGAGGGTCCTCGAGGCCGTGGCCGCTCGATCTTGACCAGAGAAAGGACCCAAACTGAGGTATTACCTGACCACTATCCGGTGCACCCGCCTCCAAAGCAGAGCCGCGAGCCTGGCCCACTTCCTGCATCGCCGGCGAAGCTGCAGTCCCAGTCTGCTACGGTCCTATGGTCGATGATGACCTTGTCAGGGGCACAGAGATCCCTCCGGCTTCAGCGCGGCCTTCTCCTGTGAGGGCACCGTCGCTGAGGGAACGAGTGGTCAAAGGAGTGCTCTGGCTGACCGCGACCAAGGCGTCCGGCCAGATCATCGCCTGGGTCATCACGATCATCGTCGTCCGCTTGCTCTCGCCCGAGGACTACGGGCTGATGGGAATGGCGCTGCTGTTCACTGGCGTCCTCTTCCTCTTCAATGAAATTGGCCTCGGCGCGGCCATCGTGCAGAAGGCCGAGCTCAACGCCGAGCAGATCTCGGACCTGCGCTGGGTCATCTTCGCGGTCAACGTGGCGCTCTTCGCGCTGCTGCTCCTGCTGGCGCCTGTGGTGGCTGCCTATTTCGATGAGCCGCAGCTCGTGCCGATTATCAGGATCCTGTCCATCTCGTTTCTGATGAATGGTGTCGGTGTTCCCTCTGCCTCGATCCTGCAGAGGGAGATGGCGTTCAAGGAGAAAGCTGCTGCCGAGGTCATGGGAAACCTGGCAGCCGGTGTCTCGACGCTGACACTGGCGCTGCTTGGATATGGAGTGTGGGGCCTGGTGGTCGGCTACCTGGTTCAGCGGTTCGTGACCAACGTGTTCTATTGCGTCTACCGGCCGCCTGTGTTCAGGCTTTCTTTCTCCAGTCGCAACGTCGGGCTGTTCATGAACTTCGGCTTCCATGTGACGGCTTCGCGGTTCCTCTGGTACGTCTATTCCAGCGCGGATTTGGCGATCGTCGGGAAAGTCCTTGGCTCCATACAGCTCGGCTACTACAGTCTCGCCATCCAATACTCGTCGCTGCCGCTCGAGAAGTTCGTCACGATCCTCAACGAGATCGCCTTTCCCTCGTTTTCGTTAGTGCAGAGCGACACAGCAACGCTGCAGCGGCACTATCTGAAGCTCGTCAACTTCGTGGCGCTCGTCACGTTTCCGATGTTCATCGGGCTATGTCTCGTCGCCGACAGCGCCGTCGTAGTGCTCCTCGGCGCCAGGTGGCTCCCGGTCGTCTTTCCGTTGAAGCTTCTGTGCATCGTGTCGTGCTTCCGCGCGATCGAGACAATCAACGCACCAGTCACGTTCGCCAGGGGCCGGCCACAGGTGGTGCTGGGCAACACGGTGATTGGCGCACTCGTGCTCCCGGTGTCCCTTTATGTGGGAGCGCGCTACGGCGGCATCGATGGCGTGGCGATCGCGTGGTTGATCACGCGGCCGATCCTCTTCGCGGTCGTTACCTCCCGCACCCTCCGGGTCGTCGAGCTCGGATTCGCGCGCTACCTGAGCGGCCTGTGGCATCCGATCGCGGGATCCCTCGTGATGGTCGCCGTCGTCGTAACCATCGACGCTTACAGCGGCGCTCTGGGGTCAGCCACCCGGCTGGTTGTCTGCTCCCTCACAGGATGTGTGGCCTATGTCGCGTACAACCTTCTCTTCAATTCCGCAGCGCTGCAGGAGGTGATGGATACGTTCAGGCCGTCGAGCGTGGGCCCTTCTCTTCGCGGCAGTTCGTCGCTCCTTCGTAGAAGGAGACGCACGCTGTCGCATCAGAGCAGTGGTGCTGCACTCATCGAGCAGACGTCAACCGAGATGGAATGCCCTCGAATCCTGCTCGCGGCCTACCACTTCCCGCCGAGCGCAGCCGTGGGCGGGCTGCGCATCATCAGGTTTGCCCGCTTCCTGCCCGAGTTCGGCTGGCGACCGTACGTGCTCACTGTCGATGACGCCGACCGACGTCAGGATCAGGGCACCGATCACGCGAGGCTGGTGGGGCTCGAGTCCGTTTCGATCACCAGGACACATCAGCCGTCGGGGATTCTCGATTTGTATAGTCGAATCAAGTGCAAGGTGCTTCACCTCAGGGGGCGACAACATGGCGGTCATAGCGCCCCGGTGGGTGAGCCCGTCCGACCCGCGGGTCGCGAGGTCTTTGCGCAGCGATTGAGGCGCTACGCGAGATCGCTCTTCGTTCTGCTGCCGGATGAAGAGAAGACCTGGGCTCTGTTCGCTGCCGTTCCAGCGCTGCGCCTGATACGCAGACACCGCATCGATTACATACTCACGTCTGCTCCGCCCTTCTCCGTGCACTTCATAGGGCTCGTCGCAAAGTTGTTCACGCGCGTGTCGTGGGTCGCCGACTTCCGGGATCCCTGGTTCGAATCTATGTCCTATCGGCCCGCCTACTCCCAGTCGCAGCTTTCGCGACGACTCGAGCAGTGGATGGAAGCGCTCGTCATGCACAATGCGGACAGAGTGCTAGCCACGACCGAGCAGATGCGGCAATCGATGATGGCTCGGTACCCGCATTTGCGCGGCGAAAAGTTCTCGTGCCTGCCCAACGGCATTGACGTGAGCCGATTCGGCGACGCCGACAGCGTCGACAAGTACGGTCCGCTCACGATCACCTATGCCGGCTCGCTCTACTTGGACCGGACCCCCGAACCGATCTTCGAGGCCCTGGGCGCGCTCGTAAAAGAAGGGAAGGCGCGTCTCGGCGATTGTCGTATCAAGCTCGTCGGACACTGCCGTCACATCGGCGAGGTCGAAACGGAAGCAGTGGCACGACGATATGGGGTCGAGTCGGCGGTGGAGATCATCGACCATGTGCCGCATGCCGAGGCCATTCGGATCATGCAGCGATCGCACCTGCTCCTCGTGCTGGCGCCACCCAACCACCGCCTGGTCCTGCCGGCCAAGATCTTCGACTATCTCGGGTCCGGCTCGAAGCTCTTGGCGTTGACCGAGTCAGGGGCGACGGCCGACGTGATGCGAGAGACAGGCGGTGGAACGTGTTTCTCACAGAACGACGTCTCTGGCTTGAAAGCGTACCTGCACGAATTGCTCACGGACGGTGCCTACAGGCAGTTGCGCAACGATCCGGAATCGTTCCGGCGATACGATGCCAGGGGCCTTACGGGTCAGCTCGCAGCCCAGCTGTCAGATCGGCTGCCGGTGCGATCGGATAGCGTCATGGTGCGGACGTGAGGTGCGACGTTACGCCGATCTGTGATTTGGAGTTTCGCTCGCGCAAATCGATCGACACGCGTGTGGTGTCGGCGAACATCCGCGGGCGTTATTGTCCCAGCCTGAAGCTTTGTGATGTGTCGATTCGGATGGGCGGCGCCTTGGCCGGATCCGATGACGCAACGAGGATCCAGATCATCGTTGCGGCACCGACCGTCAGAGTCGCGCCTACCATCGTGAAGCCGTAGGCCCACAGCACGCGCGACCATGGCCAGGTGAATGGGTTGCGCCAGTCGCGGCCGAACGAGTCATTCAACAGCTTCAAGAAGTCATCGGTGATTGGCTTCGGCTCGACTGCGCTCCACAACTCCCACAGGAACCACGCCGCGACACCAATCAGCGTCACCCCGCAGAGCGCGGTGAA